>Ga0116149_1000018_pt1 | contig 198838 bp, 168 predicted proteins | sample AD_UKC057_MetaG_FD_89787 | JGI IMG/M metagenome (GOLD analysis project Ga0116149, IMG submission 89787) | Active sludge microbial communities of municipal wastewater-treating anaerobic digesters from USA - AD_UKC057_MetaG | ecosystem: Engineered > Bioreactor > Anaerobic > Digestate | place...
CGAATATCCCAACAAGGAAGGATTCACCCAGGCCATATTCTGGTTCGAGATGGTCCGGAGCCCGGAAGAGGTCAGGTCGGTGCTGGGAGATCCGGGTTCCACGGAAGGGATCAGGCTGCGCCATGCCATGGATATGACTAACAGGTATGATTTTATTTTCATGGTGTGTTATCCCCTTCTTATCGCCTCGCTTTTCCTGTTTCTCAACCGCCGCCTTGCGGATGACGGACGACGGCTGCGTCACGGCACCGCGCTCGTGACAGCGGGGGCATGCCTGTCCGCGGTCATAATGATCGCGGACGCGTACGAGAATACCCGGCTCTTCAGGCTGTCGGCCTATACCGATCTTTCGAACATCGATCCCGGCGTGATCTCGCAGCTCATGATCGCGACGAACATCAAGAGCGGCGCCATAATGATCGCGGGATTACTGCTCGTGTATTTGTACGTCCTGTACTTCAAGAAAGCGTGGGGAATCCTGCTTCCCCTCATATACGCCGTTTCAGTAGCTTTCGGCACCCTAGCCCTGATCGCAGGCTCCATGAGGGCCCTAATCGAAACAGGAGCTACGATCGGCATGATCGGATGGCTCATATCCACGGTCCACGGCGGGTACTGGTTTTTTAAAAAAACTTCATGATGCGATCTTTATTCACAGCATATGCTTTATTACATGCAATAGTTCCAGGACAGGCGGCGGGGAATTGAACTGGTTTGTTTCAAAAGCCGTCGATCTAAAAGATTTCCTGTTCAGTGAAAAGGAATGGGCCGGTTTTACCTGGCTGCTTAAAATTCTTTCAGTTTACCTGGCAGCCGGAATCCTTCTCACCCTTGCGTACGAGCATATACCCGCCATGCGCCGCCTGGAGCCATTTATAATCGGGGCCTCGTTTCCGATCTATGTCCTTGTTTTCGGGCTGCTGTCCGGCGTGCCCGCCTTCAACCTGTGCCGGACCGCGGCCGCGCGGTTCCAGACGAAAGGCAGGGCGGTTTTCATCATACTGCTTATCATGGCCCTGTTCTGCGCATGCGTGATCCTTCCGCAGATCATCCTGCCACGGCTCCTGCCCGTCTTTACCTCTGCCCTGGTTGTGCTGTTCATCGTCATCATTTTACTGCTGGGTCTCCTGGGCATTCTGAAATTTGTTCTGAGGGATATAATTCAGGTGATGAACAAGTAATAATTCAGCATGCGATATTTGCTGACCAGGCCGGCACCTGACATCCTTCAGGCTGAGTAGCGTCCGGGAAAGGACTGATTATATCCACCGGGGCCAGGCCCCTGGCGGGTCCCGGCCTCAATTTCACCGATACACTCATTCACAGGATTGAAGAAATACCGAAAACCGGCGCGATCACATCCCCGGCTACCGTTGCCGGGGATGTATATCAGCCGAAGCACCCGGTCCGACCCGGTGCCGCCGTTCCGGCCGCTTATTTCTTTTCGGCAATAGTGCCGCCCGCTATGCGGGCGCCCGCCTGCCCGGCCGGATCAGAAACGTTATCATCCGGCTTTTCATGGATGATGATTGAGGTGCCGCCCTCTCGCAGGATGGAGTTTTCTTTCCCCTGTTCGAGGGTTACGTTTTTCACGGTAATTTTCACACTGACCGTGCCTTCCTTGCTCACCTCGACATTGGGAAGGTCGCCGGCATGGCTTCCTTTCGGGTTCTCCATGCCATGCTCTTTTTTAAACGGATTGAAGTGCCCGCCGGCACTCTTGAAGTCGGGGGGTTCAACCGCTCCTTTTTCATGTATGTGGATGGCATGGATGCCGGCGGGAAGATTTTTCAGCTCGCCCTTGATATACACGCCGTTCCAGCAGTGGCTGATGACAAGGGTGCCGATTGATTCTCCTTTTGAATTAATCATTTCCGCTTTCGCTTCCGGATACTTTTTACAGGCAGTTAATGAAAGCAACAGGACGATGCCCGCAAGAACGGCCACTCCCGTTAAGAATCTTGTTGTCTTCGCTATCATGATCTTCCCTCCTTTTTCTTACAGGTGTATGATAATTACTGAAATATACCGAATGTCACGGGAAATTTCAAGGCATCAGGGCGATCAATGTTCGTGAAATTACCGGCCTGCCGGTCCGGCGCGATGTCGTTCGTTTGCGACTATATGCATCAGCGAGGCATGTGATGGAAAATTGAAAAAATTATTGTTGTTTATTCTATGCGCCTTTCCTATTGTTGACCCCATGTTTTTCAGGGAGTCAGTGTCTCCCGGACCAGTACTAAAAAATCATGAAAGCACCTAAAAACAGGCGTGTTTATGTCATAGGCTACGGGGCAGCGACCCCGCTGGGCGCCACTTTCGAGAAATCGTGGGCCCGGGCGGTCAGGGGGGAGGCCGGTTTCCGGAAGGTGACCCGCTGCGAGGTCCATTCCGCGTGCAACGTCGTGGGCGAAATCCCGGACTGGGACCCGCGCGCGCTCGATTTCGCGGACGAGAAGGAGATTTACAACTGGAACGCAGACTTCGTGCTCCTGACCATGGCGGTCTGCCAGGAGGCGGTCCGCCGCTCCGGCCTCGTGATAGACGCCGCCACGGGACCGCACACCGCCTGCCTGATCGGCTCGGCCCTGAACGGCTCGGACGCGTACCGCACGGCAATGGACAATTACCTCACCCGCGGGCCCCTGAAGGTGAGCCCCTACCTGTTGCCGAACCTCTGCGCCAACCTGCCCTCCGGCAAGGCGGGCATGCTCCTCGGTTTCACGGGACCCATCTTTGCCCCCGAAGGCGCCTGCGCCTCCGGCAACCATGCCATCGGCATCGGCGCGCGCATGATACGGGACGGGGACGTGGACTTCGTGCTGGCCGGCGGTGCCGACACCTGCATCATCCCCGAGATCATCCACGGGTTCGAGAACATGAACGCCACTATCAAGATCAAGCCGGGCGACCGGGCGCACGACGACCCGGCGCAGGCCTCGCGTCCCTTCAGCGCGGACCGTAGGGGCTTCGTCCTGTCCGAGGGCGCGGGCGTGGTCGTGCTGGCTGCGGACGAAGCTGTCCGGGCCCACGGCCTGGAGCCGAAGGCGGAGGTGCTGGGCATCGGCTGGAACTCCGACGCGCACCACTTCACCCGGCCGAACGGCGAGACCATCGTCGTCTGCATGAAACAGGCCATCGATGACGCCGGCCTCGCGCCCGCCGACATACAGTACGTGAACGCGCACGGTACGTCCACGCCCAAGGGCGACGCGACCGAGATCGAATGCCTCAAGTCGGTATTCGGAACGGGGATGGAAAAGGTCCCCGTGTCATCGAACAAGTCGCAGATAGGGCATACCCTGGGCGGTGCCGCCGCGATCGAGGCGGCGTTCGCCATCGAGGGCATGCGGCAGGGGATCATCCTTCCCACGATAAACCATATCCCCGACCCCCTGCTGGACGGCGTTGACGTGGTCCCCGACCGGGCGCGCAAACTGGCCCAGGAAATAATCATGTCCAACGCCTTCGGCTTCGGCGGCACCAACTGCTGCGTCGTGTTCAGGGGGGTGTAGCGTGAAACCGAAACCCTTCAGGCCTGAAGTGCTCAACAACGACGGGAGGTTCGTGCGCGATCGCACCACCGGCGACGTCTGGCACCGGTGCAGCCACCGGACGCTGTACGCGGACACGGACCGGTCCGAGGTGGTGTACCACTCGAACTACCTCCGCTATTTCGAGCTGGGCCGGGCCTCACTCATGCGTGACGCCGCCTACCCTTACCGCGAGATAGAGGAGAGCGGGTTCGTGTACCCGATCATCGACCTGGGCGTCACCTTCTACGCTCCGCTCTACTATGACGACCTCATCTGGGTGCATACCAGGCCGATCGAGCTCGAGCGGGTGCGCCTCAAATTCGACTACCTCATCACCCACGCCGACACCGGCAGGCTCATCTGCCGCGGCTTCACCAGGCACTGCGCGCTCAACAGGGCCGGCAGGCCCGTGGCCGTGGACGAGAAGACCGTTCACCTATGGAAGACATTCCCGAAATAAAGAGGCCGGATCGCATGCCGGTGTCAATTGGCGTTGCCGGCTACCTGCGCGACCACGTGTTCCGGGACCGGGCCGTGTACCCGGCAGTGGAGGCCATGCGCGTGCTCGCCGGGTCGGCGCTGGCGCGCGTTCCGGGCATGGAAGTGCGTTTCATCGAAAACGCCGACTTTGCCCGCTTCCTGGAAATTCCTCCGGAGGCCTCCTCGATCGAAGCGTACAGCGAGATCGAGACGAGCGGCGGGGCCGTATCCGCAAAGCTCATCACCATCAAGAAGTCCGGCACAACCTCCATCACCCGCGCCATGGAGCACGTGTCCCTCACCTTTCCCGGCGAAGTCCCGGCCATGCCCCCGCCGCCCCTCGATGATACCCTCGGACTCGAGGGGATATGCGCGGCCCCGGACCCGGTCATGATCTACGACGAGCTGGTCCCCTTCGGACCGGCCTATCGCAACATCGAACGCCTGCATGTTTCGGAGCAGGGCGCGGTAGCGCTGGTCAACGGCGGAACGGACGCGGCCCCTGACGGGCCGCTCGGCTCGCCCTTTCCCCTTGACGCGTCGTTCCACGCCGCGTGCGTGTGGGGCCAGCGGTACGCGGGCATTGTCGGGTTCCCCGTGCATATCGACGGCCGGGTGATCCGGAAAAAGACCGCACCAGGCGAAACGTACGCGAGCAGGATCACGCCCGTGTCCGCGGCGGGCGGCCTGCTCGTCTTCAACATAATGATTTATGACATGGACGGCGGCCTGTGCGAAAAGACGCACGGCCTCCACATGAAAGACGTGAGCGGCGGCGCCATCCAACCTCCCGAGTGGATCCGCGCCGCCGGTCCCGATCCCCTCGCGCGGATACGGGACCGCTGCCGCGACCTCTGCGTGGTAGAGCTGGACTCCCTCACCGCGCCGTGCACGGGGATCCTCTCCGATGCCGAGCGCGCGCGCTTCGGCTCCATGCGGGCGAAGCGCGCCCGGACCTTCCTGGGCGCGCGCATGGCGCTTAAAAAGCTTGCGCGCAGGCTCCCGGGCGCGGGCCCCGGCATCGCGCCGGGCGAGCTGACCACCATGCACGAGGATGGGCGCCCCCGCTGTCCCCTTCCGGACGGCAGCGAGCCGTATCGCTGCACCGCTTCCCACGACTCGCGGTTTGCTGTCGCGGCCCTGTCCGAAGGCCGGATCGGGATTGACGTGGAGGCCTTATCCGGACGCGTTATGAACGGGCGCAGCCTGTACATGCACGAAGAGGAGCTTGCACTGGTGCGGGAGCATTCCATCGGCGAAATGGAAGCGTCAGCCCGGGTCTGGTCAGTCAAGGAGGCGGTGTCAAAGGCCCTGGGTATCCATCTGGCCGGGGCGTGGGAGAAGACCATGGTAACAGAAGTCGGGGACAAGCAGAGCTTGTTTCAAATTGACGGCATATCGCAGACGGCCTTCCATGCAGTAGTGGACGGCCATCTGTTTACACTCGTAATCATGCCTTAAGATTGCAGCAGACTTAAAGATAAGAAGTTATTCCGGTTTTACGCTCAGAAACTCTTTTACCCTGGCTATGCTTTTTTCATCAAACTGCAGTGTAAAAGGAGTCGTACCGAAATAGAATCGAATCGCGAAGCTGGAGCAATTTTTAATGGCATCCTCGATTTTTTTATTCAATACTATCTGCGTGTCCCATTCCTCATGCCGGGAGCTGGTGATCTGGGTGCCTCCGGTAGCATAGTTGGGTGTTGCCATGTATGTGGTTACGTTAACAGCCGATGTCTGGCCAAGAGCGATATCAAAAGTCGCATCATTGACCCTGATAACAGCTTTGCCGGTCAGGTCCTGATTTCCGCCCATGAAAATCTTACCTTTCGTGATGTGAAAACTCATAACGGTCGGGGTGGAAACCCTGTTATGGATCTCGCGCGAATAAGTGATTATCGCGTTTCCCCCGCCCTGGAACAAGTTTTCTTCAGATCCCTCCTTCGTTTTCATTGTCACTACGTCGGCCTTTTTAAAATCGTCCCTGACTATCTTTATTCCGCCCATACAGGAAACCAGGAATATAGGCACTAACAGTACTAAAAGCTTTTTCATCGAACCATCCCCTCCATAACTTAAAATAGTTGTTATACGAATGCAGAAAAACATACACACTTCTATTCTTCTATGTCAATAACATATACAAACAAAAAATGGTTCAATGAATGTATAAGAGGCTGATTTCTTTCCACACAATCGATGCGGAAGCCCGCATCTTTGGATTATTCAGATTATGAATGATATTCAATAGCCATGAATCGCGATCCGGCCCGGCTCCGGTCAGTCTGAAAAATTCCTTGAAAAAAAACTCGCACGCACGCTATTGTCGGCCATCGAGTTTGTGATTCAACATCCATTGAAAATCGGGTCATCATGAAACTAATTATACTGATAGCAGTCGCCTACCTGGCAGGTTCCGTGAACTTCGCCATATTGCTCTTCAAGATACTTGGCAAGGAAGACCCGCGCCTCCATTACAGCGGCAACGCCGGCACCACGAACGTGTACCGCATGGCCGGCCCGGCCTGGGCCGCGGCGGTGCTCCTGCTGGACATCGGTCGGGCCGTGGTGATCGCGCTTCTTGCACGTTACGCGCTCACACCGGGTGCGGTCCCCTGGGCTGGGCTCGCGCTGGTGATCGGTAACCGCTATCCCTGTTTCCACCAGCTCAGGGGCGGCAAAGGAGTGGCAAACTACCTGGGGTTCTCCGCGGTCATCACCCCTGCCGGGGCGGTGGTTTCCTGCATCGCGTGGGTATGCGTATATGTATTGAAGAGGGTGCCGTTCATCGCGTCATTCGCAATGATCGCCGTTCTCGCATTCGGCACGATTGCAGCCTGCGGGTACCGCCCGGCGGCCATAACCGCCGCAGTCATAACGGCCCTGTTTATCATGTTTAACCACCGGGCAAACATCACGTCGATGATGCAGGACGGGAAGGAAAAGGAGAAGACGAATGCCGATTAACTTACGCGTTTTTCAACGCCTTTTCACCGGTCATGATGGTCCGGTCTTTCGCGATCCGCTTGACCAGTCCCGCGAGAACGGCGCCCGGTCCCGATTCAATAAAGGTCGCGGCGCCCGCGTCAACAGCCGTTGTCACAGACCGCTCCCACTGGACCGGGCTCGAAAGCTGGAGCACCAGCTTGTTCTTGATGTTCGCCGGGTCACGCTCCATCAGGCCGGTGACGTTATCGATGAATTCGACGCGGGGCGGCCGGAACTCGAACCCGTCGAGAAATATACTGAACTCCTCTGCAACCGGCTTCATGAGCGATGAATGAAAGGGAGCGGACACGTTCAGCTCGACCGCCTTCCCGATCCCCCCGTCGTTGATCAGCGACACCGCCCGGTTAACCGCCGCTGTTTCGCCGGAGAGGACCACCTGCACCGGCGAATTGAAGTTCGTGATCTCGATGACCCCGTCCTTCGCGCATTCGGCGATCAGCGCCTCGACCTTCGCCCGCTCGGCTCCGATGACGGCGGCCATCTTGCCTGGCGTGTTTTTCACCGCCTTTTCCATGAGCTCGCCCCGCCGGCGCACGATCCGGACCGCGTCCCTGAACTCGATGACGCCGCCATGCACCAGGGCCGCGTATTCCCCGAGCGAATGCCCCAGGACGATATCGGCCCGGTGTCCCCGGTCGTCAAGCCCCCGCGCGAAGGCGACTCCCATGACGAGCAGGGCCGGCTGCGTGTTCAGGGTACGGGTCAGCTCCTCGTCCGGGCCCTCGTCGATCAGCACGCTCAGGTGGAAGCCCAGCACGTAGTCCGCTGTGCTGAAGAGCTCCTTCTGCTCCTCGGTCATGGCCCCGAGCCTGCTCCTCATCCCCACCGACTGCGACCCCTGGCCGGGGAACATATAGACAGTTTTTCCTTCCATGAGCGACCCCCTCTCGATGTACTAACGCCCGGGCGCGAAAAGCTTCAGCAGCGCTTCACGATCGATCTTTCCCGTGGATGTAGACGGTAGCTTTTCAACGACGCGCAGGCGGCGCGGCATGGCATAGGATTCCACCGCGCCTGCAAGTGCCTGCTTTAATTTCTCTTCGGTAGTATCGGCTTCTACGACTGCCGCGACGTCGTTGTCCCGCGCCTTTCTCCCGGGTAGGGAAAAGACGTGCGCGTCGCGGACCCCCGGGATGCGCTTGATGATATCACGCACGCTGTTTAAATCAACTCTTTTTCCGCCCACTTTTACCACCCCGTCCGATCTCCCCAGGAGCGAAAAGCCGCTTCCGGCTGCCTCCACCCGGTCCCCGGTCATGTAGAAGCCAGCCCTGTCGAACGGCAGGTCGGGCGACAGAAAGGGGGATTTCACGCAGAGCCGCTCGTCCTCGATCTTCCAGGTCACGCACGAGAACGGCTCCAGGATTTCCCGCCCGACCGCCGGGCACCGGCACGCGATACCGCCGGTCTCCGTCGAGCCGAAGATCTCCTCGACCCCCACGCCGGTCTGTGCGTGGAACCAGGCCGCGTCGTCGCGGTCCAGCGGCCCGGCGGACGAGAACGCGCGGCGGAGGGAGGGCGCGTGTATATCCTCTCCGCGCAGCACGCGGTAGTGGACCGGCACGCTCGCCAGCACCGTGACCGGGTTGTTCTCAAGCGCGTGGAGGATCTCCCGGGGGAAGACCACGACCCGGTCCATGACCCGCGCGCCCGCGACAAACGGTATCATGACCGAGAAAAGAAAACCGTAAATATGATAGGGCGGCACGGTGGCGAGGAAAAAATCATCGGCCCTGATCCCGTGCTTTGCCGCCTGGAATGACGCCTCGGAAACCACGTTTAACGGCGTCTTGGTCCAGACTTTCGGTTTGCCGGTCGAGCCCCCGGTGAAGAGCTGGAGGCAGGGTTCGTCGATGCCGCGCGGCTGCGCCGCTTTGCTCCACCGGCCGCGTGCGGGAATAACGCTCCGCATCCCGGCCGGGAGCGGCATTGCTCCGTCGGCAAGACCGGCCCTGACGCCCATGGCCTCGGCCGTTTCACGGATGCCCCGCTCGGACAGGGCATAGGGGATCACCAGGAGCGGCCCGCCCGCCAGGGATGCAAGCACGGCCGCCGCGACCAGGACCTTGTCCTCGGTGCAGAGACAGAGTGGCACACCCGGGGACATGCCCGCGGAGCCGCAAGCGTCCAGGATCCCGGCGGCAGTCTCATACACTTCACCGTATGTGCGGCCCGGTATCACGTATTCCCTATCAGGCGCCGCAGGGCCGGTTAAAAGACTGCTGATTACATTCTTGATATCTACCATCGCTCGCTCGATGCCTATTTCAGGCTTGAATGCGTGAGGGCCAGTAGTTCCTTGATCGCTTCGAGCTGCGCGGGAGCGGCTTCCATGACGACTGTTTCAGTCGTTTTAAACTGATACATGAGCGATTTCGCTTTCAGCAGTTTTTTCTCCATCTCCTTCGTCAGAACGGCTTTCTCGGTCACGGTATATTTGGTAGTACAAACGGAAACGATGAAACCACCGCAGACCCGGTTCTTGCGGACTTTTTGTTCCAGGAGCTTGATCTTGAAAAAAGAATCGTCAATCCTTATCTGTGCCGTTTCATCGAGGAGGAGCATTGACGTGTAATTCCTGTCTGCCTTGAACGTTATTTCGAAGGCCAGGGACAAAGGAGAGGTCTGATTTTCAGAGATCGACCGTTCATATTTAACATGAGAATTTTCCACTTTACCCTGGGATACAATATGCCGCAGGTCAAGGGTTGCAATCTTTGCGCGACTGAACGGCTCCACTTGAACATTGATTCGTGCCGCGCTCGAACACCCGGCGAACAGGGCGCAGATACAGATGATTATCAATTTTTTCATCATTTTTAATACCCCTTATTATGTAATTGAGGACATACTCTAACCGACAGGCCGGTATAATCAGGATGCAAATATACGGCAGAAGGTGAATCTTTGCAAGATGAAAAATTCACCTTCGACAGCTCTTTATGCAACTATTTTTTTATTGACATTCACGCGGAGCATACGTTTTAATTAATTGGCGTTCGTTTATTTTGAGCAACCCGGTACATATACAGAACACGAATAAACATGAAGCGCCTCCTTGCACAAAAAGAACATTTAGTTCTTTTTTTATGGCGACGCCATTATAATTTTGCTCTGAACATTAAAAAAATATGAAGTACTAATATTAACATGGAGGGAAGAATGAAAAAAGCTATCACTATTGTTTGTGTCCTGGCCCTGTTCATCGGTTGCGGCAGCGGATCGGTGCAGGTTAAGAAAAGCCCGTTTAATCAGTCCATCGAAATTACATACGACAGGTGGCACAAGGTGCTGGAAGGTGCTTTTGACAACAGGCGTGTTTTATACGAAAGGGAAATAAAAAACGGCAAGAAGGGACCTGTAAAAGTAATGCTCGAGTTTGCACCGGGTTTTTCCTTTGATCCTACATCCGGTTATTCGCGGCTTGACGGGGTAGTGCAAATAGCCACTGACTCGAAGAGCTTCAAAGTCAACATCCAATCTCTTGACGTGCTGAAGGAAGTCATGCCGGCCGGTAACGGAAAAATGATCGACACCGGAAGGTATTTTAATCAAAAAGCAACCATCTTTTTTACGCCTCAGATAGAGGAAGCCATTCTCAATTGCAAAACATACCTGATCCAGGTCACAGCAAACGGTCAGAAAACGGTACTTGCCGCAAGTGCGAGTGAACTCAGTAACCTAAAAAAATTCCTCAGGGCGGGCGTGGAATAATTCCCTTCAACTTTTCCGGTCAGGCTCAAAATTTTTTCTGGCACGCGCAAAGGACGGAAGATGCCTCAGGAGATACCAGAGGCTCTTCCGGTGCTGCCAGATCCGCCTCCCGAATGTTCTCCGCCATTCCCTGCTTGAATAAAACCGCTTAACGTGCTCGTTGTACAGGTGGTCAAGGCGCTCCCGCGATGAAATCCCGCCGGGCACGAACACGAAGTTGAGGCAGTTCATCTGCTGCCAATCGTATTCCATCGCGCCCTCTTTTTCGATGCCGGCCCACACGGGGGCGCCGGGGAAGGGGGTGAACTTCGCCATGTTCATGTCGTCGAGCCCCAGGGACATGACGAAGTCGCTGGTCGCGCGGATCGATTCCTCGGTCTCCCCGGGAAGCCCCATCATGAAGAGGCCTTTCGCGCGCAGGCCGGCCATCTTGATGCGTGCCACCGTGTCCCGCACCTCGTCGAGGGTAACGCCCGCCTTGTGCCGCTCGAGCATACCCTGGTCCGCCGATTCTATCCCCAGTGAGACCATCAGGCACCCCGCTTTCTTTAACAGGCGGAGCAGCCCGTCGTCCGCATGCCCGACCCTGACCGCACAGTTGAAATTCATTCCCAGGGGCTTTCTCTGGAGGAGACCGCAGAGCTCCTCGATGCGGCGGCGGTTCATGGTGAATAGATCGTCATAAATGTTGACGTGACGGACGCCGAACCGCCCGCGGAGGTGCTTCATGTGATCGTAAATGTAACCGGCGGAGTTGTAACGGAAGCCGCGTTTGAATACGGACCGGTCGCAGTACGAGCACTGGTAGGGGCAGCCCCGGCTCGTGACCATGGTGGCGCCGGGCGTTTTAACGTAGCTGAAAAGGGGCAGGTTGTAGCCGCCGGGAAACCCCGCGAGCTTTTCATAGGCCGGGAACGGAAGCGAGTCTAGATCGGCGATATGCGTCCGGGGAGGATTGGTGACGATTCGGCCGCCGTCCCTCCAGACCAGCCCGTCGATCATCCCGGGCGACGCCCCCCCTGCCAGCTCCGCCAGGGTGGCCTCTCCCTCGCCCATGCAGAGGTAATCGATGTCCGGGTATGATTCGAGGAGGGCGCCTCCCAGCGCCGATATGTGGACCCCCCCGAAAACGGTCAGGACCCCGGGCCGCTCTTTTTTTATCATGCGCGCGAGGCGGTACCCGTCCAGGAACCCGGACGTGGTCGCGGAAAAGCCGGCCAGGTCCGGCCCGTGCGAAAGTATCTGCCTGACGTTTGCGGCAGGGTCGGGGTGCGCGCGCGGGCCCAGGCAGTCATGGACGAAAACCTCGTGACCCAGCCGGTTGCAATACGCCGCTATGGACAGGAGGCCAAGGGGAGCCATCCTGTTTGCAACGGCCGCGAGGTCCTTTGATCCCTTGATCCAGTTGGACCCGGCCGGATGTACGAGGACAATTTTCATGCAGATAAGAATTGTTCGGGGACCTCGACGCTGTCAAGGAATATACTGGCCGATGCGTGCCGGTTGACGGGCCCTATAATATATGGAACCCGACGCTTATCTCTCCTCCCGCTTCATGGTGTGTTGCCCGCCTGTTTCCGTCAAAGTAGATCGGCAGGGCCCTGCCCAGCTTGATGTTCGTGTACGCATAGATTACGTTCACCCCGAAGGTGATCGGCGCGTACTTATTGAGGGAGAAATGCGGTCCGAAGCCGATCCGCACGGTATAGCCGTTGAAGTGCACGGTATTGAAACGGCTCGTGTTGGTTATGTTCGCGATGCTTGCCGGCAGAAAGGGCGGCGTTCCGTAGGGGCCGGCCGCGCCCAGCATCTCCCAGGCAAGGTAGCGGGCGCTCCGCAGGGCGGCCGCGCCCCTGACGGTGCCGTTGAACACCTGGCCGCCCACCGCGTAAAAGTTGAGGAGCAGGTTGAACACATTGCTCCGGGGGCTGAAAACAAGGTTCATGACCGGTCCTGCAGCCCAGTAGTGGTAGCTCATGAGCTCACCATGGAACATCTCGTAATCGTCAAACGAATAATAAGTGCTGCCATCATAGATGGTGCTCTCGGTCACCTCGTACCCATACCTACCCCTGATGCCGAACTTTATACCGCTCAGGTCAAAGCTCCTTTTCTGTGTGAATTTTACTGCAGGCAGCAATAAATCAAGCTCCCCGCCGCCCGAGCCGTATGTATTATACATCCGGTAGTCCCGGGGGAAGACATACGCTTTCAGGAGGTCGGCCCGGTAAGCTTCCAGTACCCTTTGCTCGCGCTCAAATATGCCCCCCGCGGAGCTGCCGAACGCCATGAACCCGGCCACCCGGATCCAGGAATCGATAAAGCCGCCTGACTGTTTCTTCTCCTCGAACACTTCAGCATCTTCCTTGTGTTCCCTGTCGCCGGGAATATCCACCGATGTGCCGTCGCTGTAGTCGATGCGCTCTATTTCTGCGCGCGCAACGGATATCTGTTCAACCGATCCTTCCGGGGTATATACGATCTCGTCCTTCGTGACCCTGATGACTGTGCCGCGTATATCAGTTCCATCCGCGCGATGGAGAGTATCCACTTTGAAATTTGCAACCGTTCCATTATCGTATTTGATCTTTACGACCGTTTTTTTATCGATAACATCAAAGGCCCGTGCTCCTTCAGGATCGTATTCCACGCCGGTATCCGTAATTTGGATAACGCTGCCCTTGATGATGCCACCGTCCGAGAGATGAATCTCATCGGCAAAAAGCGATGTGCCGGCGAGAAAAATTGCAGCAATAATTATCAGTTTTTTCATACCATGACTCCTTTGAAAGAAGATACGTGCTCAATGAAGTTGTGTTTGTTCCTCGATTGACCGGATAAACCGGGGTTACGCAGTACCGTGGCCCCGGCATCGGGAACAGATACCATCAATATACAATATATGACTGAGAGTGGTGTGAAAAAGTTCAACAATTTTCCGGAAAATCTTCCGGGACATGATCATCTGCAGTTTCTTCCGGGACCGGCGGATCATTCCATCCCGAGCCTGGCTTTCAGCAGCGGCGCATATTTTCTCCCCACCGTGAGAGAGCTTTCATCCTCATCGTTTAAAAAAGCAAGATACTGGCCGCCGATTAAATATTCAATCCATGAGATATATCTGACATTGACGATATGCTGCTTGTGGATCCTCGCGAACATTTTTGACGGGAGCCTCAGCTCCACGTCTTTCAGCAGGACAGGCGCTTCCCGGTCTCCGGCGACTGTATGTATCACCGTATTTTTTCCATGGGATGTCACGTAGATAATATCCTGGTAAGGCAGTATATGCAGCCTGCCGCCCTCCCTGACCGTGAAGCCGCTTTCCGGCGCCGCACGCTCGTCCGCGTCCCGGGCGGCAATGAATTTATCGATAGAGCGGTTGAACCGGTCAATCCCGAACGGCTTGAGGAGATAATCAACCGCGCCGAAATCAAACGCCTTGATCGCGTAACTATCGTACGCGGTAGTGAATATGACGGCAGGCGGCTTTTTCAGGCGCCCGAGCACTTCCAGACCGGTCAGCTGCGGGAGCCGGATATCAAGAAGCACCAGGTCGAAGTCCCGCTCCGTCATCTGCCGGAGCGCCTCCTCCCCGGTCCGTGCCAGACCGGAAAGCTTGAGCTCATTGCGGGTCAGCAGGTAATCCACGAGGAGCTCGCGCGCCGGCACCTCATCCTCGGCAATCAACACTGAATAGACATTTTCAGCTTTCATGTGCATCACATCCCGATTAAGCGCTTTGCTCTGCAGCGGCCGTTTCGCAGGGGAACGTTACCGTCACCGTAACACCCCTTCCGCGTTCGCTCTCCAGGGCGATATCCGCCTCGCCGAAACAATGGTGAAGCCGCTTCCGGATGTTACCGAGCGATCGGGAAAACAGATCGCTTGAATCGAGCCCTGTGCCGTTGTCTGCCACTGCAATGGTGACCCTTCCCCCGGCAGTCATGGCACAAACGCTCACCGAGCCCTGCCCTCCCCGCTTTTGCACGCCGTGTTTCAGTGCGTTCTCCACCAGCGGCTGTATCGTCAGCGGAGGAATGCTGATACCGGAAAAATCACCCTCCCTCTCCATGCTGACAGCCAGGGAATCGCGGAAACGGAGCTCCTCCAGCTCGAGATAGTTCTCCACGAACCGCCACTCCTCGTCAAAAGGCACCATCGTCAGGAAGGAGTGCTCTATTAAAAACCGGTAATTGTCCGCGAGCCGGATGACCGCCTGGTCCGCCAGCTCGTGGTCCCTCCTGATGAGCGCATGCACCGTGTTCAGGGCATTGAACAGGAAATGCGGGTTCATCCGTTCCTGTAATAATTTATATTTTGCCTCGTCATGGTCGCGAACTGCGCGTTTCAGTGAAACGAGGGTCCGCACCCTGGCGAGCAGCTCTTCGCGATGGATCGGCTTGACCAGGTAATCGTTCGCGCCGCTCTCGAACCCGGCGACCAGGCCCGCAATGCCGTATCGGGCGGTGAGAACGAGAACCGGAAGCTCGTGGAGCGAGAAACGCTTCCGTATCTCCCGGCAAAGATCGTACCCCGAGATGCCCGGCATCATGATGTCGAGAAGAACCAGATCAAAGGCGCCGCGTCCCAGCTTTTCGAGGGCCTCGGTACCGCCGGCGGCAGCGATCGCGGTAAAATCCCCTGCCGCCAGGTAATGGCCCATCACCTGGCGGTCCATGGCATCATCGTCGACTATCAGGATGTGGCCGGCGGCGCCGGTCGGTGGCAACGGCATGCCATGCCCCGTACCGGTCCCGGTTCTCACGGCGTCCTGCATCACCGGATAGACCGGCAAAGAGCGGGGCGTCTCAGCCACGGCCGACTCGCCGCCTTCATACAGCGGGAGCGTAAAGGAAAAACGCGCGCCCGGGGCCGCTTGTTCAATCCGCATCGTTCCGGCGTGGAGCTCGACGATCTGGCGCGCTACGGACAGCCCGATACCGGAACTGCCCGCCGGCCGGCCACCGCCGTCGTGCAGCAGGTCAGGCTCGCCGTCTACGGCTATCTTCCTCCCCGAATCAGTTACGGCAATCTCCATGATTCCGCCGGAGCTATCATGGCCGGCCGCCACCCGGGACGACACCGTTACATGACCTGAATCGGTTCGGGTTATGGCATTCGCCACGATGGTATGAAGTACCTGCTGGATCCTGTTTTCGTCCGCGTTGACCGGCGGTCCACCCGGAATAATAGAATTGAACAGCTCGATTTTCCGCAATCCCGTCAGGGGCCGTGCAAGCGCCAAAACGATATCAGCCACGGTCCTCATGTCAACCGGCCCCCGGCACAGCACAAGATCGTGATTGCGGAGCCTCGAAGCATCGATGATGTCATTGACCAGACGCGCGAGCCTGCGGCAGCTTGCCGATATCAGCCCAAGATTGTAACGCGCTTCCAGGCCCATCAGGCCCTGCCGGCCGTCGATCATCGACTCGGCCAGCCCGATTATGCCGTTGAGCGGCGTCCTGATCTCGTGGGAAATGGCGGCCAGGAACTCGTCTTTCAGGGCGCTGATCTCGGCAAGCCTCGAATGTTTACGGTCAAGCTCGTCCGAAAGCTTTTCAACCGCATCATAGGCCCTGGAAAACCGGACCGAGAGAAGAAAAGACTGGGAAAAAATGAAGACGAACAGACCGAACGGCACGAGGTAGCCGCTCTCCGCCATCAGGTTGCTCTGGAGAAAATCGTTGATCACGGTGATGAAGAGGATCACGAAACCGGCAAAAAAGGTGACGGCGCCTTCTCTCTTCCGGAGCATTGCGAGGACCAGTGCCGCAAATCCGAACAGGCTCATAAGGGTTGAGAGGACCTGGTATGCCTGCATGGTATGGGTATAGAGCCGGGGCGGAAGGAGCAGAACGGTACCGCAAAAAACTGCACCGGCAGCCGTCGCAAAACGGAGGGCGCGGAGCGGGAACTCCGCTGGAAACAGGGAACCCATGAAGAGGAAAAATACGGGGACGGCTGCGTAAAACGAAAGGTATTCAGCACCGATAACAGATTCCCAGGACATGCCGGGAATGAGCTTCAGGACATAGTAGTTTCCTGTGGCAAGAATCCTTACGGCAATAAGCAGGCAGAAAAGCCCGAAGAACAGATAGGAGCGTTCCTTTTTCCGCATCACAAAAAGGACAAGGTGATATATCCCGATTATGAATATCGATCCAAAAAGAAAAAAATCCCGCACGAGCCTCTTCTCCCGCATGTCCCGGATCACCGGTCCGGGGCCCATGACAATTTTTTCCCACGCTCCACCCTTCCGGTGATGGAAATTTGATATCTGGAGAACAATGTCAAGCCGGTCCCCGGCCGGGACAAACTCGTACACATCCGGACGATAGCCGGGACGGGCAATCCGTGTCGATTCGCCGACTACGCCGCCGGCCCCTGCCGGCACACCGTCCAGGTATAGCCTGTATGCGGTGCCAAGGTCGGGAACCATGACCGCAAGGCGCTTCATCCCGGTTCCGGACACGGCAGCAGGGAGCATGATCGAAAGACGATACGTGGCACAGCCGTCTCCTGAGAGCAGTCGCCCCTGCTCGATCCGTCCGTTCCACAATCCAGGCACGCGCAGGTAACTGCTGCACTGCACGCGCTCATCTAACCGGTCCGGTTCCACAAGTACGCCCCAGTGGAACTCCCAGTCCCCGCTGAGCTCAACGGGGCCGTCCCGATTGCAGTCCCACTTCCTGAGATCAAGCCGGCCACGGACCGCCTCCCGCAGTTCGCTTTCCGGCAGACCGCAGGAACAGGACGCGGTCGTTACAACAGCAATCACTGCGAAAACAAGCCCCACCATTAGTCTGCGAATAACTGATTTTTTCACACCTTCCTCACGACCGGCGGTTACAGATACGACGAAGCCGGCATAGTATGAAGTAGCGCCCACCCCGGTTCCATGACAAAATTTTTTATAAAAATCCCCTGGATTTCGGTTTGGGCATTTTTTAAATGCATGCCAGATAATTACTTGAAATAATAGTCGCTACCGGTATTATCTCGTATTTATGTAACGCCATCGCCCCGTCGCCGCACGCGGCCGGAACCGACGGCATTGAATCATTTAGCAAAGGATGCAGCCTTGGTATACCTGGAATTAATACTCGCCGGATGCGCGGCACTGGTATCGCTGGTTATATTTTTCTATAATATATTTAAAAAATCCCGCACAACCGCAAACCTGATGTTCTCAATCGTAGCCCTTGCCTCGATGCCGTTGTTCGTCTGCATCGGGCTCGACCTCGTCGAGCAATTGCCAGTCTCCCGGGTGCTGACATTTAAAATCGAAACAGCCCTGCTGCTGCTGATATCGACCCTGATAACCGGGTTCCTTGTCCTGTATCCGTATATCAAGCCAAGACATCTACTCATCTCCCTTGTCGGAAGCTTTCCCGGTTACATTCTGTGCATCGCAACAGTCGCAACAGATTACATCATTTCCGAAGCGGGCGGCGGTACGGGCCGGGCCTCTTTCGTGCCCGGATACCCGGTCTATCTTACTGCACTGACGGCGTATCTCCTGGTAGCCATCTCCCTGGTTGGATACCGGGCCTTTCAGCACGAGTACCGGGCTGTCAGGGACGATCTCTTCTACCTCTGCGCCAGCATGGGCACACTTGTTATTGTCCTCATGACGTTGTCTGTCTATTTACCCTATTTTCAGGCCTATGACCGGCTCCGGAACATCGGGATACTGGTTCCCCTGCCGCTGATGCTCATCATAATGAATTACGCGGCGACTAACGTAAAGACCATAGACCTGAAAAAATTCTTTTCCACGGGCGTTTTCTGGCTGCTGGTCTTCGTGCTGCTCTTTGTACCAGTCATGCTGCTGCTTAAATTCAATACATATGAATACCTGGCCGAGCCGATCCACCCTGTGGGGATCGCCCTGGTCCTGTTCCTCTACCAGTTCCTGGTATTCAAATATCTCCGCCCCCGGATCGAGTCCCTGTTTCAGCGCGGGGCCCGGCGGATGAACGAAATCGTCGACGAACTGTTCGGGCGGCCCTTCGAAACCGGCGGCCGGGAGGAAAAAAAATGGCAGGAGATCGTTACCGCTCTTGTCAACGGGGTGGCCGAGGCCTTCGATATATCAGGAGCCCATTTATACATTCTGAATACCCGTGAAAAGAAATTCACCCTGTTCCACGGCATCGGCGGCGACACGGCCGACGCGGAGATCAGCCCGGACAGCGCCCTCATGAAGGTCCTGGGGCGCGAGCAGGCTCTTCTCTACAAACCGGTGGTCTACTATGCCTCGGAATTCCGGGACTCCCGCGACGCAGTCCTTGATTTTTTCGATCGCAACAAGATCGAACTGATCCTCCCCTTCATCAACCCCGATAACCAGATCATAGGTCTGCTGGCCCTCGGTCCGCTGAAGGGGATCAGGATATACACCAAGGGCCTTATTTCCTCGCTCGAGCTCTACCGGATACAGTTCCAGCAGTACCTGGCAAACACCCTGTTGCTGGAACAGGTCAGGGATACGCAGGTTCTCGATCATGACCAGATGGTGGTCGGCACGATAAAAAAGAGGATTATTCCCGAGAGCATGGGACAGATAAAAGGCTTCCGCGTGAGCTCGCTCTATATCGACAGCTCCCCCAACGGGGGCGATTATTTTGATTCCATCATGACCGGCGGAGATACGATTACCCTGTTCCTCGCGGATTCGTCGTACGCCGGGATCGATTCGGCTCTCATCTCACTCGAGTTGTATACGGTTATGCACACCCCGGCCAAAATCTTCGGATCGCCGGACCGGGTGCTATCCACCATGAACTGGGTTATCGCCACGTCGCGCTTTTCAGACAGGCGGGCCACGGCCTACTGCGCTGCTCTTTCCTCCTCCGGTGAAGTGAGCTACTCAAGCGCGGGCTACAAACCGATGATCGTCTACAACCCGGACAACGACACCTTCATCCCCTTTGACACTGGCGGCGCCCCGATCGGGGCTGATCGCATGTCCCGGTACGAGTCGAAAAAAATACTCATGGCCCCGGGAAGTTACGGCATGCTCTATTCCGACGGCCTTGTAGCTGCAACGAACGGGGCGGGCGAGGAATATTCACTGGAGCGGGTCAGGCAGGCGATAAGGCGCAGCCACGGCCGGGCCCCCGCGGATCTGACACGCGCCCTCTACGAAGACCTGCGCCGGTTTACCAAGGATAAAAAACAGGCGAGAGACGTCAGCCTCATAATCTTCAAGTACCAGTGAGGGCCTGCCGTGGAAGCATCCTCCATCGCGCTGGCGGCATCCATCAGGAAATACCGCAACATCCTGATCGTCATCAAGGGCTCACCCGACCCCGACGCCATAGCGTCATCGTTCGCGATAAGCGCTCTCTGCAAGCGGCTGGGAGTGGACAGCACCATCATCTCCGTTAAAAAAGTGTCTCTCCCCGAAAACCGCACATTCATCACCACGCTGGATATACCCATACGATTTTCACCCGATCTCCCGGACGTCCGCCATTTTGACGCGTACATCGTGACCGATTTCCAGTCGCCCGCGGCGCATGAAATCGCCGGCGACCTGCCCTGCGCCGTGTTTATCGATCACCACGAGGATGACGGCGGAGAGGCACGTGCCGATTTCTCGCTGAGAAACACCGACGCGGGATCGACCAGCTCCATTATCGCACTGCTGCTCAAAGAGATGAAAGAGAAGCTCGAGCCCGCGGACATGGTGCCGGTTTACACGGCCCTGCTGTACGGCATCTACACGGACACGGACAAGTATTCTCATGCAGGCAGGCTCGATTACGAGGCGCTCGACTACCTCTCGGCCTATTCCGACCACGAGGCTTTCAATAAAATCAGCTCGACCCCCCTGTCCCGCGAGACTCTTGAGCTCATCAAAACCGCCATCCGCGTCAAGGTCGCGCACAAGGACTGGCTCATTGCCGGCCTGGGCTACATCAGCGCCGACAACAGGGACAGCATCGCGGTCATCGCCGACTTTCTGCTGAAGCGGGAAAAGTATCAGACGGTCATCGTGTTCGCGGCAATCGAGAGCGAGGAGGGTAGCCGCCTCACCCTCGATGCGTCGCTCAGGTCGTCAAGCGACGTCCTCAACCTGAACGATGTCATCAAGGCCATCACGGCGGAAGGCGGCGCACGGAAATTCAAGGGAGCCTACCAGATCAACATGGATTATTTCTCGCGTTGCCCGGATCGCGCCCTTCTCTGGGACGTGATCCGGCTCACCACGATCGAGGTCCTTAAAAAGAGCAGGGACGGGATGTACATCACCGAGCTGAAGGGATTCTACAACAAGCTCAGGAACAGGATCAGGCGCAGCCTTGGCTGAGGTCCCGTCAGAAGAGAAGGGTGAAATGAGCCCCCACTTCGACTGAAAAAATCTCCTTCCGGACGTTGCCCGTGTACCGGTTCCGGTACTGCTCAACCGCGAACCGCGAGCTGAACCCTCCCTGGACATTTTTATGCAGATCGAGGGTGAGCTTGCTGGCGATCAGGTGCAGGTCATACGGCTCCGGCGACACAGTGAGGGCGTAATCGTAACGGTTAAGTTTCATCGTGTACTCAAGCGTGTAGATCGGAAACGCCGCAAGGCGGTAAAAGCGCGAGAATATCTTGAAAATCCACTGCACATCGGTCTGGAAAAATATATTAAAGCTGTAGCCGGTATCCGTCTTCTTGAACAGCACGTACTGGGCCATGTTGTCAATGTACACCTGGTCCTTGTAGGAGCGCTTCAGGAGATTGAGCGAAATGTACGGCTTGCTGTGCCGCTTTCTTAGATTAACGCCGAACTCGAAGCTCAGGCTGGCACGGTCCCGCTTGAAGCTCAGTCCGGCCGTCGGCGTGTGGACCTGTTCTTCTATATTCTGCGTGATGAGCATATTGGTTTCGAACTTGTAGCCTGTCGTCATGAAGGCAGCATGGTAGGGAAGCCCCTCCTTGTTCGGCCTGAAAAACCAGAAGCCCATGAGCTTCATGAGGTCATAGGTAACAGCCAGATCGAAATTAGCCGTGACCACCTGGTTTGGAACGCCATACACGCTCTGACGCTCGCAGACCTGGTTCAGGCCCCCGATTGACGTGACGGTAATCTTGCCCAGGTCCACCTGCCAGTTCGCGGCGAAATTATCCAGGAGCCTCAGGGTGTTTTCATAGTCCTCGGTCACTTTCCCGTTGGCGTAGAGGACCGGGAGGTTCATCGTGGTATGGACGTAATCGCGCCCCCGTGCATAATTTTTCCTGCCAAGGAAAAAACAGAAAGGGTAATATTTGAAGATGTTGAAGGCGGCATTTGCCTGCCCGGGTACCGTCCTGCTCATGCCGAACCGCTCTTTCAGCGGGTCGTGCCGCTCGCCCTCGTAGGGGACATTCTTTTCGGTGAAATAAAGCGAGCGATTGTAGCTCAACGAAAGCGTCCTGAAAAACTTGAGCGCCTTCACCTTGTGGAGATAGACCGGGATATCAATGCCGGTGCCCAGAAGGGTGCGGGCGTCCTTCCCTCTTTTATAACCCCGCAACGGTTCTTTGAGAAGATCGTAATCATGAAAATTGTTTTCAAAATACTGGATATCCACCTTGTATCCGGGCGCTATATAGGTGAAATCGCTGAGGCCGGCCGAAAGGGCGAACACCTTGGTGCGCTCGACGAACTTGCAGTTTTTATTGTACACGAAGGGAAAATGGAAATCGCCGTTCAGGTTACAGAGTATCTCCGTGCTGTTCACTCCTGACTTTCCCAGCCATGACACGACTTCCTCCGAGCCAACCTGGAACGCGGGACGAACATAAAAATATCGGTGCAGATAATCGATGCTGAACCGGGCGTCCGTACGCTGCCGCTTTTCAATCTCGAGCAGGGACGCAAGTGACGCCAGGTCTTTCACCGTCACCTCGTACGATTTACGGTTTATTTTTTCCTTTTTAAACAGCATATCAAGGTAGAGCTCTGCGGTCACCTTCCCCCAGAGAAACCTGTCGATGATCTGCCTGTAATGTATGACCGGCGCGTGGTTGGTCTGGGTCTTGTTGCGGGTGACATCATAGCTCGATATCTGCTCGGTGATCGTGTTATTGTAGTCGTCGTACTTATAGGTTATGCCGATGCTCGGTACGCCGCTGATGTCGGAGGTGTAATCCGTAGCGAAAACCACGCTGTTCTTGTTCGTCTCGCCGCGGCGGGACTCCTCCACCTCCTCGTTCAGGCTGTCGGTCTCGGAATCCTCCTTGATATAATCGAGCTTCACGTTCCAGTTCGGGAGTACGGTGAACGACGAGAACACCTGGTTGTACTCCTCGGCAATGTCCTGGTCCGGCTTGCCGATGGTGCTGAAATCGGCCCCGTGCCCCCGGTTGATGTACTTCACCCTGAAATCGGACATGACCGGCACCCCGCCTTTCGTGCGGTAAAACGGCTTCGTGACCTTAATCTCGCCCTCGTACCAGTGTGCCGAATCCTCCACGACCTCAGGCTCCTCCAGGTATATCTCGTCCACCCAGAAGGAGCCGACGCTCGGCGGGGCCGCAGAATATGCGATGATCTTCATTACGGTCACGCGCTTCAGGTCCGGCCTGCCGGCCATCTCCGCGGGAAGCACAAACCCGCCCGAACCTTTCTGAAGACACATTTTCATCTCGCGCCACACGCGAGGGAACTGCATCTTCATCCGGTAAATTATGTAATCATTGTCCGACGAGCCGATCAGGATCCCGATCTGGTCGTTCGCGACAAAGCCGCGGAAGTTCACCCAGGCGGTGAGGGTCTTGTAATTGCGGAAATCCATCGGCTTCGTGAAGCGCCGGGTTGCCGACACGCTGGCGTACGCCCCCCCGACGTCATACTCGACCTTGAGCGCGGTCTCCCGCTCTTTTAAAAGATCATTGTTGTTCTGCACGCCGTACATGGCCTTGTACACGTCCCGCATTACCAGGGAAAACGCCTCAAGCCGGTATTCCCTGTCCTCGATGTTGTTTATCGCGGTGACCTTGATCTGGTCAGGGGACGCGGTATCATCGCCGGCGCGCAGGTCCCGCCACTTAGGGGACACGAAATTGATGCCGTCGATGTAGACCTTGCCGGCCGCCCCAGAGTTTTTCCTGACGGTGAGCCGTACCGACACAACGCTTTTCAGGATGTTGATCTGGCTCTGTGTCAACACGGAGTGGTCGAGATAGATACGCTTGACCTGCCATGTCCGCTCCGAGGCGAGGAGCGGAACGGGATCCGGAAACGGGTACACGTTGTCTGCTGTATCGAGCATGCCGTTACCGTTCAGGTCCTCGCTGGTGAGGACGCCGTCCCCGCGGGTTATCCTGTTCAGCCCGGGACCGCCGCCGACCCGTGTTGCCGGATGACCCGTTTCATTGAAGACATACCCGATGTCCTCCGTTATTCCCGTGTTCGGGTCGTTGTCGATGATGCCGTTGCGGTTTACGTCCTCCGTGTCGTACATGCCGTCGCCGTCCGCGTCCTCGTCGGCCTGCCCCACGTCCAGGTGCAGCTCGACATCGGTGGAGCCGACGTAATAATAGGACAGCTCCACGTACTCGACGCCGGAGAGGTCAATCGCGTCCCTGCCAAGGCCGCGCGTTACGATCGACGCATAGTCCCCGCTGCCGGCGGAAGGATTGTCGGCGAAATCAAGCACCAGGGAGCGCTGCGAAGCCTGGGCCACGATTGAATCGACGACATGTCCCGTGGCCACGTTGTAGGGCCCGGTTTTAATCGAGTAATCGATTTTCGGCGCCGCGTAGATCAATCCCTTGAGCATTGCCGGATTGCCCGGATCGCGATAATAATAGTAATTCAGGATCCCCCGCGCAGTCGCCCAGGGGGCCCAGTCAGGCTGCGAGGCCGGTATCCAGTCACGGTCGTTCATCGACATTACGATCACGTCTTCGGCGGCCTCCATGTTGTCCACCAGCGCTTTGCCGAAGGTGTTCACCGTCTTGTAGCTTTTCGCGTACTCGGCATACCCGTTGATCTCGAGGGGAACGGCCTTTCGTTTTTCACGGGTGAAAATGTTGAAAAACTGGGCAAGCCGGCGACCGTCGAGGCTCAGGGTCGTATCGCCCTCGAAAAAAATCGTCTGCGTGGGCTCGCTCTCCACCGTGGGGATCTTCTCATCCCCGGAGGAGCGTGAATAAAGCAGGCTGCCTCCCACCTTCAGGTCGCGACTGAACGCATACTCGGTTCTGAACCCGCCGACGAACTCCTGCTCCTGCGCGAGTGATGGAAGGTACTCATAGCGGACCTCGATCGAGGTATCGGAGCCGATCAGCGGATTGTTGGGGCTGTTGAATGTGATGTACCCGGCCGTATAGTCCACGGTGTAAAGCGACGCGGGGACCACCCTGCCGTCAATCTTGATGACAACGCTGTCGGGAATGACATTCAGGTGGTTGAGCTGGAAGCTGCGGGCTTCCCTGAAGTAATCGATCTTGATCTTGTACCGGGAGTAGTCATACACGTTGTCCGGCTGGCGTTCCGTGTAGATGATCGACGCCGTCCCCCCCGCCTCGAGGAGCTGGCAGAAGGGCTCCCGGTAGGTGAACTGTATCACGCCGTTGGTATAATCGACGGTATACGGGCCGAGGCTGGAGATCTCGTTCTGCGTCATGACGCCGTTTTCCATGAAAAATACGACGCTGAAGTTGTCCGGGAGAACGTAGCGTTCGCCGATTGTATAGAACGACCTCACCTCGTACTTGTCCGGGGCCGGATGGTTCGGCGGCGGCACCGGGTCGTTGTCCAGCGAGTACCCGTATTTTAAAAACAGGAATATCTTGCCTGAGAACATGCCGCCCGGGTGCCGTGCGTCCGTCGGCAGCAGAGCCGAGGGGTCTTCAGAAGCCCCCAGCAGGTTGTACACGGCGAAGACCCGTGCGTTATCCGGCACCGGCTTGAGGAACTGTATCAGTCCGGTTGTGTAGTTGATCCTGTAATCGACTCCCGACTGCGCCTTGGTGTAATACCCGCCGTACACCGGGAGCTGCACCGCGTTCTGGTTATTGTAGGGATTCTGGTCGTCGACATAGAGCTCAAAGCCGTAGGGATTGAGATTGACCGCCTGCAGGGTATAGTTGGGGGGATAGGGCGGCTCGAGCACATTGTTATAGCGTTTGTCCGGCTCGACCTGGTAATAAACCCCCCGCACGAACTGGTATTCGGAAAGCTTGATGTTGCCGGGTGTCGAGTTCCCGCGAAATACCTCCACCTCCGTGTTGCCGCGCGTGACGCTCCCGAAGGCCTTGAGCATGAACCCTTTTCTCTGAAGAGTGAGATCAACGCCGAGCCCCTTTGCTGTGTTGTTGTCATATACTGCGTATTTGGATCCCTGGAAGTTGATGTCGATCTCGCCGGCATTTATCTCGCGGATCAGTTCCTCGTCTCCGACCGCCTTGTACTTGAACATGTAATGATTGTCGGTCTTCTTGCTGTCATGATCGATGTAGATGGTCATCCGATCGCCGATGCCCCCTTCCACATGAATCTGGAGGTCCTGTGTCGGGTTGAAACCGCCCGGTATTACCTGTGAAACGGCCTTGTCCTCGTCATATTCCTGATAGCGCTTTCTGGTGAACATGGACGTGCCGTACACGAGATTCAGGCCGAGCGATCCGTACGTATTGATCCTGATGTCATCCCCTTCGTACAGGGAGAGCCTCTTTTCCGAGCCGTCGCTGGCTTTATACTGGGAAGAAATGACGTAATCCTCCCAATCGCCCGGGCGATAGGAAAAATTGTCGTATGTATCATTGATGGAGGAGGATTCGGAAGGCTCCACGATGCGGAGCTGCGTCTCTTCGGTCAGCGCGTTATCGTCAATATAATCGAGCAGGCTCTGCCTGAAACCCTGGTCCTTCGCATTGGCGACAACCAGCACCGACACTGCGCCGGCAACCAGTGCGCACTGCATATAGGTCGTCAGATATTTCAGCATATCGTATCAGGAGTGCCATAACTTCGATCACCATATCCGGCTCATGTAGGGATATGGATTGATCGGAAGATTGCCAAGCCTGATTTCATAGTGACAGTGATTACCCGTGGCGTTCCCGGTCTGGCCAACATACCCGACGACTTCACCCTTCTTGATCTCCTGCCCGCTGGAAACCGCTACCCGCTGGCAATGGCCGTAGATAGACTCGAATCCGTACTTGTGCTGGATCCGCACCATCCATCCGTAGCCGCCGCTCCAACCGGCAGAGGTTATGGTGCCCGCGGCCGTCGCCCTGATCTCCGTGCCCGGCGGCGCGGCAATGTCGATCCCCGTGTGGAAGTCCCTGCCGTGGCCGAACGGCGAGCGTCGCCAGCCGAACAGGGATGTGATGTGGCCCGGGTTCGGCACAATGGATGGCGTATCGCGCACAACCTTGCTCCGGACATCTACGAAATTTTTAACTGTTTTTATGGTATTGGTCGTGCAGATAATGTCTTTCTGCACGCTCTTGATAGTGAATATTTCCTCGGGGAGTATGTGCTGCATCTTCCTGAGCTCTTCGAAGTCCCTGGCATCCATGTCGTCAAGGTCCCACATCTGATCTACTTCTTCCGGACCGGCCGTAAGCTCATAGAGCTCTTCGATATCCGGCTTCATTTCGTCCACCTGCTCGGCTATATCGTTGGTGAGCTTTTCGAACCGAAGCAGGTGGGACCGGATATCCTCATAGGTCATGAGGAGCCGCTGCTCCTCCCGCTTGACGGCAGCGTGACGAATGACCGCGTATGCCGATGTTCCCAGTACCACCAGAAACAGGAGCATGAAAAACGAGATGGTGAATTTCGATATCTGGAAGTTGAATATTTTCCGCTCGTTATGAGGGATGAACATGACGGTCATCTTCTCGTGGCCCTTTTCCACGAAGCCGTCCCAGAATTTCGAGAACCTTTTCCTGAAGACATAATATTTCTCGAAGAACTTCAGGCGGAATTTGCTCTGGTATTGTTTGATTTTTATCTTCATCGGGCGCTATTGTCTCACTGTCTGCAACCTGTCACATGCGACTCAATTTATCAACAAATTTTTCTGTCCCGCGGGACCCGGGCCGGGCCTCGTTTTACGACCCGGTAAAGGACGGTTTCCGTTTTTGCGAGAAAGCAGTCACCGCTTCAAAGAGGTCATTGGACGGGATGATCGCTGCGCTCATTACCGCGTTGAACAGCAGATTTTCGTTTACCTGTGATGCGACCAGCTGGTTCAGCACCATTTTTGTCGCCTTTACGGCAATCGGCGAATTAGCGGCAATCTCCCGGGCCATCCGTTCCGCAGCCTGCAGCATCTCATCCTGGTTCGGGTACACCTCGTTCACCAGGTTCACCGCCTGCGCCCTGCGGGCATTTATGTTCTTCGCGGTATATGCCAGCTCGCGCGCTATTCCCTGGCCCACGATATTCGTGATACGCTGCAGCACTCCCATGTCCGCAACGATTGCGACCGCCGTTTCCCTGAGAGAGAATTCCGCGTCCTCGGTGCAGAGGCGGATATCGCATGTCACCGCCATGTCAAGGCCGGCGCCGATGCACTTCGAGTGTACAGCCGCTATAACGGGCTTCCGGCACTGCTCGATGCAGGAGAGGCCCTCCTGCATTTTAATGATCTTCTTATAGAGACTGAGTTTGACACCCCCCTTCTGATCTTTTTCTACGAGCTCGGGTATCACCGCAACCATGCCCATCAGGTCAATGCCGGCGCAGAAGATTGTTCCCTTTCCCGCAATGATGATCGCGCGGATCTGGTCGTCATCATCCAGGTCTTTCATGATAGGAATGAGTTCGGTCCATGCTGGAGGGTGCATGGCGTTCTTTTTTTCCGGCCTGTTCAACCATACCCAGGCGATCGGCGGTTTTTTCTCGACGCTGTAAAAATCGTATCCCATTGCAATCCTCCTGGTTAATCCGGTGAACGCACCGGAAATGATGATATTTCAGCACCCGAAAAAATTTCGCGATCAAGCTCAGGGCCGAACGACTTGAAACTAAGAACAGGAATAAATTATGCAATAAAAAAAACTGACGCACGGAAATTTGTCGATTATCCACAAAGTTATCAACAGTATCCACATAAAATCCGAAAAATCGGCCCGATTGGACCCTGAAAACATATCACTTTTTGAATTATGTCACATTAGAATATGCCCCGCATCCCATACGACATAATGTCCAATACCTGAAAAAATCAGGAGTTGAATCAGATGTGTATGAAACGGCACGCCTGGCAGGCATGTCGGCACCTTGGATACGTGCAATGACCCCTACAAGTTGAGAGCCCGCCCGGATCAGAAAAAATAAAATTGTGAATAACTTTCGATTTTCGGAAGGTTTGGAAGAAGTGGAATGATAAAAATTATTTTTTGCAAGGACAGGTTCGGGTCGTAAAATCATTTTTTAAAAAATTATTCTGGGGCAATAAATTAATTGATTAAATATTCGGCATATGTCACATAAGTAGGAGCATCTTATAACGAACGGGGCACAGGGTGAAAATCGCAATAGCGTCAGACCATGGCGGCTTCAGACTGAAGGAAGCCATTATGCGGCATTTTACGGATATACAATTCGATGATGTTGGAACGCACTCCGAGGAATCGTGCGATTATCCGGATTATATCGCGAAGGCATGCGCTAAAATAAGTAAAGGCGAAGTCGAGTGCGCCATAGTAATATGCGGCACCGGTATCGGCGCGTCGATAGCAGCAAACAAGGTGCAGGGCATCAGGGCCGCTCTCTGCTGCAATGAATTCATGGCCGAGATGTCCCGGAGGCACAACAACGCTAACGTTCTGGCCCTGGGAGCCCGCGTGCTGGGCGACGAGCTGGCTGTTCGAATCGTGGAGCGATGGCTCTCGTCCCCGTTCGAGGGCGGCCGTCACCAGCGGAGAATCGACAAGATACACGAGCTGGAAGCAGACCGGAATAACAATCGTTGACCCGGACGGTTCACATGTTCCATACCATTACCAGCGGCACACGCCAGGTGAAACGGAAAAGATTCTTTCTTCCCGTTCTTCTGTTTCTGTGCCTGCCTTTTCTGTCACCGCGTCCTGACGCGTCCGGTACAGTAATGTTCCCCTTCCTGCCGCAGACGACGCTTCATAATGCGCGCGTCATTGCCGGACCGGGCGGAGCGTCCGCATTCACCGTAAGGGACCTGACCTACCAGACGGACAGCGATCCTTTCATAACGGATATCGTGCTTTCATTCAACACACCCCCGGCGCGGTTGACCCGTGACGATACCAGGCACTACCGCGTAATCGCGCGGGACTACAATTTCGTAACAGGCAGGGGCAGCCTGGGGGCCGGGTGCGCCCAGTTTTTCAAGAAAGAACATGGCGTATCAATCGAGACAGTCAAGAACGCGTGGCTCGGCACCTGCGATGACCTCGGCTCCTTCACCATTGAATTCAGGTTCCTCCCCTACGAGGTCCGTGACGGCAGCGTTCTCTTTTCCAGGGTCGGCTATTTCTCGGGGATCAAACGTGGCATAGACATCGTTATACGCGACGGCCGGATCGTCGCGGGCCTGTACGGGATCTTCGATAAACCTCTGTTCCGTACTTACGATGTCATGCTCCGGCGCGGTCGCGCCATTGCGAAGATGGAATGGTACCATGTCAGCCTGAGCTTTGACCGCATCAGCGGGAAACTGACAAAAAACATCAACGGCGAGGAAGACGAAGCCACGTACATGACCGAATCCGGCGAAGCCTTCAATGGCGTGTATTCCCCCTCCTTCGGATACCGGGCCGCAGACGGATCGCTCGTGTGTGTGGACGCGCCGCCGGCAACGATCGGCAAGGGCTTCTCGGGCCTAATGGATGAGTTCCGCATATCGTACCGTCATTTTGACGATCTGGAAAAGGCTGCAGAACTGGCGTACCGCAATTACCGGAGCACAAAAAGTATCGGCCGCATACCATTCAACGTCGAGGGGGTCGTGACCAGCCCGGTCTACCGGTTCGCCGAAACCGGGACCAGGGTGCAGGAATTCCGCTGGCGCGAGGATTCCCGCCCGGAAACCTATGTCTGGATGGAGTTCAGGATATCGGACAGCCGGTTCGAGCAGCATGACACCCGCGTGAAATGGTACCGGGTCGGGAACAACCAGAAAAAGATATTCATGACGAAGCAGGCAAATGGCGAGTACCTCCGCGGTAAATATTACCAGTGGCGCGCGCATCTGGTTCCATCCCCGGACGGAAAGCGTGCGCCATCACTATGGGGAATCGAGCTGGACTACCGGCTCGATCTTGCTCCCAATGCCCCCCGCTTTCTGGAAGCAACCGCGGGGAACGGCAGGATCGTGCTGAAGTGGAGAAAAAACGTGGACCACGATATCCTCGGGTACAACATATATTACGGCACCCACCCGGGCAGATACGACGGCATCATCTCACGGGTTAACGGCGGCAGGATAACGAACGGCTCAGGCACGGGCAATAGCGTCCAGGTGACGATCACCGGAGAGGTCATCGAGGAAAACAGGGCGCTTGACAAACGGGAAAAGCTCTCCTTCCCGCTCATCGAGAACAACGTGCTCTATTATTTTTCCGTGAGCGCCTATGACACCTACCGTCCGGGAACGTCGTACAACCACGAATCAGAGCTCTCCAGTCCGGTTACGGCGCGCCCCAATTCAGGCCCGGAAATCGATTAACCCGGCAGCGAAACCGCCCCGGAGGGGGCCCGGCCCCATAAAAATCCATTGACTAATACCGGTCCTGATTTGTAATTGCGCAAGGGACCGGCTGGCGCGTAATCCAGGTCATGATCAGGCCCCTGTAAAACTCGACCCGAGCGGTGCGGCCCTTCATGCATAGATCCAATCCCAACATCAGGATTCCGGACGATGTCCGCGAAACGGTTTTGAAAATCATCAGGCGCTTTCGCGACCGCGGGCACGAGTGCTACCTGATCGGCGGCTCGGTCCGTGATCTCCTGCTCGGCAACGAAGTTTATGATTACGATTTTGCGACTGATGCAAGGCCGGAAGAGATCACGGCCCTTTTCCGTAAAACGATCCCGACCGGCATCAAGCACGGTACCGTTTCAGCCATCGTTGATGACCGCCAGTTCGAGATCACGACGTACCGCTCCGACGGCACCTACATAGACGGCCGTCATCCCGATACGGTAACCTTTTCAAAGGACCTCAGGGTCGATGTCGAGCGGCGCGACTTCACGATCAACGGCCTGGTGTACGATCCCGCCAGCGGCGAGCTCATCGATTACGTGGGCGGCCTCAGGGACCTGGAAGAGAAGATTATCCGCACCATCGGCGATCCCGTCATGAGGTTCACCGAGGACGGGCTCAGGCCCGTTCGCGCGTGCCGCTTCGCCGCACGGCTGAAGTTCACAATCGAGGACACCACGTTCAACGCCATTGCCGCGACCCTCGAGATCTCGAGGAAGGTCTCAAAGGAACGTATACGCGACGAGCTCATGAAGCTTCTCGAAGCCGACAAGCCGTCCATCGGCATCGAGTACCTGCGCCAATCCGGGCTGCTCGCGCTCTTCCTGCCCGAGCTTGCAGACTGCTATGAGGTGTCCCAGAACAGGTACCATATCCATGACGTATATTATCACAGCATTTATTCCTGCGACGCGGCGCCGAAGCACGATCCGATGATCCGCCTGGCCGCCCTCCTGCACGATATCGGAAAGATACCGACACGGCAGCCCGGCGAGGACGGCGATTTCACCTTTTACAACCACGAAGTCATCGGCGCGAAGATGGTCAAGCGGGTCATGAAGCGGTTGAAATTCTCCAACGAGCAGGTCGATTGCGTCAACAACCTGATCCTGAACCACATGTTTCATTATACCGACGAGTGGACCGACGGGGCGGTTCGCCGGTTCATCCGGAAAGTCGGTTTGGATAAAATTGACAGTCTGTTCACCCTTCGCATGGCAGACCGCAAGGGAAACGGCGCCCGCAAAGGCCTTCCTGCGCCCATTGAGCGCCTCAAGAGGAGAATAGAGCACGTTATCGAGCAGGAAAACGCCTTCACGGTGCGCGACCTGGATATCAATGGCACCATATTGATGGACGAATTCGGCCTGAAACCAGGCCCCCTGATAGGCACGATACTCAACGAGCTGCTCGAGCTCGTGCTGGACAATCCGGAGCTGAACATACGTGAAACACTCCTCTCGCGCGCCCGGGATATAATCGACCGTCACGGGAAGACGCCCGGCGCAATCGATTAATTGCTTGACTGCCCGCCTTTACCTGCTATAAAATGCTGTTCCGACTGGCGCATGCCCAGGCGGAAATCATTCACATAATAATATACCATTTACCAATGGATGATCTTACAAACAGGAAAATCATTGCTGAAAGAATCGAGAAGCAGCAACCGATCAAGCTCTCGTTTCGCTATGTCAATGAAAAAGTCCTCATGGTCCTCAACAGCATTGTTGCCAGGATACTCGCACATCAGGACCAGGTGTTCCTCCTCAACTCGACCATAACCATTCTCCGCGAAATTATCATCAACGCGCTCAAGGCTAACGCCAAGCGCATATTCTTCATCAAGAACCAGCTTGATATCAATAATAACGCGGCGTACATGAGCGGCATGAACAAATTCAAGAAAGAGGTGATCGGCGAATTTGAATCGGTCGAGGAGGACCTGAAACGGAGCGATTTTTACGTCCACATTACATTCCAGCACGATGACAAATCGATACGTATCATGGTCGAGAACAACTCGCCCATACTCCCGGTCGAGCTCGAGCGAATCAATTTCAGGATCGAAAAGGCCCTCAAATACAATGATTTTTCCGAGGCCTATGCGGAGATCGAGGACGATTCGGAAGGCGCGGGGCTCGGTATTGTACTCACAATCTTATTATTGAAAAACATGGGCATCGACCCGAAAAACTACCACATATCAAATGAGGGGAAAAACACCCGAACGAGTCTCTCAATCCCGGCCGTTCTGCAGCCCGGTGAGATCACCACGAAGGTCAAGACCAAGATCCTGAATGAGATCGATGGCATCCCCACCTTCCCGGAAAACATCGTGCAGCTCCAGCGGCTATGCAGCGATCCCGAATCATCGATCGACCAGATCGTGAAACGCCTCAAGCTCGATCCCGCGCTGAGCACCGACGTCATCAAACTTTCCAATTCGGCCGGAATCGCGCCCCATAAGCATATCGAAGACATCAAGACCGCCGTGGTCACCATCGGCATGAAGAACCTGAATGCAATACTCGTTGCCAGCAACGCCCGGCGCATATTGAACGAACGCTACACCAGTTTCGAGCTGATCTGGGAGCATTGCAACAGGGTGGCCTTCTACGCGCGCAATATAGCCCTCTCGCTGCGACAAACAGCCATAATAGAAAACGTATACATGGCGGGGCTCCTCCACGACCTGGGAAAGATAATTCTCCTGGCTACCGATAAAAAGCTGGTGCGGAAAATCGCGGAAATCGTAAACAACCGCAAAATTACCACGACCACGATGGAAGAGATCTCGATCGGCATAAGCCATTCAGCCATCGGATCGCTTATAGCGCAGCGATGGAACTTCCCGGATTATCTTATCGAGGCGATCGCGTACCACCACTCCCCTCTTAACGGCAGCGAAAAGTACCGTGATATTGTGTTCACGATTTATCTGGCGAACATGATGGCGGGCATCGAGGACCGGCGGTATACCAACTATTATATCGAGGAGACCGTTCTCGAGAGGTGCGGCCTTCTTGACCTGAACAAGTTCAAGTCCTTCCACGACAGGCTCAAGGCCAAGTACGACTCGACGAAGCGTCTCTGATCCATTACGCCTGCGGGGCGTCAGTCCCTGACATCGTCTCTCGGGCGCGCACGCTCGGCAGACTCGACCTTCACCATTACGAACCATACCGGGGGATGCGACAATCCTTTCGTCGTGTAATAGTCGGCACGGCGCACGATATCGCCGAGCCCCGCACGCAGGGACTGCGGGATAAGGTCGCCGGACAGCCCCTTCAACTTCGGTACGAGCGTAACTCCATATGTCGAGTTCGGGTCCTTTTTCACCATGACGCCGATAAGGACCATGGATCTTTCCTTCTGCCTGTTCTCGAAGTAGTCCATGAATTCGCCGTCAGGGACATCCAGCCAGAAAGATACCCTGCCGTCTGAGACCAGGACCCTGCCTTTCCCGCTGCCGGGCGCGATTCCACGTCCGGGGGCGGTTCTTGCCGCACGGCGCACCAGCTCCTCGATGTTGTTCTCGAGCGGCCCCTTGTTGATGATGCGCTCCATCGTTATCCGTGCGTATTCTTCCGGCAGGACATAGGGTGTGACCGCCTTCCCCTTCTCGGAGAAAAACAGCTCATTGAGAAACCCCTTCGGGGTGCCGTTCCCCCGTCCCAGCGTGCCCGGCTCGTACAGCCCGTTTTTCCATCCGCGGTCAGGGTACTGTGACCTGAACAGCCTGCCGTTCTCCATGTAAACCTCAACGGGATCTCCGCCCGCGTTGTAAAGCCGCTGGTGGTACGAGGCATGTGCATGTACCCCGCCGTTCGAGCCGGCAATGCGGTCCAGCACCTCGCCGCCCTGGCCCGGGACACCGCCCAGCGAGATCGCATGAATGCGGATGCCTTTCTTGCGGGCCATGACCGCGAGCGTCTCCGCCTCCCGCGAGCCGAACCGCGAATTCGATATGATGATCAATGTCCTGCCGCCCGCACGCCACCGTACGGAATTCAGGGCATACTTCAGTGACCGTATGAAATGCTCTCCTCCGGCACCCCCGGCCGGCTTCAGCTTCTCAAGCTCGCTTCGTACCGAGGCGATAGAATTGACGGATACAGATGACGACGCATAGGCCGCCCGGTCGGAAAAGGGGACGATATACACCCTTGAATCGGCACGCCGCGTATCGATCAGCTCCGCCGAATATCCGATAACGGCTTCCCGGACCGACGCCCAGTCCGCGCTCATGCGATACGACGTGTCCAGAAGAAACAGCACGTCTTCGGTCGCTCCTTCCCGGTCGGGCTCGCGCGCGGTTTTCCTGTTCCGGTAAACAACCAGCGCCTCGCGCACCTCCTTGCCCGCCAGCCCGAGGAGGTCCTCGTCCTCAACGTCGGCCCGGGCAACGACTCTCCCTTCCCTGACGGAGTAGAGTACGCTTTCCGCGATGTACTTCCCGCCTTTCCGCGAGAGGGTTCCCACCAGGAAGTAATCGATACGACGGGTTCTTCCCAGAACGTCCAGATCGTCCTTTGTAACGACCTCCTGCGGGGATATCTTCATCCGGTCCAGATCGAGCTCGATTTCACGCGGCGGGGTGACTTCAACCTCCTCCTTCATGAGTAGGGACGCCACGGTCAGGACCCGTGCATACTCACCTCCCGCGGATTCGGGGAATTCCGACGACGGGTTGCCCACCCGGTACGGGACGACCGCAAGCTCCGCAGCCCGTGCGGGCATACAGGCTGCTATCAACACCACCATGAAAACGATCCGAAGTCCCATACCGCTCTTCACGTGTTACCCTCTTTTTTGTCTTAAAAAATTTTTAATGTGAATCGGAAGAACGCTTTTTATTTTCGGGCCAAAGCGCGAGCCGTTGAAGTCAACCCCGACCAGGTATCCTCCATCATCGCGCTTGAACACATACACTATATGTCCCGATATGAGCAGGGGATTATCCTCCTGGAAGTTCATTTCAAACAGGATGACATTCTGTGATACAATCTTTTCAACGAGTTTCGGATCGGAAAGCTCTATTTTGACCCCGCCCGCCGAAACGTCCAGTATGGTCCCGTCAGTCTTTGATTCGATAAGGTTGCCGTTCCGAATTGTTTCCGAGAGGTCCCTGATGAAGGCATCAATGCGATCTATCTGGTTTTCCTCGATTGCAGCATCCTTGTTTATGATCATGACACAACCGATCGTGAATTCCTCTCCCACCAGGGGATAATAGGTTACGGGCCAAACCAGGAGCGAGTGTATATTCGCGGCATTGTTCTGTATCCAGCGATAAAGGTTTTCCCTCAGCGCCGCAGCATCGGCATCTTTAAAAAACGCGTCATGTTCGGCGAAGAAATCATCGGTCTCTGCAAGATTTTTCAGATAGAGCGGCATGCCGGAATCAATGACATACCGGACCGGGGGCGGGATTTCCTTCTCGTCCTTGAAAACAACCCTCTTGACATCGACCCCCTCGAGCTTGTTGATAAATTCTTCAGCTATCATTTTCACCGAAAGTGATTTCCGGAAATCACTTTCACGCTCACGTACTTTAATTGTCGCGATATTGGTCACTGCCGGCCGGTTTTCGGAGAACCCGACCCGGTCAAATTCCCTTTTATCGAGGGCGATGGAGCATTTGGTGATTCTCATCTTATAACTGTTCCCGGGGTATGCCTCCCCGGCCGGGGATACCAGTTCCATTTCGAATTCAATAAAGCGCCCGTGCACAACGGAGTAAATCTCGACCCGTTGTTCCTGCAGCGGCTCATTAAAATGCAGCACCAGGCAGGAATCGCCGCAATTTTCCAGGAATTCAACCGCTTCTGCATTGAATTCCGATTTGAGATACAGTTCCTTGAAATCGACATATTTATTCAGGATCCTGTTTATCGCATCAATCTCAACTGCGCTTCTCGATTTTCGCGGGGTATGTCGCAAAAATGACATGGTTACCTTTCGTCAATAACTCCTGCAATATGCCGGTTTTGACCTTTCCATTTAAATTGGTCAGAAATATCATTTCGTATTACTGATCATTACTAATACCCTCAGCATAAATAAGACGGTTAACATTTTTTATAATATTTTATTATTTTCATTATCGGTTTATGAAATAAATCACCTGACCCCGTTTTTTTCCAAATTCCTGATTAAGAAGACAAAAACAGATGCCATTCAGGAATAACAGGAATAGTCGACCTTAAAACGCAGGTTGACAAACAAAGTCACTTTTTCCGGGCAGGGAGGAATTGGAGACGGAACGGTCAGTACGGGGAAAACCCTTCTATTTATTCGTCATATTCGGAGTCCGGTGTCATCTGCGGAGCATAACGATCGGATACGGCATCTTCACTATACCCGTGCCAACGGTGTCCTCCGCGTGCATGATGACCGCACCGGCACCGGCTGCAATCATCGTCCTGGAAGCGGGTGTAATCTTCGTTGTGCCGACTGCGGGGATTGCCATAGAGGCTGTCCTTCCCGCGTCCGAAATCGTCCGGGTCGAAAAATTCCCGGTGCCGTGAGTCGTGCCAGTACCGGTACCGGCAGTCTCCGCAGTCCCGCAGGGCCCGGTACCGGTACTCGTCGCTATCCCGGTCCCAGTATCTGCCCGTGCTCTCCGAGCAACCCGCAACGATTATTGCAAGCATGGCGGCAAGCAGGACTGCGATCGGTAATGTTCTCAAGGGACACCTCCCTGTTACACATCTATTAAATATGTCTCATGGTTCATGTATTGATACAGCTTACCGGACATTTTGAAAAAAGTCAATACTTTACCGATGGGGCTCCAGGGAAGGATTACGGGCCGTCACACGTGGCGCTCAATAACTCCACGACTGGTACAGGGGCGTCAGCTCGCGATTGTTCGGCAGTTGTCTGTCCGAAATCAGCAAAACCCTGTTTTCCTTTCTCCGGGGCTTACCGTCGGGCTCCCGCGGCGGAAGATGATAACTCTCTGTCTTGACGCGTGCATAATATTTTTTCCCGGCCTCGAGACCGAATTCGGCAATCATCAGGGCGGTTACTTCTTCTTCATCAAGCATGGCCTGGATTGATTGTTCCGTTTCAGAGCCAGCGGCATTGATCGTACTTCCCGTGTACGTCTTCTTAAATGAGGGTGAGATGCTCGTCCGTATGCGGCGAAAGTCGGTTGCCACTGTGATATCCTTATGCCTCACTGTAAAGCCATCTTCTGTGTGGTACAGGATCCGCCGCGTGGACGTTATATCTTCCTGCCCGAAATACGCTACAGTTTCATAGTGGATATAGGTTTTACCGGTAAAAAACGATTTCCGGGGCGCGCCCTCAACAGTCACTTCGAAGCAGGCATTATCTTTCATCATTTCGATAAATTCGGGAAATTCCATCTGCCTTGCGCTCCTTCCCCGGAGATGCTCCGCCGGCCGGCCAGTCCCCGGCAGCACCATCATTGCCGCTATCATGATGAGCAGATACTCCTTTTTCATCAATGATTCCCCTTCGCGTATGTGATGGATCCCGGCAGGCCGCCGGTCGAGAATATCCGGATACGGGTTATCGCAAGAACATGACGGGCAACTCCGTCAGGAAGCTTCAGGAATCATCCTGACCAGAGAGGTTCCGTCATACAGGAATTTCTTCGCTCCCTGGAACTCATCGCCAAGGCCGGAAGCGACATAGCACCCTCCCCCGATTCGTGCGCCGTCGGCTATACGGCAGTCCTTGCCGACCAGGGTAATGCTTGAAAACAGCGAACGGGGGAAATCGGAGTTCTTAATAAACTCCTCGCCTGATCCGATCCGGCACGAGTTGCCGATATTGAGATACGTGGCTTCGGGCAGGAGGTCAGTCCGTTCATCGATGATCGTGCGCATGATCTTCGTGCCGCTCCCGATCCGGTTGTAGGGGAGGATGATCGAATCCCTCACAATGGCATGTTCACCGATCTCTACCCCGGGGTAAATGATCGAATCCTCAACAGTCCCGTTTATCTTGCAGTAATCGGACACGAAGGACCTTAATATCTTCGCGTGCCTGCCCACGTGCGCGAACCCGCCGGTCGCAATCTGGCTCTTGATGATCTGTTCCCGGTACAGGAGGGAGAATATATCCGGGTTCCATATAATCTCACGGTTCAGCGCGTAATATTCCGGCACGTTCTTGATCGGCCAGTAATACGCGTCAAAACTGCTCTTGCTGATGCCGCTGTTCACCAGAATATTGATGATCATCTCGAAGAGATTGGGTGCCGTACGCTTCTCCTTGATGGCACTCTTCACCACTCCCAGCAGGGTCTTCTGATCGGACACGAGGACCGTATACGCCATGGTAGGCTTGCCGTCCAAATTCAGGCGGAACAGCACGGCGCCCTTCCTTTTTGATTTGTATTTCTTGATGATGGTCGTAAAATCGATGATAGACGGATTATCCCCGTTGTAAATGACATAGTATTCCGTATTGCTTTCCAGTATGAGGTTGTAACAAACCCGTATGTCGGAATACTCTCGCGTAATGACCTTGATTGGCGGAAACTTCATGTCCCCGAACGGGCCGTACCGGTCAACGTACGCCTCGAGATCGTCGTCCAGGTTATTATAAATGATGGTTGTCCTGGCCCCGGAAGTGAAGGAGTTCCGGAGGGTGAAATCAACAACCCTGAACCGTCCTCCAATAGGCAGCATGTACCGGGACCGGGATTCGGTCAGGGACAGAAGAAGCTCGTTCCTGGTTCCCGGATACGAAATTATTGTAAAATCATCCATTTGCAGACCCCGTAGATACCCGCCCCGTCATAATTAAACAGATTGATATAATTATTTCAAGCAGTAAAAAATCAATAAAAAAATATCCTTTCGTCCGTGGCCGGGACCCGGAGCCTGGCACCCCGGCAGGGGAATACTCTCCAAATTAATAACAAAAAATAATTTTTACTGTTGACACAATCAAACACTCTATTGATATTCACATCATATTTGTATTGAAATCTTTATTTCTGATAATAGTAAGGAGGAGTGAGGTGGAATTGAAGAGGATTTTACCTATCGCCGCGGCAGTTATTATCGTTATCGTCATCGTTTCCTGCAAATATGATCCATGGCAGGCCGGAGATTCCCCGACTGATGTTGTTTCCATTACCAAGATTACCAAAAATCCTGACACTGCCAAGCCCGGAGATAGTATATATAAAAGCCAGGTCGGCACCGTCCACATGTCGCATAAAACCCACCAGGATGAAGGCCTGAAATGCGTGGATTGCCACCATATGAAGGACAACCCGGAGCGGGAAAAGAAATGCGCCGCATGCCACCAGGGCGACAACGGATATGAGACCATGCACGGACTCTGCGTGGACTGCCATATAGCCCGCAACGCGGGACCGCAGAAATGCAAGGAATGCCATTGATCCATTTATTACAGGTCAGAAATCATTAAATAAAAAAAAGGGGGATACATAATCCCCCTTTTTTATTGTGTAGTCTGAAAAAATCCGGGAAAAGCGCCGTTGTCCTCGTCCAATCAGATCCTCTTCACAAGACCCCGCTTGATGAAATGCCCGATATCCTGAAGATATCTCAGGTTGATCATTTTTTTGAAAGAAGCCGTGATCAATGCACCGATGAGGGGCAGAATCTGCGATGGCGCATAGAGAGGGGTCGGGATCCCGAGCCGGCCGCGAATGACCTCGGTCATCTCAACGGCGGTCGTTGTGCAGCTGTCGATTTTGGTTATCTTCCGGGCATTAACGATGCTCGCGCGGGAACAGCTTCCCAGCATAAACACGTCCTGGCCGCGCGCGTCTATCTCTCCCTCTACCCTGCCGATTATCAGGACTGCCGGCTTACCCCGGGCGAAAGCTTCAGCCCCGGCAAACCGCTCGGTAAATGCGAAATACATCTTGAGCCCCATGATACACCCCGTAGCACAGCGGGTCCCTTCAGAGCTGGAATGCCCCCAGTAGAAACGGAGGGGCGAATTCAGGCGCTTCAATTCTTTCTCCACCTCATGCCACCGGTAATACTCGTCATCGTACGGCTGTATCCGTTTCGCCTGGCTGTCAAGAGCGGCGATGGAGGTCAGGTCACCCATGAGCTTGACATCCTTGAGCCGCGCAGGAAGGTGACCGCGCTCCACGGCCTTTTTTAGATACGGAACATCCTCGAGGTCGAAACCGAGGAGCCGTGCTCCCACCAGGTCAACGGCAAGCGGGTTCCGGCCCATGATAATGAGCCCCAGCCGCCGCGGCGTGGGCGACGCCTCCGTGCCGACGCCCACATCGATCGCGTCCATGACGGTGAAGTCCGGGTATCCGGCCGCGAGGAGGTCCACGATTTTATCGTCCAGAAGAAAATCATGGCGTATGGCGCGCTCGTCGTCTGAGCAGATGCCTATGTTGAGCTTGATGGCCCCGGTCATGCTGCTCACGCAGTGGCACTTGAGCTTTGGAAGGTAGACAAGGGAATCGGCCCGGGCCATGCGGCGGGCAATGCGGAGCGTATCGTGCACTTTCCCACCCACGAAAATCCGGTCCCGGCGCTCCTCGTCGATGCAGAAGATGTCGAGCTTCGCCCGTGCCTTTTTCCGTGCCGCGCGGACCGTGTCGTAGTAACCGGCGTACCTGAATATGAGCCGCGTGGGATAGCCGATGGCCGTCTTCTCGCCCAGGTTCACGCGTGATACGCCGGGCGCATTTGCCAGTGCCGTCAGAGCCGCGTTCACCACGGCAGGATCCGTATAGGCTGTCGAGCCGTACTTCCCGTTTTTGGTAGCAAACACAACGTTCGGCTTCACGAACACCGAGCCTGTCGGCCGGTACCCGAGGTCGCGCATGCCTTCCTCGATGATCTTCCGTATGGTGTCCGGATTATAATTCTCGCAGCGGCGTATCAGGACGTGGTTGTCGGTTTTGGGCGTGGCCTGTACTTTTTTCGGCATGTCGTTTTTCCCCCCATCGGCAAGTCCGAATGAACTGCCCGGCATGCTACTGCGCATTGTGGAATCATTCAATGATTTTAATTCACGTGCCCTTAAAAAACAACGATGAGCTTCGACAACGCCCTCCTATCCGGTTGAACGCGGTCCAGCGCTCCGGGAGAGCCGGTATCGGGTCAAATAGTGTTGACAATTAACCGCGCCGGCGGATAATCACTACGGTGGAAACGAAAAATAAAAACCAGGCGCTGGTCACGGTCAGGAACCTGACCAAGTACTACCGGACCCGCAAGGCCGGGCTGTTTGAACCGCACGGCATCATCCGGGCAGTAGACGGCATCGGCTTCTCGATCCCGCGGGGCCATACCATGGGAATGGTGGGCGAAAGCGGCAGCGGCAAGACCACCGCGGCCCGTTCCATACTGCGGCTCATCGAGCCGGACACGGGAGAGATTGTCGTTGACGGGACGAACGTGCACGATCTCGACGGCGGAGATCTTCGCTCATTCAGAAGGAACATGCAGATCGTGTTCCAGGACCCCTACAGCTCGCTCAACCCGCGAATGACCGTTGAAAAGATCGTAACCGAGCCGCTCCGCATACACACCGGCATGAAACAGCGTGAAATCGGCGAACGGTTCAAGGAAATCACGCGGCTGGTCGGGCTCGAAATGTCGCACCGCGACCGGTATCCCCACGAGTTCAGCGGCGGACAGCGCCAGCGGATCGGCATAGCGCGGGCCCTGATGCTCAACCCGAAGTTCGTCATACTGGACGAGCCGGTCTCGGCCCTTGACATGTCCATCCAGGGACAGATACTTAATTTATTGAACGAGCTCCAGGATAAGCTCGGCCTCACCTACCTGTTCGTCTCTCATGACCTGTCGGTAGTCGAGCACATGAGCGACCGGATCATGGTGATGTATTTGGGGCGGATCGTGGAGGAAAGCCCGAAGAAAAACCTCTATGCTTCCCCGCGCCATCCTTACACGCGGAGTCTGATGAAGTCAATCCCGGACCCCACGCCCGTCAAGCACGGCTTTTCGGTGATTGCCGGGGAGATACCCTCGCCGGAAAATCCTCCTGCCGGCTGCCACTTCCACCCGCGCTGTCCCAACGTCATGGAAATCTGCCGCAGGGAATACCCGTCCATGAAAACCAGGGGAACCGGCCGGGTCGCCTGCCACCTCTACTGACGGTGAGCGCATGCAACGCCCGGGCTTCAAACAATACTCTATACGGACCGCCCTGGCGGCGGTCCTGCTGGCTGCCTTACCTGCAATCGCGGTCGAGGACTACCCGCGGCTCCAGGACCTGCTCCGGCTGGCGAACCTTAACCCTGAAGAAGCCGTACCGGGCGACCAGATATATTTCAAGAACGAGATCGTTTACTGCACTGGCACAAGCGACCTGGCAACCGCGAACAACGCTGCAGCAGCAAAAATGGAACAGGGCGACTTTGCCGGGGCTATCGTGCTTCTTGACAAGACCCTTTCCAACGCCTCTCTTTTTTTCCCGTTCCGGTACAACCTGGGGACCTGCTACCTGTACCTCAACCAGCTCCGGAAAGCAATGCTGCATTACCGCAAGGCCCAGGCGGTTGTGCCGGAATACTGGGGGACCTATATTCAGTTGGGATCGATCTACCAGCGGTGGTATCGCGACAACGAGGCTATTGAAAGCTATCGGGAAGCCCTGAGGAGAAAGGGGAACGAGCTGAACACATATATCCTGATCGGCGATCTTTTCTTCAACCGGGGGCAGGTCCAGCTCGCAAAAAAATACTACGACCAATCGCTCAGGATCAACCACCGCTTCAACAACGGCATCCTGGGCAGGGCCAAGATTCACTTCAAGGAAGGAGAATACTACAAGGCGCTGGTGACCCTTAAAGCGATCGATACACGCGAAGAGTTTGACAAGTCCTACCACTTTTATTACGCGGAGATCGCGTTCAAGCTCCAGGACTACGAAACGGCAGCAAACCATTACACGACGCTCCTTGGCTATCGGACCGATAAATTCTTCCTGACGCATTCCGTGTCTCTTATTGAACACAAGCTCGCGCTATCGAAGCGCTTCGTTGACAAAATAATCCGGAAGGGAGGCGGATCATGAACCCGATGAAAATAACAGCCGCGTTGCTGATTACCCTCCTCGCCATCGCCGCATCGCAGGCCGCGGACATCCAGCCGGGCGGCGTGTACCGCGACATTATGCAAAGCAAAACGCTCCGTATCGGGATATCAATGGACTATCCGCCCCTCAACTTCAATGCCGGGGAAAAAGGGGTCGAGATCGAGATGGCCCGCGCGCTCGGCGAGTTCATGGGAGTCCAGGTCAAAATGGTGCCTCTCCCCGTAGAGCGGTACGCAGCCGCCCTGGAGCAGCGGGAGGTGGACCTGGTGATCGCCGGTTTTTCCCGCAGCCTCGCACGCGCAAAGAGCATCTGGTTCTCCGAACCGTACCTGTCGGTTACCCCGGCCATACTGGCGGACAGCCGGTCGATCCCCCGGGCAACTTACGGCTCTGAGTTCGAGCAGACACCGATGCGCACCATCTGGGACCTGAAGCGTCTGACAGACTTCCGTTTTGCAGTAAAAAAGGGAAGTGCCTACGAGGGATTCCTCAAGACCGAGTTTCCCGGCATGTCACTGGTCCTGGTGGCATCCAATGAAGAGGGGATGGAACTCCTTAAAAACGGCTCGGTAAACGGGTTCGTCCATGATTCCCTCTACCTTGAGCACCTGTACGGCACCAGCGCAAAACTGCGCAACTCTTACGTCCTCCTGGCCGGCGGGGCCCGGCTCGAAAAAATTTGCATGGGTCTTCCCTTCGGTGATACGGTGCTCAAGCAGCAGGTTGACATCTTCATACTGGAGATTATCCGTCTCGGACTCATCGATAGATGGCTGACCCAATACTCTGTGGAACGGTAACACGGGCCATGAAGAGAAAATGCGCTGCCGCCCTGGCATTCCTTATTCTGCCCTTCCTTCCCGTCGCCGTATACGCGGAGAGCCTTTCCGCCCTGATGGAAAGGATCGACCTGTCAGGTTTTCTGAGAATACGGAGCTGGAGCGCGATAAGCAGGACCTATGTGCCCGGATCGTTCGACACGAGGAACACGTATAAGCATGTAAACTACCAGGACCTGTTCCTGCGCAACCGCATATACCTCACTGTTATTCCCGAGATCCAGGTTCGCACGGTGCTTGACATAAGTGGCAATTTCGGAAAATCTGATCTTTCGATGGACAATGCCAATGCCAACCTGATCGCCCGGGACGTGTACGCGATCATCCGGCCCGTCAAAGAGGCCGAGATTTCCCTCGGCCTCATGCCCTTCAGCCTCCCCGGCGGCTTCATCCTTGCCCGGGACGCTACGGGGATCCAGTATACTCACACCATTTCCGGAAAAAAGGCGGCACTCTATATCGCCTACATCAAGGCCTTTGACGATGCCGACGACAGCTTTGGCCAGGGGTCCGACGTGCCGGACTTCGTCTGGGACGACATCATTTTCGCCGGGAGCCGGTTCTCGATCGGCTCCATTTTCAGGGGTGAATGCTATTACATCTATGAAGACGATCGTTTCACCACGAACAAGCTTACGTACGATACCGCCAATTTCGCCGCGGGCCTGGAGGGCGACGGCAGGAAAGGGTCTCTCCACTGGGTCGGCTTCCACGGGAGGGTAATGACCGGCAACTGGTATCTCCGCTTCGGGGGCATATTCAACGCCGGCTACATTTACTGGCGGAATGAGCTCTTCGCGTTCAGGAAAACGGACATTCTGGCAGGCCTGTTCGAGTTCGAGACCGGCTTCAGTATAAACGACCTTAAGCTTTCCGCGGTCGCGGAAGGGGCAACCGGCGATCCGAACAACCAGAACGCGGGCCGCTCATTCCAGGACATCAAGGGAGCCCACGACTTTTCATTTATCGCGGTTGATTCCAACGGCGGGCTCGCCCTGAGAGGGAGCGGCGAATCGTGCTGGTACGGGCTCTACGGGTGCGGCCTGGCTTTCACCTATACGCTCTTCGATTCTTTCATAGTGGACTTCAAACTCCTCCATTTCGGGACAATGAAAGTCCTCTACTGGCGGGGTGAAAAAACAACCTGGTTCGGAGACGAGGCCGATCTCGGCCTCGAGTATCGCTTCCGGAATATCCTCTCGGTATTTCTCAACGCGGGGGGATTCCTGCCGCAGCGCGCATACAACGCGCAGGACAGCATGAGCAGGAGTTATTACGGGTATCTCACCGAGGTGCACTACAACGACCTTCTGCATGATCTCGACAATCACGGTTCCCGGAGCATGATTTTCGAGATTATGCTGGGTATGAAGATCTCCTATGACTAGAAGTGCAACCGGTCAGTCAATGATGAGTCTTGAAATCTCGACCTTGTAGAGGTTGTTAACATTGGTCAGCATTTTCCGCACGTTTTTAATGAGCTCCCGGTCCGTGGACCGTTTCTGGACATACCGCTCGATCTCCTCCAGCTGTCCCTGGAGCTGCTGACCCAGGTCGTCGAGTCCCCGTGCGATCGCTGCTGAAGAAGCTGGACGGGCCCCCCGCTTCAGCTTCTTCATCTCCGCATCGAGCTGTTGCTGTATCTGCTCGCGCTTATCCTCCTCTTCCCGAATCGTCTTTACCAGCAGCTCGGACGCATGAAGAAAGTTGATGGGATTCATCAATTCAAAAATACGGGCCCGCTGTCCTACCATGGAAAGGACCAGACGGGGAATTTCCCGCGTACTGAACGAATCAGCAATGAGCTCGGCGGTCCGAGCATCGATGATGACTTTGTTTCGTACCGGAAGGCCGGCAATATCCTCTGCCGCATGGAGCGGCAGCTCGAGAATCTCGTCATTGACGATTTTGACCACTCCGGTCATGAGTTGAATATATACGTCAATGTTCCTGCCGGGGATGCGTACGGCATTGAATGCGTTGATATTACGCTGGATGATGAGAGCGGCATCGGCGGCGGTACGGGGTTCCGGGAAATACGACACGACGCTTGTATTCGACATCCTGGTTATCATGCCTCCGCGGTCCTGAATTGCCGATGCAATCAATGACTTGATTCTCAGGTTCAGGTTGATCAGGTCCGGGATATTCTGCTCGCCCGAGCGTGGCCCGTTCCCGGCAACAATGACCTCCAGGATCGTCATGCGGCTCTCCGCTATTCCCTCAACGGACATATCGCTTGTATCTGCCGGCGCCGCCTGGAGCCCGTCAATGACCGGGGCCTCGTACTTGCGGAAGATATTGACGACAAAACCGTCGATCTCCTTCATCTCCTCGACCGGCAGCTTCGATATGACGGGAATAATATCCTTCGAGATACCGTACTCCTCCTTGAGAAGCGAAAGAAGAAAGAAAGAGAATTCTATTGATTTCAGGTCGCCTATAATTGTCAGGATGTCCCGCTGGATACCCTTGTTCTTAATGACAAGCATGTCCCTGATGGACCGCAGGGCGTCCCTGTTTCCGAGCTGGGCAAGGAGGAGACAGGAATAAATCCTGACCTTGATGCCAGGGTCTTTCAGGTACTCCTGGAGATAGCGCATCAGCTGCCGCTTGTTGTAACTTGTGCTGTCCGTGATGATGCCGGCAATGGCGCGCACGATAACGTCTTTCGCCTCATCCGGCCCCATTTTATAAAAGAGGTCGTTGAGGTAATCGATATCCGTATCAAAACGGCACTGGCCTATCCCGAGAATCGCCAGGCTGCGGACGGCAGGGCTCGTGTTATGTGCTATGATTCCCTTGAAGATTTGATTCGCCGTAATGTTGCCGGCGATATCGCGCTCGAGGAGAATAGTGATTGCCGACTGGACGATCTCCGACTGCTCGGCAAGACGGCCTTTTAAAAGCTCCAGGATCATGTTGAGTGACCGCTGTTCGGTGAAGAGGGAAAGAAGCCCGAGGGCATTCTTCTGGTCCTCCTCGCTGCCGGTCGTGATCATGACCTCGATCTCGCCCAGCATATAGGAGTAATTGAGCATGGCAAGGGTCTGGACATTCGAGCGGACAATGTCCGGGTCAGGATATTTCTTCAGGTAATTATAGATGTTCACCAGGATCGAAGCGGCCTCGTCAATATGCAACAACCCGATGATGCGGCAGAGCCGCAGGATCCGGTTCCTGAGATAGAGCTTTTCAAAATTGAGGTCCTCGATCCGCGATGCCGAGTTCTCGCGCGACTTGCGGTCCTTGTCGAGCAGAACCTCGACGAGAAGCCGCAGGTCGCCCATCTCTTCCTCCCTGAGAAAGGTTATCCGTTTGGCCATGCCGCCGATGATGTGCTTGACGAGCGCGGGATCGTCCTGAGTCAGAAAGGCCACGATCTCCTTCTTGAGATCGGGTGAGCAATAATTCAGTATGAATTTCCGTATTCGCTGAAAGCTGTCGGGCAGGCCCTTCTCGATGACGTCCGTGATCATGAACTCTTTCCGGTATGTCTCGAAATAGGTCTCGAGTGTCACGACGATATAACTGAAGAGCTTGTCCTTGAAAAGGTTGAACTGCCGCGAGTCGGCGGGCATGCTGAAATACTTTACGAATATGTCCACGATCATCTCGTTGAACCGGTCTATCTCGGTCGATATGGCAATGAGGTTGCGGAAGAGCTTGTCCGGGTCGCGCAGGCGCTCAACGTTCTGGAAGAGAGAATAGAGCGCCATGCTGACCAGCTCGACATCGTTCGAGGTGAGGGCCTTCATCGCGTAGATCAGATATTCCCGGTGGTTGCAGGCTATCATGGCGCATATGAAGGCTATCTTGGTGCTGTTTGAATACCGGTCAAACTCGTGGGTCATCTTGCCCAGGAGGACCCTGATATCCAGAACGATCTTGTCCTCGCTATCCGGTGTGTAGGTGTAGAGCCGGTCATCCTCGGTTTTCATCTGCCGGGCCTTTTCGGAAAGATCGGCCGCCAGCACGTATATGGCTTTGTACGCCGCGGCGCAGAGCGCATCATCCCCTTTTTTCAGCAGGGACTCGAACACCGATATGGCCCTGAAGGATGACAGGGACTCAACGGCAAGGGCCCTGATCTTGGTGTCTTGACGCTCGGCATTGATTATCGAAATGAGAAAATTCAGCACTTCGTCCGACTCAGCCCCGATGGTCTTGAGCACATCGAAAGACCTCCCTATCACTTCCGCTGAAACCTGCGTGGCCTGGAACGATTCGATCAGGGCAATGATATCCTTTATGACATCGGCACCGGCGCGACGTTTGACGTGGTCCAGGATCATAACCCGCTCGTCGTCGGAAATATTTTTTTCGAGGCAGGCCACCAGCGCCTTGATGACCTCCGGCTTATCAAAGAAAACCAGTATGGCTATCGCACTCTTACGGATATCGGGGCCCTTATCCAGCTCCTTGATGAGGATGCTCATACCTACATCTGACTTCAGCAGCCCCAGGATCTTGTGAAACGCGAGTCGCTCATAAGGGACCAGCTTGAAGCTTCTGCTGATTTCGAGCTTTATGGTCTGTAAAAAGCTTTTTTCTTCAGCCACAGCGCATACCTTACCGTTTATAGAGTAGCATCGCCCTCTACTATATCAGGGCCTGCAGTACGATTGCAATAAAAAAACGTCCGGGGACAGGACCCCCTCATTTCCATTATCGTCATAATTACCGATTAAATATATCGATATAGATCGCCGGTCCCGGCTTAGCTCGCATTCGACAGTCGGACGCGCGGCATTTTAATGAAATATTGTTGACACCATTTCGGATGGAAATTCTTATAAAACTCGCAGCATGGCATGTTCACCGGCATAATTGCCCTGCGGCTGCATAATTCAAAGCTAAAAACTTACACCATGGAATAGATATGAATGTAATACCAGTCATACTGGCAGGAGGCGCCGGCACCCGGCTCTGGCCGCTCTCCCGGGACGAAAAGCCAAAACAGTTTCACAACCTCTCCGGAGACGGCACCCTGCTGGAAGAGACGATCAAACGACTTCTCCCCCTGGACCCGGAGCAGATAGTCATCGTTACCTCAAAGACGCACCTCGGCCTGTCCCGCGAGGAGCTGGGCAAGTTCACGGTCCCCGGTACAGTCCTGGCGGAACCCCGCCCCCGCAACACTGCCGCTGCCCTTCTTTACGCGGCCCTCTACCTGGGGAGACTCTTCGACGATTCCATCATGATATCCCTTCCCGCCGACCACCACATTCTGAACACGGTCGAGTTCGTGCGCATCCTCCGCGAGGCGATCCGTCAGGCTGAGGACGGAAGGCTCGTGACCATCGGTATCAAGCCCACGTACCCCGAGACGGGATACGGCTACATCAAGGCGGTGAAGGGAGACGGCCCGGTCCTTCCCATCGATACCTTCGTCGAGAAGCCCGATATCGACCGCGCGCGGCAATATTTCCAGTCCGGCAATTATTACTGGAACAGCGGCATATTCATATGGAAGACCTCGGTCGTAATCGAGCAATACCGGAAACTCCTGCCGGACCATTTCAAGGCTTTTGGCCCTCTGGCGTCCCGTGAAGCCAGGGAGATCGCCTCGAACGAGGGCGATGTATGGGAAGCAAAGAAAAATATTTTCGACATGGTGGAATCCGTATCCATAGACTACGGCATCATGGAACGGGCCGAGAACCGGGTGGTCATACCCGGCGACTTCGGCTGGACGGACCTGGGGAGCTGGAAGTCCATCGATGAAATTCTGCCGGCGGACGGCAACGGCAACCGATCTCCCGAGAAGGACCGCGCCCTGTTCCTGAACTCCAGGGACTGTTCGGTGTTTACCGAGAACAGGAGAGTCTCCGTTGTCGGTCTCAGCGACGTCATCGTGGTAGAGGCCGGAGGCGAAATACTCGTCATTCACAAGGACGCAGCGCAGGACGTGAAGAAGATTGTAGAGATTGTGAAGAGGGCCTGATCAGCCTCCAGAACCCGTAAATAAAAAAAGCGCGGCTGCCGGCCGCGCTTTTTTTATATCTCCTGCCGCCGTCGCCAGCAGGCCTACTTCCGAATAATCTTCCTGTCGAGCGACACGACCTCCTGGTCCTCGCGGTCCACGAGCTCCGCAACGCTCGGATTGTGCCGAAACCTGAGCACGTTGAGCATGAAGATCTCAAGCTTGTTCACAATACCCGGCGGCAGGATGTCCCCGTCGATCTCAACCGATATTACCGGGAAGCGGCGCTCGCGCGACCAGGGAGTGATGAGACCTTCGATCACGCGCCCGATAAGGCAGGCAAAGGGTGAAATGTTCACGATGCCGGAAAAATCTTCCATCATCGCCGTCGACGCCACGCCGCTCGAAATCGATATTTCCGAATAGAGCTCGTCGCTCACGAAGTGCGTTTCCGCGTTATTCATGATCTGTTCCATGTCATGCGGCGTGTGTGGCACGAGCCCGCTCACGGCAAGGGCCGCCTTGACCTTCTTCTCCACGCCGTGCTTGTACCACTCCTCGATCTTCCAGGATACGAGCTCGCGCAGCTCCTTCGAGAAGGGCTTCCGGTACCAGGGCAGCAGTCCAAGGCGCTTCTGGATGTCGTGCTTCCGGGTGTAATCGCAGTAATAGATCCACTCGGTGATGCCGGAGACCTTGGCGATGATGCCCCGCCTGCTGAACATCCTTATCAGCTCATCCACGGCGAAATCGTCGCGCCGGACGTAGATCTCGCCGACGATGAGCACCTTCGGGGTCTCCTCCACACGGAGTTTGAGCGGTATCTTCGCAATCTCTGCAGCGATGCGCTCCAGGGCCGGGAAAACCTGGTCGATATCCGTTTCAGTGATATCGATCAGCTCCTGCCAGAGCTCATCGTACTTGGCAATTGCTGCCGCCGGGTCAACGGCGCAGGTGCGGAGCGATGTCTCGATATCCTTCATGTAGTCTGCGACGACAAGCCCTTTCCACGCGCTCTTGCTGAAATGCGGCCCCAGCTCGTTGTATGAATTGTCGGAGTCCAGGGTGACCACCACGACATTTTCCAGACGCATGTCCTTAAAAAGGTTTTCGTAGAACACGAAGTACTGGCCCGTGCGGCAGGGCCCTGTCGTCGTTGGAACGAAGAGCATGTATATCTCGTCCTTGCGGTACTTCTCGGATGAAAAATATTTGAGTGCGGCGCCCAGTACCAGCTGCGAGGGCAGGCACTCCTTGCCGGACATGTGGTTCCGCGCCATCTGCAGCGTGTAGGTGTCCGGGAGGGGCATGGCTTCCGCGGTGATACCGGCCGCCCTGAGGGATGCTGCCAGCAGCTCCGTAGAAAGGCGCCCCATGTTGGAGAGGAGCATCTTCGCATGCTTGTTGCCGAAAATCTCGATCTTCCGGTTGTTTTTCAGGTCCATGAGGTGGAGCGGGTCCACGCCGTTGTTGATGAAGCGCAGGCCGTTGTCATACCGCTCGCCCCGGATCTGCTCAATCTTGGATCGATATCCCTCGATGATGTCGAGGAAGGCCTCGACCCGGGTGTCGACCCCGGCGTCGGCCGAATGCGAATCGAGCTCCAGGACCAGGAACGGCTTTGTGCCCATGATCCACTTCACGTAATGGAGCATGAACGAGTCGGGCGCGCAGGAAAAGTTTGTAATATAGGTGACGAAGATGTTGGGCTCGTCTTTCAGGAGAACGCTCGCCTTCATGTCCTGCTGGCCGTAGTACCAGTACATGTTGCTGAAAATCCCCGCCTGCTCGAACGGCAGCATGTCAAACGGGATGACCGAATAGCCGCGGGTGGTGAACTTCAGGGGTATACCCATGTTCGCATCGCGTGTAAAAGCGTTGTAAGGCCGTCCCAGCACGGCTATGACCGGATGCCCGGCCTCCGCCGCCTGGCGGTACGCCTCGGCGCCCATCTCGCGGTAGCGGGCCCAGAAATCGTCCTGCTTGTCGCAGGCAATATTGAAGGCCTGGCGCACCTCGCGCTCGGCTATGCCGAGCTGTGCCCCGATGCGCACAAACTCCTCCAGCGCCTTTTCCTTACCGAACTTGAAGCTCACGATCGGCGCGAGAAACTTGCGCTCGTCGATCTCGGGGAAGGCCTTTTTTATGTAATAGGGAAGCGACTGCGTGATAGGGCAGAAATTTGCGTGCACATCGTCGACGTAGCTCTCCAGGTCCCGGAAATGAGGCACGAAAATGTAATCGAGCCCCGCGTTCAGGATGTCCTGCACAGCGCCGTGCGCAATCTCGGCCGGGAAGCAGTAGGATCCCTCGGTGCGCGCCACGCCGTCGTGCGATATCTCCTCGGAGAGTCGCACCTCGATCCCCAGCGTATGGAAAAACCAGGAGTAGAGCGGCCAGAGGGTATACACGGAAAAAGCTTTGGGCACGCCCACGGTGTAATTGCGCTTCCTGACGAAGTCCTCCTTTCTTGGCGCGCAGTCGTGGAACATGAGCTGTTCGCGCTTCTCGATATAGTTGAAAACTTTTGATTCGTCTATCTTTTTCTTTTTCCGCATGTTCGCGTACTTGTTACAGCGGCCGCCGAACATGTACTTGTGGCCGTTAACGTTCAGAACCCGGATGGAGCACTCGTTATCGCACGCCTTGCAGGCAAACTCGCGCTCGTATACGATTTTGGTGCCCAGTATCGCGTCGATCTCGAAACGTCCCTTCTCTATGATCCCGTCCTGGAACTTCTGCTTGGCGAGGATGCCCACGCCGAAGCACCCCAGGAGCTCGGGGTCCGGCGGGATGGTAATGCTTTTATTCATGAGCATGGCAAACGCCAGGGGCACCGCCTTGTTAAGAGCGACGCCCCCCTGGAGCACTATGTTATTGCCGATGGTCCGGTTGCCCACCACCCGGTTCAGGTAGTTTGACACTATGGAGGTAATGATGCCGGCGGTTATGTCCTCGCGTGAGGCGCCCAGCTGAATCGCCTTGCGTATGTCAGAGTTGATGAAGGCGGAGCACTGCTCGCCGAATTTAAGGGGCCCCTGGGCCCGCACCGCGATATCGCCGATGTCTCGCACGTTGGTTATGTTGAGGTCCCCGGAGGCGGACTCCTCGAGGAACGAGCCGGTCCCGGCGGAGCATGCCTCGTTCATCGCGTAATCAATGGGGACCCTGTTTTTCAGCATGGCATATTTTGCGTCCTGGCCCCCGATCTCGAAAATAGTATCGATGTCCGGCTTGAAGTAGGTGGTGCCCACCGCGTGGGCGATGATTTCATTATACACGGCGGGCGTTTCCAGAAACACGCCGAGTATTTCCCGTGAGGAGCCGGTCGTTGAAGCGATCGTGATGTTGATCGAAGCGTCACCGATCTGTTGAGATAATTGTTTCTTCACCTCAACCAGGCATTCCTTCAGCGCGTTCACCGGGTCACCATGGGTCCGTCCGTAGTGGGAGGCCACAATTTCGTCAGTCTCGATATCGATGAGCGCAACCTTCGTGGTGGTCGAGCCGCCGTCGACGCCGAGAATGTATTCGCCTCCAGGCTTTGCCGTACCGCGGCGCGACGGCAGGTAATTCACCTTGCCCTCCGCGCTTTTCAGGCTCTTGTACTTGGCAAACTCGATCTGCTGCGGCTTGAACAGGTCGTCCCGTTTGGGAAGCGGGCTACCCGATGTCGCGGCCAGATATGCCGCGCCGTATGCCTCCAGGCAGGGCGCCTCCTCCGGCACAACGAACTCTATGCCCGGCAGCTTCTCCTTGAGGAAACGGATGATGTTTTTGTTCTTTGTCACGCCGCCTGTAAGAAGCACCCGGCCGCTCTTGATACGAGCCCGTTTCAGGAAGTCGGAGACCTTGGTCGACATGACATCAGAAAGCGACATCACGATGTCCGCCTTGGTCGCCTCACCCTTGTTCAGCTTGTGCGTGCAGTCGCTCTTCATGAAGACCGAGCAGCGCGAGGACATATGGCAGACCACGGCGGTATCCGGCACGCTGGCAACGTCCGCCAGCCGCAGGTCCATCCGTCCCAGCTGCTGCTTGAAAAACTCGCCGGTGCCGGATGCGCACTTGTTGCCGGAGAAGCTGGTAATGATCTTCCCGTTCTCGTCAATGGTGTACACGACAAAGTTCTCCCCGCCCAGAGATACCGAGGCGTCAACTTTCAGCCCGAGCCGATTCAGTGCCTCCTCAACGCAGATAGATTCCAGCACGTTGTTAATATTCAGTAAAAACCTGCCCTCGGTGCCGGTGACAAGGGACGGGACTCCTGCCGGCACCTGCCTTTCAAGCAGGATATTTTTAAGCGTCTCAATGAAATTCCCCTCATGTGCAACGACGGTTTCCCACCGGGCCCGCTCATCCTCAAGAAGGACGACCTTGATGCTCGAAGAGCCGATATTGATGCCAAGACTCTGCATGGAACAAGCCTCCGGAATTATTTTGATTAGCCCTTATAAATCAGGGCGATTTTTTTCTATAATGATTTATTCATAAAAAAATTGCCTTTGTGCCAACGGCACCCAGGCAGAGGCCAATAAATATAACCATATTTTTTTTTGTCCATTAAGTTTTTTGAACATTATTCAAATTAATTATACAAAAATTACATGTGTATGTTTATTGTTGACGATACAACTATTTCACGGCAAAGCAGCAAATCAAACAACACGGGACACATTTATCTTTTATTTGATCATGTATTTACAATATGTTTAAAATTTTGTATATTTTATTAATATTTAATTAGATTGACGTGATACTTATATTAAATTAATAATACATTATCCACCGGCACGGGCGGGTTCTTATATCGTGTCGTTCCCAAGGTGATATTTTTAAAATTTACCGGGTCATATGTGATTACGTTATGTCCCGCGGATCATTACCGCAGGCATTGTACAAAAATGATAAGCCGATGATGGTTCTATGATCATTTCATGATACGCCGCGCAGTAACACAATCCGGGAAGCTGCGGTATCACTAACAAGGGTTGCAGATGAGTCATAAAATCCTTCTTGTCGAAGATGACAAAACAACGATACTCCTGCTCAATAAATTCATCAGGGACCTGGGATATAATATTATTCACACTGTCCCAACGGGCGAGGAGGCCATTCACGAGATAATCAAGTTCAGCCCTGACGTAGTGCTGATGGACATTATTCTCGGAGGCCAGATCGACGGTATCGAGACAGCCCGGCAGATAAATGATATTCACAGCATTCCGGTCATTTTTATAACCTCGTCATCCGACAGCAACACGCTGAAGCGCGCCCTCACCACGAATCCCTCAGGGTACATCGTCAAGCCGGTTGACAAGAAGGAGCTGAAATCGGCCATCGAGCTGGCAATACTCAGGCACGAGATGGAAGACCGTCTCAAGGAGAGCGAGCTTCGGTTTTTCACTATCCTGAACAGCATCGGCGACGCGGTGTTCGTCATGGACACGGCAGACCAGATCACCTACGTGAACCCGAATGCAGAGCGGATCACGGAGTTCACGATAGACAAGCTGCTCGGCAAACATTTCAACGAAGTAATGAACATCCGGTATAACGGCCTCACCGGCAGCACGGACGTGATGAACGACGAAATCCACTACAATTACTTTATCACTCAGTCCGGGAGGAAGGTGCCCGTGGACTTCAGCGTGTCCCCAATCAGCGACATCAATGGCGAGCGATCGGGCTCGGTCATTATCCTGCGCGACGATACGGAGCGGGTCAATTCCGAGATGAAGCTGAAGGAAAGCTTCGTCCAGATAAAGAAGGCCGTGGGAGGCATCATACAGGCCATGGCCCAGACTCTCGAAACGCGCGATCCCTACACCGCGGGCCACCAGCGACGGGTAGCCAACATCGCCAAAACGATAGCCGAGGAGATGCAGCTCCCTGAAAAACACATTGAAGGGATATTCATGGCCGGCATCATTCACGACCTGGGCAAGATCTGCATACCGACCGAGATACTGAGCAAGCCGGGGCGACTTTCAGCAATCGAGTTCGACCTGATCAAGACTCACCCCCAGATCGGATATGATATTCTCAAGACCATTGAGTTCCCCTGGCCGCTGGCGGAGATGGTCCTGCAGCACCATGAATGGTGCAACGGGTCAGGGTATCCGCGCGGCCTGACTAACAACGATATCCTGATCGGAGCACGCATTATCTGCGTTGCGGACGTGGTGGAGGCCATGGCATCAGACCGGCCGTACCGTCCCGCACTGGGAATAGAAGATGCCCTTGAGGAGATAACCAACAAGAAAGGAAAGCACTTCGACAGTGATGTCGTCGAGATCTGCATCAAGATCTTCAGGGAAAAACACTACCGGATGCCCTGATGCCGGCTGATCCGCGCCGCGGGCCTACTGGAGATTAAACCTGAGTATCTTCGTTTCGAGGCCGTCATTATCTTCCGCCATGCCCATTACCTCCCACCCCCTCTTCCGGTAATATCGCTCGAGCCGCTCCGTGTCTTTCTGGCCCAGGAAAAGGTGGACGCTCTGGTATTCCAGCTCTTTTGCACGCATGATTACCGCCCGGACCAGCGCGTGGCCGGTGCCCCGGTTCCGGTACCCGGAAGCGATATAGAGGGAAGAAAGCCAGGGATTGAGCTCTTTCCGCGACCAGAGGTCATCGAGCTTGAGCGTCACCATCCCCACCGGGAGCGACCCGTCAAGCGCGACAAAGGACTGGGGCAGAGCCTCGTTATTAGCGCGCTCCATGAAGGCGCGCAGGACCAGATTGAAATCCAGTGCTCGCTTCTGGTACCACTCCAGATAGGCCCAGTAGGCAAGAATGGGTGCGAGATCAGGTTCCTGGTGCAGTGAAATTATTTCCATGTCGTTTCCCCTGGTGGCTCATTTTCTACACAATCAGAACCATATTGTCAAATCAATTATGATTTTTTCCGTATGTCATTACGAGCATACCTGTTCGGTTTACAAACACCTGCGGTTTTCTGGATGACATCTTATTCCATATGACCGCAGTGACAATTTCATATCATACGTCCTTCTATAAACATATCCTCTCTAAATGAAATAATTCTATTTGCGGCATTGCTGCTTGACAATTAAAGGGCCCTGTGATATATCATTATACGTCGAGTTATTTCATCAAACCACTTCTGATGCCGACTAAAACAGGGGGAATTATCATGGCGACCTATTATAAAAAAATCAAAGGCAAAAACTACGACGGCAATCTGATAAAGAAAGCAGACCGCTCGGTGAAAGGCCGGGGCGACGGGCGGATATCGCTTACCGATGCTAAAGCCCTTCTTAAAACCGTGAAGGACTCTGACAATTATTCTGACATTGAAAAAGCGACCATGCGGCATATCCGGGACAACTATGACTTCACCCCGGAAGCAGACCGTTGGTTCCGCAGCCAGGTCCGCTCATGGGCAGCATCGAAAACTTCGTCCATGCCTGCTGCCAGAAAGAAGGCGGCCGGGAAAAAAGGCGCCAGGAAGCCGTCACGATCCAAAAAAGCGCCGGTACGTCGCAAGCAGACGCTCGAGCAGGAATATATCGCGCCGCCGTCTGAGCTGATCGAACGCGAACCGATTAGCAAAGGGAAAACCCGGTCCAAAGCCCCGTTCATTATCCTCCTGCTCCTGATAGCCGCCGTTCTCGGCCTGTTCCTCTGCCCGAAAAGCAAGCAATGGATAAAGAGCAAGATGGAAACATCAACCCCGACCGCTGAAACTGCCGTGAAGCCGGTCGAGCAGACAGCCCCGCCCGTTGCGCCTGAAGCAGTCCAACCGGAAAAGAAAGCCGAGCCCCCGGCACAGATCAAGCCGGTAACGCCCCCCGTGGAAGAAGGGGATTACTATGTCGTGCAGGTCCATGAAGGCCTGGTGAACATCGCCGAGAAAGAGCTGGGCGATTACAAGAAATGGGTGGATATTTACCGGCTCAACATGGCCACCATCCCGAGGACCCTCATGCTATACACCGGCCAGAAACTGAAGATGCCGGAAGGGTGGAAAGCAAAGAAATAGCGAAACTTGGTGCGGTTAACCGGAAAGTGCCGGAACCCCGAGAAAGGGCCCGGCACTTTTTTTATCTATTTTTTTATCTGCTCGAGAAAGGCCTGTACCCGGGTCCGTATCTGTTCAGTGTCACCCGCGCTGTAATCCGTATCGATCCGCAATACCGGCGTCCCGTTCTTTTTCAGCTCGTCCGCTATAACACCGCCCTCGATCTGGTACGGCTGGCAATATTGCAGCGTGTAGTCGATCACGCCCTGTGCGTTATACTGCTCGCTCATCTCCCGGATCCGCCCGAGCCTCGTGGGATTGGGGGTGAATACCGCGCAATGAATGTCAAAATACCGGTTCGTGATCCGGTCGATCATCTCGTCAACGGTTTTCCCCGACTCCTCGGTAAGTTGATGGTGTCCGCGCTCGCCGGTGCAGAGTTCCTCTCCGACGATAACCGCCCCGCTCGTCTCAACGATGCCGGGCACCTTCCAGTTGGGTACTGCCATGGGGCACCCGGAAACGAGAACACGCGGCGTGCCGGCCGGGACAGCGCCCTGTTTTTTCTTAACGCGCTCCTCGAGCTCGTCCGCGATCTTGTTAACCGATTCCGTAAATCGGACCGGGTCGTCGTAGAAAAAGACCTGGTTGATGAGCAGCGCGTCCAACCCGGAAATCGGCGCGGGGTCAGCAGACCTGAGTGCCATGACCCGGTTGACCGCCTTCCGCTTCGCATTCACGATCGCGATCCCATTCTTCAATGAATTCGCCGTGATTTTTTTACCGCTTATCTCCTCGAGCTTTTTCGCGAGTGCCGCGTACTCGGCCCTGAGGAGGCCCCTGCCCGTTTCGCTTTTCATCTGGGGCAGATCAATGACATAGAAAGAAGGAATGATGCCCTTCATGATCTCGTACGCCTTCTTCTTGCCGTCGCAGGTGTTCTCGCCCACGATAATATCGCTCGCCTCGACGTAAGGGCAGACCCTTGCGAGCTTGAACCCGAAGGCCGCCTTGATGAGCGAACAGGTAGTGCGGGGGAGGTATTTCTCCGCCTGGTCAAACGCGAACTCCGCACCGGCGCAGAGGCCCACCGATACGCCGTCAACCGCGAGCACGAGCTCTTCCGGCACGTACACGCAGTACGACCCGATCACTTTTCTGCCCTGTTTTTTCGCGTCCATGAGCTCCTTTATCCTGAGCCCATGAACCTCGCTCATGACGAAATCCAGATACGCCATGCCCGCCGGCCGGTTTTTTTGCGAGAGAAAAGCGGCGCCGTACATTTCGCCCACCGCTTTGAGTAATGCATCGTGCGTATCAAGGTCAAGTCCCAGCTCCTTCCACATGGGACGATAATCTTCTGCCATGACATCCTCCTTAAAAATATTTTTATATATGTTTGCAGAAGAGGGTAAAATCTGTCAATAATTAATATTTTAGATACTTAAGATTTATAATTTTAATAATAAAATTATGCAAAAAAGTATTGCGCAAACCCTGTACAATTATTGAAATCATCATTGAACAATAAGTGTCCGGCAATGCCGGCAAGGAGAGATCTGCATCTCATGGAACCAGGCAACCTGATTATACGGGAGACCGAAAAGGGGAAGGCCGTATTCGCCGGCAGGAACATCGGGGCGGGAGAGTTCGTGTGCGAGTTTACCGGGCCGCTCGTCTCCATGGCGGAATACCTGAAGCTCCACGACCCCTCCAACAACCACTACCTCCAGATCGACGACGACCTGTTCATGGGCCCGTCGGGCAACGCAGACGACCTGATAAATCATTCCTGCAACCCCAACGGGGGGCTCGTATACCGGGACGGCACGGTAAAGTTCATGGCGATCAGGAACATCAAAGAAGGCGAGGAGCTGTCCTTCGATTATTCAACCACGATGGACGAGGACGGCTGGGAAATGGATTGCCTGTGCGGAGACCCGGCCTGCCGGAACAAGGTGCGGGACTTCAGACATCTCACGCCGTCTCTGCAGGACAGGTACATATCGCTGGGCGTGGTCATGCCCTATATCGTCAGGAAACACCGTCAATCACGCCCCTGACCGTGGCCCTTCATTTTTCTTCCTTGAATACATAGCTCAACAGGCGGTAGATCAGCTTCGCTGCCAGGTAGTCGCACTGCCTGTTGTACACATTGGGGCAAAGCTCAACGACATCGAATCCAACGACCCGCCGCGTTTCCGCAACCTTCCGCAACAACTCGATCACGTCGTACCAGAGAAGCCCGCCCGGCTCCGGTGTACCGGTCGCCGGCATGATGGAGACATCGAACCCGTCCAGGTCGATGGTCACGTACACGGTATCGGTGAGGAGAGAAGCGGCACGTTCGATCCACTCACGGCTGCCGCGGATCTCCTCGGCGTAAAATACGCGGCCCGCCTCCGCAACCTCCTGCTCGTACGCGTCCATCGCCCGGATTCCGACCTGCACAGAAGGGCAGATTTCCCGCACGCGCGCCATGACGCAGGCGTGGTTATAGCGCGACCCGTTGAACTCATCCTGGAGATCGGCGTGCGCGTCGATCTGGAGCACCGAGAGCCCGGGATACCGCGCGGCGTGGGCCCGCACCGCACCCACGCTTACGGAATGCTCACCGCCTATGGTTACCAGGAACTTGCCGGCATTTAGGTGCCGTGCCGCCCGGGATTGGACAGCCTCAACCATGGCTTCGGGAGATGATTTTTCGCGTACCGGCGCGTCCGTGTGGATGCCCTTGCGGTACACTTCCGTACCTGTATCAATGTCGTAGAGATACATGGCATTCGATGCTTCGATTATCGCTGCGGGGCCGCGGTCGGCGCCCTTCTGCCAGGTAGAGGTCCCGTCGTAGGGTACCGGCATCACGACGATAGCCGAGCTGTCGTACGCATCATAGCCTTCAGGCTTGTCGCCAAATCCCGGTTTTTTCCGCATGGTGCTTACTCCCCGGGCAGGGCCATCCGGCGGCCGCTGGTCCCTTCAGTCCGTTGTGTACTTTCCCTTAAGCAGGGAGGCCCCACGATGGAGCCCCTGTTATAAAAATCAATGCTTTTTCCCGGGGCGCTGCTGCCGTCACCCGTTCCCGCGCGTCTGAAGATACCTGCTGTAGAGGTACTGTTTGGAAAGGCAGAGGACAGCCATCTCGGGCGTTCTGTACACGATGACCTTGTACTTGCTCCCATCCGGCGAATGCATGGTTTCATCTTCGGGAAACTTCGCCAGTGACACCGGGTATATCGGCTTGTCATAGGTGTTCATCATCTTCACAATCGTATCGAGGAGCATTTTATCAACGAATGCCGAACCCTGATTGAATAATTTGATCTCCTCATCGGTGATGAACCCCATGCGATGTGCGGCCTGGATCGGCCGCACGCCGAATTTCGCAGAACCGAGGAGCCCGAGAACGATGACAGAGTCAAACGCTTCGGAAGCGACCATCAGTTCTATAGCATCGATATACAGCTGGGCGTCCGGCTGGCCGACCAGGTCCACCGGGTTCGACCTGCTCCAGAAGGGCGGCAGCTTTTTGTCGAGTTTCAGCTTGATGTCCTCAGGCAGGGGCGGCAGCACCAGGCCCCGCTCCTCGCACTCGTCAGCCGTGATCACGCCCCATCCGCCGCCCAGGGTCACGATGCCGACGCGGTTCCCCTTCGGCAGGGGATAGCCGTCGAAGGCCGCGGACAGCTCGAGCAGCTCCGTGGGGTTCATGGCCATCATGATGCCGGTCTGGCGCATCACGCTTTCAAAGATCTGGAACGAGCCGGCCATGGCCCCGGTATGCGACGAGGCGGCCTTGCTTCCGCCCGCCGTCCTGCCTGCCTTCAGCGCGATGACCGGTTTTTTTATCGACGTGCTCTTCGCGATATCGAGAAACTTCCTGCCGTCATCGACCCCCTCAAGGTACATCAATATTACAGATGTGTTCTTATCGGCATTGAAATATTCGAGATAATCTTCCACTTTCAGCACCGCTTCGTTCCCGGAACCGACGAACTTGCCTATGCCGAAACCCTCAATTTCGGCCCAGAGCATGATCTGGTTCCCCACGTTACCGCTCTGCGCGATGATTGAAATTCCTCCCGGTTCCGGCCGCGGATGCGCGCCGGTACCGTTCAGCTTCCAGTTTATATTCGAGAGCCCCATGGTATTGGGCCCTACGACATTGAGATCGTGCTTTTGTGAATAAGCGATGAGTTTCTTCTCAAGCTCTATTCCATCGCCGCCGGCCTCGCTGAAACCCGACGATATGACCACGATATTCCGAATCTCTTTTTTAACGCAATCTTCAAGCACGTCCATGATCGTTTTTGCCGGGGTCGCTATAAATACCAGGTCGACCCTGCCGGGGATATCGATAAGCGACTTATAGGCCTTCAGGCCGTAAACGGTATCCCTGGCCGGCGAAACCGGGTACACCTTGCCGGCAAAGCCCCCGTCAAGGATATTGCTCAACACCATGGAGCTCCATTTTAATTTCGTCTCCGTCGCGCCAACGACCGCGATACTTTCAGGGTAAAACATCTTATCCAGATTCTTCATTGACCACCTGCAGGTTCCTGAAATCTCATATCTGGCAGTAGAGCGGCTTTTGTTTTTCTTTTCAAGCCATTTATCTAAAAAATGACATGTCGGTTCTCTTTCTGTCGCCCGGACTCCCGGCATCGTACAGCAACGAAAGCCCGATACAAGTATATTACAAACCTTGATGACATACGTTATCTTTCTATTCGAGGGGGCCATGATCGCAAAGGCGCATGTAACATGAACCGGATAGGCCTCTTCCCCTCCATTTCAGGTCCGTGTTACCGCCCCGGCACTTTTCACGATATCCTTTATGGCAACGTTTTATCATCCCTGACGATAACCTTGTCAATCCTGTTGCCGTCCAGGTCAACGATCTCGAAAGAATAACCCCCGGACTTTAAAACCTCGCCGACCTTTGGTATCCGGCCAAGCATCTCGATGATGTATCCAGCGAGGGTATTGTACCCTCCGTCTTCGGAAATATCCAGGCCGAAATATTCCTGAAATTCGTCCACGGCTATCATCCCGTCGACAAGGAAGGACCCGTCGCCACGTCTTGTAATTCTCGGATTTTCCTGTTCCGAGGCCTCCGGGATATCGCCCACTATTTCCCCTACAACATCATGCAGGGTGACAAGCCCGCTGATCCCGCCGTATTCATCGATTACAAACGCGATATGTGATTTATTGGACTTGAAGAGTTCCAGGACCTTGAGCGGGCTTATACTTTCCGGCGCATAGAGCGGCTTCTCCATATGCCGGTTTATTGATTTAAATTCTCCCAGCAGTATGGTTTTCAGAATGTCCCGTGTTTTAATTACTCCAACTATGGTATCAAGGCCGTTACGGCATACCGGCAGGTATGGATAATCCCCATATTCGACTATTTTTTCCTTAATTTTTTTAGCCGGATCGGTTATTTCAATATACTTGATGTCCGGCCGCGGACTCATAATTGAAACGATCCTGTTTTCATGAAGCTCGAAAACACCCTCCGCCATTTCGGCCTGATGCTTCTTTATAAGTCCAAATGCCTCGCCCTCCTTTATAAGTACTTTCAGCTCCTCTCCCGTCACGGGCGGATTATCGTTGCCGGCACCGGCCATTCTGGTAAGACTGATTATCATGTTGGTGATCATGGTAAACAAGCGGACCAGGGGCATGAAGATTATGGATAAAATCTTCATCGGATAAACAATCAAAGACGCAATGCGCTCGGGACTGCCGAGAGCGACCCGTTTGGGAATCAGCTCTCCGAAAAGTATGGACATGAAGGTAATGGATACGACAACGATACCGGTGCTCAGCACGTCGCTGTATGCAGCAAGCATCGGCATTGTATTAAAAGACGATTTCAAGCGTACGGCTATTGTCTCTTCACCATACGCCCCGGCGAGTATGCCGATAAGCGTAATCCCGATTTGAATCGTCGACAGGAACGCGGTCGGTGATTCGGTAAGGGCCACTACCGCACCGTATGCAGCATGTCCCTCTTCAGCCTTGGCTTTGAGCCGCTGTTTGCGTGAGGATATAACCGCCATTTCAGACATTGAAAAAAATCCATTTACAAGAATTAATGAAAAAATAATTATCCCGGCGGTTATTTCATGTAACATGGCGAAACGTCCTTCTTATTAATATATCGAGTCAATGTTTGCGACAAGCAATTCGCAGTATCCCGTATCGTGTAATTTATAGCCCTGCTGGCGCCGACATCCGTCAAGAGGTATTTCTGACCTTGCAGATATATATAATGATACTTCACAGTTGTAATAAAAAAAAATTTTGCTAAAGAATTTCTGCATTTCTTCCGTATTTGTATACATAAGGAGTATCAGTTATGTCCCTTCGAACAAGCCTGTTCATAGCCGTTTTTTCACTATCAATGATAGCCGGCCATCTCCTTGCAGGACCCTTCTCGGTGGCTGATCCCCCGAAAAATATCGGGGCGCCGGTGAACAGCGCCGCAAACGATTTCGCCCCGGCCCTGGGACCGGACGGAAGCTACATGATCTTCAACTCCAACCGGAGCGGTAAATACCAGGACCTGTATATCAGCCATTTTAAAGAAGGGGCATGGCAGACCCCCCGTCCCCTGACCCGGTTGAATTCACCGTATAATGATGAATCCCCGTTTTTGTCATCTGACGGGAAAATCCTGGTTTTTTCATCAGACAGGGATGGAAGCTATGAACTCCCCGCGGATGAGAAGGGCCAGATCAAGGTATCGTTCGACCTGTACTGGTCGAGCATGGTGGAAGGTGAATGGACGGTTCCCGAGCGATTACCCGGCGAGGTCAATACCGCATCCCATGAAAAGGCGCCGAGCCTGAGCAGGGACGGGATGACGCTCTATTACTGCGTATGGCCTTTCGGCGATATATCGCTTGCGACCATAATGACGGCCGAATTTAAGGACGAAGGGTTCCGCGACACCAAACCGATGCCCGAACCATTTAACAGCGGATACCGGGACCTCGCACTCATTCCGGCAGAGGATCTTGAAGGCTTCTTTTTTTCGTCGATGAGGCCCGATACGCTCGGGCAATTCGACATATACTTCGTCTCCTATAAAAACCGCACGTTTGGTCAACCGGTCAACCTGGGGGAAAAGATAAACAGCGCGGAAAGCGAGATATATCTTTCGCGTGCTGACCAGCGCTATTTCATCACCTCGAACCGGCAGGGCGGGAAAGGCCTCTTTGACCTCTATTCCGCGTTTATTTTCTCGCAGGAGGCGAATTTCGAGACCCGGGCCATACTGTTTGATTTCGACAAGTCCGCGATCAAGGCGGAGTCCTATCCCTATCTTGACGCGCTCGCGAAATTCCTGATAAGCCACGGCGATATCGGGCTCGAGATAATCGGGCACACGGACCTTCACGGCACCGATGATTACAACAACAGGCTCAGCCTGGACCGCGCGGAGTCGGTGAAAAAATACCTCGCCGGCAAAGGACTGGATGCGGCGCGCTTCCGCATCTCGGGCGCCGGCAGGACCAGGCCGGTGGTAAACCAGACAGGCGAGGGTTACGATGAGCTCAACAGGAGAACCGAGTTCAGAATTGTGAAAAACAAGTGACCCGGGCGCTTACCCCCTCTTCAGAAATAAACACCACCGCGGGAGTATCGCCGGATCGGCCGTCCGTGGTGGCCCCGATTCAATCATCGTGATCTATTTTTTTCCTCTCCCGGCAAGAAGATATTGATTTCAGGACGTCCCTGATTATGCTCTGGCTTAACGTACCGAGGGGGAGATGGAACGATTGAAGAATTTATTACGCGGTGTTTTATCCGGAACGGTTCTGTATAACTACCTGTTTATCGTATTTCTGCTTCTCTACAACTATCTGCTGCGTGACCTGGTCCTCGACGCGAGTATCGGTGCCGTGTACGAGGTGAGGGAAGCCCCCGCTTTTGGGATCATGATCTTGTCCGTCATAGTGCTGGGCACCTACGCGCTCATGTTGAAATGCAGGGAACTCCGGGCCACGGGTGAGAAGACATCGGCCGGCATCGGTTACGTCCTCAGCGTTCTCAACTGGGTCGTGGTCATCTCGATGGGCTTCACCGCCCTGCAGTCGTTCGGCATCAAGGTCACGGAAAATACCGACAGGCTCTCCGGCCTCGAGAACGCGGCCATCATGATGGCCATTCTCTCCGCACTGATACAGGGGGGCTTCGCGTTCGGGTTCCTGGTACGACTGAGCGAGCCCTATGAAAAACCTATCGGCATGGGGAGACGGGCGGCAGCGGGGCTGGCTGCATTCGCGTACGCGTGCATCGCCTATACCGTGGTGTGGGAAACTATAGAATCAAACTCAATGTCGACAATGAGCGCCTTTGATCTCACGACAGGCGGGGGAGTATCCAACCTGATTGGATGGTTCTTCTGCTTTATCCTGCTCTATCCTCCCATGAGGATCCCCTTCATCCTCCAGGAAGCGCATGACATCAAAAACGGCAGAACGGGCATCTGGATCGGAATAAGCTATATCGTGGTGCTCCTGGCTGCCCTTGTTCCCATCGTGAAAAATCCATTCCCGTGATTCAACTCTGGATTATTGCTTCGTATAATAACAGAGAATGAAAACATCCGATGCCGCTTGATTAATCCGGGGAATTCCGGGATACATTTCGTCCGTGCACTGCTTCGGCTTATGTCAGAATCCGACCCCTGGTAAATTTTTTTACATCCGGAAAAAATAAATGGTTGAGAAACTTTTGATCAGATGCTATAAATAATCACAACGATCTTTCTGGCAATCATGTGCTTCATAAAAATATTCTGTAAGGGGGAAGATTCCATGAACACCATGAGCGAATCAATGCAGGGCTTTTTCGCCGGGACCAGGCCCGGTAAAAAGGCAAAGTACGGCAAGGCAGCCTTCGATCTTCCGATACTCTACCTGCGTGATGATTTTTTCGGTCTCTATTTCACCGCGGACCCAAAAAAGGTAAAGGGCATACTGCCCTCCGACAGGATGCACCCCGTCACCATGCCTAACGGCAGGGCCATTGTCGCGATCCTGGCCTACAATTATATAGACACGACCATCGGCCCGTATGGCGAGGTGCCCGTGGCGATACCCGTCCTGTATGACAGAAAACATCTCCCCCTCATGGGGTTCCTGCCGGCTCTGCGCCAGGCGAACTATCCCGGTTTCGCGGTGCTGATCATGCACCTGCCGGTGACCAAGGTGGAAGCACGCGACGCAGGCCGCGGCGAATGGGGCTACACAAAGTTCATAGCGGACATGCGTTTCGACATCACGCCCGAATTCCTCCAGTGCTCCATGTCAGAGGGAGACGAGCATATTCTCGACCTGCGGGTTATGCGCCGCGGCTTCCACATGCGCGACAACAAGCCCCTCATCACCTTCTCGGTCAGGGACCGGAAGCTGATACGAACGGTAATCCCGCAAAAGGGCACGATGCGCATGTCCCTTTCGATGAAAGGCTCCTTCGTGAACTTCGGGAAGCACCCCATGGCAAAATCAATCCAGGCGCTCGACATTTCTGAAAAGCCGTTCATGGCCAATTACTACACCGAGCGGGGTGCCATCCTGCCTTCAGGTACGGTTATAGAGGAAAACGTACGGCCGTTCGAAGGATACCCGGGGAAAGACCGGAAAGCAAAGCATGTCACGCTTTACACGCCATACGGGGTGTAAGAGAAACTCGGGAACCGACGTTGTGGCCCGGTCATTCAGATGATTTATCAGGCAGGGCGTCGTACTCGACAATATACCTGGCGGGCATGCCTTTCATGAGATGGATTTCAACCGAGAAGGGTGACTCTTCCCGGGCCGCAAGCAGGGTCTGGCCGATAAAATTGGCGGCATAACCGATTATTTTTCCGGATCCATCGAAGACGGCGACCGCTACCTGAACGTAGCGCGCGTTTTTTCCGCTTATGTTTTTAACAATGCCGCGTACGCGATACCGGTCAATGCTGCTCTCCGGCCGTTTCATGTTCAGGCCAGAGATCTCCATCTTCGGCCTTTCCTGGTAATACCCCGGAATTTCCGGTACCCCGATAGATCTGACTGACGCGTACACCGGAGCATCGGTGACAAGGACCTGGACCGGCGATCTCTCTCCCGGGAGAATATAGTTCCTGATCCCGTAACCGCGACCGGCTGCAACCTTCTTCCCGCCCGCATCATAGAGAGCGATCTCTGCCCTTGGATATACCGGGGTCTCACCCGTGTTCACAAACATGCCGACGAAGTAAATGTTACCTATACCGTCAGGCAGGGCGGCGATATGCGTGAATTCCGCGCTTACCTTTTTTTCAGGCTCTATCGAATCCCCACCCTTTTCAATTGCTCCCCTCCCGCTTTCACCGCCGGCGCCTGACATTCCGTTCCAGCGAGCAGTCTCCCTGCCCGTTAACAAGGCAATTGAAAGCGCAATAACGAGGAGCAGGAGCGACGCCGTGATGACGGTGACGGCTTTGTGCCGCCGAACAAACGCAAGGACGGCAGCGGCAAGAGCAACAGCCCCGCCGCCGTAATGGATGGTCCCGCAGTAGTTGCAGACAAACCCGTCTTTTTTACGCCTGATATCGTGGCTTCCGCACTGGACGCACTGGAGCGGTTTGATCCTGTTCATATAGCGTTTCCATACATCGTGATGATCCTGGTCCGGCCGGCGCTGCCGCACCGGCCGGCACTCCTGTTATTTGCGCAGGCGCGGCGGCGGCACGCATACGCGCCGCATGCCCTCCTGGAGGGATATCGCATCCGCCGGGCAGAACCGGGCGCACACGCCGCATCCGATGCAGTATTGTTCCTCCCGGACCGCGACGCCGTCATCGTTCATCACGATAGCGTCGACCGGGCAGCGCTCCACGCAGATCCCGCAGCCGGTGCAGGCAGACGGGTCTATCACAGACAGGTACATCGTCGAGTTTATCATGGGGGACGCACCGTTCCGCCAGAGGGTAAAGGTATCGCAGCAGTCCTTGCAGCAGTTACAGATGCTGTTCTCTTCTTTCTCGATGTTCGAGTTGTTGTGAAAAGCCTTATGAACCAGTCCGGCCTCCTCGACCTGGCGCATTATCTTCATGGCCTCTTCCTTCGATACGCGCCGCGCAAAGCCCTGGCCTATCGTGTGGCGCGCAGATTTGCCGAAGGTGAAGCAGACCTCGGCGGGCGCGCCCGTCGCACAGGCGTGCCCGAGTACCTTCGTGTAGTTCCGGCAGAAGCAGTGGCCCACCGCTATGTCGTCATACTTGGAAATGATCTCCTCGACGGTCTTCGAAGGTACTATGTGCTCCTCCGCCTTGACCGGCTCGTTGACGATTATATTGATGGTCTTCCCTCCCTCGTTCGTGAAAACCGGGACCGTCCTGTCGATAGGCGGCTGGTGCTGGAAGACCGGAAGAAGGTTGTCGTAATTCCCCTGTATCAGGTCCTTCAGTTCGCCAAGAAGCCCCTGGTAGAGCCTGGCGATCTTTTCCAGGTCCTTGAGCTTATCACCCTTCGGAAGCTCGTTCATGAAGGTATATTCAAAGGTGCCGACGATAATGAGGGGAAGCAGGCGAAAGACCATGACCCCTTTCGTGTTCGGCTGGTTGAAGATGATCCCCTTCTTCGCAAGGGCGTCAGTCTTTTTCACGATCTCATCGTCAGCCATGCCGGAGGTGGCGCGTATCTCCTCCATGGACAGCGTCGTCTTGCCGCTGTAATTTCTGATGATGAAATCCACGTCGTTTTCATCAAGGTAGTACTTCACGATCTCGATGAGGGTCGGAGTTACCTGGAACGGGACCATGCCTGCCCGCGCGATGATGCCCGCCGCTTTTTTGTATTGTTCTTCTAGATCAGCCTGTACTGTCATGGAGGTCCTCCCTGTGTGATTGTTTAGATCGTATGGCCATCTGTCCGGCGCCCGTCATTCAGTCCGGAGCATGGATGTACACCTGAAGGCGGTTCCTTCGCCGCAGAACACCATGTTCCGATAAACATCATGAATAAACTCGTGCGGTGCGTCAAGTATTATCGAATGAAAGGAAAAATCATTGATTAATAAATAGCGCGGGTTATAATAACTGCCATCGGGGTTAATGGAACCGCCGGATTTTTCTACTCGCACCTATCACGAAATCGTTTCAGGAGGTTGTCATGAATATTAAACGTTTCATTTTTGCCAGTATCGCCGTTTTCATCATCATCCAGGGTATAGACTGGCTCGTCCACGGCGTGCTGCTGTCAGGCTGGTATGCCGAGATTAAGGGACTGTGGCGGCCGGGCATGATGGACCTGATGTGGGTCATGATGTTCGGTTCGCTTTTCTTTTCCTTCATGTTCGTTTATATTTTCACGAAAGGATACGAGGGCAGGGGAATCTCGGAAGGGGCCAGGTACGGCCTTCTCATCGGTCTCCTGATGTACGTTTCAGGTATGCTCGGGCAGTATTTCATGTATCCCATTCCGCTGGGCTTGGCGCTGATCTGGGTCTTGTATGGCATCGTCGAGATGGTGATCGCCGGCATGGCGGCTGCTGCGGTATACCGGAAATAACCCGGAGCCCCGTTTCCTGTTTCATTATTTGGGTACCGGCTCAGCATCGTCATCATACGTACGGGCCAGTGCGAATGACAATAACCGTATAAGGATTGACAACCCGCTCGCCCGGTATTCACTATACCATGCGCGCCAGCCCGCGTCACTGCTTAATCATTAAAAGGAATGCGCCGCCATGGCCAGGGAAAAACTTACCAAAAGAGCGATCCAGGGCAGGGAAACCCGCCAGAAGATTTTCGATACATCCCTGGATTTGTTCAACAGGCACGGTTATGAAAATGTCACCATCGATGACATATGCGAAAAAATCGGCGTTTCAAAAGGCGCATTCTATACCCATTTCAAATCCAAGGACCAGGTCATACTTGAGAATTTTCTGAGTCTGAACGCATATTATGACGAGGTGTTCGCCTCCCTGCCCGGGAAAAAAAATGCCCTGGAAAAGTTGTTCCTATTCCAGCAGAGCGTTATGAAAAACATTGCGGCGATCGGGTACGAGGCGGTCAAGCTGGTGTATCATCTTGAAACCGCTCCCCATTCGAAGAAATCATTCCTTCTTTCGAAAAAGCACAGCCTCTACAGGATTATCACCCTCCTGGTCAGGGAAGGTCAGAGGAGCGGGCAGATACGGAAAGATAAAAGCGCGGACGCGATCACATCCATGATGATTCAATTGTATCGGGGTATCATTCTCGACTGGTGTCTTGACAACGGCGCATATGACCTCGTACGCTCGGTGAACAGCATGATGCCGTTCGTCTACGAGTCCATCAGGCCGCCGCGCGCCTAGCTTCCCGTCTCATTCCGCCGCAGGTTCGAGAAAACCCCTTTCACGCAGGAACGCGTACCACGCGCGTCCCCGCTCTTCCCGGTTGAAGATGAGCCAGTGCCCGCCCGTAAGAAAATGCCTGTTCCTCACGCCCCATCGTTCGCACAGCTCCCGCACGTAGCCAAAAGGGCACACCAGGTCGCCGCGCGAGGCGACGACCAGTATTTTTTCCACCGGCAGGCGCGGCCTGAAATTGAGGGGCGAGTGCAGCTCCCACACGCGTCTGATCTTTTCCCGGAACCGGCCGTCTACTGCAAAGGGGAGACGCGCGGTATCCGGGCCCAGCGGGAGGGAGAAATTGACGGCCGGGACCATCATGGCGCCGAAAGAGGCGATGTCGGTAAGACTGATAAAGAGCGCGGTATTGTATCCGCCCAGGCTTGCTCCTATCAGGCCGATCTCCGGTGCGCCCATATCGAGCAGGATACGAAAGGCGCCGTACAGATCATGCATATTCTGCCCCACACATTCACAGGTCATCGCAACATCGTCCGGCTGGAGATAGATTCCTCTCTGGGAGAGGGGTCCCGCGCTCCGTTTCCAGTGGAAAGGTGCGATGAACAGTGCGACATCAAGCCCTCCCGAAAAAAGGCGCCCTACCCTGAACATCCTGTTCGCCTGCCGCGGCTCTCCCAGCATGTAGCCATGGTGGCACAGCACCGTTTTTCTCCGGCCGTCGCCGTGCGTCCACCGGACCAGGTAGCCGTACCTGTTCGCGTCATATGAGCCGTATCGCTCACGGAGGAGCGGATTTTTTGCCACATACCCGCTCTCGTACCGCACGAGCTGGCACTCGCCATCATGATACGGCCTTCTCTCGATTATCGAGCTGGCTGGCGTTGATGCGGGAAAGGTGAAAAAGTTTTCGGGCCTGTCCGCATACCCGCAGTCAATGTAAAAATCGACCTGACGCTCGTACTCCTCCCTGCTGATTTTTCTCTTTGCCCTGAAGGGGGCCGCCACTCTCGGAACCGAGAGGAACAACCAATCCACCACGCCTCCGGCCATGTCCAGAATACGCTCACCCGCATCGGGGCCGACTCTAGGCTCATTGTTCATAATTGCATCATTCTCCGGTGCATTATTTAATTGTGCTTCCAGCCGCAGCCCTGACCCGCATCATCATGTTGTTCAGCAGTATCATGACGACATGGTACACGATAAACAGCTTCCGCTTCATCCAGTATATCAATGCTATATCGAAAGAGGTAGTCACCAGGAACCTGTTCTTTCTCATCCCCCTGATTATTTTCAGGGCCACCCGTTCCGGCGTCACCGCCCTGCTCTCGAATTGTTTCATGAATTTTTTTGCCTCCGGGTGGGTCCGGTCAATGCCGAGTACCAGCGCTGTTTCTACCAACGGCGTTTTCACAGCTCCCGGGCACACAACGCTTACCCCGATCCCGTGCCGCCTGAGGTCATAGCGAAAGACCTCGGAAATGCCCCTGAGCCCGAACTTGCTGGCGCTGTACGCCGCGTGCCAGGGCAGGCCGATCAGTCCGGCGGCGGATGAAACGTTCACCAGGTGCCCGCCCCTGCCGGCTTTCACCATTCCCGGCATCAGGCACTCGATGACATGGATGGGGCCCATCAGATTAATATCTATCATTTTTTTCCAGTGCTCATACTGCAGCATCTCGACAGCGCCCCAGATTGACGTGCCGGCAATATTCATCACGATGTCCATTGGGCCTGATTCGGCCTGGATTTCGGCCGTGAATGTTCTTACTTCATCATAATTCCTGATATCCAGCGCTTTCCATGATACAACGCTGCCGCCGCTGAGGGCAATCATTGATACGACTTCCTCCAGCTGTTTCGCATTGATATCAGTCAAGTATAACCGCGCACCCCGCTCTCCCATGGCGATGGCCGTGGCCCTTCCGATTCCGCTCGCAGCACCGGTAATGAAACACTTCTTGTTCTTAAACATCTCGTTTTTCATCAATACCCCCCGTGACACAATCTGGCTGCAAATCCAACATACATACCGTAGTCAGATACCTTGGTATGTATGTTCATTTATGGCTATTTAAGTCAATACATTAATTAATTTATTACAATCCCGACCTGTCACATATTGTACCATGCATTGGAGCTATGACCTGATTATATAACATCACAACCAGCGCTTCACATGTCTTCATATGAATATTGTATACAATTGAGCCGGTAATTACCATCGGAGTATATGACAAATCCTTTTTCCCGTGAAGCACGGTCCATGGATGTATACATTCCATACTATTCTGTATTCCTGATTTAAATCAGGAATTGCATGAATAGATTTTTTATAATTTAATAAGACGTACATATTCATATATGCTAATCTGCCCGTAACTTCAGCACATGAAATCTCCCTGCAAGAAGAAATAGATTGAAAAGGAAAAATGATGCGTAAAATCGTATTTGTCGAACCTAAAGCGGCCGAAGAGCATATCTTTGCACAATTCAAGCTGCCCCGCCTGGGCGTTATCATCCTGGGCACCATGATGAAGGAGCGCGGCTGGGACGTTGAAATAATCATCGAGAGCCTGACGCCCATAGAGCTGGATGATATGTTGCAGGCCGACATCGTGGGCATTTCCGCCATCACCAACACCGCGGGCAATGCCTATGCTCTCGCCGATGAGCTCAGGCTGCGGGGGATTACAGTCATCATGGGAGGGCCCCATGCCACCTTCATGACCGATGAAACACTGGAACATGCCGATTACGTGATACGCGGCGAGGCTGAGAGCTCCTTCATGGAATTCATCGACGCATGGGAAGGAAACAAGCGGTTCCGGGAGGTCCCCGGGCTATCTTACAGAAAAGACGGCACTATCCTGCACAATAACGCCACCCCGGCAGAAACAGTGCTGGATAACCTTCCCATCGCAGATCTGACACTGGTGAAAAACAGCGGCGCCCTGAAAATCCTGCCGATCCAGACCTCGCGCGGCTGTCCTTACGACTGCTCTTTCTGTTCGGTCACCGGCATGTTCGGACGGCACTTCCGTTTCCGTTCGACCGAACATATTCTTCGCGAACTGCGCGGTTACCGCAACCTCGGCAAGATGATCTTCTTTTACGATGACCATTTCGCGGCCAACAGGGCAAGAGCAAAGGAGCTCCTCCGCGCAATGATACAAGAGGGCCTGACGTTCAAGTGGTCGACCCAGGTACGCGTTGAAGTAGCCCGGGACAGGGAGCTCCTCGAGCTGATGAAACGCGCCGGCTGCCACACCCTCTTTATCGGTCTTGAGTCGGCAAACCCGGAAAGCCTGCGCGAGATGAAAAAGAACCAGACCATTGACGACATCATAAACGCGGTAGCTATCATTCAATCATACGGTATCCATGTGCACGGAATGTTCGTTTACGGCTTCGACAGCGACTCCATACCAATCGTGAAAGAGACTGTCAGGTTCGCCCGGAATCTTGACATAACCTCTGTCCAGTTTCTGATTCTTACCCCCTATCCAGGCACCCGTTTTTATGCCGAGGTGAAGAACCGCATCGTCAGCAGGGACTGGTCCCTCTATGATGCGCACCATGTCGTTTTCAGGCCGAAGCACTTCAGCATGAAGGCGCTGCAGTTCGCACAGGTGAAAAGTCACAACGGATTCTATTCCTGGGGACGGATATTCAGACTTGCTGCGGCGAAACGGTGGGTCGCCACGGGAATCGCCCTGTATTCCCATGCCCTTAACTTTCTTTATGTAATAAAAAATGTTCGTTATTTCATGCAACTCGTCATCCAGGACCGTGCCGTTTCAGACAGCGCGGAAGCATACCCGGAAGAAAAGGCGATATAATACCTGCCTGCCTCTCGCATCTGAGCATGGAAACAATTGACACGAGCACGCTTTGCTGCACACTATAATTCAGCGAAGGAGGCACGACATGCCCGTGAAAACCGATTTTATCACTGTATCCACGAAGGGAAACCGCGAGGTTACCGACCTGACGCCGCGGCTTATGGAGATCGTCCGGAGGATAGGCGCTGCCGATGGCATCGCCGTGGTATTCGCCCCCGGCTCCACCGCAGGAGTCACCACAGTAGAATGCGAGCCCGGGTTAAAGAAAGATATCGACCTTTTTCTCGAGAGGATCATCCCGTACGGGGGCCGTTATCATCATCATGAGACCTGGCATGACGACAACGGATCGTCCCACCTGCAGGCGGCCCTTATCGGGCCGTCAGTCGCGGTACCGGTTGTTAAGGGAAAGCCGGCCCTCGGAACCTGGCAGCAGGTGGTGCTGATCGACTGCGACACCAGGCCCCGGGAAAGAGAGATTGTCGTGCAGGTGATATACTGAAGGGCTAGCGCCTCTTCTGCTCGTATTCCTTGATATATTCGCTGATGAGGCTTTTATTCTCGCCGGAATCCTCCTCCCGCTGGCGCCTGAGGGCCGCGCCGCGGTCAAACAGGAGAATGAGCTTCTTGAACGGCAGGATGATGAACGAGCCAAGCGCCTTGAGCGCATCGAGCACGGAACTGAAGAATTCCCTGAGCGCCGACTTCTTCATGCCCTGCGCCGCCGACCTGATGGAGGTGAGGGTCTGGGTGGCCGCTTCCGAGGCCTTTGACGCGGTTGTCGCTACCGCGTCCGCCGCGGCCCGGGCGGCGCCTCCGTACATTCCCGGCACCGTTGTCGGCGACTTGGTAACCTCGAACTTGGGCATGTACGAGGTCTTGCTGTAGGTGCCGCGCAAGCGGAACATGCCGGAGCTCGATTCCGTACCGCGATCTATGAAGAACAGGAACAGATAGTAGACATACATGGCCGCGTTGTAAAAGATGAGAAAAAAAGCGATCCATATCTCGAGGAACGACCAGAGAAACTCCAGAAACATCTTTCCGCAATCGACCCACTTGAAAATAAACGAAAAAATGTTATCGATGAAGCCGTTTGAAAACTGCTTTACGACCGTGTACTTCATTGCGTCCCTCCAGAAATGTCCGTGTTAATGCGATATCCGGTTTGCGATACATCGGCCGACTGGTGCATTCCGCCCACGGCTGAATGATGATATTTATGAAGATGCGACACGGCGAGTCAATGAAAAAATATCAGCTGCGGTCATGCATGTGCCGAAAAGAATAAGCCGCCCGGGTGGATTGAGACGTTATTGTCTGACGGTATCACGCTTTATCCAGAGCATCATCGAGTTCGTCGAACAGGTTCGATGAAGAGCCGGCCTGGTCCTCGATTGCGCTGACCGGTTCAGGGATCTTCACGTCCGCCGTGTTCTCGAGCACCTCGAGCTCCGGCTCTTCGAACTCAACCGGCGCTGTCCGCGCCGGAGCAGCATAGCGCTCATCATCTTCCCCGTCGTACAGGTGGTCACGCGAGCGGTGGTATCGCGCCCGCGACGCCACCAGGCTCGGGTTCTCGATAACGGTCCGCCCCAGGTTGAAGGTCAGGTTGTGGTCCCGCGTCAGCTCGTCCGTCACGGAAGCGATCTTATCGGGCGGGATGGTGGCCATTTTCAGCAGCTCGTCTATGCCGAAGCTGAAGAGGTGAGGCTCCCGGTTCTTGAGCGAAACATTGTCCTCTATCAGCTTGTTTTCCAGGAACACGTAAACCCGGGTGATCGGCTTTTCGTAGAACTTGGACTCCATCCGGATAAAGGTAAACCAGACCCGCTGGCTGATCGCGGTGAAGATCCGCTTCAACAGGTCTGACGACTTCTTGATGAGCTTGATCATTGAATCCTTGTTTATGGGGAGAACGATCGTGGTACCGAAACTTATGGCGGTTGCGTTCCGCGGCTTGTCGGAAACAATCGCCAGCTCGCCGAAAATCTCCCCCTCTTTTAAGACAGAGAGAATGATCTCGCTGTTGTTGTGGTACTTGACGATTTTAACTTTTCCTTTTTTGATGATATAGAGCTCGTCTCCCGGCTCGTGCTCGCAAAAGACGATCTGCTTGTCGGCATACCGTTTGTAGATCCCTTCAGGCACCGGCTCCGGTATCCTGGTTATGCCGGTTTTTTGAATGGCGGCAAGCAGGTCCCTGACCTCGCGGGCATGGGCGCCTGTCGCGAACATCTCACTGTAACGGGTCAGGACATAAAATGCAGCGGCGTTGTTGCCGCTCCGGTGATAGTATGAACCGAGATTAAACAGCTGCTCGTCCTCCGTGAGGAAGAGATCCTTCTGTGCGCCCATCTGGACGATCATGGTATCGAACATCCGCAGTTCGTCGGCGTAGGAGTTGAGAAGCTTGATGGCTATATTCGAGTTTTTCTGGAGCAGGGCCAGAAAACGCTCCCGGGTGAAGATCAGGACAGTGGAGTTTACCTTCGCGAACGCCGTTTCCATCCGGGGCCGCCTGCTCAGAGAGGAGATGAAGCCGAACACATCCCCCGGGGCCGCATTGTTGCCGTGGGTGCTTATGCGCTCATTTGTGCTTTTGAATTCGACGAGGCCTTTTTCTACGATATAGACAGCATCGACGTCCTCGTCCCCCTCGATGTAAATATACGCCCCCGCCTTGAAGGCGTTCCTGCTCTGCTCTTTCATCTGTTCACATCCAGTAGACCTGCATGCTCTCCGACAATTCGCGGGCCTTGTCCGCGCCGGCAAGTGCCTTCACGAGCTCGAGTGCGAACGGGATCGCACAGCCCGGACCCTTCCCGGTAATCACTTGTCCGTCGCGTACCACCGGATCGGGAACTGCTGTCGCGCCGGTCATCTGCTCCTCGAACCCGGGAAAGCAGGTGGCTTGTTTTCCCGCCAGTACTCCCGCGTAACCAAGCACCAGGGGCGCGGCACACAGGGCGGCGGTCATCTTTCCGCTCCCGGCAAATTCCTTTACCAGTCCGATTACCCGCGCGTCCGCCTTCAAGTTGCTGCTTCCCGGCATGCCTCCGGGGAGAACAATGCAATCGAAATCTGACGATCGTATCTCGTCAATACTCTTATCGGCCGTTACGGCAATTGAGTGTGAGCCAATAACGGGATTTTTTTCAAGAAACACGCTGGTGACGCCAATTCCGGCCCGCCGGAGCACGTCTATAATGGTTACACCCTCGATTTCCTCGAAACCCTCGGCCAGTGGAACGATCACGCTCATGATGTCCTCCCTGTCATGACAGCTTAAGCCCCGGGCTCCTGGCGCCGGCCTCCTTGAGCTTGGTCTTCAGCTCGCCCTCGAGCTTGACAAGCTCGCCTTCCGCGAGCTGGCGCTTGGCCTTGCCTTCCTGCTGGATCCTGAGAGTCTCCTCGATCGTGGCAATCAGGTTGTCATGGACCTTCTTCAGGGTCTCCATCTCCACGATGCCGCGCTCCGACTCCTTCGCAACCTCCACGGTGCCCTGCTTGAGCATCTCGGCGTTCTTCTGGAGAAGCTCGTTGGTGGTCTTGCTCACCTCGGACTGGGCCTCCAACGCCTTCTTCTGCCTGAACACGCCGATGGCTATCACCACCTGGTTTTTCCAGAGGGGCACGGTGTTCAGGATAGAGCTCTGTATCTTTTCCACCAGTACCTGGTCGCCGCTCTGGATCAGCCGCACCTGCGGATTTGTCTGCAGCGCCACCATGCGGGAGAGCTGGAGGTCATGCACCTTCTTCTCGAGCCGGTTGAGTGCCTGGGTCATGTCCTGCACCTTCTGGGCGTCAAGAGTGTCCTTTGTCTTGTCGGCCTTTGCCCGGAGCTCGGGGATAACTTTTTCCTCGAGCTCTTTCTGCTTCATCTTCCCCGCCAGGATGTAGAGGTCCAGCTCGCGGATGTACTGTATGTTTTTTTCGTAGAGAGAATCGAACATGGTGATGTCTTTCAGCAGCTGCATCCGCGACTTGGTGAGCTCGTCCACGATCTTTTCGATCTGCACGGCAAGCTTGTCGAAGCCGGCAATAGATTTCTTCGCGCTGTGGACCAGGCTGCCGATGATCGGAATTTTAGAGAGACCGCTTTCGCCGGAGAGGCTGTCCACGTCCAGGCTCTTCACCTTGAGCATGAGCTCAGTCAGGATGTTTCCCACGTATCCGCTGTCGCGGGACCTGATCTCGTTCAGGATGGTGTCGGAAAAGTTCGAGATCCCGCTCTGGGACCCCACTCCGAACTGGATGATGCTCTGCGAGTTGTCAAGGTCAAGCTCCTTCTGTATCTGCTCGACCTTCTTCTTTTCCTCGTCGTTCAGGTCGGCAAGGGTCAGCACCTTCTGTTCGACCGGCTGCGCCGCCTGGGCGTTAACCTTCTGCATGTCCATCGCGTCCTCCTTGTTTGGTTTTTCGCGCGTTATCCTTCCATCTTCATCGTGTTTTTCAATACGGTAAGCTCGGTATTTATATCCAGGAGATTGTCCTCCAGCAGGTTCGCCAGCTGGCGGTCGAATGTCTGCCGTATCGTGTCGAGCAGGTCCTCGACCCTGCGCAGCGCCTGCTCGACCTCCGGGGTCAGTTTCGATTTGTTCGAGAGCTCCGCATACTGCTCCACGATCTTCCCTGTCGCATCCAGGTAGTAATTGGTAAACTGCTTCACCTTGGCTATCTTGCCCGGGTTTTTCTTGATGCCGTCGAAAATCTCGACCCCGACCTTGCAGATGTCCCTGATTTTTGCGGCGACCTCGTTACTCTGGATCATCCGTGCGGTATTGCTGATCCGGCGTAACTTTTCCATCCCCTCCTTTACCACGTCCTCCGCGGCCCGGGCCGGAGTCAGAGCGGCTTCCTTCTTCGCGCCTTCCCGCGCACGCCGTATCAGCCTGATGAGCGAGCCAAGGAGAAGCATGCCCGCCACTCCCGCCACGGAGGAGAGGAGGAAGCCGAGCACGGTAAACTTGAACAGTGCGGCGAAGACCGCGGTGCCGGCCAGAATCAGGATGAAATACTTTTTCACGAATCGTCCTCCGTCGGGATGCTCTGCACCCGGGTCATTCACTGTTCATGACGGTAATCAAGAGCTCCGTCACGGCCGGGAACAGCGCGTCTATGCCTGCCATCTCTTCTTCTGTGAAATTCGACAGCACGTGGTCCGCCACGGCAATCTCGGGATTATCGGGACGTCCCACGCCGAACCGGACGCGGTGGAAATCAGCCGTGCCGAGCTCCTGCATGATGGACCTGATGCCGTTGTGCCCCTTGTGCCCGCCGCCGAATTTGAGCCGGTACTGCCCGAACGGTAGCTCGATCTCGTCATGGACGACTATCAGCCGTTCCGGAGCGACCTTGTAGTAATCGAGCGCGGCGCGCACCGGGCCGCCGCTGTTGTTCATGTAGGTCTGGGGCATGATGAGGAACAGGTCGCGGCCGTCAACCGATCCCCTGCCCGAAACCGAGGAAAAGGAAGATGAGCCCGTCGCAATCCCATAACGCCCGGCAAGATAATTCCCCAGCATGAACCCGATATTGTGCCGGTTTTTTATATACTTTTTTCCCGGGTTTCCAAGGCAGGCGCAAACGAACATGTGTGGTTCCCCTCTCAGGACAGGTCAACTGTTGCCGCGAATAAAATCAACGGCGGCCCTGGTGGTATCGAAAATCCGTATCTGCCTGGTGACGCCTGTCAGGTTGAACACTTCGTAGATCTGTTTGCTCATGTTTGAAAGCAGCAGGTGCCTGCCGTTTTTCTGGAACAGCGCATAGTATTTTACGATAGTGCCGAGGCTGGCACTGTCGATGAAGGTTACATCTGAAAGATCGAGGACAAGACTGTACTGCCGGTCTTTATATTGATTGACCTCTTTTTCGAAGTTGATTTTTTCTTCTGACGAAAGCGAACCTTCAATTGCCAGAATGACAATTGAATCATCGATGGTGGTTTTAATTTTCATATCCCGGACCGCCGCACTCTTAAAAAAAAACAGAATTAGCCATATATGTCAAGAGCAAATACCGGGAAAATTCAATTAATTCATATAAAATTAGCCAGAATCTCGAGAACCCCTTTCTCCACCGAGCCGAAACGTTCTTTCAGCTCACGCTTGATCGCCTCAACATCCGGCACCGGGACATAATCTGCCAGTACGCGGTACCTGCCGATCCTTCTGCCGACGATAAAGCTTTCCCTGTCGTCGGTGTCCATTGCCAGAAACTGGTCCATGACCGCGAGCATCAGCTCGCGGTCACGCGGAAGCTCGCCGCTCACGTCTTCCAGGAGATTCATGATGTGATCACTCTGCACCGTGCTGGTTACACCGGACAGGTTCTCGATGAAAAGCCGCAGCTCCCGCACCTTTTCCTCTTCCGAAAGCGGCACCCACCGGTCCGGCATCATGTCGTACAGGGGCGTGCCGGGGACCGGCACGGTGCTGCGTATACGGATAAACGTCGGGTTGACGGCGCTGAGCACCCGCGCCGACTCGATTGCGTTCTCGCGGGAGAGGGCTTTCCCGCCCAGTCCCGGCATGAAATATTCCGACAGCTCGAACCCGGCATCGATGAGGCTCCTGCCTGCCCGGATCTGCTCTTCGCCCGTTACGCCCTTATTGACCAGCACGAGTACCTCGTCCGAGCCCGACTCCATGCCGATATGGATGCGGTTCAGACCCGCCGCGCGCAGAAGCGCCAGCTCCTCCAGCGATTTACGGCACACGGTTTGCGCGCGGGAATACGTCGTTATCCTCTCGATCGTGGGAAACTTCTCCCGCACGTAATTCAGTATCTCAACCAGGTCATTGTTCTTGAGCACGAGCGCGTCAGCGTCCTGGAGGAAGAGGCTCCTCATGCCGTGGTATATCCAGAAGGCCACCTGCCGGGCGCACCCCTGGTCAATGCCCGGACCGAAATCGATCTCCTTCATGATGCGCACCACGGGCGTGTTGTCCGCCCGGTCCGGGTACCGTCGTTTCAGCTCACTGTATATCCGCTCAGCGATCGACGACATCGTGTCAATATCGGCCTTTATCTCCCCCACCTTTCGCATGGAAAACTGCGTGCCCTTGTACACGGGACAGAAGGCGCACTTGTTCCAGTGACAGTTGCGGGTAAGGCGCAGGAGTATGCTCTCTGCTTCGCTCGGCGGCCTGATCGGCCCTATCTCGAAACACGACATGTTTCGCTCCTCTTCCCGGTATTTTTTCAGTACTGTTCGGGTTAGCGCGCTGCCTCTTTCACCGCCGCGGGGTCATCGGGCATTCCGGCATTTTCCCGCGTCGGGGTTCCCGCGTCATGGGCATTCCCGCTTTGAAATAATCTTTCAGTATTGTCCAGCTCGGCCCGTTTAAGCCTTCGATAGCGGCAAGCGACCCGAACTCGAGCACTGCAGCGACGGCCAGCACGAGGGGCAGAGAGGCGAGCATGACCGCGGCGCGTTTTGCCCCGCTCCACGCAGGCTTCTTCAGCTCAAAGTAATAGAAGACGATCCCGAAGGAGAATACGGCTGAGAACCAGGAAATGAAGTTCAGGAGCGGCACACCGAACAGGAACATGCCGCTCTCGGGCAAATACGCGCCGTTCCATTTCCACAGGCCAAAGGCGGTCGCGAAGGGATCGATAACGGCATCGAAGCAGAGGGCTATGATCGCCACGAACAGTCCCTGCCAGGCAAACGACAGCGCACCAACCTGCTTGAAGCCCCTGCGGATTCCGTCAAGGATGTACACGCACGGGTAGAATACAGTGCTCCATCCGAACATGGTAGCCACCGGTGCGCTGAACCCGGGCAGGTAGAGATGGTAGTGGTCCTCGGAAAAATATCCCATGGTTACGCCGGAGCTTTCCAGTACCATGCCGTAGAGAAAAGCAACGCCGAAAAACAGGGCCAGCCGCCGCCACCCGCCAAAGGCGAAGCAATGGCCGGCAAGGAGAAACGTCCAGGCAATGTTCGAGATCTCATACCAGGTTATCAGCGTATCCGCATGCGACGGCCAGTCGCTCCCCAGTCTGATCGGGCTGCCCAGGGCAATCGTGAACGCAAGCACTATCGAAGTAGCGCCAGACACGGCCAGAAAAGCACCAACGGAAACTTTCTCCGGGGCTGATCGCACACGTGACCAGTAGTAAACCAGGAACACCGCGTAAGGGGGAATAAAGGTCACGGCATAGTCATAACGCGGCTCCGGAAGGCAGGCTATGTAGTTGTACAGCGTCCATGCCGTGATATAAAACATGAACCAGGCAGGCAGGCTTTCCCATATTTCCCGGAATATGTTTTTCAGTCGCTTCATGACGTTTTATCCGGCTCCCGGACCGCTCCTCGTGATGTGGCATCATACCATGGACGTCGTCTGTAACGTCAAATTAAAAAAACCGGTTGCCGTCTGATTTGCTGTAGGACACCAGCTCCCACCGGTCCCCGGCTTCATCATGAGCGATGATGTAGATATTATCATCGTCCGCAGCAACTTTGAAATAGCGCCGACCGGGACCGTACCACCGGTCAAGTATATCCCGGACCCCGAGCGATCTCGCCCCCAGGATAAAGCCGAGGGGCCGCTCATCGGCCCGGTATCCGGCGTACGAGGTAACCTGGATGTCAATGCTTCGCTCCATGCGGCTGCCAACCCCATGAACAATATACAATCAACCGGATTATTTTCATATGATTTTTTCCTGTCTGGCATCCTGCCTTTTGCTCCTTGCAAAAAATGGCCGTTGACGTATTTCCCGGCGTATGTTATATTTGCGGCATGAGCCTGATCGTAAACGAAATCTTTTATTCCCTCCAGGGGGAGACCTGTAGCGCCGGCCTTCCCTCGGTATTCGTACGGCTCGCCGGGTGCAACCTTAACTGCTCCTGGTGCGATACCCCCTATGCCCGTGAAGGCTCCGCCCTTGAGATCGACGAGATCATGTCCAGGATCGAGGCCTACCCGGCAGCGGACCACGTCACGGTAACCGGCGGGGAGCCCCTCGCACAGGCAAACGCGGTTCACCTGCTCAGGCGGATCGTCGACCGGGGCTGGAAGTGCCAGCTTGAAACCAACGGGAGCATCCTGCTCAAGGACGTACCGGAAAAAGTAAGGAAAATCGCGGACGTGAAGACTCCTTCCAGCGGCGAATCCGATTCTTTCGAGATGCGCAACCTGAAATACCTGGCCGACCGGGACGAGCTGAAATTCGCGATCGCCACTGCTGAAGATTATGACTTCTCCCGTGACTTCCTGGCCAAATATCTGCTCCGCAAGGGCATTGTTGTCAATTATTCGCCGGTATTCGGGGCCATGTCCCCGTCCGGGCTGGCAGACCGCATTATCCGGGACGGCCTCCCGGTTCGACTCAATCTCCAGCTTCACAAGATCATCTGGGGCCCGGACGCACGGGGGAAATAGTATTGAAATTTTTCCCGGTGCTGAAAACATTGTCCCCGGCGCTACACTCATAAGAAATTAAGGGATACGTTCATGGATTACGTAGGACACGTCATACGGCCTCCCAGCGAGGCATACAGCATGATCATACAGGTCACCGTGGGGTGCTCTCACAACATGTGTACTTTCTGCGGCACCTACAAGGGCCAGAAATTCCGCGTCAAGGACATGAAGACCATCAAACGGGACATCGACGAAGCGTCCCGGTACCGGTTCGACCGCGTGTTCCTGGCTGACGGGGATGTCCTTATACTTCCCATGGAAACCCTTCTGGAGATAATCGGTTATATAAAGACGAAGAACCCGGATGTCGAGCGCATCGGCGTGTACGCCAACACCAAGGCCATTTTAAAGAAGACCCCGGCCGAGCTCGGGGAGCTGCGTGACGCCGGCATCGGCATCCTGTACCAAGGCATCGAATCGGGCAACAAGGAAGTCCTGCGCCGCATCAAGAAGGGTGCCTTTCCGCACCGGATGAAGGAGGCGGCGGCAAAGGTAAAGGAGTCCGGCATCCAGCTTTCCCAGACCGTGCTGTTGGGCATCGGCGGCGTCGACATGAGCCGCGAGCACGCGGTTGACACCGGCCGGCTCCTGGGCGAGATGTCCCCGGACTTCGCCTCGGCCCTCACGGTCATGCTCCTTCCCAACACGGAGCTGTATAAAGACTACCAGGCCGGGACGTTCAGGCTGCCGGACAAGTTCGGCCTGCTCGGGGAGTTGAAGCTTATCGTGGAGAATATGGATGTGACCGGCCCCTGCCTCTTCACCTCTAACCATGCGTCCAATTACCTGCCCCTGCGGGCGGTGCTGCCGGATCAGAAGGCTGATATTCTTGCACTGCTTGACCGGGTTTTGAAGTCGAAGGACGAGCGGCTCCTGAAGCCTGAACATATGCGGGCGCTGTAACAGGGCACTACCACGACAGGAGGAACATCATGGACAAATCCATGGAAGACGCCATTCGTTATATTGGCGGCGAGATCAAGGCCAACCCGGGAGCGAACAAGGCTAAAATAATCGAAGAGGCCGCCCAGAAGTTCGACCTGGACCCGAAGCAGACCGAGTTCCTTGTAAATAAATTCGTTTTAAACGAATAATTCATTATCATCTTCAGCCGCTTTCTGGTTATATTGATTCATATCATCAGGAAGGAGCATGCCCATGAAAATCAGCGCGCGAAACGTATTAAAAGGAAAAGTGAAAAAGATCACCCAGGGATCCGTCAATTCCGAAGTTCTGATAGAGCTTCCGGGGGGGAGTGAGATCATCTCGATCATCACAAAGTCATCTGCAAAAACACTGGGCCTGAAAGCCGGCAAAGATGTATATGCCGTCATCAAGGCCTCGAGCGTCATGATTGCGGTGGATTAACGGTCACCCGGTACACGCCGTATCTCTTCCGCGATAGCGGCCGCACAATCAGTGAAAAACTGATACAGGCTGTCCCTGCCGATTAACATGAGCTTTGTCTTTGAGAAGCTGTTGTCGCTTTTTCTGTAAATAATGAGAAGGCAGGCATATTTTCCCCCCTTCCGAATTTCACCCTCGTCCTGCCTGCCATCCACCGGCGCGATCGATCCGAAAACCGCCACCCCCGCGTTCAACTCGTCGCAGAGGGTCCTGACATCCGCATGTGAGAGTCTCCTGATAAACCGTTTCGAATCATCCCTGAAGAACGCCTCTATCTCCATAACGGATACTATCCCCTGTCCGTTTGCATGGAGCCGGTAGAGGACGGCCTCGCGCAAAAGCCGGTCCTGGAGGTCGTTGAGCTGGCGGGAAGCGAAGCCAAGGACCAGGACCCGCTCTTTCGGCGCCGCCTGCAAGGCCGCGGACAACGCGAGGGCCGCTATAACTACCGGCACGGCCATCCTCCGGATCGTTCGTAATGCTGTCATCTGTCACATCCTCCGGCACTAAGAAATATATACCGATTCCCGTTCCGGCACAACAAGGGCTGGATCTATGTCTTCCGGCTCAACTGCCGCGAGAGGCGAAATTTCAAGGGTCACCGTCTTTTCCGGCACGCGGACACCACCTGCAGCGAGCCACCGCCGGCACTGATCGCTCATCATCTTACGTGCCGAATCCACTGAATCAATGCCGGACGGATTCTTGACGGGCGCAAACTCGTCCTCGCGCAGCGTCTCGAACACGATGTTGTGCTCGGTGAGCGGGAGCGCGTCAAACACGAACTTCTCATACTTGAGCCCGTCCGTCTCGCCCGTGAGTGTTTTTATTTTTTTCCGGGCCGTGTGAAAGGGGAGTGCTATATCCGTCCCCGCCGTGACCTTCTCTATGAATTCTCTCCGGAAGAGATGTATGGCGATGCTGCCTGACGAATAGCTGAGCTCTCCCTTTTCGTCAAGGCTGCGGGTCTTCTCCTCCGGGAGGTCGGAATATTCCACAACGCCTATGGCGCCCGAGCTGAAGCGTACGAAAACGCCCACCTTCTCTTCCGGGTATGCCTTCTTCACCGCCTTGCTGGATACGTCCGCGTTTCGCAAAACGTGGAATCCGATGAAGGCCGGGTCCACGATCTTAACGAGCGGATTGTCCACCTGAAAATAGGAAATGGTCTCGATCCCGCGCTTTTTCATCTCTGCCAGCGCGCCGGAGGTGAAAAGAGCGGTCAGGCTCCCGCCGTGGCCGTCGGGATTTTTAAACACGCTCGATTTTGTTTCCAGAATGAGCTTTCCCTTCGTGTCGATCGAGGGAATCATGTTCTGCGGAAATATGAGCACGTTCTCCGGGGCAAGGCCGAACCTGCCGTTGTCCCTGAAGAAGGCTTCGGTCTCCTCATGGTTTGCGCGCGATGTCATGATGAGGAGCGGCATGTCCACGCCGTACTTTCGCGAGTATTTCAGCACCTTTTCCGCGTGTACCTGGAAAAGCGATTTGCCCGATACCGGCCCCACCGGGAACTTGCCTTTGGGGCCCTCGTACCCGAGCCGTGAACCCTGGCCGCCGGCCACAACGAAAGCCGCCACCTTTCCGGTGCGGACGTGCTCCTCACCGGCCGCACGGGCCCGCTCCCATTCTTCACGCTCCCCGGCGGTCTTCGGCAGGCCGATACAGGGTGCGGGATCGAAAGCCGTGTCGGCCGCGGCCTCCGTCCCGGAAAAGAGCCTACTCATGAGAACGAAATCCACTTCAGCAAGGTCGTCCAGGAGCCTCATCCGCTCCGCGTCATTAAGCTCCTGCCAGTACTCGAACACGTGGTCCTGGCGGTTATCGTATACCCTCCTGATGACGTCATCACGGCCTGGAAAGTATATCATGGCTCCTCCCGCTAATCGGAATGGTTTCTCCAGCAGGATAGCAAACCGGCGTGAATCGATCAATACTATTTTTTAACGAGGGCGCTAAATCATTCGCGCTTATCGCTCGACCGGGATTTTCCTGTCGTGCCTGCCGGCATAGGTGAGAATCACAATTGCAACCGATCCGAACAGTATTGACAGATCCGCGAAATTGAAGATGCCGGACCGTACCGGGCCGATGCCGATATTCATAAAATCAATGACATGGTGGTTGTTGAATGCCCGGTCTATCAGCACGTTGCTTACACCGCCGCCGAGGATGGAACAGAGCGCAATGAGATACGGGGTTGGAAGGCGCGCGCTCCTGACAAGATACAATGCCATCAGGGCCATGGCCAGGACAGGCAGTATGATGAGCAGAACGGTCCTGATATTCCGGGGCAGCGAGGAGAAGATGCTCAGGAAAGCCCCGTTGTTCTCGGCGTACCGTAGAATGATGTAATCGCCGGCAACCTGGACAACGCCGGTATCACGCAGGTGCTTTTTTGCAAGGTACTTGGTTGACTGATCGCACCCTATATTGATCGCGATAATGAACACGATCAGCAGGATTCTCACAACGGTCTTTTTCATTATTTTCCCTCACTCCGGCCGGTATTGCCGCCTGGTCGTGGTATTTCCCCCGGATCAATTGTTACGATTCCCTGCTCTCAAGTATTGAAAAGCAGGTCTTGATATCCATGCCCGGCTCCATGAGGGGAAAGATCTTTTCAAAGTTCCCGGGAAGGTTCGCGGAATGGGCTTTCAGCGCATCCTTGTCCCGGTATTTTTCGTAAAAAATGATAGTATTCTCCTCTCCCTTGACCGTGTGCGGGATGTATTCAAGGCAACCCGGCTCCGACTCCCTGATACGGGGAACAATCTCTTTTAACAGTGCTACCACTTCTTCTATTTTACCCTGCTTGAAGCTGAGCTTCGCGATAAGCGTTATCATGTTTTTCTCCTTCCTGAATCTATTAATACCGCATTCCGGTTACGAATATTCCCGTCCGACGCTGAATGCATGAGGGTTTACAGGTCCCCGGCGCCGAAGGTATCTCCTTCGGACATGTTACCTGACGTGAATCCCTTATAGAACCATTTCATCCTCTGTTCGGATGTTCCGTGTGTGAAGCTGTCCGGCACGACATAGCCGCGCGCGCGTTTCTGGATCCTGTCGTCACCCACGGCGCTTGCCGCATTCAGGGCCTCCTCCAGGTCGCCTTCCTCGAGCACGTTCATCTTTTTCGCATAATGCGCCCACACGCCGGCATAATAGTCCGCCTGCAGCTCGAGCCGGACGAGATACCTGTTGAATTCTGTTTCGCTCATCCGGGAGCGGAGCGCGTTTACCTTGCTCATCGTACCCAGGAGTTCCTGGACATGGTGCCCCACCTCATGCGCGATGACGTAGGCCATGGCAAAATCACCGGACGCCTTGAATTTATCCTGCAACTCGTTATAGAAGCTCAGGTCTATGTAGACCCTGTTGTCTGCGGGGCAGTAAAAGGGGCCGGTCGAGCTGCCGGCCTGCCCGCACGCTGACTCGACGCTCCCTGAAAAGAGGACCAGTTTCGGCTTTTCGTACTCCGCCCCCTGTTTTTCGAACTGGGCAGTCCATACGTCTTCCGTATCCGCAAGGACCACGGAAACGAACTTTGCAAGCTCGTTTTCCTCATCGGATCCCTGGTAGGTTGAGGTTTCCTCGGTGGAGGTATTCTGCATCGTTTGCAGTACCACCATAGGATCCCCGCCGAGAAAATATATCGCCAGGGCGAGCACGATTGTGCCCAGCCCGCCAACCGCAATGCCTTTGGTCGGGATTCCTCTGCGGTCTTCAACGTTATGGCTCTGCCTTCTTCCTTTCCAGATCATACGTTCCACCTCCCTGCCAGATTAAAAATGATGTTCTGATAATTTGTCTCCGTTAGATCCGCGATGTTCCTCTAACCTGTACCTGATCGCACCTCATCAGTATCATGGCATACTATTAATACAAGTAATTATTATTTCATAAGAAATCAAACAGTTTTTCCGGGCAGTCAACTCCTACGCGGTCATGCGTCCGGGTGCGCTCCCTGTCCGGCTTATATCTCAAACCCGAAATATGTCCGCGCGGCCCATCCGATACCGAATGAAATGAGCGCCACGCTGATACTGATAAGCGCCATACGGAGAAAACCGGAAAAGAATGGCGTGTCTTTCGCCACGGATATATAGAAGGTAAACGAAGCGATTATGGCCACGACCACTGCCAGCATGACCGCCAGTCCCGCGAAAGGATTGGACAGCAGGAAGAAAGGAGAGATAAGCAGCGTCACGGTCATGATGTAAGCAATACCGGTATAGAGGCTCGATTTCAGTGCACTCGCGCCCCCGGATGCCTCCGCCTCGTGGCTCTGCGAGAGGAACTCGCTTGCCGCCATTGAAAGCGTGGCGGCAATGCCGGTAATGAGCCCCAGGACCGCGATGGTGCGCGAATTCTGTATGGCAAAGGTGAAACCGGCTAAAGCGCCGGTGAGCTCCACGAGCGCGTCGCTGAGCCCCAGCACTATCGAGCCGACGTACCTGAGCCGCTCTTCATCGATCATGGCGATGAGCCTGCTCTCATGGGCGTCCTCGTCGCGGAGGATTTTCTCGACCTCGGGCACGTGGGCGCCGATGCCCCGGTATGTCTCTTCGGCGGCATGTTCACCCCGCTCCATCAGCTTGAGTGAGAAGGTGATCCCCAGCAGGCGCGCCATCAGCACGTAGGCAATGATCCGGAGGCGGGACGGCTTCACCTCGACGCCGGTATACCCTTTCAGCACGCCGTAATGCTGGAGCTCGTGCCCGGCGATCTCGTTCAATATACCGGCATTATCGGCCGATTTCATTATCGCGCCCAGGTGCCGGTATATGTGGTGTCCCTCGATCTCTTCTTTCTGGATCCGGCATATTCTGGCGATAATATTCTTTTCCATTGATTCCTCCGGCTGGAACTGTACTCGATAGTTATCGTGCAGGCCGCCGGGATCGCGGCCTTTTTTTCTACAAGCGCCTCTTCAGGAACGGGAGAAAACGACCCAGCGCCCGCACTTCCGGCACCCCGAGGAGGAAAGCGGCCGTAAAATAGATGATGCCGTAGGGGCCCAGCACGATCAGGGAGCGGAGGATCGGGTGGAGCCCGTCCGTGAATATCTTGACTGTCCAGGCGGCGGCAACCCCGGCACCCGCAGCAAGCCAGAGCTTCGCAGTGTAGGAAAATGCCAGGCCGGTTTTCCCGATACGCCCGTTCATACTGTGGCGGAGAAGCAGAAACTCCGCCCAGCCGCAGAACCCGGAGGCGGCCGTGATCCCGGCCGCGCCCCAGCGCTCGTCGATGCCGATGAGCCCGGGTGCGTGCTGGGAAAGCAGGTAGCCGGACAACGCGGCCAGCGTAACCCTGATGATAGCATACTTGAGCGGCGTCCTGGTGTCGCGCAGCGCGTAGAACGTCGAAGAATACAACCGCCCCAGGGTCGAGGCGAGGAGCCCTACTGATGAGCCGGCAAGAATTCCCCAGACATAGAGGGTGTCTCCGCCGGTGAATTTTCCTCTCTGGAAGATCGGTGCCACCACCATGTCGCCCAGGGCGAGAAAAGCCATTGCGGACGGCACGACAAAAAACGCTATCTGCCGCAGCCCGCCGTCGAGCCGTTTCCTGAGCTGCTCCGCAATCTCCGCGTCGCTTCCCACCGCTTTCGACATGGCGGGAAGCTCTGCAGCGGCCACGGACATGCCGAACAGGCTCACCGGGAGCGTGTACAGGATCTGCGCGTAACTCAGGCCCGCGACCGCGCCGGTTGTCAGGAGGCTGGCCAGGATCTGGTCCACGTAACCGCTTATCTGAACGACTCCGCGACCGATAAACACGGGTATGAAATTGCGCAGCACGGTACGCACCTCTGAAATGCGATGGTTGAGGGATACCTGCACCCTGCCGAGAAGCCGGAGTACCACGGGGAGCTGGATCAAAATCTGCAGTGCGCTTCCCGCGACCGATCCCCAGGCCGTCCATTGCGCGAGATCATACGGATCCGAGCTCCATCCGAAGATGACCATTGCAAGGATAAGCATTGCGTTCCACGCGACGGGCGCGGCGTATGACAGGAAAAACTTCCCGTGGCTGTTGAGGATTCCCAGGCACCAGGCGGACCAGACGAGAAGGCCCGCGCCCGGGAAGAAAATACGCACGAGTTGTATGGTTATTTCCCGCTTTTCCCCGGTGAATCCGGGCGCGAGAACATATATAAGCCATGGCGTGATCAGGATACCGATCAGCACCAGTATCGACGTTATGAGCATGAGAATCGCGGCAATCGCGCCCGCGACGCGGCGGGCCTCCTCCTTATCGTTACGCGCCAGGAGATTGGCATAGACCGGTATGAAGGAAGCGGAAAGGACTCCTTCACCGAAGAGGTTCTGCAGAACATTGGGGATACGGAAGGCGGCGTTAAACGCATCTGCCGCGTCGGTGTTGCCGAAAAAGAAGGCGAACACGCTTACCCGTATGAAGCCGGCCAGGCGGCTCAGGCCTATGCCGCCGGCGACAAGGAGCGCGTGCCACCTGGTGCGGGATTGCCCTACGGAAGCCTTTTTCTGCGGGGTTTCGTTCATTGGTTCATGCATCCTTCACGTGCAAGACAGGATAGCTTTTGCCATGCCCGCAATTTAATCAAGAATATTCGCACCGCGCGGACAAAAAATCTTATTGACTTCGCCGTTGAATTGATCTCTGGTGTTTACAAAACGTCGACAATCGATACCCACCGAACCGCGGAGCATTGCAGTCATGAAGAAATACATCGAAAAAGTCAACACCCTGCTCGAGTCACTCCCCTATATCAGGGAATTCAACGGCAAAACCGTCGTCATAAAGTACGGCGGGCACGCCATGCTGGATGACGCGCTCCGGAAGTCCTTCGCCCGGGACGTGGTGCTCCTGAAGCTGGTCGGTATCAACCCCGTGATCGTGCACGGCGGCGGCCCCCAGATCAACGACCTCCTCAAGCAGATCGGCAAGAAAAGCGAATTCGTGGACGGGATGCGCGTAACCGACGCAGAGACCATGGACGTCGTGGAGATGGTGCTGACCGGCAAGATCAACAAGGAGATCGTGAACAACATCAACCTGACCGGCGGCAGGGCCGTGGGCCTCTCCGGCAAAGACGGCCGCCTCATCACGGCCGAGAAGATGTACCATACGACCGCCGCGGGCGAGAAGGTCGACATCGGGCAGGTAGGCACCGTGAAAAAAATCAATCCCTCGGTGCTCGAGACCCTTGACCGGGACCGCTTCATCCCGGTCATCGCGCCGGTCGGCATAGACGAGGAAGGTACCACCTATAATATTAACGCGGACCTGGCTGCGGGCAAGATCGCCGAGGCGCTGAAGGCGGAGAAGCTTATACTCCTTACCGACGTTGAGGGCGTGCTCATCGAGGATAAGCTTGTGTCCACACTCACCATGAAAAAAGTGCAGTCCAGCATCGAAAAGGGCCAGGTCACCGGCGGCATGATCCCCAAGGTCAACTGCTGTGTCGATGCGGTCGCCGGGGGCGTGGCCAAGGCCCACATCATCGACGGCCGGGTGGAGCACGCCTCACTTCTTGAGATATTCACACAGGCCGGTATAGGCACAGAAATTGTGTCCTGAGACTCTGCCGAACGCGCCATTGCACGCGCCGCTTCTTATGATTGACAGATTATTCATCTTCTGGTATTTGTAAACACGACAGTACCGGCTGGCGCGTTATTAGTGCCGGTTTCCATTGTGCCGATCGAACGCGCCTCCTAACTATTACACAAGAAGAATGACCATGAAAAACCAGACACGTGCCCCCCTCAATGGCATCATCTTTTATCTTGCACTATCGGTATGCCTCCTGACCGGCATCCAGGCGCTTGCCCAGGAAGAAACCAGGCGCACAATCCCGGTCGAAATCGAGGAAGCCGACGCACACGTTCCTCGAACCTACAAAGCAGCTCTCGGCATAGCCATTGACCCTTTCCCGGTCATCATGAGTGCGGTCGACGCCCGGTTTGGCCTGTCGGTCCAGCCCTGGTTCGCCATCGGGTACGTCAAGGTGCGCATTGACATTTCCCACATTCGCATTCCCAATGCGATTGCGGAAACGAAATATTTTTTCAAGAATGAAGTCAACTCGGCGGGGATCGTGGGCGAGGGCTTTTTCAACAAGAATTTCGACGGGTTTAAAATCGGCACCGGGTTCGGCCTGTGTGACACAACCATCAGCCACCGATACTTCAACAAAAAAGGGAAATCGATCAGCGCCTACTGGACCATCGAAGGCGGATACGTATGGAAATTTTACAAGACCCTGTATATCGAGCCGTGTCTCGCGCTGAATGTTATGCTGAGCAAGAATAAGATAAGCCTGTACGGCTTTTCCTACAAACAGCTGCCGGTATTCGGCGAAATAACCCTGAAATTCGGCCTCTATTTCGACATTTAGCAGTCTCTTTGCATTGACAACGGGCGCCAGCCCGGCACCTGTCCAAAACAGTGCCCATTTCATCTTTTTTATTTGACAATCACCTCCCTTCTAATAATTTTGCACTCGGAGAGTTGTCCGAGTGGTCGATGGAGGCGGTCTTGAAAACCGTTGTGCCGCAAGGTACCGGGGGTTCGAATCCCTCACTCTCCGAGATTGCAATTGATAAGCGCACAAAAATTTGCGCGCTTATCAATGGAGAGGTGCCCGAGAGGCCGAAGGGGACGGTTTGCTAAACCGTTGTACTGGTAACGGTACCGAGGGTTCGAATCCCTCCTTCTCCGAATGAGATGACGGATAATGAAGGATACGTATAGAATAACCATCAGCCGGTTTAAAATCGATTTCGAGGTGCGCCCGGTATGGCTTACCTACTTCCCGTTCATAGGGTGGCTCTACCCGTTCATCCTGATGCATAAGGACTCCTTTGCCATGCATCACGCGAAGCAGGCATTTGTGATAGCCCTCTTCTTCACGGCAGTGCCGGTGCTCCTTACCTTCTCGTCTGTCTTCATTCCGATTTCTCTCCGGGGACTCAAGCTGGCGTTCGTTATCGTGATCTATGTTTCACACCTGTGCTATTTCGCCCTGTGCGCCCTCGGCTTCATGAAAATGAAGGAAAAGGTGAAGTACGAATTTCCAGTAATAGGCACATACGCGAAAAAAATCGCCGTCTGATCTGACCGCCGGAAGGTCCCTGCATTCTCCGCTTGTCTTTTTTAAATTTTTTAAAGCATTCCCAGATTTTTGTATTGATATTTAAAGCCGTTCGGTGAAATTAATCCTTTTATACAAACACGCGTCCGTAGCTCAGTTGGATAGAGCGCCGGACTACGAATCCGTAGGTCGCAGGTTCGACTCCTGCCGGGCGCGCAGCAACCCTCTTAAAGGCTACAAAAAGAGGGCCATATCGAGGCTTCCAGACAACTGGTGCTTCTTAAAATAATATATTGTAGCATATGTGTAGCATGACCTGCACTCATGCGGCACGATTTTAGAAGGTTCACCATGTCGAACGGAAAGCCCTGCTCTCTTTATCGTAGAAACGGCATTTACTACGTACACTTCAAATAACGGAACAACCAGTGAAGTACCGCTCAAGCAGCGGTGATACATCAAAAGGAAAGGCTGAATGACGGGCGTTTGGGTATCTAGCCGCAGGCCAAATTGTACACGGGGAAAATAATTCCTTTGCTGAATTTACTAAAGACACCTTTTGTGTCCGGCTTCATTGTCAACATACAATTCATCGGGTCTCGCCATCATTATAATATCGATTTTTTTTCTAAAATTGACTCGCCTGAAATTCCGATATCCTATTGATGACTTTGAGAAACAATTTATCATTTCGAGGGTAATTTTCAATTTCCACTGCTGACTCTTCGTCATTAGAAAATTTTGCAGCATTATCGACGAGCTCGGTTAGTATTTTCAGGTTAATGTAATATAGAATGATTGTTCTTAATTATCATAAAACTTTTTTATTATTTAATAGAGTATCTCATCTTGATCGACAGTCAGAATCATATAGGCGGAATCTGATATTTAATAATAAAACTATTCCTCCATTAGTACCTATTTTCGATATAATCAGTGGTACACATTTTTGGGGCAGGTCACAATATTTATTTCTATCGTTTAGGCTTTCATGGTCCAGTTTTTTATATTCCAATCCATAAAAATGTATTGAATTATTCAGCGTTTTTATAAATTTTGTATAAAACGTGCCTTTTCTATTATCCATGAGAGGTATAATCTGATGAAAACCGCCCATGATTTTTTCCAAGCGTATTTATCCGAAAACATCTCAGACGCCGACACACTGGAACGGATGCGCAACGTCATATCAGAATTCTCATCCCGCGCACCAAAAATTATTGTTATGAAATGCATCGACGGCCGGGTGCATGGAAGCAAAGCAAAAGGTTATCCTCCTACAACGGTTCGCTTCGGGCGCACCGATGGGAACAAGGTTTCCGTCGACAGGAGCAATTTTTGGTACTGGAACCGTATCGACCGGGTCGTCAAGGACGCCCATTTCAACACCCCGGAAACGCCGGCGCTGTTCATAGCTTTCATGCACCATTCACCGAAAGGTCATGGGTGTGCGTCCCACAACAGTGACGATGCAGCAGCGTTGAAATCTGTCGAGGACCAGGTAACGGCGGTACGCAAGACGTACAAAGAACGCGAGCTTTATGTCATGGGCGGCGACACCAACACGGACATCATGGCGGAGACACTCATCTTCCCAGGCAGCTATCGTATCGATACCGAAAACATCATACAGTACTGCAACCTGAAAAAGCCGCGCGACGTGTTTCATGAGGCATTTTTGAAGAACAAGATAGACGACGTGGCAACGTCCCGGAACGTCGACCATAAAACGCCGGACGATCTCCTCAAGGGGATTAATCCCGAGTTTTTCACAAACTTTCAGTTCTGTCTCAATATGCAGAACTATCTTCTTCGTGAAGTCACCACAATGATTAACAAAGACCGCGGTGATCTCAAACGCCTCATACGGCCTGATATCCTGGATTATATCTTCGTCACCCTTGACAAGGTCAACATGCCGAAGACCCTGTTCGGGCCGATTCTCTACCAGATCATCTGGAACATCACCTATGCCCTCTACCAGATCAATCTGGTCGACCACCTCTCTCCGGAAGAGCTCGAACGGCACATCGACCACGCGGAGGAGCTGGTCTGCTACGGTGACGGGTTCGAGACCCTGCCGCGCAACAAGGCGGTGCTGGTCAAAACCGGACGGGGCGATGATGTGGACGCTCTCACCGTCGCGAAAAATGTTCTGGAAAAGAACCGCAAGCGCTATCAACAGGACCACAAGCTCCTGGTACATATCAACATCGAGGTCATGGGTGAGATGATGAACTGGGACGATTTTAACGACAACGTGGGATCACGCATCTTCACCATGCGGCGCAACGTGGACCATGTCTTCGGGCAGGATGTAGCCATCCTGACATCGTATTCCTACCGCGACCAGAAGCGCTTCTACCCGGTCAAGATTTCCAAGGACGATATTCGTATTGTGTACCCGGCGGACGTCATATCTGAAATAAACTCTTCGCTCAAGTTCAGCAACATCTCCCTTAAAGCGCAGGAGGCCATCTATAAAGCGAGCTTTATTGGCGGAAAAGCATAAGGGTTTTTCCCGCTTTATTACGCATAAAAGGAAGGGTTATGCCCTTCCTTTTTTTATGGCATGATGCGGATGTCGCCTTATCGTCCCATGAATTTCAGGAGGCCGTTCACTACGGTGAGGGGATGCACCGGGCACCCCGGTATGTACAGGTCCACCTTGTTTTTTTCGAGGAACTCGCGGTTGAGGGCGGGAGAGCCCTGGAACACGCCGCCGCTGATGGCGCAGCTTCCGGCCAGTATCACGATCTTAGGGTTCGGCGTGCACCGGTAGGCGTCCTCCAGCGCCGGTGCCATGTTCTCCGATACCGGCCCGGTGATGAGAATGCCGTCGGCATGGCGGGGCGACGCCACAATGTCGATGCCAAAGCGGCCCATGTCGAAGTTGGGGTTTCCGCAGGCGTTCAGCTCCCACTCGCACCCGTTGCACCCGGCCGCTGAAACCTGGCGGAGTTTCAGGGAGGAGCCGAATATTTTCTTGATCTCCTTCCGCGCCTCAATGGCGCCGGCCAGGAATTCTTCCCCGCTTTTTGTTCCGTCCACGACGAGATATTCGCGGGATGTCGATGCCATCTTGTGATAGTTCGAGAATGTTATGGTTTTATTCGGGCAGAGGCGCTCGCAGTCGCCGCAGAAGACGCATTTCCCGAGGTCTATCGATAACGGCCTGGAGGATATGGCATCCACCGGACATATCTCGCGGCATATCGAGCACTTGCCGCATTTCGTGCCGTCAATGGAAGGGAGTCCCCGGAAGGGCTTGCGGATCTCCGCCTTTGTCAGATCGGGAATCGCCTGGGAACCCTGGTTTTTCCTGATTTTCAGTGTATTGATCATGTAGCGCTCCTTACAGGTCGTTGCCGCAGTATGAGAGATTGAAGCTCTTGTTGCAGAGCGGGAAGTCGGAGATGCCGTTATTGCGCACGGCATAGGCAAGGCCGTACCAGTTTTGAAATGACGGGTCCTTGATCTTGTATTTCATTATTTCACCCCGTTTGCCGGTTACGGCGCAGTGGACGATTTCACCGCGCCAACCCTCGGTCATGGATACGACGAGATTGTTGTGGGCGAGTTTTTTCAGGGGCTGCAGCAGCGGCCTGTCGTCGGCCATGCTGTCAAGCTGCTCCATGATGAAGTCAATAGATTGCTTTATCTCGATATAGCGCATGTAGGCGCGGGCGAAGACGTCGCCGCTGCTCATGGTGCGCTTGTGGATGGGATAAAACCGGTATATGCCGAAGGGGTGGTCGGCCCTTACGTCGAGGGAAAAACCCGATGCGCGTCCCGCCGGTCCCACGAGGCCCATGTTCCGCGCGGACTCCGCGTCCACCGTCCCGGTGTTGTCCAGACGCGAGAGCACGCTTGCCGATTCGAACATTGCCTCACCCATCAGGTCCGTGTCATGGTATACCTTTGCGAGCTTTTCCTTGAATTCCTTTATTAGTACCGGTGTGAAATCGAACACGACTCCTCCCTCCCGTACCAGGCCGCGGCCGAAACGGCTCCCCGTTAGAGCAAGAAGCGCGTTGATAACAAGTGTCCGGGTCACGCCAAATACCGCGTTGCCCAGAAGATACGCCACGTCATTGGCGATGGCCCCCAGGTCGCCGATATGTATAGCGGCGCGCTCCATTTCAAGGGCTATGGCGCGGATCGACTGCGCCCGCCGCGACGGCTCGACGCCGGCCAGGGCCTCCACCGCGTCGGCATAGGCGGTGCCATGGCCGATCACCGTGTCCCCCGCGATTGATTCTGCGAGATGTATGCCGGAACGGCGGTAATTCTTCACCATCAGTTCCTCGACTCCCCGATGCTGGTAGCCGAGCTGTATCTCGAGATGATAGACATCCTCGCCCTGGCACATGAAGCGGAAATGGCCGGGCTCGATGACGCCGGCGTGGACGGGCCCCACCGCCACCTCGTGGACCTCTTCGCCCTTCATGGTAAAGAAGGGATAGTTCTCCATCGTGCGTGTGCGGTCGGCGCGGTTGTGGCCGAAGCGAACTCCCTTGAGCCATGGATGGCCTTCCGGGAGGATGCCGGTGTCCTCGTACAGTTCCCGCTCAAAGATATGGAAGCGCGGGGCTTCCGGCGTGATAGAAGCGTACCGCCGGTCTTTCCCGATCAGGGCCGATGAAATATAGAGGCGCGATGCCTCATCATCGGCAAGCACGGCTATGACCAGCGTTCCGGCGCCTTTGGGCATGCCGAAAAATGAAACCACCCGTCTTCCCTCGCGGCAGCGCCGAATGATCTGTGACCGGAGTTCTTCCATGGACATCTCGGGAATTTCCTGCATCCGTACCGGCCTGTTGTTTTTCGTGTTGATCCATTTCATGAGTGTCACATCCTCTCTATTATAGCAGCGCCGCGGCTTTCTGGAATAACGTCTGTACGAAGGGCGGCAGCGTCACGCCCATGGCAAGGAGCAGGGCGATGAAGGCCATCTGCGGCAGGTACGAAAGTATCCCCGTCCGGTGGGAGGCCATGTTCGTATCTCCCTCGCCGAAACTCATCCGGAGGACCGCCTTGCCGATACCGGCCATGTTGATGGTCAGCAATAGAAGGAACAGGACCAGCTGGGCTATCATGCCGATGTCGATCATGGTCTTGGCGACGAGAAACTCGCTTAAAAATATCGGGAATGGAGGAATACCGACGATTCCGGCGAAGCAGAGCATCCAGAGCCAGCCGGTTAAGGGATCGGTTTTCAGAAGGCCCCGCACGCTGTTAATATGTTTGGACTTGAAGCGGTGCAGGATATTGCCCGAGGTGAGGAAGAAGGCCGCCTTGGTGAGGGAATGAGCGGCCAGGTGCAGCATGGCGGCGAAAAGGCCGGCCCCGCCGACACCCAGGCAGATGGCGATGATCCCCATGTTTTCAATGGACGAGTACGCGAGCATCCGCTTGTAATTCTTGATGCTTATTATATATACCGCAGATATGAAGATCGAGGTAAAGCCGATGACCAGGAGAAGATTTTCTGCATACCACTTCATCCCGGCAAGGGTCATGATCTTGTTGACACGCATGATCCCAAGGAGTGCCGCGTTGAGGAGCGTCCCTGACAGGAGCGCGGATACAGGCGATGGTGACTCCGAATGGGCGTCGGGCAGCCAGGCGTGCATGGGTGCAAAACCCACTTTGGTGCCGAACCCTGCCAGCATGAAGGGGAAGGCGATCTTAAGCCAGAAGGGATTGATCTCCTTTGCGCCCTTGTACAGATCATCGAAGAAGAGGGAATCTGAATTGGTCAGACCCATGGACAGGAAGATGATCCCCACAAAGGCAATGGCGATACCGATGGAGCATATGAAAAGGTATTTCCATGTCGCTTCAAGGGACGCTTCCGATCGGCTGAAAAAAATGAGATATGAGCTCGAGAGGGTCGTTGCCTCTACGAATACCCAGAGGAGCGCCAGGTGCGTGGAAAGTATTACGCCGGTCATCGAAGCGATGAATACGAGAAGGTTTGCCGTAAAAAGCGCCTGGCTTTTTGCCGGCGCCTCGTTTTTCCGTAAAAAATCGATGTTAAAGATGGCCACGCCGAAGTAAACTGCAGCGAGTACCAGCAGAAACAGGATATTGAGATCATCGATCCTGAAATACGGGGTGAATGACGCAGGCTTCAGGTACAGCATAACCGTAATACCCATAAATACCGCGGCATAGACCGTTGTCACTATGATGTTCAGCGCCTTGTTCCTCACGATAAGAACGAGAATGGCGAGCGCTATGGGGAGAAAGAGTAATGTTTCTATCATGTCCTAGTCCTTTAATTTTGCCAGGGCGTCAATGTGGGTGTCGGAATATGAATCCTGCACCTTGTTGATGAAAAGGCCCAGCAGATACACGGCGATGAATATGTCGAGTAGCACGCCGATCGCCACGATGAAGGGCATTTCCCTCGCTATGGAGAGTGCCAGGAGGAAAATCCCGTTTTCCAGCATCATATATCCCATCACATGGGTGATGATTTTTTTTCGCGAAATGATGATAAACAGACCCGTTACAATGGTTGATATGGAAATGCCGAAGTAGAAGGGCCGTATATTGCTCACCACTCCTACCGACCAGTAGGCGATATAAAAACCGGCAGCAAAAATGGCGGTCGTGATCGCCAGGGACGAGTAATTGGTGACAGTCGGCTCAACTTCCCGGTAGATGCCGTTTTTCCGTATGATGTAGACCAGAAATAGCGGGATGGCGATGGCCTTTACCGCGAGGGTCTCAAAGGAGAGGAAGATGAGATTGGCAAGATTTGTCGTGCCGTAATCGAAAAGCACCAGGAGAAAGAGTATCACTCCCTGTGCCGCGATGGCCTTGATGTAGCTTTCGATGCGGGTGGTGACGGCAACAAAGAGCATCGTGAGGCCGAAAAGGATGATGATGAACTGAATCATTTAATTCCTCCGGAAATGAAGAGTACGACGGTTGACACAATAACGACCGATATCGCCGTCATGAAAAGAAGGAACTGCGGCACGTGGGTCATCCGGAGCCGCGCCATGACCGATTCTATGGTCCCGATAATGACGGCAAGGGCCGCCTCGACGGCGATGAAAAGACCCGCTGATGCCCAGAGGGGAAGGCCCTCCGGTATTATCAGGTTCGCGATGATGGACCCGATGACGACCATCTTCATGGCCGCTGCATAAACAATGAAGCCCATGTCGGGGCCGGAGTTGTCGAGGACCATCACCTCGTGAATCATGGTGAGTTCCAGGTGCGTGTTGGGATCGTCCACCGGCACCCGGCACCCCTCGGTCAGGAGCATGATGAAAAGAGCGATCACGCCCAGCGGAAGCACCAGGTATGCCACGCTGGCGTTATGGGCAACGGAAAAAATCTTATCGAAGGAAAGACCTCCCGATATCAGGCTCAGGGAGGCGATGATGACGAAAAAGGCCGGCTCAACCAGGGCCGAGAAGGTTACCTCGCGGCTTGCCCCCATCCCTTCGAAGGCTGACCCGGTGTCCATGGCCCCGGCCACGGTGAGGAACTTTCCCGCGGCAAGGAGATATGCGAAGAGTATAAAATCAGCCTCAAAGGAGATAATTGATTTTCCGCCGGCCATGGGTACGATGAGACCCGCGGCGATGACCGCGGCGAAGTTCACCGATGGTGCGATCCTGAAAACGAAAGATGCGGTCGTGCTGATGACCTCTCCCTTTTTCATGAGCCGCATAAAGTCACGGAACGGCTGGATGATCGAGGGGCCCCGCCGGCCCGCCCAGATCGACTTGACGCGGTTGATGAGGCCCAGAAAGAGAAAAGGAAGTATAAAGAGCAGGGCGATGTTTATTATTATTTCCATCATGTTATACCACCATGATCCAGAGAGTGATTGCTATCAGAAAGATCAGACCGTACAGGATGTATTGCTGGGTGCTGCCGCTTTGAATCCAGGTGAACGCATTCAGGAACCGTTCGATAAGGGAAATGATCGGGTTGATGATCCCTTTTTCAAAACGGTCCTCGGCATGGCTTTCAAAATCCGCCTTTGCCGGAAAAAGCCCCTGTGGTTTTACAAGGTGTACGTTCCAGGAAAAGAGCACCCTGATGACCCGCAAAAACGGGGCGGCGTAGGATGACGCGGTATACTGCATGCGGACATTCCCCGCCTGGTAACCGCAGTCCCATGTTTTATATTCGTAAACGCTTCGTTTCCGGAGAAGGAGGTACCGCAGGGCGAAGATGACGATGAAAATTCCGATGAAAATCAGGAGACCCGTGGAAACTCCCCCGAGGGTGGCCATGTATGCCGATGCGTCAAAAGGCGCGCCGGCGCCGGTCAGGAACGTCTGCGCAACCATGCAGATGCCGGTAAAGGCGTATTGAGGGAACAGGCCGATCAGCACGATCATGATCATCTGGACCACCATGGCCGCCTGCATTGAAAAGGAAACCTCTGCCGGCGTTGTATGATAGGCGCTGCGGGGACTTCCCAGAAAGACGACTCCGAAGACCTTGGTGAAGCAAAGGAGGGCCATGGCGCCGATGAAGGCGAGGGACGCGAAGGATATGACCATGGCAATTGAAAGGAGCGTCTTTCCTGTCGTCAGGCCCTTGAGCATGCCCCAGTAGATGAAAAACTCGCTCACGAAGCCGTTGAACGGCGGAAGCCCGGAGATGGCTATTGAACCCACCATGAATGCCAGGGCTGTAAAGGTCATGAATTTGACTAAGCCGCCGAGCTTCTCGATGTCCAGCAGGTGCGTTTTTTGATACACGCCGCCCGTTGCGAAGAAGAGGAGCGACTTGAAGAGGGAATGGTTCAGCACGTGGAGGATGCCGCCGGCAAAGCCGAGAAGGGCAAGGGGCTCAATTTCGTAGGCGAGGCCGAGCATGCCCAGACCGATACCGATCCCGATAATGCCGATATTCTCGACGCTGTGATAGGCAAGGAGCTTTTTGATGTTGTGCTGGGCGATAGCATAGGCGACTCCGAGAATGCCTGACAGCACTGAAATGATCAGGACAAAGTAGGCGATTTCAACGCCGGGATTTTTGATGAGGGTGATGACCCGCAGTATCCCGTATATCCCGGTCTTTATCATTATCCCGGACATGAGGCCGGAAATGTGGCTTGGCGCCGCCGGGTGGGCCTTGGGCAGCCAGGTGTGGAAGGGCACGAAGCCGGCCTTGGTGCCGAATCCGACGAAGAGGAGTACAAAGACCAGGTCGGCAAGGCCCTTGTTTTCCGCAAATACAGCTGAAAAGGAAGCGAAATCAAAGCTGCCTGATTTATACGCGGCAGCAAGAAAACCGCCGATGAGAAAGAGGACCCCCACGTGCATGGCGATGAGATAATTGATCGAAGCCTGGTAGACCTCCTCCCGTTCATTTTCGAAGGCCACGAGGAAAAAGGATGACAGTGACATGATTTCCCAGGCGATGACGAAGGCGACGACGTTCTGGACAACCGTCACGGCGAGCATTGAAGCAACCAGGACGGCAAGAAAGAAAAAATGAGATGTTGTCGTGTTGCCCGTGCCGCAGTAAGGCCGCATGTATCCGATGGCGTACACGGTGCCGATGAAGCTCATCACGGCGATGATCAGGGCGAAAAACGCAGATAGTTTGTCGACAACCAGCGTTACCGTTCCGACCGGATACGAGAGTATGTAGCTCGATGACAGGGGATCCTGCGCGAAGAGCACGATGATGGAGATATACGCGACAAGGGCGGCACCGCAGCCCGTGAAGAGGGCCACGATCCAGCTTTTCAGCCTTTTGGGAAACGGTGTTGAAATGATTCCTCCGGCGAGGATAATGCCGATACCGGTTATAAAAAGGTCCATCATGTCCATTGTTTACCTCGCCCTCCATTCCTTCTCAACCCGTTCTATATAATAAAGGAATACTTCTTTCTGCGGTTTGTCGTTGAGGGTTTTAAGAAAATCTTCCTGCTTGCAGAGAAAGGATATTTTTGACAGTATTTCGAGGTGCCGTTTTGCGTTTGACGAGATTATGATAAAAAGAACCTTTACCGGTTCACCGTCGAGGGCGCCATAATCAATGGGATTCTTTAAAAAGCAGATCGAAACCGATTCTTCATCTATGTCCGAAATTATCGGGTTCCGCGGATGGGGCAGGGCTATGCCCTTGCCGACTGCAGTGGTCATCATCTCTTCACGCTGGAGCAGGGAGGCGCGCACGGTGTCAATGTCGGCGCTTTTTGGTATCGGGATCGTCCTGACTACATCATCAATGACCTCGCGCACCGTCGATCCTATGATACCGTAATGGACATCGCCCTTTTTGATAAGATCAATCAGCGAAACCGGCCTGTTCGTCAGGGCAAGGTCCAGTATTTTTTCTGAAACGGCTATGTTGTTTTTCAGTATCCACTCGTTCACTTCAGCTTTGTTGAAAAAATACTGGTTCTTGATCTTGTATGACGGCATTTTCTTGTCGTTGATCCATTGGATAATGGTTTTCTCCGGCACTTCCAGCAAATCAATGATGTCCTTCATTTTTAAATCCATGGTTTTCCTCTTTTAATACATCTAAACCTTATTTTTCTTAAGCTCTTTTAGGGGGATTATTTTCAGATACTCTTCTTCATTATTATTTATAGCATCCCAGAGGTCCACTTCGGTCTGCATCCCCAGCCAGTAATTCACTGTCGTATCAAAAAAACGCGCGAGGCGGATGGCCGTGTCCGTCGATATGGCCCGTTTACCCAGGAGAACTTCATTGATGCGCACCCGGGTTATTCTCAGATAATCCGCCAGCTCTTGTTGGGTTATGCCCATGGGGTCAAGATATTCTGCCTTTAAAATCTCGCCTGGATGCCTTGGGCGCGGCTCTTGTCCGGCATTTATAGTCTCATTTTTTAATTTTTTCAGCATCCTCTGCGCCCAATACTTGTAGCGATAATGGTTGGCCATGTAATGAGCAACGTTGCATATTGCAAGAAAAATTTATTTTTTTTGCAATCCTGAAATGGTTCAAATGAATTTGGCACTTAAAACAAAAAGATAGACCCAGCTTAAAGAAATATAAAAACCGAAAGAACTTAGCCATTAGAAGAAGACATTGAATCTTTCAGGATCAATCACTCTTGATCAACTATTTGATTCTCCCAATCTCAAAAATACAATTATATACTAAGGGATGCCTTTATAGAAAAACTCCATCAGATATTTATTCATATATGAGTGATTACACTTAATCTTCGTTTCTCGACTTCAAGTAAATCTTTGATTCATTTGTATGAGGTGGTGATCCGTGTGCCTGTTTGCTGACATCATTCGTCATTGGTAATTATTCCACTTCAAAAACAAACCCAAAACAACAAGTAACAGCGAACCGTAACTGATACCATTTTATAATCAAATTCTATTAAAATTTATTCTAAACTCCCATCCATAGTAATGGAAGCATATCGCAACTTTTAAAAACCATCGTTATAAGAGACTACAAATCCGCAGGTTGCAGGTTCGACTCCTGCCGGGCGCGCATGAACAATCAGTGATCAGCATAAAAAAGGACAGGTCAACAACCTGTCCTTTTTTTATTTCAGGTTCTATCACGCTTTTTTTTAATAATTATCAATACCGTTGCCGTTCCAGGAATCAGTTACCGTGTCCAGCTGCGGCACTTCTTCATCCGCCATCGGGGCCTTCAGTAAATGTTCCGGCAGGAAGGCCAGATTGGCAATGAGCGTCGGAATCACGGCGCTTCCAATGACAGCCGCGATCAGGAACGAATACTGATCGCGTGTAACGATGCCGTGCGTCAGCCCATACAGGGCCGAGATCGAACCAAAGGTCAGGCCTGTGGACATGAGGAGCGTGTAATACCACCGCTCTTTCCTGCTTTCACGGAACCGCCCGATAACCGGGTAAAGACCGAATATTTTCGATATGACCTTGCCGGCGAACAACACAAGGAATACCAGCGGTGCGGCGATGATCGCGGGAATCGACACGAGAAACCCGGCGCGCAGAAAATAGATCGGGGTGAGGAAGCCGATGGTAAGCGTGCGCAGGCGGCGGATGAAAAACTCGTCCTTAGCCACGCTCCCGGCGAGTACCATGCCCGCAATATAGGCCGGCAGGACCGGTTCGCTCCCTGCCCAGAGCGCGAGCGCGCCAAGACCGAACAGCACGAACACGATCCACTTCGTGCGTATGGCGGCGGTGCGGTTACCGTATATGCGGGTGAGCCGCGCCGTTATCGGCGTCATGATAAAGAATACCGCAACGCACGCGGCGATGAACACCAGGGTCCTGTATGAAAATGGTGCATAGATAAGCCCCAGCGCTATGACCGTGCCCAGGTCATTGACGAAACAGGCCCCGAGTATCCCTTTCCCGTACTCGGTCTTGTTGAACCCGTATTCCAGCATGACAGCATAGACCACTGCCATTGACGTGGTCGAGAGCGCAATGCCGCCAAGGAGGCTCGCGCGCGGGTCCCAGCCCAGAGCAAAGTACGCCAGGGCGGCGCATCCGAGGAACGGGGCCAGAAAGCCGATGAGCCCGACCACGGTGACCTCCTTCGCCTTTGTTCTGATCGAGACAGGATCGAGATCCGCTCCGGCCAGGAAAGTGAGGAGCACCGCCCCGGACCCGGCTATAAATTTCATCCATTCAGCGTTCGGCTTCAATATGTCAGGATCGAAGAAACGTGACGCAAGGTACCCGGCGAGCGCGCCCACGCAGATCTCCATAAGCGCCATGGATATTTTCAAGCGATTGGCAAGTAATGTGGACAGAACCGCCAGGCCAAGCCAGACCGTGGCAATGGTAAACATATCAAGCATGGAATCCTCCTTAAAAAAACGGCATCCGCCCGGCGGCGGATACCGTTTTCCGACAGACCCCACCGCACGCTCGCGGCAGGAGTCATCAGCTGTTCATGACGGCGGTTATAGGGGGACTCCATCCCCGATGTTCAAATCGATGGACAATTAATATATCACAGCAATAATTTCAAGTAGATTAGCATGTAAAAAGTAAATTAAATGGCTTGTCAGAACATTGCTCCGGCTGTATGGTAGATTTGAAAACAGGCGCCTCGATCGATCACTATGAAAACAGTCCTGCTCGCCGCCATCAATGCGCGATATACCCATTCCTGTCTCGCGCTCTATTGCCTGAAGTCGTATGCTGCCGGTACCGGCAGCTCCATTAGCGTCCGCGAGTATTCGATTAACCGTGACCCCGGAGAGATCCTCGCGGACATGGCCGCGGTACGGCCGGACATTATCGGACTTTCAGTTTACATCTGGAACTCCGGTCTCATCCGCCGTATCCTCCCCCTCGTGAAGGAGCGGTGCGGCAATAACCTGCTGCTGCTCGGCGGGCCGGAGGTGAGCTACAATCCCGAATCATGGATCGAGGATTTTCCCTGCATTGACTGCATCATTGCAGGACCGGGCGAGGCCGGGTTCCGGAGCTTTCTGGAAAACGGGACTGCGGACGGAGAAAAAATCCTGCGTTTCCCGAACCCCATTTTCGGAGGGATGCCGTTCCCCTACTCTGACGAGGACCTGACGGCGCTTGCGGACCGATATGTGTACTACGAGTCGAGTCGCGGATGCCCATACCGGTGTGCCTATTGCCTGTCGTCGCGCTCGGACCAGAGATTCCAGGCAAAAAGCATGGAGACCGTCAAAAACGAGCTCGGGCTGATTCTCAGGCACCGTCCAAAGCTCGTCAAATTCGTTGACAGAACGTTCAACATGCCGGGCGACCGGCACCGCGAGATATGGTCCTACCTTATCGACCGGTTCGCTGAAGGGCCCACGGTCTTCCACTTCGAGATCCATCCCTCGAACCTTGACGAGGAGGACTTCGCTATTCTCGCCCGAACACCGTCGGGCCTCTTCCAGTTCGAGGCAGGCGTCCAGTCCGTGAACCCGGAGGTGCGTACCGCTTCGGGACGATCCGGTGAGTGGAAAAAAGAAAAGACAGCCCTCGCACGTCTCATCTCATTGGGCACCATCCGCATGCATCTCGACCTCATCGCCGGCCTCCCCTTCGAGGGCATGGCGTCCGCGTCCAGGTCCTTTAACGAGGTGTACGCGCTTTCTCCCGGCCATTTTCAACTGGGTATACTGAAAGTCCTTCCCGGCACTGAGATGAGGGACCGGGCGGACGAATACGGCATGATTTTCGCTGCAGACGCTCCCTACCAGGTTCGGGAGACCCGCTGGCTGCCAGGGAACGAATTGCAGATCATAGAGAAAATAGCCGCCGTGGTGGACCGCCTGTACAACACCGGGCGTTTTCCCCTCGCTCTCGCCCGTTTGGCCGCGCGTTTCGATTCACCCTTTGACCTGTACCGCGCGTTCGCATCCGAGAGAATCCTTCCGACCAGAAGCTGGGAGTCAGGCGCCTCATTTCTGCTCGGTTTCACCACGGACCGTTTCCCGGAGGACCGGGGCTATGTTCTTGACGCACTGGGGTGGGACTGGTGCGCACATTCACGATCGCACCGGTATCCGGACATACTAAAGCCGGAGCAGGCCTCCGGGATCAAGAAAAAAGGATATGCATTTTTCAGGGGCTTCGGGGAAGATGGCACGGTACGTTACGGGAAGGAGGAGTTCGCGCTTTCCGACCTGAAGAGAGCTATCTTCTATAAAAGCGAAACGGAAGAGTTCAGGAAGACGCACATGGGCGGCTCATCGTGCGCCCTGTTTCTTCATGACGGGAGAATAGTGATGTATGACCTCACCCCGCCTCCGGCGTAGCCTTAAGCGGCAGGATGGCGCGAATGCAGCAACGTGCAGGGATGTACAAGCTGCTGCCTCCTCCAGGAAAGGGCTCCTGAAAAACGTTCCCTCTTTATCCTCCCCCTCTCACCCGGGGAGAGGGGGACCGAGGGGGCGAGGTCTACAAGAAAAAAAACATGAAAAAAAAACGCAAACAATACATCACACAGCTTGCTGAACGTTACCGCGGAGAGGGAGCGCAGCCGCTCTGCCCGCACTTCGGCCAGTGCGGCGGCTGCCTGTTCCAGGATATTCCCTATGAGGCCCAGTGCCTGATAAAAAGGGACATGGTCAACGAGATACTCCAGGGCGTCGCTGCCGTGGACGCTGTCCGGCCTTCCGCACCGTACCGCTACCGGAGCAGGATGGACATGGTGACCGCGTTCGGCAAATGCGGCCTTCGCCGTGGCGGCAGCTACCGGGTCGTGGTGGACGTCGAGTCGTGCTCCATCATGCGGGAGAAATCTGATGCCCTATTCCGGCACGTACGCTCCCTGATACAGGAGGTCGAAGGATACGATTACCTGCGGCACCAGGGGTATCTCCGCTACGTGGTAATCCGTGAAGCGACCTTCACCGGTCAGGTCATGGTTAATTTTGTGACCGCCGTACAGGAGAACAGGCTTGCTCCCGTGATCGAAGCGATCTGCCCTGAAGCGGATTCCGTTTCTCTCATACACAGCGGCGGCATGGCGGATTTGAGCTACGGCGGAATTTTCGAGACCATCAAGGCCGGTCATATCGAGGAGTCGTTTGACGGCATACTCTACCGCATTACTCCGAACTCCTTTTTCCAGTCGAACGCGGGCATCGCGATCGAGATGTACCGGAAGATCAGGGACGGCGCGCGCGGCAGGGTGCTGGACCTGTGCGCGGGCGTGGGGAGCATCTCGCTCTTCATCGCGGGCTCCGTCGATCGGGTAACCGGGGTCGAGATGAACCCCGAGGCTGTGGAAACCGCACGAATGAACGCTGAGATCAACGGGATCACGAACGCCGAGTTCGTCTGCAGCGAGGCGCGGGATTTTCTCCGGAGCGGTCCCGGCGGCTATGACACCATCGTGCTTGACCCGCCGCGGACCGGCATGACACGGGACGCCATGGAGCGCATTGATGCGATGAAGACGGAGCGCATCATCTACATGTCGTGCAATCCTGCCACGTTCAGGGATGACGTCGCGTCGCTCCGCAATTACAGGGTCGAGTCGCTTGAAGCGTATGACATGTTCCCCCAGACCCCCCACGTTGAGCTTCTGGGAACGCTGAAACCGGTATAGCGCATTCAGCAGGCGGCTCAGGCCGAGGGCTTGCCCGGCTCACCGTCAAGAACATCACGGAGGGCGGCGGTTGAATCAACGATGACATCCGCCATGAACTTGAAGTTTATCGTGTCGATGGTGTCATCGGGCGAGTGGTAGTTCTTGTTCCGGTAAAACCCGGTGTCCGATATCATGATCGCCGGATAGCCCGACCGGATGAAGGACATGTGATCGGAGAGATCCATACCGGGAATCGATGCCGGCCCGATGTATTCGAAAATCTTGCAGCGCGCATGGTTGTTGTAAATCTTTTTCCAGCGGTACACGCTATCCGCGTTGGATGGCAGGGAAATCACGCTGATGTAATTTCCGCATACGGGATATTCCTTGTGCTTGTGGTTCAGGGGGTAATCCTGGGGGCACCGCCGCGATGCGAACCCGACCATCTCAAGGCAGACCATGAGCTCGATCGAGTCTTTCCGTTTGCGGCAGTTCACGGCGTTCACCATGCTTCCCATCAACTCGGTCGAGAAAAAAGGCGGCTCCTCGAGTGTGAAGGCCACGAACCGTACGGTCTTCCGGTACCGACGTACCGCCAGCAGCCGGTAAATCTCCAGGAGAGCGGCAATTCCGGAGGTATTATCATCCGCTCCGGGAGTGTCCTCGATCGTGTCATAATGAGCGCCCACCAGTATGATCGAGCCGGGGAATTCGGTGCCGGGAATCTCTGCAATAACATTGGAAACTTTCACCCCTGCGGCGGTATACGTTTCCTCCCTGGGCTTGTAGCCATACCGGGAAAAATAGTCCTTTATATAGTCCCGTGCCTGCTCGAGGTTCTGATATTTACGTATGGTCCGCTCGCCGAGCTCGACGGAGAGGTAGTGAAGAATATCCCGTGCGTTGCGAAGGACCTGGTTCTTTTCCCGTGAAGCATTCGACAACTGTGGCAGAATTCGCATGGAGGCCTCGTTTTTAGTTATGACCATAGAGACACTCGATATCTTTTTTTCAAGGATTTTTCAAACTAATTTCTTGACTTAATTTATTTATGATGCAAAATTACCATAATAGTGAATAATTGGCCGGGGATCAAGCAGCACGACGCCGGACACGTTCGTGAAAATCAATAACCATGAGGACCGACGATGGAAGTATTTGACGGTTTTATTTCGGCCATAGCCAGCGAATTTAAAATTCGATTTCATAAGGACGCCGAGGGCAGCTACACCACCACCATTGAGTTTGACAACAACCGGTCCCAGGACGTGCTCATAACGCTCGCCAAGGACGAATCGGGGGACAGGATCATCAACTATTTCTCGATAATCGGTAAAATAAAGAAGGACCTCTGCGAGCTTTACAAGTACTGCCTGCAACTGAACGCGACACTCGACTACGGCGCCATCGGGCTGATGAGCGATACGCTCGTGCTGAAAAACAGCATCATGCTCAAGGACTGCGATCCGATCCGCTTTATGAAGTCCCTTACCTATCTGGCGGCCAAGGCCGACGAGATGGAAGAGCTTCTCATCAAGGACAACATCTATTAACAGTCCATACAATCTTCCAGCCCCGTTTGAAACTGGCTCCCGTTTTATGCCGGTATACATTCCGAGCAGGGAAACCGGACCACGCATCGAAGTATAGCCGACCCTGCCCCGGCGCCGGATTTGACGATATGATCAAGGAATCCATAAAAATACATGACAACTACCAGTTTGAGCTGAAGCAGACATATAACCTTTCCCTTGATGAAAAGAGAAAAAATTCCTATTTCGTGCAGACGTATTTCTTCATCCCTGATAATCTCAATATCAACAGGGAGACCTATACGCGCGAGGATTTCTACAAGGATCTCCGCGCCACCGTGCGTCTGACGACTCCCTCGATACTTCTCAGGACACTTGAAGCGGATTCCGGCATGTTCACAAGAATGCGGCAGGGCATCGAGGCGGTTCACGGAAAGAACGCTAACCGCCAGGGCATTGCCAACTACGAATACCAGGTTAAGATCTTTTGCCTGATCTATAAGAAATCAATGAAAATACAGCTGGGCTTCATTCGTAAGTCCCGCAGAAAAAAAGAGACCGAACACCTGCTTGAGGAATTTTTAACATGCGTGAACGCGCTTACGGGCAGGTTCAGGGAGCTCAGCCCTCCGGCAGCGGGGGGAAAGACGCCCCCTGATCTGAGAACGGTCTTTCTGTTCGCGGACGAATACCTGAGCCTGAAGACCGAAACCCATACCTGCCGCCTGATGGAAATACTTGGCGAAGCACATCCGGCGCTCCTGCGAAGATACAGGACCCGCCTCATGGACATCGTCCGTCGTGAGTCGGCTTACCGGCAGGAAAGAAACTATCCGTCCATCCCTTCTGTCTCCGGAGAAAACGAAACGTATGTGTTTCGCCAGGGAGCGCTGAAGAAATATCTGAGCAACATACTCTTCCTGGAAACGCGTGTCGAAAGAGGAGGGTTGTTCCTCGAGCAGGCCATTTACAGCGCCGCGGCCGGTATTGCAATGGTCTTCGCGACCATGGTCGCCTTCATCGGTCAGAGTCGCTATGGCGGCCTCTCCCTCCCCTTCTTCATTGCCCTGGTCATCAGCTACATGTTCAAAGACCGCATCAAGGAGCTTCTCAGGCTCTACCTGAGCGTCACCCTGCGCTCCCGCCTGTACGACCGCAGGAGGAACATCTACCATAGCTTTGACGAAAAGATCGGCACCTGCAGGGAGAGCTTTAACATCATCGATAGCGGGAAGGTCCCTTCCAAGATCCAATCCTACCGGGGCCGGGACCGGATCACCGACATAAACAACAGCATGACATCGGAGCACGTTATACTGTACCGGAAGTACATACGTCTCAACTCGAAGAATTTCCGGAAAATAAAACAACATCATTCGACCAATGACGTCATCGACATCATGCGCTTTAACGTTCAGCATTTTCTCCGGAGCATGGACAACCCTGAAAAGAAAATCTTCATCGCCACACGGGGCGGCTACCTGAAATCCTCGGGCAAGCGGGTGTACCATATCAACATCATCACCCACTTCCTGACAGGCAGCAAGGACTACTTCCGGCGCTTCAGGCTTGTACTGAACAGAGAGGGGATCCGGCGAATCGAAGAAGTGTTATAGGCATTAAAAAAGGCAGGCCGCCGGCCTGCCTTTTTTACGCGCCTTAATCGCGCACCATGTAGCTTTCCTGGTACCGTTCGTTTTCCTGTATGCTCTTCAGCAGTCCAAGCGCCTTCTGTTTGGTCGAGAGAGGCCCTATCCTCACCCTGAAATACTGTTTACCCTTCACACGGCTCTCGTCGATGTAGGCGTCGTAGCTCTTTTCTTTCAACGCCTTCATCTCGCTCTGCGCCGTCGTTCTTTTATCGAAGGACGCGACCTGTATGGTATAATGGCCCGTGCCGGTCGTTTTACCGCGCTCGATTTTTTCACCGGAAACCTCGACCACCTTAGATTTCGCACTTTTCTTTTTCCTGGAAACGCTCTTAACCGGCTGCTTTTTAGCGGGCCTGTACACCGTGTCGTCCTCGTCAACGCGGGACAATTTCTTCGCATCCGTCAGATCTGCGGCCGGGGCCTTTTTCTTCGCGTCTTTTTCGGGAATAATCGTTTCCGATATATTGTCCCTGGTCAGGAGATCTGAAGAATCATCCTTCAAACCGGCAGATTTTTCACCGGCTGTCCCCTTTTCGAGCCTGTCTCCCTCAATTCCCTTGAGATCTTTGTCAGCACCGAGCATCCTGTCATCAAGGGGCTTGGAAAGCTCGTCCTCTGCCGCTGCCTCCGGAATATTGGTTTTGAGCATATCCAGCTCTTTCTGGCTGTCGAATATGTCATTACGGGTGAGAAGGGTCTTGCCGCCGTCCCCTCCCTTGACAAAATTCATCCCAAGCAGGAACGACACGACAATAATGCCGATGACTGCGGCCGAGATGAGGATAATGCGCGCTATATCGAGGTTCAGAACATACACGCTTTTTTCTCTTACCTTCTGATGAGGTATGTTAAATTGTTCCATATAATGACCTGCCTTCCCAAAATAATGCATAGCTGAATGTACAGATATATATTCGGCCGAACCGATTCGAGCGCTTAATTAAAAAATTATCTCCGTATCTCCGATTTATCGCCTGTTGTACGCCACTCGCGATCAATCAGGTCACGGTATTTGATCTTTTGCCGTTCGCCGGCCCATCCCCCCAGGGAAGCGTCGAGCAGCTCGTCGAACAGCTTTTCATGCATGATATTCAGCAGTGCCGCATACAGTGGTCCGGCGTTGATGGGGCCGGACAACTCCAGTAATTCGCCTATTATCCTTTTTTTGGGAATTTCCCCTTTGCAATACAGCCCTGTAAACGACTCAAGGTCAACAACCCTGGCGCCGGCAGGAGGCAGGCCCCGGTCATTCAGAATGGCAACATCCATGCCGTGGTTCCGGATATAATCCTCTGTCAATTGCCGGTACTGGAGAAACGACTTTCTCGTGAATTTTCCCTCGCGCTTCAGGCCGCCGCTGCTCCCGAGGATATAGCGGCAGTTCAGCCCCTCGACCGTGGTAAAGCGGTCCTGGAAAAATGACGCGTAGCGATCCTGATAGGCCGTACCGCGGGCATAAATGCGGTAACCGGAAAATGAAAAATCCTGACCGGTGATCCCTATAGCGGAGAAGCCGCATGCGCGGCAGAGGCTGATCGCGTCTCCCGCCACGCTGCCGGTCGACGAGTCCACCGAGCCGATTGCGTCACCGTACACCTCGGCGGCAAGCTGTGCAAGGGGATGGGTATTGAGCGAGATGAATGCCCGACGCCGATTGAGCACGGACGGATACGACGAGATCGAGCAGACCACCGGGGCGTTTCCCGTATCGCACCGGATGAAATGCTCCTGCACATACGGCTGCGGGTCCACGGACATGACCAGGTCGGGGACGATCCCGCACCGGCACAGGACGGGAAGGGCCGAATCCACGGCCACGATAAAGAACCGCTGCTGCGCGCTTCTCATCATGACGATATCATCCTCAAGGGAGGGGCCGGATACGGCAATGACCGCGGGATGGCCGGTGAAAGCCCCGAACAGGCTGCGCACGGGGCGCGCCCCCTCCAGGTGCCGGAGATTGCGTAAAATATTCGCCACGTAGCGGGGCCCGAACGCCTCCCTGGTAGCCTTGTTCCCCGCTTTCAGGTGTATGAGCTTCTCGACCTCGTTCCTGATCCCGCCGTAATAATCTCCGAATGCCCGGACCGAGGCAGGGTGTTCCAGGACCGATATCCCCCTGATCCTGTCCATGTCGATCCTCGCAGAGAGAACGCCGGCAACATCAGCCGCTGATTTTCCCGCGAGGATCGTCACGCGGGGAGATTCGGCAAGGAATGAGGTAAGGCCGTTCCGCCCGATCTCCTTCTCCAGACCCGGAACAATATCAATGATGATGACTTCGCTGTATCGGTCGAGCATCTCCCTGACAGGCAAAAGGTGATACCCGAGGCCGCAGCCAAGCACAACGAGCATGTCAAAGCGCGCAGGATCAAAGCGGCCGGAAAAATGGTCCGCTTCCCGCTCCGGACTGACCCTGCTGTGGAGGTACACTTCTCGCCCTCCCGAGCGCACAAGAATCGTATCGCTTCCCAGCCTTGTTTTTACAATCGAGTATGTAATATCATTTTCGTTCATGTTTTCTTCTTATCATTTGACCGGCTATCACTATTATCGACAGTTCTCCGAGAAATAGTTATGCGGCATGAGGCCGTCACTTCCAGAGACACAATCGTTTTTTCTTTATCAGCATACGCTCAGATAATTAAAAAATATTCATAAATTTTAGCCTGTTCTAAATAAATTAGTTGACACTAACTTATTGGATGACTACATTTATTTTGAATTTTTTCTTCTGTTATCAGGTGTTATTAATGAAATTGGCTGATCTGCAAAACGGACAGAAGGGAGTGATCGCCAGGATACACGGCCGCGGTCCTTTCCGTAACCGCATCACCGAGATGGGATTTGTACGGGGAAAACCGTTTCTGTAATAAAGAATGCCCCGCTGAAAGACCCTATCGAATACCGGCTTATGGGTTATAACGTATCCCTGAGGAGAAGCGAAGCCGCTCTTATTGATGTGGACCCCGTCGAAATGAACAATTGCGCCGCACCTGCTCCGCTCAGGGAGCGGCATGGGCCGGGCTACCGTCATCGGCACCGCGGCGGCTCCCTCCATGACGGTGCAGACTCTCATCCGCATGCACAATTCCGCGGACGCCGCAAACACGGTCTCGCGGAACGGACCATCAGGGTCGCCCTGGTCGGCAATCCGAACAGCGGCAAAACGACGCTTTTCAACAACGCCTCCGGCTCACGCGAGCATGTCGGGAACTACTGCGGCGTTACCATAAGCGCAAAGAAGGCCCGCTTCAACCACGATGGGCGCACGTTCCTCATAACGGACCTGCCGGGCACCTATTCTATTTCCGCATACACTCCGGAAGAGCTCTTCGTGCGCGACCACCTGCTCGATGAGCGTCCCGATGTCGTTATCAATGTTATCGATGCCTCCAACCTCGAGCGCAATTTGTACCTTACGACCCAGCTGATAGATATGGGACACACCGTCGTGATCGCGCTTACCATGAGCGACGAGATGATGAAGCGGGGCGATTCATTCAACCATACGATGCTCGGGAAAATGCTGGGTATACCGTTTGTTCCCACTGTCGGGCCGACGGGAGAGGGCATTGACGTCCTTTTCGATACGGTCGCGGCAGTGCACGAGGGAAGGGACAGCACGGTAAGGCAGGTGACGATCAATTACGGTCCCGACATCGAGAGCGCACTATCAGCGCTGGAGAAGAGCATTGCGGAAGCAGGCGCCGGCATACTTCCCTTTTCCCCGCGATTCGCCGCCATCAAGCTTCTCGAAAAGGACCCCGACATTATCCGGCGCATGGCCGGGCTCCCGGGCGGCGCAGGTATAACGATCGGCGCGGACAGCCTAGTGCGGGAGCTCGAAATCGTCATGAAGGAAGACTGCCAGACACTGCTAAGCGACGCACGGTACGGTTTTATCGCCGGGGCTCTCCGCGAGACGCTTCGTCCGGCATGGCAGCCCGCGTTCACCATGAGCGACCGGATTGACCGGTTCCTCACGCACCAGGTGTTCGGCTTCCCCATCTTCCTTTTTTTCATGTGGGCCACCTTCCAGCTTACGTTCACCCTGGGTCAGTACCCGATGGACTGGATAGAGTCCGGCGTCGTGTGGCTGTCCGGTTTCGTCAGTTCCGTCATGCCCGCCGGCCTGTTACGCGAGCTTATTACAGACGGCATTATTGCCGGAGTGGGCGGCGTCATCGTGTTTCTTCCAAACATTTTGATTCTGTTTTTCATGATATCCCTGATGGAGGATACCGGCTACATGTCACGTGCCGCCTTCATAATGGACCGGCTCATGCACGGCATGGGCCTCCACGGCAAATCGTTCATCCCGCTCATCATGGGGTTCGGCTGCAACGTTCCCGCGATCATGGCCACCCGTACCCTCGAGAGCAGGAAAGACCGCCTCCTTACCATGATGATCATTCCGTTCATGTCGTGCAGCGCGCGCCTTCCGATCTTCGTCCTCCTGATCGGGGCCTTCTTCTCGGCGTACGCGGGCACCGTTCTGTTTCTCCTGTATATCACCGGGATCCTTGTTGCGGTCCTCTCCGCGCTGTTATTGAAGAAGACGCTGTTCCGCTCAGAAGAGGCGCCGTTCGTCATGGAGCTGCCTCCATACCGCGCTCCCCGGCTGAAAAACACCCTGCGTCACATGTGGTCGAGAGCCCTGGAATATCTGAAAAAAATTGGCGGTATTGTGCTCGTGGCCGCAATCCTGATATGGGCGCTTGGCCGGTTCCCGTATGGTGCCGAAAATGAAGCCGCCCATGAGGCCCGGATCAGTGCGGTAACGAATAAATACGCGCTTGAACAGCAAAATCTGAGTCCGGAAGACGTGACCGGACGAAGCTCCCTTGCGGACAGGATGTCAGAAGAGATACGCCTCCTCGAACATGAGCGAGACCGCTTACGCCTCGAGGGTTCGGTCATCGGACACGCCGGCAGGCTCATCGAGCCGGCTGTCTCGCCGCTCGGCTTTGACTGGAAAATGGGTGTGAGCCTGTTGACCGGGTTTGCCGCGAAGGAGATCAGCGTAAGCACATTGGGCGTTCTTTACCATCCCGACAGGAGCGATCGGGCAGACGACCGAGGCATCGAGAAAGCGTTGAAGGAACAGCGGTACGGATCCGGACCCCTTGAGGGCCGCCCGGTCTTTGATCCCCTGACCGCTCTCGGCTACATGCTTTTCATGCTCCTCTATGTCCCCTGTGTGGCCACTCTGGCGGCCATGAAAAAGGAATCCGGCTCATTGAAGTGGCCGGTCATCTCGGCCCTGTATTCAACAACGGTTGCCTGGCTTGTCGCGTTCCTGGTCCGGCAGTCGGGGCGCCTTATCGGGTAATATGCCATGGTGCAGACGATTCTGGTCATTACAATTGTGGTCCTTGCCTCCGTCGTCGCCGGGTTCCGGGTATTCCGCTTTTTTACCGCCTCCCGCTCATCCGGCTGCTCGCCGGAACAGTGCGCTTCCTGTCCCTATTCCGCCCGGCCTTCCGACTGCCGCCCGGGGCCCGAAAAAAAGTGATTTTTTAACATTTTTATTCTTGACGGTTTTGCGGTGTTTCTATATATAGTAACTATGTTTCTATTCATAGAAACATTTATTCCACGCAGGGGATGCAAGCGGTGGCGCGAAACAATGCAACGACGATCTGGTGGTGGGGCATGCATACCTTCCGGTAAGCGGTATCGCGCCATGCTCGTGTTGTGGAAAAGTGCGGTATCATGCCGCACTTTTTTGTTTTTACACCGATTTAGCAGGAGAAGACCATGCTGTACCCGTCATTGAATGAATTTTCTGACCTTGCCCGCACATACCGGCGGGTCGTGCTCTATCGCGAGATCGCTGGCGACCTGGTCACCCCGATCGGCCTGCTCGGCAATTTCGCTGATGAGCCGCACCTGTTCCTCCTGGAAAGCGCCAATCTGGACCGGAGCTTTTCCCGATACACCTTCTTCGGTGTCCGCCCCCGGCGCGTCATAACCTTCCGTGACGGAACGCTGACTGTCGAATCAGCTGAAGGGATCGTACAGATAGTTGAATCGAACCCGATTGACTACCTTATATCTCAACTTTCTGCTGAGAATTCCGCGAAAAGCCCGGCCATGGGCGGCTTCTGCGGCGGATATGTCGGCTTCATCGGATACGATATAGCCAATTACATGGGCATGCTTCGCACGAAAATACGTGAAGACAGGGAAAACCTCGTCATGGCTTTTCTCCAGGCTGATGAATTCTACGTGTTCGACAATCACCGGGGAAAGCTTTACGCTGCCTGCTCCATGCTCCCCGGCGCGGATCCTGCTGCTGCTTACCGCACGGCAGCGGCGCGCACTCTCGGGATGGCTGCGGAAATCATCCCCTCGTCTTTCTCGGCCGCGACGCCGGGATCGGGGCTGGAACGGACGCAGGAGTTCGATGAATCATCCTTCGTCGAAACAGTACGCCTTCTTAAAGATGACATCATGAGCGGAGAATGCATACAGGCGGTCCTCTCAAACAAGCACGAGATCGAGGGAAGCGTCAACCCTGTTACCCTCTACCGCCTGCTCCGGAATATCAACCCTTCACCCTACATGTTCTACGTCAAGGTACGCGACGAAGTCCTCCTGGGCGCCTCGCCTGAAATACACCTGAAGATCGAGGACAGGGTCGCCACCCTCAAGCCTATAGCCGGGACCTATCGCCTTGATGGCGGCGATACGGGTTTACTGGCCGCGAAACTCCTTGCAGATGAAAAGGAGCGCGCCGAGCACCTGATGCTTCTTGACCTCGCCCGGAACGATCTTTATACCGGGTGCGCGACCGACTCCGTGAACGTGGTGAGCTCATTCAAGCCGGAAGTATACTCGCACGTCATCCACATCGTATCCGAGGTACAGGGGCGGATGCGGGACGACGTTTCGCCGCTGCGGCTCTTCTGCAACACCTTCCCTGCAGGGACCGTGTCCGGCGCACCGAAGGTCCGCGCTATGGAGCTGATCGACCGGTATGAAAAGTCGCCGCGCGGCTTCTATGCCGGCTGCGCCGGATATTTTTCCTACAGCCAAGACATCGACACCTGTATCGTCATCCGCAGTGCGATGGTCAAAAAAGACCGCGTCATACTTCGGGCCGGCGCCGGCATCGTGTACGACAGCGAGCCGGAGAAGGAGTACCGGGAAGTCGGCGTCAAGCTTGGCGCGCTCTTTGACGCATTTAACTGCATCAGCACACTGGAGGAGCAGCATGTTTTTACTGATTGATAATTACGATTCATTCACCTACAATCTCTTCGCCCTGTTCAGGGAATGCGGTGCTGATGTTGACATCATCAAGAACGATGCCTATGTCCGGGCAGACCGCTACGAGGGGATCATCCTCTCCCCCGGGCCGTCCTCGCCGGAACACTCGGGAACCACGCTCCGGTATATCCGGGAACACCTGGGCAGCACGCCTATCTTCGGGGTCTGCCTCGGCATGCAGGCGCTGGCCAGCTCCCTGGGGTACCCGATCGTCAGGGCGCGGACAATAAAGCACGGCAAACTGGACGAGATCTCGGTCACGAAAGAATCGGTGCTCTTCCGGGATGTGCCCCGGACCTTTTCAGCGGTGCGCTACCATTCGCTGGCAGCTGCTGCGGACGAGCGTCATGTCACTTCCCGGTCGCTGGGTGACGGCACCGTCATGTCGATCGAGGACCGGGAGCGGAAATGCTTCGGCGTCCAGTTCCACCCCGAATCCATACTGAGCCAGTGCGGCCGGCAGATCATACGGAATTTCATCGGTTTCACCGCTGACAATTCATCGTCGGGAAACTGAGATGCAGGGAGGAACAATGGACCGGATTCTACAAAAAGTCAATTCAGGCGACCGGCTCAGCTTCAACGAGGCCAGGGATCTGTTCGAATCGATGATGCAGGGAAGCCTTGCCGAATCGCAGATCGCGTCGTCCCTTATCGCCATGAAGCTGCGCGGTGAGACCGTGGACGAGCTGGCGGCGCTGGCCGTGGCCATGAACCGCAACAAGCGGGCTTTCACCCCCGGTGTGAAAGGCACGATTGACACCTGCGGTACGGGCGGTGACGGAAAATCCACGGTTAACGTTTCGACCGCAGTGGCGATCATCATCGCGTCGATGGGGTATCCAGTCGTCAAGCACGGTAACTACGCCCAGAGCGGTATCGTGGGCTCGGCTGACATTCTATCGGACCTGGGAGTGGATATAAACGGCATAACATCGCCGGAAGAGTATCTCGCCAGGCACAACTTCATCTACATGCTGGCGCCTCTCTACCACCCTGCACTCAGGGGCATCGGCAAGGTCAGGCGAGAGCTCAAAGTCCCCACGCTCTTCAATCTCGCGGGCCCGCTGGCAAACCCTGCCGACCCTGACTACCAGATCATAGGGATCAGCAGGCGGGGAAGGCTTGAATTCATGGCCGGCGTACTGGAAAAAATCGGCAGAAAAAACATCACTCTCTACTCCTCACGGGACGGATACGACGAAGTCTCCTCCGCCAACACCACCGAGTGCATACATATCGGTGAAGGTGATACCCGGCGCTTTACAATCGATCCCTCGGACTTTTTCGAGCCGTTTCCCATGCCGGTCGTCCGTGATCGTGATGACGCCCGGCATCAGTTTCTGGACGGCCTGACTGGCCGCTGTGAGACCCTTATGAAGGTATTCGCCCTGAATGCGGCTCTGGCGCTTCGCACCATGAACTGCTGCGGTATGCGGGAAGGCTTTTTCTCGGCGCGCGAGCAGATATCCTCGGGACGAGCTATCAGTAAGCTCGAAGAGCTCGCATCGGAAGAATCTGCAGCCCGGGCGGCACAGTGAGGAACCCATGCTTCTGAACGAAATCATCGAGTACAAGAGGCTGGAGATAAAAACGCTGCGACCGGATGCTGTCGAACGCCGGCGACCCGTGAGAGACACGATGGCATTTCTCCGTTCACGCCCCTTCATCGCAGAAATTAAAAAAGCATCTCCCTCACGCGGTGTGATCAACAATACGGTTGATATCGCATCACGGGCCCGAGAGTACGAGTGCGGCGGCGCAGGCGCGGTGAGCGTGCTTACAGACAGCCGCTATTTCATGGGAAGCTTCAATGACCTGAGCGAGATCTCGTGCTCGATCAATATCCCGATCCTCTGTAAAGACTTTATTATCAGCGAAGCGCAGGTCGACCAGGCATACTGCCACGGCGCCGACTTCATCCTTCTTATCGCTGCCGCCCTCACCGTGCGGGAGATCAGGATTCTGTCACGTCGCGCGGCCCGGTATTCCATGAAGGTGCTGTACGAGCTTCACGATGCGGACGAGTTCGATAAAATCCGCCACAACGATCTGGAGCTCGTGGGGGTCAATTCCAGGAATCTTAAGACTTTCGTGATCGACAAAGACGGGGCAGCAGCGACGCTCCGGGCCGTCAGGGGCTCCTTTACCAGGGTCGCCGAAAGCGGCATCGAAACCGCGGAGGACGTGCGGCGGTTGCGGTCCGCCGGCGCTGACGCATTTCTGATCGGAACGGCACTCATGATTTCAAAAAATCCTTCCCGCACCCTTGCCGAATTTCACGGTGCGCTGAGGCCGTCATGTTCGTGAAAGTATGCGGCATAACAAGGGCCGAACAGCTCGACTGGGCGGTCGAGCTCGGGTATTCTGCAGCCGGTGTGGTCCTGCATCCGGAAAGTTCCCGCTACTGCGGGTTGGACCGCGCAGCTGAGCTTGCCCGGCACGCCCGTGGCAGAATTTCGACAGTTGCGGTAGGAATTACATTCTCCGAGGTCGCTCCCGTCGCCGACGCATTCGATTTCGTGCAGGTCTACGAGTATCAAAACGGGGAGCGTGTAATCTGCGCCGGTGACTCGGAGCTTATCGCTCGCGATTCGTCTCTTTTCATGTATGATTCGAGCAGGGGGACCGGTCGTATCGGCACGCTTCCCGCATGGCTCCATGACGTGCGGTGGAAGCTGATCATTTCCGGCGGTCTGACGTCCCGGAACGTGGCGGGTATAGTTAGGGAATTCCAGCCCTTCGGCGTCGATGTATCCAGCGCAGTCGAATCTGCGCCGGGCAAGAAAAATTATGAGCAAATGAAGGAATTCATAAACGAGGTTTGCAATGCGTCCCGATAAAGGATTTTTCGGTCGGTATGGAGGACAATTCGTGCCCGAGACGCTCATTCCGGCTCTGGACGGGCTTGAACAAGCATACTGCGATTTCAAAGCAGATGCCGGCTCGGTGCATGAACTCGAGCGCTACCTGAAGGAATTCGCCGGACGACCGACCCCGGTTTATTATGCGGCGAGTATCTCGGCCAAATACGGTTTCGATTTATTTTTAAAAAGGGAAGATCTGCTTCATACAGGAGCGCACAAGATCAACAATACGATTGGACAGGCGCTGGTGGCGCGCCGTATGGGCAAGCGACGCATAATTGCGGAAACAGGCGCCGGTCAGCACGGCGTTGCAACTGCTACCGCGGCCGCGCTCTTCGGTCTTGAATGCTGTATATACATGGGGAGCGTCGATGTTCAACGTCAGATGCCCAATGTGAAAAAGATGCGGCTCCTGGGCGCAGAGGTGGTGCCGGTAGACGACGGACTCAAGACACTCAAGGATGCCATCAGTGCGGCACTGAGGGACTGGGTCGCCTCGTTCAAAGACACCCATTACCTGATGGGCACCGTTGCAGGACCACATCCGTTTCCGGAGATGGTGGCCTTCTTTCACGCAGTCACCGGCCGGGAGGCACGCGAATATTTTCTGGAGAAAGGATACCTCCCCGACACGGTGGTGGCCTGCGTGGGAGGAGGCAGCAACGCGATGGGCATCTTCCAGGGATTTCTTGACCAGCCGGAAGTTGCGCTCGTCGGCGTGGAAGCCGGCGGAAGGTCGCTCGGTCCCGGGGATAACGCCGCCACCCTGTCCCAGGGGACCCCGGGCATATTCCAGGGCGCCCTCTCGTACCTGCTTCAGGACGGGCACTGTCAGGTCCAGGACGTGCATTCCGTGTCAGCGGGCCTGGACTATGCCGGCATAGGACCTCAGCACGCGTTTTTGAAAGACTCGGGCAGGGTGGCCTACACCCACGTATTCGATACAGGTGCCCTTGCCGCTTTCCACGAGCTTACTCGCCTTGAAGGCATCATGCCGGCACCGGAATCCTCCCACGCGCTGGCCTGGGCCCTGGCCAATGCGAAAGCGCTTTCGGGGACACGCGTCCTGGTGAACCTCTCGGGAAGAGGCGACAAGGACCTTGGTATCATAGAGCAGAACATGCGGGAGGCCTTATGAAAGGCATTTATCTCACCGGGGGTTATCCGGACAGGAACGGCTTTATCGATTGCTGTAAAATGGTCGCATCAAGCGGTTTTGATTTCATCGAGGCAGGAATTCCCTTCAACGATCCAATTGCGGATGGCCCGGTTATCGCCGGTGCCATACATGAATCAATTGCAGCCGGAGCGACTCCGGGAACCGTGATGGACGATATCGCATATATTGGTTCCCTGAAGCTGAAGAAATTCGTCATGACGTACGCCAACATCATTTATTCGTACGGTATCCGGAATTTCTCTGCGAAAATGGCCCCGGTACTGGACGGCATCATCATCCCGGACCTGCCAAATCGCTTGGCGGACCTTTTTTACGACGGCGGCTTGGACATACCGATCGTTCCCTTCGCGACGCTTGAATCGCGGGAAACGGACATCGACAGAATGAACGCGTCACGGAGCGAGATAATCTACTTTATCGGCGTGCGGGGAATTACCGGAGCGAAGTCGGATTTCAGCGCACCCGAGCTGGCAGATAAAATCGGCATGATACGAAAACGCACCGGGAAAAAAATAATTATAGGGTTTGGCATAAAGACCGGCGCGGACGCCCGGCAGGCCATGGCTATCGGAGACGGCTTTGTTGTGGGTACAGAGGCGGTACGCAGACAGAAGAACCCTGCAGCGCTGAAAGAATATTTGGATTCATTGAACAACGCGCCGGCGTGATGCCGTCCATGCACGGCCGAAGTGCCGGCTCGTGTAACGGGAAAATATTACTCGTACTGCTTGTTTTTCTTTTCCAGCTTTGCGAGTTTTTTCTCTTTGTTCGTTTTTTGCGGCTTCTTCTTATTGTCTTTTTTTGTGTCCTGTGCTTTTGCCATATGACTATCCCTTGATATTAAGTTTTAATAACTTCACGCCGGGCGTGAATCGCTGTTGCCGTGCCCTGTCTTTAAAAGGCGGCAACCCCGGCAATAATAAAAAACTCGATTGTAAAAATCAATTATTTATTTGTTCAGGCCAGGATCTCGTCATCCGCATTCATCAGTGCGGGCCGTCAGTTACACCTGTCGAATGTGATCTTTCCCGATGCGCTCCCGCCCCCGGGGAAGGAACATTCAACATCAAGGGCCCCTTTAACCAGCACGATATCATTAACCATGATACTGGTTCTATCGAGTTTTATTTCATACCGGGTGCAGTACTGAGGGTCAATGATGACTTCCTTGCACTTTTCGTAGTCAGGCGGCTCGCACGAACCTGGCACTTCCACTTTTAATTGCTTGCCCTTTGCAGGATCAAGGAACGCTACGACGGCCCCGTCCTGTTGTCCTTCGCCCAGCAATACTGCGCCGAAAAAGCCCAGCCGCTGACCTGAACGGCACTGCCTCGGAACAAAAGTGAAGTTTCCGAGCGGCTCTCCCTTTGACATGAACGACCCGGAGACGCTGGAGCAGCCTTTCATCATAAAGAAGGCTCCCGCGACCAGGGCAATATTGAGCGGAATCGTTAAAAGCAGAATTTTTCGTTTCCGGGCCGTTCCGGGCGCCCGTGTCGCTGCTGCTGGCGGGATGTCCGCAAGCGGTGCGCCGCAGGCACTGCAGTAGCGGGCATCGTCCTCAACAATCTGGTGTTTGCATATCTGACACTGGCGCATAGTAATCCTCCTGATATTGCCGCCGCGATCTGTCCTGCAGCGGATTGCATGCTTGTCATCATGCCGGACAATTATATAACAGGGACAACAGGATTAAACACGTGCATCCTCTCACTGAACAATGAATAATTCAATAACAATTTAATAGTTAACATTTCGCGGGTATTGAAATGGACGTATTCAGACATTTGGCCGGTTACTTATTCCTTGACATATTGAGGCAGGGTGACAATCTCTTCAGCGGAGTGAACCTCTATGAAAGCTTACCAGGAAATAGCATCAGCACTGTCCCATCTCATCGGAGAAAATAAAGTCTGCACCAACTGCGATATTCTCGAGACCTACTCCCGTGACGAGACTTCTGACCTGACCGCCATGCCGGACATCCTGGTCCGGGCTGGAACCGTCGATGACGTGAGCCGCACCCTTAAATTCTGCAACGATAACGGCATTCCGGTCATCCCGCGCGGCGCAGGCACCGGGGTCACCGGAGGAGCAGTGCCCGTCATGGGCGGCGTTGTCCTTTCCCTGGAAAAAATGAACCGGATCTTAGAGATCGACCGGGAGAACATGGTGGCACTGGTGGAGCCGGGAGCCATAACCCGTGACATCCAGGAAGCGGCGCGGGCCGAAGGCCTGATGTACCCGCCGGACCCGGCAAGCCTGGACTCCTGCTCAATCGGCGGGAACGTGGCTGAAAACGCCGGCGGGCCGCGGGCCGTCAAGTACGGCGTCACCAAGGATTACGTCCTGGGGCTCGAGTTCGTCCTCCCCGACGGCAGCGTCATAACCACGGGGGGCAAAATCGTGAAGAACGCCACCGGCTACAATCTCCAGGGCATTCTCATCGGGTCCGAGGGGACCCTGGCGGTGGTGACGAAGATATACCTGCGCCTCATTCCGGCCCCTCTTCACTCGATAGACATCCTGATACCCTTTCCCTCACTGGACGATGCAGCGGCTGCGGTATACTCGATACTGACAAACCGCATTGTTCCCGGGACCATCGAGTTCATGGAACGCGACGCCATCCTCCTTGTAGCGAAGTCGCTCGGCCGCGAGGTGCCTTTCCCCGACGCGGGGGCCCACCTCCTCATCCAGATCGACGGCCCCTCCGAGGAGCAGGTCCACCGCGACCTGGAAACGATCGGCTCCCTCATCGCAGTAGACCCGTCCGCCATCATCGTCGCAGATTCGCCGCTGCAGCGCGAGCGTCTCTGGAAAACACGACGCTCGATCCGAGAGGCGATCCATGCGGAGAGCCCCGTGTTCCTTGCCGAGGACTGCGTTGTTCCCCGGTCAAAGATCCCGGAGTTTCTGGTAGAGCTGAAAAAGCATTTTACCGCGAAAGGGCTGAGATCCGTCATGTTCGGTCATGCCGGTGACGGGAACGTCCATATCGATGTTCTCAAGGGCGGTATGGATTACGAGGCATGGAAAAACGGCCTTCCGGATCTCAAGAGGGAGATATATCGCCGCGCAATCGCCCTCGGCGGCACCATCACCGGAGAGCACGGGATCGGTTTTATCCGGAAGGACTATCTCCACCTGGCCCTGTCACAGGCGGAGATAGAATTATTGAAGCGGATCAAGCGTGCCTTCGACCCGAAGGGGATTATGAATCCGGGCAAGGTATTCGACGATCCGGATTAAATCAGAGGCTTCCGATCGTTGTAACGATCTTCGGCCCACCTGATGCCGGCTTTATGATCGGTATCGGCGCGGGAAGCCCGGCAACACCGTCCTTCTTTGCAATCCATATCTTGTATCTGGTCCCCTCGAACAGGGTCGGTCCGTACCCGTCATAATCGTTATCCGTTACCTGAACCCTCGTTATCACCGCCGGAACCTTATAGAATTTCGCGTTCTGGTAGTCCTTCTTAAGGCTGAATTGAAACACATCGTCGGAAATGCCGCCGTTATGGGAAAGCATGTGTCCGGCCGAAATGGCGGCCATTCTTTTCGCGCACTCCTCAAGGGTGGGGCTGGTTGTCAGGATTGACAGGTATTTATTCAGGACCTCTATGACATCACGGGGCACTTCCCGCGCCGTTATCTCTTTCCGTCCGGCATTGACGGAAACGGCAAACAGCAGGGAGAGGGCAATAACAGCGACATGAATAACGCGTGGTTTCATTAATGTTCTCCTTTTGGGGTTTTAGTATATCCGGGGATCATCCCGTGGCCCGTGTGTTCAGGACACCGGAACGTTTATTATACTGACAGGATTCGTGTAAATATCAATACTTTTTTTCCTTATTCGATTTTAACCCTGGCGGGAGGGCCCGTCCGCGAAATATTCTTCTTGCAAAAATATCATCTCATCAATACATATACCAGCACCATACACGGGCAAGGAGCGGGATTATGAACAAGGCATCAATAGGTGTCATTGGCGGATCCGGTCTGTACGAGATCGAGGGAGCGAAAACAATAGAGGAGCTGGACATCACAACTCCATGGGGCAATCCCTCTGACACGATCCACATAGCCGATGTCGAGGGATTCCGGGTTGCTTTTATACCCCGCCATGGCAGGGGCCATTTCATTCTTCCCCACGAAGTCAATTACCGGGCCAATATCGCGGCCATGAAAATGATCGGTGTCAGGGAAATCATAGCATTTTCAGCAGTGGGGAGTCTGAAAGAAGAGATCCGACCGCTCGACTTTGTCCTCCCGGACCAGATCATTGACCGGACCGTCAGCAGGCAAAGCACCTTTTTCGGGAACGGGGTTGCGGCTCACATTCCGTTCGGTCATCCCTTCTGCGCCCGTCTTCACGGCGTGATAACAAACGCGGCCCATTCCATGGAACTGGTCATGCACACCGATCAGACTCTCATCTGCATGGAAGGTCCCGCCTTTTCGACCAAGGCCGAGAGCAATCTCTACCGGTCATGGGGAGCCGGCGTCATCAACATGAGCACCCTGCCCGAAGCCAAGCTTGCACGTGAAGCGGAAATCTGTTACGCAGTCGTCTGCATGAGCACGGATTATGACTGCTGGCATGAAACGGAGGAGCATGTTACCATCGATATGGTGATCAAAAACCTCACCACGAACGCGGGAAACGCGAAAAAGCTTCTGAAACTGGTACTGGAAAGCCTGGGACGCGAACGGGACTGCACCTGCCCGGAAGCGTCAAAATTCGCCATTATAACCGACGACCGGAAAAGGAACAAGGGCCAGATAGGAAAGCTGAAGGCGATACTGCCCGACTACTTCAACTGACAGGCCGGGGCCCCGCTCGCCGTCAGAGGTGCTCGTATACATACTTCTTCAAAACGTTTACCGCGCTGGGCGACATGTCCTGGAACTTGATGGTATAGTACATGGCGCCACCCTCCTCAACGGTCTTCGTAGCAATGATCTGCGATACGATCTTGAAGGCGAAATCCATCGCCGTAAACTCAAGATAATAGAGGCTGCTGAAATCAAGCTTTTCGGGAATGCGGACAACAGCCTCGTAATCATTGATCTTGTAGACGGTACAGTCCATCCTGTCCTCCGTCGTATCGTCCACGACCATCGCCTCTTCATCGGAAAGTATATCCTTCTCGCCCTGCTCGTCTCTCTCGATGATCTCCTCCAGTTCCTCCAGTTCCTTATCCTTGAGCGGTGTAAGGATCTTAGAAAGCTGCGCGGGGATGATCACGTCGATATAGGGGTGGCGCGACTCCTCCTTCCTGTCCAGGCCGGCAGGGACATCCACATGCAGAGTCGCCCCTTCACGACCGGTGATAGATGATGTGAATTCATATTCAGCATCGCCGACCCGGAAGATCTGGAATGAAACCGGCTTTTTCAGCGGGATCCCTGCCAGGTCAGCAGGCCTTCCGAAAATAGTCAGGTACAGACTCTTGTTGTCCCTTGAAGCGATTTTACCCAGGAACGCCCTGCCCGGAACCGGGGAAAAATAGATGAGTTGCTCTCTGTCAACATCCGTAATGCTTTTCAGAGGCTTTTTAGCAATTGTATTATAATAGAGCTTGTCATATATGGATGTGATGTCGCGGCACATCATGAGCTGGGATTCCTCGCTCTCATTGGTCGTGCGCGCATGGGTCAGGAACTTGCCGATCGCAGATTCAAAATATTCCGGATCATCGAAAAGCTGATTGGGGTTGGAGAATTCCAGTATTTCAAGAAGGTTGTTGATGATTTTAATCTGGAAATTCGAAAGCCCCAGCCGCTTTAATCTAAAGAGGAACAGCTGCTCTTCATGGACCCTCTTGTATTTAAGCCTCTGGAGCAGCTTGGCAATGATGATAAAGGCGATCGGCACCATAAGCAGGCCGAGAACAAGGAGAACATCCTCCGCCGATGCTTTATACCACGTTATACCCAGTACCGTTTGAATATCCACGATTCGGCTCCTTGCTCCCGTTCAGCCGGGACCGGAAATCATGTCCGTATCATGATCATACTTCTTCCGGGGGCATTGATGCGACTATTTTAAAGTAAAAGAATTATTTTACAAAGTCAAACAAAAAATTATTGCTGCATATAGACGTTTCAGATATGGTTCTGATATCGCATATCATCACCCGGAGAAACCGGGTTTCGGGTCAACACGGCATAACAGCATGATTATTGACTTTCATACTCATATATTCAGCCCCGACGTATGCGCCGACCGTACGCCATTTCTCAACGACCGGCAGTTTCGCCTCCTTTATGATTCCGGCCAGGCGCGTCTCGTCGACCATCGCGGCCTTGAGGAGGAAATGCATTCCTCGGGAGTGCAGCGTGCAGTCGCAATGGGTTTCCCCTGGGAACGCGAGGACCATTGCGCTGCCCAGAACGACTATTTTCGCGGCGTCCACGACGAATCCGGCGGAAAAATCCTTCCCTTCGGGTCGGTCCCGGTCAGCGGCACTGCCGATATACGGACATGGGTGCGGGATATCAGAAAAGCAGGGCTGGCCGGCGTTGGAGAAGTAGGCTTTTATCGCGACGGCATGAGTCCCGCAAACATTGAGCTGCTTCGCCGCCTGCTCGCCGCAGTATCCGAAGAGGGCCTTCCCCTCTGCCTGCATGTGAACGAGCCTGTCGGCCACTACTACCCCGGGAAGTACGATCCCCGTTTGGGAGAGATGTATGCCGCAGTCGCAGACCATCCTGAAGCGACAGTTATATTTTCCCACTGGGGAGGGGGGCTTCTCTTTTACGAGCTCATGCCGGAGGTATCTAAAGCGCTTAAAAATTGTTATTACGACACGGCGGCCTCGCCGTATCTTTATACTGAAGGGATCTATGGGGCCGCGGTGAAAATGATCGGACCGGGAAGGATTCTTTTCGGGAGCGATTACCCACTCCTGTCACCCGCACGGTATCTGGGACCGATTGGTAAATGCATCGCTGACAGGGAAGCGCGGGCCGCTATTCTCGGCGAAAACGCGGCCCGTGTTCTGAAGATCAGGTGAATAATTTTACCGCCCCGGTAATTGCAAACGCCACGCCAGCGATGACCCACGCCGCTACCGCTGCAAGGATGACCCATACCAGCACTGCAGTACGGTTTATGGACCGACCCGGGTTCGATTCCATGATTGCGACAGCGACAGACGACAGCGTCTGCCACAGCGAGACAATATAGCCTCCGAAGAAAAGTAAAAGCACGCCGGAAAACAGGAATACCAGCAGCATGCCCGCCTGCGCGTCAAGCGGCAGTGTCCCCGTCAAACCGGGGACCAGTGATGACAGGTCACCAGTCAGAAGTCCGCTCTTTGTGAGGGCGGATCCAGCACCGGCAGAGGAAGCAAACCCGGCAAGGAAGAGGATGCCCGCAACCGGTATAAAGAGCAGCAGCACCGCGAACACCCCGGAGAGAATCCGTATCAGGATCAGATAGAGAGGTATGTTAATATTTTCCCGTGTGAAGAATTTCAGGATGCCGGCACAGGTGCCGCCAACAGTCCCGGGATGGGCGGCAATGTAGGCCATCACCAGATTCTTAAGCATCTGCACCAGTACCAGCGCCACGAAAAGAAGGATCAGGGCGGGATAGGTGACGCCGACGTACAGGAGACGGCCGTTGCCGATCAAGAGAGGGGGAAGCACAATGAGGATACAGGCGGCAGGCAGGCCGACAGATAACAGGCTCACTGTTTTGAGATCGTTAAGAATACCGTCAACCGCCTCCCCGTACCGGAGATCGACGCCCATTTCCATCCTGTGATCATTGTTCTTGGAAATGAGGTACAGGCTCACGTCAAATATAAAGACACACAGAAGCCCGATAATTACCGCGATAGACAGGCCCAGGACCGGCATCTCTGAAAGAAGCGCAGGGAAAAGCGATGCCACGGCCATGGAGCACGCCACCAGCAGGCCGATGGCGAGCAGGGCAATCATCGATACGAGGCAATTCCTCAGGTTGAATGACAGGCGCAGGCCCTCAAGAATATCACCCGCCGACATGAGAGCGTCTTTCAGCGGGCGGGTGCCTGTTGCGCGTGCCGCCCGCGGTCTGACCACAACCCTCTCGCCGCACGAGTCGCAGGCGAAATAGGCAAGCCGATCCGCGAGCCGATCATCAGGTATGATGTATTTCCGGGAACAGCCGGGGCAGCGTATCTCCATAGAGAGTAATTACCGCCTTACTTGGCGTCCTTGTTCTGCTCCTGGAGATGGAGCTCACCAAGCTTTTCCTTGAGAGACGGGTCCTTCTCGACCTTATCGAACATGTCCTTGTATTGCTCGTAGGTATACCCGTATTGTTTTGCAACCCCTTCGACCTTGGCCCTGTCCAGTTCCGGATTAGGCAGGTTTATCTCCGACTCTATCTTCGCGTAATCTTCGAGGGTGATTTCTTTTTTCATTTTGCAGGAAACCGCACACGCGGCGACCAGGGCTACAACCAGTATAATGTTAAAATAACGCATACATCCTCCTTGTCATCATGATGTGAGTGCACGCAATGCGAGGTACGGCCGGTATCGCGTATTGCGTTCTTTATATAACAATAGTTTTAATGGATGTCAAGGATTAATATTTTTTTCATGTCGGGACCGTATGTCAATCAGGAGGCAGAATACACGACGTTCCCGTTGCAGATCGTGTGCCGGACAGAGCCGTAAAGCTCCCTGCCGATAAAAGGGGAATTCTTGCATTTCGACATCATCGACTCTTCCGTGATTGTCACTTTTTTTTCCGGATCGATGATGGTCACATCGGCAACACACCCTTTTGTGAGCTGGCCCCGGTCGAGCTTCAGAATGCGGGCCGGGTTTATGGTTACCTTGTCGAACGCCTCGAGATAGGAAAAACCGTTTTCCCGGATAAGTATCGTGACGATGAGCGGAACCGTCGTTTCCAGGCCGACGATGCCGAAGGGAGCGTATTCCAACTCCTGCATCTTCTCGTTCATTGAGTGAGGCGCATGGTCGGAGGCTATCACGTCGATAAGCCCCCGCTTCAGGCCGTCAATTATCGCCTTGCGGTCTTCCTCCGTCCTGAGGGGCGGCTTCATTTTCGCCATGGACAGGTATTCCGCGACCGCGTCGTCGTTCAGTGAAAAATAGTGAGGCGCCGTTTCGCAGGTCACCTTGATGCCGTCGCTTTTGGCCCTGCGGATGATCTCAACGGAACCGCCGGAGGAGACGTGTGCCACGTGCAGGCGGCCGCCGGCGAGCCGTGTCAGGATGACGTCCCGGGCGATCATGACCTCCTCCGATTCGCGGGGGATCCCCTTGAGTCCCAGGAGCGTGGAGTTTTTTCCTTCGTTTATGATACCCTCGTCAGTCAGGTCCAGGTCTTCAGAATGAGTTATGATCGGCACATCGAACATGCGGGAATACTCCAAGGCGCGCCTCATGAGGTTTGAGCTCATGACCGGCATGCCGTCGTCGGAAAATCCGACGGCGCCGGCGTTGATGAGCTCGCCCATCTCGGATATCTCCTCGCCCTTCAGTCCCTTCGTAATGGTAGCGACGGGATACACGTTGATGGGCCCCTTCTCGGCCTCGAGCTTGATAAACCGCACCAGTGCCTGGTTGTCGATGACGGGATCGGTGTTCGGCATGGTACAGACCGAGGTGAACCCGCCCTTCGCCGCGACCTTTGACCCTCCGTAGATCGTCTCGACATCCTCGCGGCCCGGTTCGCGGAAGTGGACGTGCATGTCTATGAGTCCCGGAAGCACCAGGCACCCGGAGGCATCGATTACGCCGTAGTCGTCCTTTACCCTGATTTTTTTCCCGATGTCCGCAATCGTGTCGTTCTCGATAAGCAGGTCATACGGTTCGTCAGTCTTTGACGCGGGATCTATCAGCCTGCCGTTTTTAATTACTATTTTCAATGCCGCCTCGTTCCTCGTTCATTTCCTCAAGCGGAGCGCCGCCTGCCAGGAGGTAGAAGAGCGCCATGCGCACCGCGACCCCGTTGGTCACCTGCTCGTTTATTATCGTCCGGGAGCTCTCAACCACGGAGTTGTCTATCTCGATGCCCCGATTGACCGGGCCCGGGTGCATCACGATAATGTTTTCCCTGCAGCGGCGGAACCGCTCCTCGGTCAGAGCGAATTGCCGGTGATATTCCCTGAGGGACGGGAAGAGCGAGCCCTTCTGTCGCTCCTTCTGAATCCGCAACAGATTTATAACATCCAGTTCCGGCAGGATATCGTCGAGGTTGTAGGAAATGTCAACGCCGTATAGGTGAAAGACGTCCGGTACCAGAGTGGGCGGTCCGCAGAGGGTCACCCTGGCTCCGAGCTTCTTGAAGGCTTCGATGTCGGAGCGGGCCACCCGCGAATGTTTGATATCACCGATGATGCCGATATGGAGCCCCTCGAGGCTTCCCCGTTTTTCCATTATGGAATAGGTGTCCAGGAGCGCCTGGGTCGGGTGTGCGTGGAACCCGTCTCCCGCGTTGATGACCGACGCCTTGATGTTACGAGATAAAAAATGCGGCGCCATCGACGCCGCATGTCTCATTACGATATAATCAACCTTCATGGCCTCTAAGGTATGGACCGTATCGATCAGGGACTCTCCCTTGACCACGCTGGACGTGGACACGGAAAAATTGATCAGGTCGGACGAGAGGCGCTTGGCGGCAAGCTCAAAGCTCAGCCGTGTACGTGTGGACGGTTCGTAAAAAAGGGTGCACACGGTCTTTCCCCGTAATATGGGAACGCTCTTTACTGAGCGGGTAAAAATATCTTTGAAATACTTGGCTGATCTGCAGATGAGAAGAATCTCCTCCACAGATAACGACTGGATATCAAGGAGATCTTTTCTTTTGAGGGAACTCATATTAGAATATAACAATTGTGACTCATGCCAAAATTGTCAAACTAATTATGCTGGACCCGGAAATTATTTTTTCGACCAAGCGGATTCCGTCATTAATGGGGAAAATACAAGCAAACGGCTCATTCAAAATGCGATATGCAAGGGCTTCTCACAGTCCGTAAGCCATTCGACTCCTTTCATGATGCAGAAAATCCCGATCGGCATGATCATGGGACAGCCTCAGAGCTTACCCGGGTCGACCCTGACAGCGGTCCCGATCTCAATAAGCGAGTATCTGCCCTTTTTAAACGATCCCGAATTGACGACCACGCAGCCCGAGGCGTTCTCGGATCCGAACGCCTCATGGATATGGCCGGTCAGGCACAGGTCGACAGGCTTTTTTTCAATGAATTCCTTCACCGCCCTGCTGCCGCCGCGGAGACCCAGGAAGGTCCTGTCGCGTACCCGGCGGGGCGGTACGTGGGAAACAAGCACGACCCTGCCGGCACCGGCGACATCACGGTATCCCGACTCAAGGAAACCGGTAATCTCTTCCTCGCTGTATTCGCTTGCGGTGTTCATCGGCGTCTGGCTGGAGCCTCCGACGCCGAAAAATCCGATTCCGTTCCTGACGATTCCCCTGCCGTGGACGGAATACCCCCGCTCTTCGAGCAGCCTCAGCACTTCGTCCCTGTCCCAGTTCCCGTGAACGGCCACGATGGCATCGGTGATCCCCTCGACCAGGGAAAGCGCCTCACGCGCCGAGCGCACGTCACCATGTTTTGCAATATCTCCGGATATGACGACCAGGTCTGCCTCCCGGATCAGGCCGGCCGCAGCATCAAAATATTTCATCTCGCCATGAATGTCGCTTATGGCAAATATTTTCATACTATCTCCCTCGCCCATACTCGCGTAAATCAGGAAAATTTCAACCATTAATTCCGGCATTTTATTCTTGCAATTATGGACCCACGATCTATACCGAGACGCACTATAATTCCCCGGGGGCGCGATGTACATCGACTCTCACGCACATTTTGACCTGGCCCTGGAAGAAACGTCCGTCTCCGAATCCTCGCTGATCGACGCGATGAAGGACCAGTCCATTGAGCGGGCGGTACAGGTCGGCATCGATATGGCAAGCTCGCACTGGTCCCATGATTTCGCCAGGCGAAATGCGGGTGCGGGCATATACTTCACCGCGGGTATTCATCCCTCATCTACGGCCGGCGACCCCGAGCTCGCCGAGCTGGCCGACCTCGTCGAATCGGTCCGCTCCGGGGGCAGCGCTCCGCTCCTTTTCGGGATCGGGGAATGCGGCCTCGATTTCTACCGCAAGCGCATGCCCCGCGAGATGCAGATCCGTTCGTTCAGGTTCCAGATCGAGCTCGCGCGGCTGCACAGGCTCCCGATCATCGTCCATTCCCGCGATGCCATGGAAGAGACACTCGGCATCCTCGGCGAATACGGACCGTCCGCGGGTATCATGCACTGCTTTTCCGGCGACGCCGCTGCGGCGCGTCGTGTACTCGATCTCGGCTTCCATGTATCCTTCGCCGGAAACGTCACGTACCGCACGGCGAATATGCTCCAGGAAGCGGCCTCGTATGTTCCCCTGGACCGGCTCCTCATCGAAACCGACGCACCCTTTCTCACACCGGTCCCCCTGCGGGGCAGGAAAAACCGCCCGGACTACGTAATTCATACATATCGGTTTATCGCCGGGCTCAGGAGCGAACCGCTTCCGCGCATCATCGAAGCGGTCCATGAAAATTTTATGGGGATGGTGAGCCATGAAGTCAAAACAGTTTAAATCTGACTTTCTGGTGATAGGCAGCGGCATCGCCGGCCTCACCTTTGCCATCAAGGCCTCCCGATACGGCACGGTGAATATCGCGACCAAGAAGCAGGACTTCGACTCCAACACGAATTACGCCCAGGGCGGCATCGCCTCAGTTCTCGCTCCGGATGATTCCTTTGACAGGCATATAGAGGACACGCTCAAGGCTGGAGCCGGTCTCGGCAACCGCACGGCGGTGGAGATACTCGTCCGCGAGGGACCGGGACGGATCAGGGAACTCATGGAATGGGGCGCCCAGTTTTCCGAGCGCGAGGGGAGCGGGGGAACGGTTCTTGACCTCGGGCGCGAGGGCGGCCATTCGATGAACCGCATCGTGCATGCGCGTGACCTGACCGGCAAGGAGGTCGAACGCGCCCTTCTCAAGAAGGTATCTGAAATCAAAAACATACGCCTGTTTGAAAACCATACGGCCGTCGACCTGCTCACGGAGCACCAGCTCGGGCCAAAAGCCAAAAGGCGGGGAACAATCCATTGCTACGGAGCCTATATTCTCGACAACACCAGCGGCGTGGTAAACACCTTTAACGCGAAGATGATCCTGCTGGCCACCGGCGGTGTCGGCCAGGTCTATCTCCACACCACCAACCCCGAGATCGCCACCGGCGACGGCATCGCCATGGCCTACCGCGCCGGCGCGCTCATCGGGGACATGGAGTTTATCCAGTTCCACCCCACGGCCCTCTATACACCGAAAGGCACCGGCCCCTCTTTTCTCATCAGCGAGGCGGTGCGTGGCGAGGGCGCCCTATTGCTCAATACGCGCGGCGAGCGGTTCATGGAGCGCGTCCACCCGCTAAAGGACCTGGCGCCGCGGGACATCGTTGCCCGCGTGATCGACATGGAGCTCAAGAAATACGGCGTCCCCAACGTGTATCTCGATATAACATCCAAGAGTAAAAAATTCCTCATGCGGCGGTTCCCCAACATCTATGCCCGCTGCCTGCAGGAAGGCATCGATATTTCAAAGGACCCGATTCCCGTCGTTCCCGCGGCTCACTACCTATGCGGAGGAGTAATCAGCGACACGAACGGCAAAACATCGATCGAGAACCTCTACGTCTCGGGCGAATCGTCCTGCACCGGCGTGCATGGAGCAAACCGCCTCGCAAGCAACTCCCTGCTTGAGGGTATCGTATTTTCCCACCGCGCCTTTTTGCAGGCCGAGGAACACCTCCGCTCGTTAAACCGGAAACCCGCCATCCAGCGCTTTCCCAACTGGAACAAGGAGGGGACCTTCGACCTCGAGGAATGGGTGCTGGTCCAGCACGACATCGAGGACGTGAAGCGGCTCATGTGGGACTACGTGGGCATTGTGCGGTCGGACAAGCGTTTACAGAAGGCGCACAAGAGGATACTCATGCTCGCCGAGGACATCCACGATTACTACAAGAAAAGCACCATCTCTTCCCGAATCGTCGAGCTCCGCAACCTGGCCACGGTCGCCAAGCTCATTATCAGGAGCGCCATGGCCCGCAGAGACAGCATCGGGCTCCATTATAACTCCGATCATCCCCGCACGGGCGCCCGGAAAATGAATGTTGTGCTGCAAGCCGCGCATGAGCCGAAGCTCGTCAGGCTGGGCCGCGACTGAATGAAACGTTTCGTCGAGATCAGAAAGATCCGCCCGGACGATCTCCACGACGTTTTCGTCCTCGGCCTTGAGTTCTTTCCAGGACAGGACGGCAGGAGCCCGATTCTTTCCTGGAACGAGACAAACCTTGCAGCGGTCCTGGCGGACGATTTATCCCTGTCCCTGGTCGCTGCGAGGAAAAACTCGATCGAGGGCTTCCTGATCGCACGGATTGACAACCCCGGACGGGCCGGGATCCTCTGGATCGCAGCACGCGGTCCGGAAGCCGTCCGGATCAGAAATGACCTCTGCCAGGCCTTTATTGATGGCCTGCCGGAAACCATCACCCGTATCCGGGTCGCAGTGCCGGAATCAAATCCTGAAATGATGGACTTTTTTGGAAAATTTGGCTTTACTGATTCAGAACATGTTGTAATTATGGAGAACTTTTTCCGAAAAAATACGTAAGCGTTCTGCCGGGAGCCGGCTTTTGCATCCGGCAGGGCATACGAATTGAACCGAGGGCATAAGAGTGAAGCTGTCACTTGTTCAGGACAATGACCCCAGGGGGCTGGTTTCAAAAACCGGGACCATCATACCCCCGTCCGGGATCAGGGAATTTTTCGATATTGTCTATTCCACGCCGGACTGTATCTCCCTCGGCGTGGGCGAACCCGATTTCACAACGCCCTGGCGCATCTCGGACAGCGGCATCTTCGCCATCAAGGACGGGAACACCCACTACACGCCCAACCGGGGCCTCCCGGAGCTCCGCGATCTCATAGCGGCCAGCATGGCCTCGGAATACAGGATCGAGTGCAATCCCGATACCGAGCTTATCATCACGCTGGGAGTGAGCCAGGGACTTGACCTGGCGCTGCGCGGCATCCTCAACCCGGGCGACGAGGTCATCGTGATCGAGCCTTGCTACGTGTCCTATGCCGCGAACGTCACGCTCCTGCACGGCGTGCCCGTTATCGTGCCTACCTACAGCAAGGATGGGTTCACAATCGACATCGATCTCCTGAAAAAATCGATAACGAAAAAGACGAAGGCGCTTCTGCTAAACTACCCTGCCAACCCCACCGGCGCCACCATCGGCAGGGAGACGCTGGAACAGATAGCAGACCTGGCGCTCCGGCATAATTTCATCGTGCTGAGCGACGAGATTTACTGCACCCTGATTTACGGGCGCGAGCACTTTTCCATTGCATCAATTCCCGAGATGAAGCAGCGTGTACTATACCTGAACGGATTTTCGAAATCGCACGCCATGACCGGGTGGCGTCTCGGCTACGTCGCGGGTCCGGCGTACATACTCGACATCATGATGAAGATCCACCAGTACACCGCTCTCTGTGCGCCATCCATGGCCCAATACGCGGCCATCGAGGCCATCAAGAAAGGACGCAAGGACGTTCAGCTGATGAAGTCCGAGTATCTCAAGCGGAGGAATTTCATTACCGGCCGGCTCAATGAGATCGGCCTGGCCTGTCATGTCCCTGAAGGGGCGTTTTACGTTTTTCCCGACGTTTCAGGGACCGGCCTGGAGAGCAGGGATTTCGCCCTCCAGCTTCTGAAAAAGGAAAAGGTCGCCGTGGTGCCCGGCGGGGTGTTCGGCGAATGCGGGAAGAATCACGTTCGCTGTTCCTACGCCACGTCCATGGAAAATATCCGCGAATCCATGCTCCGGATCGAGAGATTCGTTAAGCAGCTGTAACGCCTCGCCATGTTTCTTATTGACGGATTCAACCTGATCTATAAATTCCCCGACCTGGAAGAAAAAATGCTGCGTGGGCAGCTCGATGACGCCCGCGCCGGCCTGCTTGATCGCCTGAAAGAATACCAGAGAATAAAAAAAGCCCGGATCCGCGTCGTGTTCGACGGGAAGAAGGGAGTTGCAGGTGAAGTCCGCTCGGAAACGGTCGGCTCAATCGACGTGTACTATTCCCTTGATTACTCCGCCGACTTTTTAATAAAGCAGTTTATAAAGAAGGATCTCAATCCCCGGAGCGCTACCGTGGTGACGTCAGACAAGGACATACTGTTCTACGTGAACCGGTTCAGCGCACGGACCATGACGAGCGAGAAGTTCGCCGAGCACGTGACCCGGACCATCATTGAGGAAGCTGAGTCCCGGGACCTGCCCGAAAAGGAGCATGATCCCGTTGTTTCTGATGAAGAGATATCGTTCTGGGAGCGCCTGTTTAACAAAAAGCGCCCGCGCTGATGCCCGTTACCGCGCCAGAGTCCGGTCAAAGAAGCCAAGGACGTCCGGCACCAGGTTCCCCCAGTAACGCCAGTCATGGCCTGCCCCTTTGCTTTTTACTTCTTCGACAATCAGCTCGTATCCGCCTTTCGATTCATGCCGCTCTTTCAGCCGGTCTGCCAGCAAGCGCGTCTGGGGCGGTGGCACAATGGCGTCGTTGGTGCCATGCCCGAGAAAAACCGGTGTATTTTTCAGGCTGGCAGAAAGCTCCAGAATATTGACCTCCTTTTCCCAGCGCTCCTGGTTCAGTCCATAGGGACCGTAGACAGACACGAGGAGCCGATCGTTCCATAGCGAGGCTGAATCATAATCGCCGGAAAGGCCGGCAGCGGCACCGAAGAGCTTCGGGTACTGTGAAGCCAGCAGCAACGCGCCTCGCGCGCCGGTTGAGACGCCGAAAATCCCGGTCCCGGACCGTTCCCCGGCAAGACCGAACTGCTCCCGCACGAAGGGGAGGAGCACGCGCACGATGTACTCTCCGCCCGGGACCGGCGCCCACCGGTTTTTCGTCTCCGAATAGTATTTCGATTCATAGAGCGTCGTGCCCATGGCCGGGCAGACCAGAACAAAACCATACCGGTCGGCATAGTCCGTTATGGGCGTGCCGTTCTCCCAGTCGCCGGGCTGTTGGCGGTACCCGTGCAGCACGATAAGGGTCCGGGCCCTGGAGCCGGCCTCGTATTTTTTCGGGAAATAGATCTGCACCATCCCGTAGCCTGCGCACCCCTCGGCCCGGTACTCGACCTTCACGTTACGGAGCCATTTCCCGGGCGTTATTTCCGTCCGCAGAGCGGCGCCGGGTCCTGACGCGTAGCAGGTCAGGGAGAGGGCGGCTGACAGCACAAGACACGAAAATAACCGCATGATACACCTCGCAAAAACTGGCGCTGGAACGACGGGTTGAAGGATACCTACCCGTTTGATTATTTCAAGAATAATTTGTCCCTCAGGTCAGAGGTACCCGCCCTCCTTGAAGCTGAAATACGAGGCATTGGTTATGATCACATGGTCGAGCACCGGTATCCCGACTATTTTTCCCGCTTCTACGAGCCTCCGGGTTGTGGCGATATCTTCTCGCGAGGGCGAGAGTTCCCCGGTCGGATGATTGTGTGCAATGATGACTGCGGCGCCGCTCTCGCGTATCGCGTCGCGGAAAACCTCGCGGGGATGCACGATCGCCTCTGACACGGTCCCTACGGAAATCGTCGTGTTCTTCAGCAGGCTGTTCTTGTTATTGAGGATGAGGACCCGGAACTCTTCCTGGCGGAGACCCGCCATGCGCGGGAGCAGGAGGTCCCATACCGCCCCGGGAGAATCCATGTGGCTGGTGTCGGCCGCGCGCGTAATAACGCGCCTGCCAATCTCGAACGCCGAGTGTATCCGCACCGCCTTGGCCGGTCCGATGCCGCGCGTGCCGGCAATCTCCCGTATGCCCGCACCGGCAAGACCGCGCAAACCACCGAACCGCTTCAGCATATCCTGGGACAGGTCGATCACGTCATGGTCCTTGATCCCGGTCCCCACGATCACGGCAAGGAGCTCCTGGTCTGAAAGCTCACGGATATCGTCTCCCGCCAGGCATTTCTGAACCGGGAACAGATAGTTCCCGGAAACGGTCAACTCTACCATCGATCCTCCTGTGCCGGCGCAGCAAACCATCCCTGCACCGTCCGATACCGGTATATACGATTAGCGTTTCCAAAAATAAAAAAATTGTTTGAAATTATTTTCTGATTCCCTCTTTCTTTATTCCATGAAAAACAGTTTTCGAAATTTCAACATGACTCATCGCATCCGGTATAGTGCATGCGGGCAGGATTTCCGGGATGCAACGATATCAATCCTTGCCTGCCTCATCGTACTGTGCGGCCCGATATTTGCAGCACCGATGCCAGTTGAATCGCCCGAGAAGAAATATCTCGACGAAAAAAAATCCGGAAACTTCGGCAGTGCCCTGGACATCCTGTGGAAATGGACCCTGTCCGTCGATGACCCATCGCTTGCAGAAGTCAACCTGTTCAGGATCCGCGAGCTTATGATCTATCCCGAGCTTTACGACCGGGGGATCGAAGCGCTGAACAGCATAGGCAATCATGCCCCGGCGGCCCGCTTTCTGCGCGACCGGATCAGCATTATGACGGCCTGGCTATTGCTGAAAAAGGGACAGGTCATACCGGCGGAAAGGGCCATCGCATCCTTATCATACATGGGTTTTCGCGTGATAGGGCCATGTACCGGTAACGGCCCGGAGGAATCAGGCACATCGCGCTGCCCTGAAAACGCCGTTGATCCGGCACAGACCTGCCCCGGCGAATGTTCCGGCATTACATGGTCCCTGATCTCTCCTGACCGCATGGGCCTGATCGATATTGACGGGCTGAACGGAAACACTGCAGGCACCCTGTACTATTTTCTCCGGGAAATCAGGATCGAGAAAGATGGAGACTATTATCTTGTTCTTGGCAAAACGGGATATATCGATCTCCGCATCGACGGGAATACGGTCTTCTCCGATCGGACGATGCACGGCTTTGATCATGACCAGTATTTCATACCGGTCCATCTTGCCGCCGGTTCACACGGCATCCTGATAAAGGCCGGCAGCTCCCCGGACGGCATCAAGGTTTCGCTCAGGCTGGCTGATGCGGGAGGGGGCAGCCGTGCCATGAAGAGTGAATCCTGCCCACCGCTTTTTTCATCGCTTGTGCACAGGCATGACCCGGTGCCGATTGATTATTTCAGGGCAGGTTACATCCTGCTTGAGTCCCGCTCACCGGCGCCGGAGAACGACGCAGCAATCGCCCTCCTGTCCCGCATACCCGAATCAGATCCCCTCTATTCTGCCGCGTGCTTTTACCTTGGCCGGGCTTGCACAGACCGCGATAAGGCGGCCGGGTATTTCAGAAAATCAATTGCGGCCGATCCTGAAAACAACGAGTCCCTGCGCGAACTTGCGGAGATCGCCATTAATCGTAATCTGTTTTATGACGCTTTTCCCCACATCAAGATGATGAAAAAAATCGGACCCGCCCCGGCGATATACGAGGAGGCCATGGCCCGGCTTTTTCTGAAAATGGGATGGACCGCCGAGGTCCGGCGCCACGCCGCAGCCTTGAAGCGCTCCTCCTTTCCCTCGGCCGGTCTCCTCGCGGAAGCCGGAATATTCAGCGCGGAAGGTGACCTGTACCATGAATCGCTGGTGCTTGAACGGCTCATGGAGCTCGACCGGTACGACCGGGACCTCCTGCTGTCGCGTGCCTCGGTCCATGAAAAGTCCGGCGACCTTGCTTCCGCAGCTCTCCTCCTGCATCAGGCTACGGCCCTCTTCCCTAACGATACCGGAATAAAGCTGCGGCTGGCGTCGGCTGTGCACAATGAAAAAGGCGCAGGCTCCGCGCTCCCCTACCTTGCCGCCGCCCTGAACACGGCGCCGGGCAATCCCGCGCTGCTCAAGGCCCTGGGACTGGCCTACCTCAACCTGGGGAAAATCGCTCCTGCAGAGTATTATCTCCGGATGGCTTTATGCCGTGACCCGGCGGACAGCATGATCAGGCTGAACCTGGATATTATTAACGGCAACCGCGCAGGAGGTATCCGGCATTAGAAGATTACCATAACCGCTTGAATTCTGCGAGGTACCGGCCTGCAATCTCCCTGTTATCGATGATCATGATATTTTCGTCGTTGTACCGGTTCGCGTTCCGGGAGTAGTTGTATGACCCCATGATGACGCGCTCTCCGTCGATGATGATGACCTTATGGTGCATGGCGCCCCGATTGCGGTCGAGACGGACCTGCAGGCCTTCGAGCTTCATCTTCGTGTACTCCGAGTACCCCCCTCGCGTCCCGCGCCTCTCGAATATGCCGGTCACGGCCACCCCCTTCTTAGACCTCTCTATCATGGCCTCGCCGATCCCGTCGCTTGTAAAAGAAAAGGCCATGAAATGTATGGATTTCTTCGCCTTTCCAATCCGTTTGATGATGATTCGCTCGATGTTGTCCTCGGGTGAAAAATAGGCGTTGATGTCCGTCTCCCCCACCTTGACGTAATACCGCTTCCTTAATTCCGCGAACGGACCTGGCTCCATCCGGTTTCCGAAAATTTGATCCCGGAACATTTCCATGAACTCCTCATGATATATGTCAGCCAGCTCGGCTGACCGGACGACAAGCGCGTTATTGTTGTTCTTCCACCCGTCATTTCTTGTCGCGTTGTAAGACCCGTTCCAGAGAATGGCTCCGTCTATCACCGCAAACTTGTCGTGCATGAGCCCCCGCCGCGAGTCCGCCACCACCTCGATACCGGCATCTTCAAGCTGTCGCTTGACCGCGCCGCGTTTTTTATACGTGTCCCCCTCGGTCACGAGCTTCACGTCCACGCCGCGCTTTCGGGCCGCGCAGAGCGCCGTTACCACCGCCGGTGCGGACACCTCGTAGAACGCCCCGTGCACCGAGGTTTTCGCTTCCCTGATCAATGCGACAAGGCCGGATTCCGGATTACGCCCGTTATCGCCCGACCGCCCCGCTCCCGGAGCGGTAAAGTAGATGTTCCACCAGGCATCATGCTCCTGTGAAGCGGGAACCGCCCCGATACAGAACAGCATGCATGAGACCAGCAGATACGTCCTGACAGACTTCATGCTGTCCTCCGTACTCCCGTCAAAATCGTTTCCACCGGCAGCCTGCCGGCGGTGATGCTGACCGTAATACGAACGGCGGTACCTATTAATAAAAAAAAGCCGGCGTCAGACCGGCCTTTTTTCCTTACACTATATCCAACCATCATGCTTCGGCCTTCTCCTTCAGCTCCTCCAGCTTGTCATAGACGATATTTTCATATACCGTATAAAGCTTCTGCTCCTCCGCGCCGGGAAACATGGCCTTCACCTTCGATACGAGCGTGCGATAGGGCGTCAGCTTTTTGACGTCGGATATCGAGTCAATCATGTCCCGCACTTCCTGCTCGTTTTTCTCCAGGAGGCCATGGTAGAACTTGAATGAGTTGAGCAGGTCCAGGAGTACCGGCTTGTGTTTCAGCATTACCGGGTCCGTATCCGTACTTTCCAGGGCAGTCTGCAGAAAGCTCAGGATGTATTCGGTGTCCAGCGCTGTAATCTCGAAATCCAGCAGCAGCTGGTTGATTTTTGAAAGGTCCATGGTGCGGAGGTGGATGCGCGCGAGAAACACCGGGTTTGTTGACATCACGTTGAGATTGACCGCCTGTTCGGCTTCCGGGATCTGGAGCCGCTCGGCCAGAAAATGATTGTTGGCAAGCTCCAGATAGACGATCTCGTCCACCTTGTACCGGTTCTTGATGATGATCACGTCATTGGGCGTCACCGTGTCGTCAACGACGACGAACCTGGGGCGTATCGCTACATCCATATCTCGCACCATCTGCGCCACGTCACCTACCTGCATCATCCTGACCGGGATCGCGTCCATCTCCTTGTCGGTTTCCAGGAAAAAATATTTCGTCCTGTTGTCCTTCAGATCGAGATAGGGCACGACTATGGAGCCGTCCCGGATCTTGAGGAGTGAATAGGTTTTGTCAAACTCTGTCTTTATCTCAAAGGTCGTACCGATAAAAACAAGTACCGGGACCTCGTGCAGCAGGCTCTTTCCTTCCTTGTCGGCGTATATGGACTTTCCCTGCCTGTTGAAGGCAAGGAACTGCCAGTTATCAAACAGGATCTTGATGAGGTATCCCTTCGGCGTTTTTTCCTCGATAAAATTCATGGATCAGCCAACCCTCCGGGTCATTTCGTACAGCCACCGGTGCACCGGGTGCAGGTCCGCGAAGCTTTTGTAGCAATAGTCCACGAACGCGGGAGAATATGCCTCCTTAGGCACCTTCGACGAGACGCCCGCCCATAAGCCGTTAAACAGAAGCAGTTCGGCGTTTTTATGATCGGCTGGATATCCGCGGGGGACTTTCTTGTAAAACTCCCCCCACAGCTCGTAGTCCCCTTTTTTCAGAGCGCCCTGCACCGCGCGGGCCAGCTGCTGCCCGTAACGCGGATGAACGACCGAGTCACGGTATTCTTTTAAAAATTCTTTCGGGAAGATATACATTCCGACACCCAGCATGATCGAAGCAGGCTCAAGATGGAGATAAAAACCGGATGATTCCATCCGCTTGCCGCTCCCCTCCCAGAACCACAAGGCAAGGTTGGTTTTAAACGGCCGCTTATCGCTGCTGAAGCGGACATCACGGTAAATCCTGAATATGGACCTGTCAACCATCGGCTCAGCATGGATGCCGGGACACAGCCGCGCCAGTTTGTCACCCATGGCCGTGACAAAACGGCGTGCCGGGCCCAGCACGTGCTCCTCGTAGTCAGCCCGATGCTGTTCGAACCATTGCTTCGAATTGTTCTTTTCAAGCTCCCGGTAGAATTTGAAGCACTCTACGGGGAACCCGTTGAATTCGTCAGCCATTGGCGTCTCCTGGCCCCAGCCGCATCATTTCAGGGCGATGATGGTCCGTTTGCGGTAGCGCTCCAGCTCGTCCTTGAACATGGCGGAAATCTCGGTGATGTCCTTGAACTGCTTGACCATGAAAAATGTTTTCACGATCTGCTTTATCTTTGTATCATCCTTGATTTCCGTAATCTGCTTCTGGGTTGCCGAGAACACCTCGTCCGTATGGGAAAATATGTCCCGGATGATGTCTTCCGCCGGCCTGGAGAGCTTGTTGAACGGGGATCCGGTTTTAAGATGAATATTCTTGAGTATCAGTGCAATCAGGGTCAGGATCTTTCTCTTCTTATCCGCTTCACGGTCCACCAGCATCTTTTCGAAGGCCTTGAGGATGCTCTCGTTCCGTTCCTTGATCAGGTCGAGCAGCTCAAACCGCACGTCCTCGGGCAGCTTGTTAAAAGAGGGGGCATGGTGCGGATAGAAGGCCTTCAGGTATTGCTGGGAGAGCATGATCTTCCCGCCCAGTGAATCATTTACGGTCGTCCCACGGACAAAGGAGGCGAGATCATCCAGGTTGATCTCGAACAATGAGGCCAGGCCGTCCAGGAACGCGGGAAGCTCGATATTGTTTATGTACAGCTCAAAGTTCCGGTTCGATTCCTTTTCCTGCTTGAAAAAATATTCCCCGAGGATCCAGAGGAACTGCTCCCTGACCCCCTTGCCCAGCTCCGGATCCTCGGTCATCTTGAGATAGGCATCGATCAGGTTGTTAAAACCGACATTTTTTATAGCCATCGTTTATACCCGTATATAATCCTCGAGACAATAATAATCAGAACATGCATTGACCCTGCATATCCTACAGACATCCGTTAATTAAATCAAGTAAAATTAAGCCCGGGCGTGAACGTCCGTGTCAAGTTCCGCAGTCCTGCCGGCGGTGAAATAGTGGTATCCGATGCCGGCCACCATGGCCGCGTTGTCGGTGCAGAGAATGGGCGAAGCGATGATGACTTCCTCACCGGCCCTCTTTTCTTCATGAAGCATCTGCCGCAGCCGTCCGTTGGCCGCCACCCCGCCGGCCACGACCAGCGACCGTATCCCCCGCTCGCGTGCCGCCGTGAAAGCGCGCCTAACCAGGATCTCGAGCACTCGCTCCTGGAAGCCGTGTACCACCCCGGCGCGGTCCGCACCCGGGTTTGTTTTCAGGAAATTTATCACCGCGGTCTTGATGCCGCTGTAGGAGAACCTGGTATCTCCCGGTTCGGGAAGTATCTTCGGAAAGAGGACGCCTTTACCCGTAATGGTGCGCGCCAGCTTTTCTATGACCGGCCCGCCCGGGTATCCCAGGTCCATGTATTTCGCTATCTTGTCAAAGGCCTCGCCCGCCGCATCGTCAACAGTCCTGCCGACGATTTCCATCTCCCCCACGCCGCGGACATGGTAGAGAACGGTGTTTCCGCCCGATACCAGCAGGCCGATGTAGGGAAAAAACAGCTCGCGATCCTCGAGGAAGGGCGCGTACAGGTGCGCCTCGAGATGGTTCACGGGAACGAGCGGGATGCCCAGTGCGTAGGAGATGACCTTTGCCGACTGGAGGGCAATCAAGAGTGAGCCGACCAGCCCCGGACGGCTCGTCGCCGCCACGTAATCCAGGTCACCGAACGAAATGCCTGCCTCGCGCAGGGCCCGTTCTATGAGCAGGTTGATGGTCTCCAGGTGCGCCCGGGACGCGATCTCCGGCACCACGCCGTAGTATTCCCGGTGAAGGTCAATCTGGCTCGAGATGATGTTCGAGAGTACCGTACGCCCGTCCCGCACCACTGCTGCAGCGGTCTCGTCGCAGGAGCTTTCCAGTCCCAGGCCCAGTACCGGGATATCCATGACGGCGGCCCGTTATGATCCGCTGATCTGCCTGACCGCCGTGTCAAGCTGGTTGTCAAATTCGAGATCAAAGAGGGGCTTCTTCCTGAACCGCAAGAGCCAGTCTTTCAGCATGAAATTCGCTGTCTTTTCGGAGAGGGTGATGCCGTTCTCGGCGAGGAGCCGGCGGAACGCCGCCTTTGTCTCCGGCGTGTATTCCGTGTCCTTGTGCACGAATGTATCGAGCAGCTTCCGGTCCTTCACGATCTTCATGCTCTTCATGTCGCTCTCGGAAATTTTCTCCTGCTCGACGGCAATGTCGGGCTTGATGCCTTTCTTGTGGATCAGCTCTCCCGAAGGCGTGTAGTACTTGGCAACGGTGATTGCGACGCCGACGTCGTCATCCAGGTTAAATGATTTCTGCACCGAGCCCTTTCCGAACGTTTTCCCTCCCAGGAGCTTGCCCCGGGCGTTGTCCCTGATCGCACCGGAAAGAATCTCGGATGCGGATGCCGAGCCGTTGTTCACCAGGACCAGGAGCATCCCCCGATAGATCGGCAGGCTCTGCGACCGGAATACTTCGACCCGTCCGCTGCCCTCCTTCCCCCGGGTGGAGACGATCGTCTTGCCCCGGTCCAGCAGGAGCTCTGAAATCTCTATGGACGACTGGAGGAGCCCGCCGGGGTTGTTCCGCAAATCGATAATGATCCGGTTGATCTTTTTTCCATTGAAGAACTTGAGCGCCCGCGTTACGTCCCGGGTCGTCTCCGAGCCGAAATTCTTGATTTTAAGATAGCCGATGTTTTTATCTTTGATAATTTCATACTCGACGCTCGTGATCTTCACCGGAGCCCGCTCCAGCTCGAAATCGAAAGGCTCCTCAAATCCCTCCCGCCGCACCTGTATCTTCACCGTGCTTTTTGGAAGTCCGCGGATCAGGGACACGATCTTTTCCACCTTCATGCCGTTGACCGGCTTGTCGTCGATCTTCGTGATCACATCGCCGGAGAGTATCCCCGCGCGCATTGCGGGCGAATCATCTATCGGCGCAACAACGACCACGCGGCCATCATCCACGGTGATCTCGATCCCGACTCCCTGGAACTTTCCGGTCGTCATCTCCTTGAGCTCGTCGAAGGACTTCTCGTCCAGGAACCGCGAGAACGGATCGTTGAGAGCGCCCATCATGCCGCGTATCGCGCCGAAGAAAAGCTCCTTGGGCGAGACCTCGTCTACATACTCGGTCAGTATGAGCTGGTAGACCCGGTGAAAGTAGTCGAGGTATCGGTGCGCCGGTTCGGTCGCCGACGAGAGGAACGATACGTTTATGCCGATGAACAGGCCGGTCAGGAAGGCCAGGGCCAGGAGGTGGGCGCTCCGCTCTTTTATTTTCTTAAACATCACGGTCTCCGGTTGAATTTGTGAAACTGCACACGCTAACGGATTGAGAAACCCGGGCGGGGAGAAAGTTACCCCGCCCGCGCTTAGTTACTTCGATTTCAGGACGAACACGCCGTCCCACCCCCGCGGCGGGGGCGATTTCATGTACTCCTCGCACTTTTCAACATACACACGGGACGGTCCGTCGTCGGGCAGTACCTTGATGGCCTGCCTGAAATAGCTGATTGCCTGCTTCCAGTCCCGCTTGATGAAATAAGAGCGACCGGCGTTGTACTTTTCAAGCATGTCATACATGTAATCGGGAAGCGCGGCCTTCATGCCGAGGAGCTCGTATATGGGCACCGATTCGCTTTTACCCACCACGCGGATCTTGCCGAGGATACGCGCCTCGATGCTCTCCTTTGCCGCCTCGAAGGTCGAGCCGCTTATCATGGCGGCCGTATCGAAGGACTTGTTGGCCCCCTCAAGACGCGATGCCAGGTTGACCGCGTCCCCCATGGCCGTGTAGTCCATGCGGGTGCGGGATCCCATGTTGCCAACCGTCGCCTTGCCCGAGTGTATCCCCATCCGCGCGAAAATAGGCTCAAGCCCGGCCTTCCGCCACGTTTCCTGGAGCTCGCGCAGACGCTTCTTCATATCGACCGCGGCCATGCATGCCTTGGTTGCATGGTCGGGCATGAGCACGGGGGCGCCGTAAAAGGCCATAATCGCATCCCCAATATACTTGTCCACGGTTCCGTTGTATTTAAGAATGACGTCCGTCATCTCGGTAAGATATTCGTTCAGGCGCTTGACCAGGTCCTGAGGCGTCAGCTTTTCCGATATGGTGGAAAAGCCCTTTATGTCCGAGAAGAAAATCGTGATCTCGCGGTCCTCGCCGCCCAGCTCGAGCGATTCCGGGTCCTTGATGATCTCGTCGATAACGGTCGGGGAGAGGTAAAAGGAGAAGGCGTTTTTAATGAAGCGCTTCTGGTTCTCCTCCCTCATGAACTTGATGGCCACGATGGCCGACGAGGGCAAAAACATCGACAGGACGATGCCCAGCTGCTGCATCCACACGTTGAACAGGGCGAACACGAGCATGACCGCGAGGTTCAGGAGGATGAAGGTCACCAGCATCGTGACAAGGGACCGTTTCGCGTCCAGGCGCTTGATGACATAGCCCATACCCAGGGCTATGACGAGCATCAGGAGCAGGTTAAGCGGCCAGTTCACCCTGCTGATGAATTGCTTCTGAACGATCGTGTTGATCGTGTTGTGATACGTTCCGACCCGCGCGTATTCATTGTGCAGCGGGATAGCCCCGATGTCCTGCGTGCCGGTGGCCGTGAGACCCGTGAGGGTGATTCTATCCGACAGGTCCTCAACGCGGATCGCCAGGTCCATGGCGGTGCGTGCATACTCGAGGTTTTTCAGGTCTTTCCCGAGTGCCGCGCTCCTGGTCTGTTTCAGCTCTTTTTTTACAGCTGTGATTTCCTTGTCATAATTGCCGAGGTATTCCAGCCGCGTTCGGTTCATCTTTTTTTTCAGCGCTGAAATCCTCTTCCAGAGCGCGGCCCTTCTCGGCCCCGCGCCGCTTGTGCCGTACTCCTCCCGCACGGTTTTCATCTGTTTCTCCAGGTCGGCGAGAAGAGGATTGGCGGTCGCAGCCGCGATCTTCCTGTTCACCTCTTCCATGCCGGCCGAGAGCATTTTTTTCGTCTCCGCGTCGGCCCCGCCCAGCTCCTCGGTAAAACCGTCGAGCTGCTGCTGCAGACCGGCCAGCTCATTGGCCTTGCGCGCGTCTTCCTCGTCAAAGAGTCCCCTGACAAACTCGGCATTTTCCTCGTATTCAAGCAGGGCGTAGAAGGGGACGAGATGGAACGTCCGTTCGCGCCGGCCCTCCTTCCCTTTGCCGGAGCCTGCCCAGGTAACGTACATCATTCCCTTGTCATCTATGGGGATGGTGATGTCTTCGACTTTCTGCGAAAGGGGATGGTGCGCTCCGCGCAGGATTATATGCCTGCCGGGTATCACCTCGACGCGGCTCATCGGGGTCTGGCTTGCGTCCATGAGCATCACCAGGGCAAGGTTAAAATAGAGGCGCCCCTCGAACACGCGGACCAGCTGTACTTTCCTGATTACGCCGTCTATGTCCGTGTACCGGTTCACGAATCCGAAAGAACGGGCTGCAGTCATGAGCTCGGGTATCGGGTACGAGATGCTTTTTACCGTCCCTTCGTCCAGGGATTTGAGACGCTCCGATTTCGGCCCCGAAACCTTCACCGATGCAAGCTCGGTAAACCGTTTCTTTGCCTTGATAAACGCTTCGGACTTCTGCCGCTCCAGCACGTCATACGCGAGGGGCTCATCGTTGAACGTATAGGCCAGGATGACCCTGTTCATGTACTTGACGCCGTCGGCAAACTGCCGGTCCTTGTTCACGCCGACCGCTTCCACCTCCGTCGGCGTGATGCGCGAACCCGCGGCGGCTTTTCTCGTCAGGGCGTCCAGCTCCTTGTTGTCTATGCCCCGCGGCGATGCGTCGGGAAACATGATATCAAAGCTCACCAGCCCGGCGCCCACGTCGGCGAGCGTCTTGAGCCCTTCCCCGTAGATGTTGCGCGGCCAGGGGAACTGTCCGACCGTGGTCAGGCTGTTCTCGTCAATGTCGAGAAAATAGAGCCCGTCCCATTCCTCTATCGAAGGACGAAGTGAAAACCTGAGGTCATAGAGCTTCAGCTCGAACACTTCATACACCCGGGTGAAGCAGAAGATGACTATGAGCAGGTAGAACACCCCTGCAACGGCAAGGCCCGAAAACCTGTTATTCTCGATGAATCCGCTAATCTGTTCAAGATATCGTTTGATCATGGCCGTACCTCGTAAAATTACAAGGGCCTGCCGATATGCTCGCAGGCCCCGTCTTGTTACTATACCATCATGCGCTTCCCCGGTTCCGGGAGAGCGCCGCGCGTGCGGCTCTCCCCGCGCTCCCGGGGCTTATATGCATCAGGCATGCATACGATCGCGCATCCGTCATCCCTAGAAGCTGATGTTGAAACCGGCCATCACGAAATGCCGGTATGCCCGGGACGAAAAGCTCGGCGACGGCGTGATGCTGGCCGGAGACAGCGTGTATTGCCACTTGATGCTGTAACCGAATGCATCGCCCGGTATGAACAGGCCGTAGTTCGTGAAAAATGAAAAATCGGAAAAGATCTGCCACCTGAGCGAGGCGTCCAGGCCGTGCCCTACCTCGCGCTCAAACTTGGTCGCGTCAAGCCCGTTGTTGATTGCCGCCTCCGCGCGGTGCTTCATGTAATAGAGGTAGCGGGCGATCAGCGTCATGTTCTTCACCGAATAGATCTTCGACCATGATAAAGGCGATACCGCCGCGCTTGCGGATATCACGTGCAGGTTGCCCAGGCTCGGCTTGAGGCCATATCCTCCCACGAAGGTGCCGAAATAGATAAAACCGCTGTCCTTGCCGAACCGGTTGCCGGTCGGCAGGCGGTAATCATCGCGGTTCGGGTCGCCTGATCCGAATGCGTATTCTGCCGTGAAGACCGGCTTCAGGAGCACGTTGAGGTAATATTCGATCTTTGCCATCCCGGCGAACGCCATGATGTCCTTCTTCGAGCGAATGTTGCTCATGAGCGGATCGTAGGTGTAGCTTTTGCCGGTTTCGGCTATGAACTCGCCGGAATACGTAAGCCCGCTCGTGATGACACCCTCCAGGCCCGCGCCGTAATACTGGGACTCGTACCGCGTCCTGGTGTTGTAATATTGCGCGCCGTCGGCATTGCCCCCGGCGAGGAAGAAGAGGAAGTTATTGTAATTGTACTGCTCCTTGCCGAAATCGAATTGCGCGAGCCCGAACGCGTACAGGGTCTGGTTGAACCAGGAGGTCGAGAGGGTACCGCCCGCGAACACCCGCTTTGCGCCGGTGGTAATGTCCCGGTCGGAGAGCCCGTAGGGATTGTCGTCCTTGGCCAGCCATCCGGTCCACGCGCCCAGGGCTTTTATGTTGATATATTTCGTGTTCACGCCGAGCTCGACGCCGTCGCCGCGGCCGTTCATGACCATGCCGTTCCCGATGAGGAAGTATTTGCGGCCTATCGAGGCGGTGAACTCCTTCCGCGGCGTGGCCATGTCGATGTATCCCAGGTCGAGATCGATGACATTCTTGTCCTTAGCTCTACTGGTGCCAAGGTACGTTATGGCCGCGGAGGAGGGGTCGCCGGCCAGCAGGTACAGTAAGCTGTTGCGTTTCTTTTTCTTCTTCTCCTCGGCCGACGCGTTCTTGTCATAGATCACCGCGGTGTAGGTGTCCTTGCCCCTCACATAAAGGAAGCTGTCCTGCCAGAGATAGGTTTTCATCCAGGCGCGGAAGGTGGTGATGGAGGTGACCAGCTCGCTGCCCGGCGTGTCCTGGTAGATGATGACCGGGGTGATCCATGCCCCGTACTGGAACCCGCTGGAAATCATGTCCTTCCTGCTCTGGAGGGAGCGCATGTCCTCGTCGCCCTTCATTATCGGGTAATACGGGTCCGCCGGCGCCGCGAATGCCGCGTGCGCGAACCCGGCCAGGACCGCCAGCATCAGAAGTATGATCGGTATCCGTTTCATTTTGTGCCCTCCATGCGCTCCGAAACTATCGCCATGACCTCGAGGAGCTCATCACCCGTGAGCTTGTCCAGCTCGCTGGTGTTCGCGTCCATGATTTTTTCGGCGACGCATGCCCGGTGGGCGTATCGCTCCGTGTCGAACATCAGGTAGAGGAGCGATCCCTTGAGCTTCAGGTGGCGCGCCACGATCAGCGCCAGCATGCCGCGGCGAAGCGGCTTCTGCTCATTGTATTTTTTCGCTTTCAGCAGCTTAAGGGCCTTGAGCGCCTGCACGTTTGCGTCAAACCCCGCCGGGGCCCTGCCCAGCGTGTACAGGTACATCTTGATCCCTTCGCCGAACGTGACAACCTTCTTGCCCGAGAGCTCATTTATGAAATTGATTTCCTGTCCGAACCCGGCGGTGCAGACCATGAGTAATACTAATACTATAGCGCAGCGTCTCATGAAGACCCCCCATAAAAAAGTAGCTTTGTTTATAACCGGCACGCCGTTGCTCCGGGGAGACGGCGTGCCGAAAAATTTTTTATTGGTACTATGACGGGCGCAGGCCGTGCGAAGGCCGGCGCTCCATGTTTACCGCCGCGGCCCCTGCGGCCGCGGGACCGTCAGTCAGGCCAGATAAGGTATATCGATACCGGCACTTTCTGTAACTGGTCCTGGTTGCCGGTCGTGCCCTGGTCATAGAACAGGAAATCGTCCCCGAACAGCTCCAGAGCCTTTTCCTCGTCCACGCTGACGAAGAGCGAATGGGTCTTGGAGATGAAGTCCTCCATGCCCGACATGACGCTCTCCGACCCGCCCTTGTTCATCTTCTGCCAGAACTGGAGGTTCCCGAAGATCAGGTTCGAGCCGCCATTCATGCCGCTCCCCTCGACGGTGCCGCTCAGAACGAATACCCGCATGCCGAAGGTCGGGCTGTACACCACGATCTGCTCGGTGCCGCGCACCGAGGAGGTGGCAACCGGCGTCGAGACCTTGAACACGGTCTTGATGCGGGCGTCCTTCGCCACTTTGGTCCGGACCGACCCGCGCCGCAGGCCGAGCTGCGTGTTGGAGCTGGAGGCCGTATCGGCGCTCTGGCTGATCTTCATGATGGTGAGGGGCTGTACGGTCACTGTATGGTTGTTGATCCTGATCTCCACCGTGGAGCGCACGCCGGTGCTCACCTTGGTGCCGACCGCCAGCGCCGTGCCGTTCTGGAGGGGCGTCCACTGGTTCCCGGTTTTATATGCGGCGGTTCCTTTCACGGAAATGACCCTGATCTCGGCAAAGGAAGGGCCGGCAAACAGAATAAGCGCGACAAGTGCGCTTAGGAATACAAAATAACTTCTCATGACATCCTCCTGGCAGGCGGCTGGTAATTGCACCTGTTTATACTTGTGTATAATTTAATGCAATTCATTTTTCATGCCGCCCGGTCAATTAATTAGCCTGCCTGCTTATTCCCTGATTATCACCGGTTTCTCCCTTTTTTGAATCGGGATTGGCCTGGATAACGCACCTTTCAAGCTACAGGTCCTTGTATTAATATATCAGAAATCAAGAAAGGGGCAAAAAAAGATCATAGTATTTCCTTCATTATAGGATTTTTATGCAGAATTGTGGAGAGCCTGATGAATAGCATGTTTATGGCAGAGATATGGCATATAGAAAACTAACGGCAGTGATCCGAATTTAAAAACCGCCTGTCCGTGTTCTTTTATGAACCAGCTGAAAAAATTATATTAATTATTATCATGAAAAAAGTTTGCCTATTTCAAGCAGGTTAATATTATATATAGAATCCTGAACAGCGGGCAATTAAGCCCATCATGCCGAAAAAAATAGAGGCGTTCAAACAAAACCCGGGGGAGTTCCAATGAAAAGAATACTCAACCTGACCATAGTTTTATCCCTGCTCGCGGGGGCATCACTCTTCTCGTGCGCGGATTCTGAATCGAGATCGTCACTGGTTGGCGATGCGACGGTTATCATCAACCTGGGCCTGCCGCCTGACAACGAGACTGCAAGCATCTCGATCATTGACCGCGTGCTCCGCTTCTTTTCGAGCGAGGCCGTAGCCGCACCCGCGCCTGCCGTGTTCAGCACAATCAGCATCCGTGTTACCGGCGACGGAATAGGCTCTATAGCAAAAGACTTCCCACCCACCAGCATCATTTCCATGACCGTGCCGGGCGGGGGCCTGCGTACCTTTGATGTGACTGCGCTGGTTGGCGATACAAGTGCGGTCATTAAATTCCATGGCTCATCTTCTGCGAACGTGCCTTCAGGTGGGACGGTGAGTATTCCGGTTCTCATGTCAATTCAAGAGACAAACCTGGTAATTCCGGATTATTACAACCAGCGGCTGGTCATGATGAGTGCCGTCAATGGATTGAACACTTTAACCAGAAACGCGGCCCAGATATTCGGAGGAGCCAGAACATTAAATCCCTGGGACGTGGATATCGACGCGCGCGGCAGGATTTATTTTTCCAATCCATCCGCAACAGCCTCCGGCGGCATATACCGCATGGACAACATGGACAGCACCTGGGCGGCTGGGACTTGCGAACAGATGGTAACCGTCGCATCAGGTGTATATTACATTGCTATAGACAGAAAAAGAAATTTTCTTTATTACATCGATGAAGCCGGCAACAACACTCTTATGCGTTATAACCTTGCCACCGATTCGCCACAGACGTTATATTCGGGTATTCTTTCACTCCAACCGTTAAGAGTCTGCGTGGATGAAGATACGGGTTATCTATATGTCGGTTATTTCTCAAGTGGAACGACATCTTTCTATGCCATTCGCAGGTTTGATCCAGATACCACCAGCTGGCTCGGCTCCGCATCGGTGCGGACACCTTTGCCTTTTGACATGACCGTGCATGAGGGATATCTGTACGAATCCTATATTGGGGCTACTCGCATCAACCAGGTGTCTCTCGAATTTCTGACAACGATAAACTTTTTAACAGGCGCCCCTGCCCCACTGTCCGATCCTTTTATAGGCCCGACATTGTTCATCGCCCTTACAAACAGGAAGCTGTTTGTTCTTGATGACTCAGCGTTTGTCGATCCGGATGATCGTGTCGTATCTATTGATGACATCGACGGATCCGGGTGGGAAACAACCGAAACGCCGGGCACGTTCAGGTTTTACTACATGTGCTGAGCATGAAGGTCGTCTTCTATACATCCGGCACGACCGGGTCGGGGGATCGCGGTCGGCACCGCGATCGCGCGCAGCGGCCTGCCCTGGGACTACACGATCGTGAACAGCTCGCCTTTCGCGCACCTGGCGGACGTCCTGGGCCAGAAACACATCGAGATCCCACCCGAGCACGAGGACCTGCTCCGGCGGGATACTTTTCGCGATTCCGTCTTATATAATACCCTCGACGCGCTGAAACCGGACGTACTGATTGTGGACCTGCTCTGGTTCCCGCTCGACAGCTTCATACGCGACCTCCCGTGCAAAAAGGTGTTCCTGTGCCACTACGTGGTAGACTCGTTCTTCGCCGCCCCGCTCAGGGAGCGGACCATCTATTTCCGGCCCGATGACTATGACCGGATTCTCGCCATCGAGCCGTTCCGGAACAGGATACCCTTCGACGAGATCAATCCCGTTGTCATACGCGACAGGGACGAGATCCTGCCCCGGGAACAGGCCTGTGCCAGGCTGGAACTTGACGGCGCGGGAAAGAACTGCCTGTACGCCTTCAACGGCAACCCGGGCGATTTCGAAAAGAACAAAGAAAAGTACGCCCATCTCGAGGACGAGGGTTATTCCATGGTGTACACCACTAATTACAAGGCCGGGTTGTTCCCTGTCGTGGATTACTTCAACGCCTTTGACCTTGTTATATGCGCAGCGGGCTACAACCAGTTCTGGGAAACAAAATACTTCGGCAAAAAAGCCCTGTATGAAACCATACAGGGCAATTTCAGCAGCCAGGAAAAGCGGATAAAAATGGGACGCCGTTTCAAGTTTGAAGCCAACGGCGCAGACCAGCTGGTGGAGATAATCAGGAATCTGTGAGCATCACGCTGTGCGGCAATCGGAACGATCTGCACCACCCTCCGCCGTATGGCACAGGAATGCGATATCGCGTAACACCATCCACGAAAACAACCCGTGCAGGTTTTTTTTAAAGTGTAAAACCGGGCCGGGAATCGGAAAAAAATAACTCAGCTGAAAAATTATTGCTTGTTGCGACCCGTTTTTTAATATATATGATGGATGTGTTGCACAACTGCCTGTCATAACTGGTTACGAAGCATGTGCATATACAAAACGGTGTGCAAAAAAAATAATACACGCCGGAACAACCGGGGGGTTTGAATGAAAAAAATATTTAATCTGGTCATGGCAATTTTCATGCTTGCCGGGATGTCGCTACTCTCGTGCGCGGATGACGAATCAAGGCCGTCCCTTGCCGGCGACGCCACGGTCATCATCAACCTGGGCCTGCCGCCCGAATACGAAACTGTAAACGCGTCGATCATCGACCGGGTGTTACGCTTTTTCACCAGAGATGCGGTTGCCGCACCGGCGCCGGCCGCATTCGGCAACATCAGCATCCGCGTTACCGGCAACGGCATCGGCTCGATCGCCAAAGATTTCCCGTCCACAGGCGTCATTTCCATGACCGTGCCGGGAGGGGGCCCTAGGACGTTTGAAGTAACCGCTATTATTGCTCCGGGCGATCCGAGTGCCATATTTTCCTTCTATGGCTCCACCATAGCAAATGTACCTTCTGGTGGAACGGTTAACATACCGATCCTCATGAGTCTTAATGAAACGAAGCTCCTGGTGCCGGACCGGAGAAACAACCGGCTGGTTCTTCTCGATAATCTAAGCTTGGCCGGCTGGAACACAACAATAACCACATCAGAACTGGGGGCCATCACTGGCGGTTTCTATCCGCATGATATTGACTACGATTCACGGGGGAGAATATATATAGCCAACTGGGTCAGCTCCGGCACTGACATCATCAGGATGGACGACCTCAATGGGTCCAACCTCAGACAATTTGACATTAATTTTGCAGGCGTTTTCAATCTTACCAATGTCATTGGTGTCGCCATTGACCGTTCTCGTGACATCCTCTATTGTATCTCTTCGACTGAACTGTTTAAAGTTCCCCTGGCCAGCATAGAAAACAATAACATGGTTGGCGTTGTGAGACTTGACAACCCTTCCGACGCAATTTCAAGCAACCTGTATGGAATAGACGTGGACGAAGACGGCTTTCCTTACATTGTCAATGGCCTTACGGGCAACTGGCGGATTACAAAATACAATCCCGATCTTTCCACGGCCGGTATTATGTATCAGCTGGCGTTCCCGAGCCTCAATTGGGGATATGACATCAAGATTGAAAAACCATATATATACGTATTGAATTCAAGCGGCGCTGCCGATTATCAGGTACTTAAATATCATATCGATTACGAGTCACCCCCCACCGCGACCTATTCCCTTGTCGATCATTTCGGCACCAACACGACAACAGCAAACCTTGCTGACGGCATGTTCTATGGGCCGCGCAAGTTCGTGGGCATCCGCAACGACGGGCTCTTTATCATTAACAACAAAGAAACAGTTACCTGCCTGTGCAAGATGATCCGGCTTGGCACCCTGCCGTCGCTGGGATCGGGATGGTCCGCGTTCGGAGCGCACGGCGGCGGGGCCGGCCAATTCAGATTCTACAGCAATTGCTAGCGTGCGCGTCGTATTCTACACATCCTCCACCAGCGGCGTGGGCCGTCTGGTGACCGGCATGTCGATCGGGAACGCCCTTCAACGCAGGGGCGTTCCCTGCAAGTATACCATCGTGCATTCCTCGCCCATGGGCCATCTGGCCGAGGACTTCGCCACCGTGCGCGTACCGGTGGAGACCGAGGAGGAGCTGTCACCCGCCCGGTCCCGTAAATCGGTCCTGTTCAAGACCCTGTCGAAGCTTAAGCCGGACGTGCTGCTGGTGAACCACACCTGGTTCATGGTGCACAGCTTCATCGCCGGGCTGCCCGGGAAAAAACTCTACCTTTCGGACCAGGCGTTTGACGGCCATTTCCGCGTGCCCCTGCCGTCGGGCGAGCTCGTGTTCGACCCGGGCCGGTACGACCGGGTCATCGCGATCGAGCCCTTTGATAGCGCGGTCCCCATGGAGCGCATCAACCCGCTCGTGCTCAGGAACCGGGATGAAATCCTGCCCCGCGAAAAGGCGCTGAAGCGCCTTGGACTCGACGGCTCAAAGCCGGTGGCTCTCTACAGCCTGAGCGGCAGGCCGGAATACTTCGACCAGTTCAGGGAGAAGTACTCGTACCTTGAGGGAGAGGGCTATGACGTGGTCTACACCGGCACCTGGAGCAGCAGCTGGATATTCCCGGCGGTGGACTATTTCAACGCAATAGACCTGATCGTGTGCGGCGCCGGGTACAACCAGGTGTGGGAGGCGAACTTCTTCGCCAAGAAGGCGCTTTTTGAGCTGCTCGATGTCCATTTCAGCGACCAGCGGCTCAGGCTGAGCGCAAGCGAAAATTTTCACTTTGACATCAACGGCGCGGACCAGCTCGCGGATATTATCATCGGTATATGACGACCGTCCGGATGGTTTACGCCGTCCACTGCCTGACGAACTTTTTCAGCTTTGATTTAATATGAACATAAATTAATTCCCGCATTCCCGGAAATTCCGTAAAAAAATTTGATCCCTCCAGAAATTAAAGTATTTTAGTATAAGCTCTAATTATAGATCGAGCTTTTCGTAGCATGCCTGCCGGCTGACTGAAGGCGGGCCGCTTATCTGGAGGCAATGAAATGAAACGAAAATTTTCTTTGTTAATAATACCCGTCCTCGCTGCGGCGACTCTCTATTCCTGCGCCGATTCGGAATCCAGGATCCCGGTAGCGGGAAACGCACGGGTTATCATTGACCTGGGCCTGTCGCCTGATCAGCAGACCCAACAGGTCTCATTCCTGGACCGGGCGCTCCGCCTGTTCTCGCGCGAGGCCGTAGCCGCCGAGACCGCGCCCGCAAGCTTCAGCGCCATAACAGTCAGAGTCACCGCTCCCGACATCGGTTTTATAGAAGAGACGTTCCCTCCATCCGGGACAGTGTCGATGAACGTGCCGGCGGGATCGCTGCGCACCTTCGAGGTTACGGCGCTCGTTTCTCCGTATAATTCGGACCTGCCGCCGACCTGGACGGCCGCGGAATCGTTCCGGGGCGTCACCCGGGCAAACCTGCCCTCCGGGTCCACGGTAAGCGTCCCGGTGCTCATGAAGCTCGAAACGACCAAGATCATCGTACCCGATTACTATCAGAACCGTATTGCGTTCCTGACTGACATGAGCGACAGCCCGAACTCCCTGACGGCCGCTGACTACAGCGGCGACTGGGTCTCCATAACGCAGCCGAGGGACGTCGATTTCGATGCGCGGGGACGGATCTATTTCGTGTACCAGTACGGCCTCTCGCGCTGTGACGACCTGGGCGGCAGCGGCGGGGTTTCGCTGTATTACTCTACCACCCTTGTTGCCGCGGCCGTTGACCGGACCAGGGATCTCGTGTATTTCACCGACGGCTCCACGGTGTTTCGGCGGAATCTGGACGGCTCACTTCCCGGGTCATTGCCCGATACGGTTAATACCGGCGGTTACCTGACGGGCATACTGGGCCTGGATGTGGCGCCGGACGGCGATGTACTTGTATCGGCGCTTGACCTGTACACGTATAACAACGGCTTTTTCAGGCTGGACGGCAGCGAGTCGAACGGCGGGATAAAAGGCTCTTTCACCGACACGCAGTTCATTTCAGGGATGGTGCCGGACATCATGGTACAAGGCATCTCCGTCTTTGTTCTAAACCCGTATCCTCCCAACCAGCCGTACAGCATGAACCTGATGCAGTTCGTGGCGGGTCCGGGCGGGAGCTTCTCCCTGGTAAGTGACGGTCCGCTCCCCTCAAACGGCTCTTTTGCCAATGCCGGGCATTTTTCCTCAATCAGAAATGACGGCCTGATAATCATGGATAAAATATTCGGAACTCCTGACAGCAAAATCATTTTCATGCGGGACGTGAGAGGCAACGGCTGGATCGAGACGTCCGACACGACGCTTCAATTTTACGATTACGCGCAGGGTGGATAATGCCCGTTTGCGGGCATTATCCTTTTTTTTACAATTCTGTACGAACATCGGCCATAAACCGGCCTTCATAATTTTTTTTATAATTCAATAATGACAATGCTGTATTCATGCAAAATTGACCCGATTTTTCACCTAAATTGAATTTCAACCTCATACGAAATCCAAAAAATAAGTTTACATAATTATCCGCTTTATAGATATTATCATTTTAAATACGACTGTGCGGGTTTTTTTACCAGCCGGTCGCAACCTGTTCCAGAACACCGATACAGGGCTTGTATATCGCGGTTACGTCTGAAAGTCATAGAGGAACCCACATGAACCACAAAACGATACTGGCTCCCATATTTTTCCTGACCGTCTGCTCCATGGCCCTGTCCTGTTCCGATTCCGAATCCCGGATGCCGTTTGCCGATGCCGCTACGGCGGTCATCAATCTCGCGCGCGCCGAAGCGCCCGACCAGGCCCTGTCTGTCGATACTCCGATCCGCGGGGGGGGAATGCCGGTTGGAGGGCCCCTGCTTCTGTTTGACCGCGTCAAGGTGGAGATAACCGGACCGGATATCGGAACTATCGTAAAGAACTTCCCCTTTTCCAACACCGTCTCCTTTGACGTTCCCCCGGGCCCGGTGCGCCGCTTCGAAGTGACCGTGTACACGGCGCCGTACGATCCCGACAATTCTCCCACCTGGACCGCCGCGAACTCCTTCCGGGGCGTCACGACCGTAAACCTGCCGGCCGGCGCATCGGTCAGCATACCGGTGCTCATGTCCCTGCATGAAACGAAGATTGTTGTCCCGGACAAGCTGAATTACCGGATAGTCCAGTTCAACAGGGTCGCGGATGTAGATGCAACATGGATTACGTCCGACTCCGTGCAGTATCCGGAAGATATTGATTTTGACGCGCGCGGCAGGATATTTGTCGCGAACAATCCCGGCGGTGCGAACAATATTTACCGCATGGAGACCATAAACGAAACGCCTCAGCCCTGCCTGATGACCGATGAATCCAACGACATAGTGTCAATCACGGTGGATCGGAAACGGAACCTCCTGTATTATGCCACCGACAATCATGACGGCACTGCCGCGCTCACGGGCATTGACCTGACGTCCCTCCCCGCAACAGGCAGCCCGCAATCAACAGTCTCCAATATGTTTTATTCGATAACCGCTCTGGATGTCGCTGACGACGGTTCATTGTATATCGCGGGAATGGACAAATCTGACAACCAGATACTGTTCAGGTTTAATCCGGCTGACGGTATCTTTATCGGACAGGCATTTACCAATAGTGAAAACTCATGGTTCTATCCCCTGGACGTGATGGTGCGGGGCGGGAGTGTGTACGTGCTTAACAATCCGGACGACAACAATGGCTTTGCTCTTCTCAATTTCAATTTTGGCCCGAGCGCAGTAATAGGTGATCTTGGATTCACCCTTGGAGTGCATTTCGGCTCCGTGGCCCAAGTCGCCAGGCCGCCCGAAAAAGGCCTTTTTTACGGTCCCAAAAAATTTGCCGTTCGCCGCGAGGACGGCTTCGTCATTATCGATGAGGGCGAATTCTTCTCGCCCGGCTATCTCAGCATCAACCGGCTCGTTTTCACGGATTTTGACCCACTCAGGCCCTGGTATACGTTCGGCAATACCGATTCGTTTAATCCCGATTTCCAGTTTTATGACTATTCAATGTGCTGAAATACTCATTTCGTAATGATAAAAAAATGCCCGCTTCACACAAGCGGGCATTTTTTTCTTTACAACTCCCGCCGATCGCCCTTACACTACGCTTCACAAACATCGTTCCCGGCCGTCTGTGACACGCGGCAGGGGGCCTGTATCCCCGGAGGAACCACCAATGACGGAAACAACCGACACGACCCGGTCCGACGAGCCGGCAAAAAAGCAGCGGGGCGTCATCTTTATAATCGTCAACACCATTGCAATTGTTCTCCTGCCGGTCGCCATCACGGCATCGCTCCTCATCCTCACGCTCCTGTGTCCCGATTTTTACACCGGGATACTGAAGAACGGCGGGTTCATCACGTCGTTCGTTGAGGCGAAGAATATCCAGACCGACCAGGCCATCAACGCGGAGATCGACAAAGAGCTGGACATCACCGGCGCCAACGAGGTTCTCGCGAGGACAAAGGCCCGGTTTGAGGTAGCGGAGGCCGCGTATAAAGAGCTGAACCGGGACGGCGAGTATGCGCCCCTCGAGGAGAGGCGTGCTGAGATCAAGGACATGGACTGGAAACGCGAGAAGGACAGCTTTGCGACCAGGGACGAGTTCAAGGAGTACCGGAAACTGGAGCTCGCTAAAGTCGACCAGGCCCTGGACAGGATCGAGGAATACCGGGACGAAAACGCTGACGGGATCAAGAAGGCGCGCAAGGAGATGATTGCCGCTAAGGAGGAGTACGAGGACGCGTTATCCGATCTCGAGGACCGGAACAAAAAAGCGGAAAAGATCATAGCCAGGCACTCGGACACCACGGTAAACCGTGTCTATAGCGACCTGGAGATCATCGAGAAGCCGCTGACAAAGATCCTGAACGAGAAGCTGTTCGACGGCCCGGTGAGGGACGAGATCGCCTTCATGCTGGATTTCATGTCGGATTACGAAACCCAGATAGACCGCAGGGTGATTTACTACGGCAGGACGGCCGAGGGCCGCAGGTCCATCATGGTCAAGGTTCCCGAGATATCGGTGAGCCTCAGGGTCGATGACGGTTCCGGGAGAAAGAGGCATGTCCTGAGCCAGCTCCTGGTCGAGGAGATCGATAAGCTCTATAACCTGAGAAGCAAGGGCCTGCTGAAAACCATTTTCAGCATGTCGGATTCAAGCCTGGGCGAATACCTCGGCGGCAAGCAGCTTTCAAAGCTCGGCCTGTCGCTCAACGGCGGCGTCATACGGCGCCCGGCCGGCGTACTCTCCGGCGATGCGGCGGAATACTTCGTGCTTGCCATGCAGGTGCTGACCTATGGCCGCTACGCTCCCTACGGGGTCGCCGGGCTTCTGCTGCTTTATCTCCTGTTTCTGGTGTTTTCCTCTGTTGAGCGGCGTCGCAGGCTCGCGGCCTTGAAGCGCTTCCTCATCTACCCGTCGTTTATAGTCCTGGTTCTCTGCGGCTCGCTCCTCGCGGCGTCGCGGTACCTGCTCGACCAGTATCCTGGATTCATCGAGAACATCATGGCGCGGAGCTTCGCGAAGCACATGAGCTTCGTCACGGCGTGGGGGCTCACCATGCCGCTCCTGGCCCTGTTCGGCGCGCTGTTCATCGTGGGGCTGGTGCTTCGCAAGGTGCTGGCGCGGTCGGGCGCAGGGCAGAAGTCTTAAAGGGCTGCCGTTAATCCCGGCATATTTTTTCGCCAAAATCTGTCAGGATCCGGGCCGTAAGGCCCCATATCTCGTAGTTGCTGTAATAGTAGTAAAATACCCGGTAATCATTTCCCTGGTAATTAAAGATTTCGTACCGGTCGAAGGCCTGTTCCACGAACATCGAAAGGGGGGCATCAAAGCTGCTCTCGGCCTCGTTGCTGTTCAATGCATATTCGTACGGATACTCAATTGCGCCGACGAAGCAGAACACATGGTACCCGGCGATCGAAACGTAATCATCAAACCGTCCCAGGTACTCTATCTTGTCGCGGCTGATCCCAACCTCCTCCTCTGTCTCGCGGAACGCGGCCGCCAGCCGGTCCTCGTCCCCGGCATCCACGCGGCCTCCGGGAAAGGCGACCTGCCCCCGGTGAGTCGCGAGCGTGTCAGTGCGGCGGGTGAGGAGCACGTGGACCTGGCCCTCCTTGTTCATGAAAAGCATCATGACCGACGCCTGCTTGAGACCGGTCGCGCTCAGGTCCCGGACATCGCGGTCCGCGAGCCGTTTCCTGATCTCCTCCTTGAACGCGGTGAAATCACCCTCTTGTTCCAACAACATCTTCATACAGGTCACTGCCGTATATATCGTTCACCACGATCAGCGGGAAGTCTTCCACCCTGAGCCGATAGATCGCCTCGGTCCCGAGGTCCTCGAACGCGATGAGCTCCGATTCCCTCACCCGCAGGGCCAGGTATGCGCCTGCCCCGCCGAAGGTGGCGAAATATACCGCGCGATAGCGCGCGCACAGGTCCCGGAGGCTTGCGTCCCGTTTTCCCTTGCCTATCATGCCCCGAACTCCAAGCCCGAGCATCGCGCCGGTGAAGGGGTCCATCCGCGACGACGTGGTCGGCCCGGCTGATCCGATGACCCGCCCCGGGGGTGCCGGGCTCGGTCCCATGTAATAGATCACCTGGCCGGACAGGTCCAGCGGGAGCGCTTCTTGTCTTTCCGCCATGGCGACAAGCCGCTCGTGCGCCCGGTCGCGTGCGGTATATATCGTACCGGAGAGGAGCACCCGGTCGCCGGCCTTCAGCGACCCGATCACCCCGTCGCTGATCGGCGTTTCGATCTTCCTCCACCCGGCGGTCATAGCTCGGTCCTCCGGTAGCGCAGGGAATGGCAGGTCATGTTCAGGGCAACCGGCAGCGTTGCGATATGGGTCGGCGCCTCGAGGATAAAGACCCCGGCAGCCGTGTACCTGCCGCCGAACCCGAGCGGCCCGATACCGGTCCGGTTGACCCGCTCCATGATCCGATCCTCGAGCGCGGCATAGAACGGGTCCGGGTGCCGCGAGCCCGGCCCCCGCAACACGGCCTTTTTCGCGTTCAGGAGGGCCGTGTCCGCAGTGCCTCCGATTCCCACTCCGAGAAAGAGCGGGGGGCAGGGGTTCGGGCCGGCCTCAACCACGGCCTTTTCAATATGGTCAAGAATCATCTCCTCCGTGGCGGTCGGCCGGAACATTTTTAGCGATGACATGTTTTCGGAACCGCCGCCTTTCAGGAACACGGTAAGCCCGAGTCGCCCCTCGCCGGCATGCTCTACATGGATGAACGCGGGCGTATTCGTACCGGTGTTGTTACGGCGGAGCGGGTCTCCCGCTATCGACTTCCTCAGATAACAGGCGCGGTACGCTTTCTCCACGCCCCGGTTGACTGCCTCGTCAAGCGAACCGCCGATAATCACACCGCTTCCGATCTCCACAAACACGATGACCATGCCGCAGTCCTGGCACAGGGGGAGCCCCTCTGTTGCTGCAATGGCGCCGTTTTCTTTTAATAGACGGAGAGTATCGCGCGCAGTTTCCGTCGTTTCGGTCTCGATCATCTCATCCAGGCGCTTTACCACGGATAGTGGAAGATTGAAGCTCGCTTCTCTGATGAGCTGTTCGATTGCGTCCGTCACGTCGGATGCGGAAATGGTTCTGGTTTTCATTATATCTTCTTTATCTGCTTATAATATATATTAAATCAGCACAATTCCCTGTCAAATATTTAATTCATAACAGCCCGGTCAGGCTCTCGGCGCTTATCATCAGATATGCGATCCCACATATCCAAATTTTTATTTGACAAATAACATTCATTATCAGTAAATTCAATCTATCACACAAAAGGAGTAGTATCATGAAAAAAACTCTCGCAGTCATCACAATCATCATAGCGTCGTTTTTTATCGCCTCCTGCGCCAAGGACCAGGTCAAACAACCTGATACGGTTGGCGCTGCAGGCGCGTTTGTCAGCGCCTCCAACGATCAGCTCGCCAAGTACCCGGTTTCCGGGTTCGGCTACAAAAGCAGCGTTGTGCCGGCACAGGGCTGGGATAAATGGGCAACAGTCGCAGCTCCCGTCATCAAGGGGATCGTGGACAAGCTTCCAGATGGATATGTGCTGGAAGTACGCGGTCATACAGACGCGCGCGGTCCCGAGGATCCCGAGGGCGAAAAGCCAGGCAACCTGAAAATATCCAAGGACCGGGCCACCGCGGTTGTAAATTCACTGGCCAAGAAGGGCATTTCATCATCCAAGATTACGGCGCGCGGCGTCGGTTCCTCGGAGCCCCTTGCCGGTGCGGACCCGAAAAGCGCCGATCAGCGCAGAGTGACCTTCGTGGTCGTTCCCAAGTGACGCTTTGGGCAGTGCTATCGAAAGGCATCACGGCTATCCGTGATGCCTTTTTTATTGCTCTATGAAAAAACATTTCCTGCATGTAACAGTTTTCCTGCTCTGTACCTGGCCAGCTGCATATTCCGGCGGGGCGAACGGGGAGTCGGACTATCTTCTGACCGGGCTCAACACCGCCCGGAAAGTGTACATCAGCGCCAGCTCATCCAGCGGCGTGAACAATCGCGCCATCAAGGCCCTGGATACTGACCGTAAAACCAGCTGGATCTCGGCACAGGGCGGCGGGCCCCAGTGGATATCAATAGACTTCGGCTTGAAACGTCTCCTCACGTCTATCGTTGTATATCCGGCTCGGAAAGACAATGCCCGCCCCTTTACCCGCTTCAAGCTCCAGTTCCTTGACGGCGACTGGTTCGATTTCGCAACCGTACGCGTTTCCGGGCGTACCGAGATAGATCTTATAGGCGTTGATGCAAGCACCTTTCGTATTTACATACCCGCCGACGCGTTGCCCGACGGAGTCGCCGCAATAGCCGAGATCGAGGCCTATGTCGGGGGAACAAAAATTTCTTTTTACGACGAGCGTCTCAAAAGCCTGTGCCTCCCCGTACGAAACGCGTACCTTCCGTCCGATGATTACAATTATCCGAATGCGCCCCGCTCCTATCGCGGAGGCAGACACGCCGGCCTTGACCTGTACACGTACCATACCGACGATTCCTATGACCCGCTCCCGGTTACGCGAAACACTCCCGTTCTCGCCGCCGACGACGGGATAGTTATCCGCGCCGATCATGATTACACGCCGACCGATATTACCGAATGGACCCGGCGCTCTGCCTATTTCAGGACGCATCCCAGCACCTTCATGAGGCGTTCCTTCGGCGGTCGCGAGGTGTGGATTGACCACCGCAACGGCGTGATCACAACGTACAATCACCTTTCCGGGATCGAGCGCTCCGTTAAAAAGGGAACCCGCGTGTCGCGGGGCCAGCATATCGGCCAGGCGGGCAACTCGGGCCTTGCCGGCGAAGCCGAGGGAAAGGATTACGGCATTCATCTCCATTTCGAGATATGGGTAGACGGCTGCTACCTGGGATACGGTATGAGCCCGTTTGACGTGAAGAAATACTTCAGATGGATTTTTAGTGTCGAGCGGTAAACCCGTCCGCACCATTGCAATAATCAATTGACTGGATTGGATCACATACATATAACCTGATCATGAAGCGAAACCTTCCATATCGCGCCGCCCTGGCTGTCGTCCTCATGGCCTCGGTCATGGCTTATATGTCCTCGTTCGGGGGAACCGCCCGCCGGTTTTCCATACTGTTCGTCGGGGACATCCTCCTCGCCAACGAGGCGGAGCAGCACATTCACAAGAAGGGCCTCGAGTATCCCTTCTGGAAGATCAAGCAGGAGCTCCTCAAGTATGACTTTATCTTCGCCAATATGGAGTCTCCCATCACGAAGCGGGGCGTTCCGGTTACGGACAAGCCCTACGTATTTCGCGTCAAGCCCGATGACGCCGTATGCCTGCGCGACCTCAAGATCGACGCTGTTTCAATTGCGAACAACCACCTGATGGACTACAACGCCGAAGGCATGGAGGACACCATCGATACGCTGGATGCCCTCAACATAAGGCACACCGGAGGCGGCAAAAACCTCACCGAGGCACGCCGGCCCGCCATCCTTGAATATGGCGACACAAGCATCATCATCCTCGCTTACTGCAACCGACCGCCGGAAGACTATTACGCCACTGATACGAAACCAGGCATAGCCCCGCTCGATCTGGCGCTGATACGCGAGGACATAGAGTCTTACAAGCTGCCCAATAACATAGTGGTAGTTTCACTCCACTGGGGTATCGAGCAGACCCATGAGCCCCAGCGCTCCCAGGTGGCCGAGGCGCACGCGATCATCGATGCGGGGGCGGACGCGATCATCGGGCATCATCCCCACTGGCCCCAGGGGATCGAGCTGTACCGCGGAAAGCCGGTTATTTATTCCCTGGGCAACTTCATCAACGGGTATATAAACCCCATCGAACGGGACAATATCGCAGTGGGATTTTATTATGACGGAAACAAGCTGGAGCTTATCAAGATAGTCCCCCTTGCCGGCAGGAACCGGCAGATACGGTTTCAGCCGCACGTGCTCGAAGGTACTCAGGCAACAAGTTTTCTGAAGCTCATCCGCAATCTCTCGCTGAAGCTTAAAACCAGCATTGAAATCGCTGATGGTTTGGGGCTGATCAAACTGTCGGAGAAACCCGCCAGGGAAATTACTGATGAAAAAAGGTCCGGCCCCTCGCGCGGTGTCCAGAACTACGTCATCCCGAAACCGCCGCGCGTGCCGGCCATCAAAACTGGAAATAGATGAAAGGACGAATACCCGCAGTCGCCGCGTTGTAGAGAACGATCGTTATAAAGGAGGCGGCCAGACCCTGTAACGAAGCCGGAAGCCCGGCCCAGGCACGCTCGAGCCGCTCCTTCCACGCGACCGGCGTATAATGGAGCGCATAAAACACTGTCATCACGACAAGCAGCAGAGGACCCACGTTGGGCGCTCCCCACTTCCCTCCGGCGAGGGAGCCGAGTACACCGGTAAAGGTTTCCCACGTACCGCACCGGAAAATGATCCATCCGAACAGCACGATATGCAGTGTTACAAATATCCTGAAACCGCGCAGGAAGCGGTTCTTCGTCTCTTTCTTGTTCAACCCGAATATCCGCTCAATTATCAGAAACAGCCCGTGGTACAGTCCCCACAGCATGAAGGGGATTCCGGCGCCGTGCCAGAGCCCGCAGAGGAGCATGGTGACGCCGATGTTGAAGAGTACCCGCTTCCGGTTGCCGCCCAGGCTTATATAGAGATAGTCCCCGAGCCATTTCCCCAGTGACATGTGCCACCGCTGCCAGAACTCCGTCATCGATAGTGAGGCATAGGGGCGGTGGAAGTTCTGTGTGAGGTTGAACCCAAGGAGCATCGCGCTTCCGATCGCCATATCGGTGTAACCGGAAAAATCTCCGTAAATCTGTATCCCGTATGCATACACTGCCGCAAGCGTCTCCAGCGGCAGGAACATCTGCGGACTTTCGTAGACCCGGTCCACGATCGAACCGGCGAGCCAGTCAGCTCCCGTCTTCTTGGCCAGACCGGTGAGGATGAGGAAAAGGGCGGCCGTGAAGTGACTGTGGTCCGCGATGAAGTGGCTTGCGCGCTCTTTCAGAGCCGGCAGATATTCGCGCGCCTTGACGATCGGCCCGGCGAGGAGCTGGGTGAACATCGACACGTACTGGGCATACCTGATAATACTTTTCTCGGGCTTGATCCTCCCCCTCCACACGTCGATCGTGTAAGAAAGTGACTGAAATGTGTAAAACGATATGCCGACCGGCAGGAGAAGGTTCATGAAGGGAACCGTCGCCTGGTAGCCCAGGGCATGGATCGCCTTGCCTGCCAGGTCGGAAAAGAAATCAAAGTACTTGAGGGCGAAAAGCAGACCGAGCCCGAATGTCAACGACATGACAAGGTATCCGGTCCCTTTTTCTCCGCGCTCACGCGCATTGTTAATGCATCGCGCCATCGAGTAATCCATTACCGTAGTCGCAGCAAGGCACGCTATCGGCCACACCTGCCAGGTAGCATAAAAAAAGTACGACGCTGCGGCGAGGAAGATCAGCCGTATTTCTGGTTTTTTCCTGAGTGCCAGCCCGGCCAGTATCACGAATGCCAGAAACCAGGCATATGAAGCGGAATTAAACCTTATCGCCCGGCTCTCCTTGCCTGAAACATCGAGCTTTGGCCGGTCGCTCTTTTTCCGGTGGACGTTCATGAGCGCAGTGTAGAAGCCCTCGGCGGCCCGGTCTCCTCCCCGCATGGTGAAGTGGGTGTAATCGCTCATTGCCAGCCCCGAGGTTACCATCTTCATCATCTGGCCCTCACCACCCAGGCACTGGTAGGTATCGAAATACGCGAACCCTGCGCGTTCAGCCTCCTCCCGCTGAACCTCTTGCACGTCAAACGTCTCCTTCATCGGCACTGGGAAGCCCTGGAAAGTCTGAAGCCGCTCCGGTGGCCCGATAAGGAGCACATCAGTTTCAGGGAGGAGCCTCTTAATCTTTCCGAGCCATTCCCGCATCTGGCTCCGAAGCTCCTCCTTCGTGAATTCCCTGAACGCACCGAGTGACGCGGCCTCGTTAATGCCGAACTGGTAAATGACAAGGTCCGGGTTCACGTCCCGAAGAGGAGCAAGGTTCGGGTCCGGTATTGCATTCATCCATCCCATGTGAATGCCCATCCTGACGATGGTGCTGTACGCTATGCCGCGGCCCGTTTCAAGGTTCACCGCATCCACCGAGCAGTTCGCACCGGCAGATCCCTCAAAGTTGAACGAGATATGGTCGGACGGCGGAATCTCGAACACGACCGCGCCCGTCCTACCCGGTTTCAGCGAAACGACACGCATCGTCTTCCCGGTACCGTAATCAAGATTTACGTGATATTCGTTTACCGGTGCGCCGTTCACCGGCGCTCTCAGGTATATCGTCACGCGGATAATCCTGCCCGATCCTGCCGGAGCTTCCAACCTGACTTCTGAGCGCGGGCCTTTGATGAAGGCCCCTTCACCGGTGAAGCCTACCATCGGATTCACGGCCGGCCTCATGAAAAACCTTCCCCCGTACCGGAACTCGTGCCGTATGGCATGCTGGGTAAACCCCGAGGGAGAGGTCCTGTTGACGTGGTCCTGGAGCACAGTGGCCATGGTCTCCACCGCCGGCACGATCCCTCTGCCGCCGTCGCCAAATTCTTTCTGGAAGCTGCGTTTCAGGGTTTTCGAATAGCAGTCTCCCCAGATAAGTGAGTCGCCGTAATGCACAATACGAACAACATCTCTGCGACCAGCCTGAAGATCGGATAATTTACGGGAAAAACGTTTCAGATGCTCATAGTCTTTTCCGGCATACAGGCAATTGGGATCGATCGGGCCTGCGTGCGATCTGCCGGATAGTGACGGCTTTTTTGCAGGTGCAGGCTCCGGCCATATCAACGATTCGACACTTCCGCCCCAATGGGGCAATATCTCCCGGACAGAGGGAAACACTTTCCAGGTCCTGTTCTTAAAATAATAATCCTGCGTGAGAGCAAGGGATATCATCAGCACGAGCCAGGTCATGACAAGGATGATTGTTTTTTTCCTTCCTTCCGGTATGCCGCTCGCCCCGATGCCCCGCGCAACGGCTATCAATAGAAGAATGAGAGGCACGACGACCCAGTACAGGACCAGAATGTCCCGTCTGTTGTTTTTCGTTATCACGGGAGCGGCCGGTGCTGTTTTATGTTCTCCAGTGCCTTCATTCAGATGGACCCGCGGCTGGAAAGAGCCGAATATTTTTGTCCCTTTCTCATACAGGGTAGTTACGCCGGGAACAGGACCTTTGTTTCGAACTGAATACGTTTTATCGAGTATACCGGTCATTCCAGCTGCGGCGAGCAATACACCGATAAAAACCGCAATAACCGAGGCTTTGATATATACCCGTGACCGGTCATGTCTGCCATTTGCATACACGCAATACGAAAGTAGAATCAATCCCGAGGCGGCAGACGCCGTGATTGCAAAGGGCCCGACTGGGAAGAGACCATCTTCCAGCTGGGCAACTATAGAAACGATTGACGAAACCGCGCCACAGGGTGCCAGTCCGCATGCCTCCGCAAGCAGACCGGGGTAAAGAAGCATCGCCATTACCAGCACTGCGATTCCGGATGCGACCGTATAATTTCGCGACAGTGAAGATGCCGCACATGAAACGGCGATTGCCAGCATGCCTAACAAAATAAACCCGGCAGAGAGGAGCGCCAGGCCGGGTGCTGACACCTGTCCTCCCAGCATAATCCAGTAATACACAGCAGGCAACGAAAGAATAATGGCTGCAAAAAGATACCATGCTGCGGTGATACATTTCGCTGCAAAGAGGCGGCCCTGGCCGCATATCTGCCCCAGATAATTGAGTCTGCCGCTGCCGTTATCACGAAAACAAATCCTCGTCACTATAACCGGGAAAAGAAGCATAAAGACGTGATACGCGTTATTGAATGCCGGAACAAAGAGGTAATTGACCGATACAGTAAAAACATCCGGATTCCGGACTACAGTGGCGGTAGCTGCAACTTCGCCAAATCCGGCCAGAGCAAGGTAAAAGCCCGCTCCCAGCACGGCAGAAAGTGCCGCAAGACAAACGCTGCCGGAGGGAGACGCGAACATGTCACGAACTTCTGACCTGAGTATTAAAACCAGTTCTTTCATTGTACCGGGGACTTGCCCACACCCCAATTAATCAGAAAAAAAATTACCCTTATGGCTTTTTTTCGAAAGCCCATTTCGCCCTAAAAATGACTCCCAATACTGTTAAAATGCCGGCCCTGTGTCAATTCCAAATAAATTGGAGCTATTCTGATGAGTGAGTCTACCATGAAAAGAACCCAAACCCTGTATTTATTACCCAAAGACCCCCAAAAATATTTGACATATACCCGCGAATTCCCAACTCTTCAATCATCATTAAACCACAAGGGGTGTCCACATGAAATTTTTTATTGATACTGCCGATATAAAAGAGATTCGTCGTGCCAAGGATCTCGGCATACTTGACGGCGTCACGACCAATCCATCGCTCGTAAGCAAGATTGGGAGGCCGTACCGTGAAGTTCTGACCGAGGTCGCCAAAGAGGTCGACGGGCCCGTCTCGGCCGAGGTTATTTCTGTCGATTACGACGGTATGATCAGGGAAGCGCGCGATCTCGCTAAAATCCGTGACAACATCAATGTTAAAATTCCGCTTATCGAAGAAGGACTGCGTGCTGTCAGAACTCTTGCATCGGAACATATTCGGACGAACGTCACACTCTGCTTCAATTCAGTACAGGCCCTCATGGCTGCAAAAGCGGGCGCTTCATATATATCTCCCTTTATCGGCCGCCTCGATGACATAAGCGCTGAAGGCATGGACGTGGTCGAGGAGATCGCGGCAATTTTCGACAACTACGATTTCGATACCGAGATAATTGTCGCATCGATACGGAACCCCCTCCATATCAAGCATGCCGCCCTAATCGGCGCCGATATCGCGACCATCCCCTTTGACGTTTTCCAGAAAATAATAAAGCATCCTTTGACCGATATAGGCATGGCGAAATTTTTGGATGATTACAAGAAAATCCCTAAATGATAGAACCCCGGGCAGATTAAATCAGGTACGCAATTGCCAGGCCGAAGACACCGGCGAACAATATCACGCCAAATCCAAGCAGCACCGTGAGCCGGAACCGTTTTGAACCGAGGAAACAGGCCAGCCCGGCTTTCATCGCCGTGTTGGAGAATGCCGCAAGGGTGATGGCAATCGTTGCCTGATTCAGCTTTGATGGATCGTCGCGAGATATCTGGCTCATCGTAAGGGTGATGGGATCTACATCCGAGAGCCCGGTCAGTACGCTGATTATGTAAACGCCGCTGTCGCCGGCAATTACTTCGCTGATGCGGGCGATGAGCACGATGACGGCGAATATCAGACCGAATTTAAATGCCGGGAGGATATTGAACGGGTTCTTGTGCTCTATCTCTTCCCCTTTTTCCTTCCCGCTCTTTTTCCAGATGACCAGGCAGAAAAGGAATCCCGCAAAGGCCATCATTCCCATCACCATCCCCAGCCCCCGCAGAAGCTCCGCGTTTATCACGAGGACTTCAAGCAGAATCCGTGGAAACATCGTCGAGCATGCCAGTATCACGGCAAGCGCATAAGAGAGATGGCCCGCATTATCGTCCTTGCTCCGGCGGGAAATCGTCATGGTCGTGGCCGTACTCGACACGATCCCCCCGAGCAGGCCCGTCAAACCGATGCCCTTCCGGGCCCCCATGAATTTTATGGCGATGTATCCGGAAAAGCCTATGCCCGAGACCAGGACTACCATCAGCCACACGGTGTAAGGATTGATCATCTTCACGTCCGCCAGTCCGGGAAACCGCTCGAACAGTCCTACCGGAAAACCAACGTCTTTTATATAAAACGTATAATCCGGATCGAACATAATGATAATGAATGTTATAACCGCAAATTTAAGCGTCGCCTGGATATCATCCTTTTCCATGCGGTCGGACATCCTGTGAAGGTACTCCTTCAGATGCAGAACTGCAGCGGTCATGATCGAGATGAACAGGGCAAGGACGAGCAGGTTTTTTTGCACAATTACCCCTATGATAAAGCAGATAAGCATGCTCACTTCGGTCGTTATGCCCCCCTCATTGTGCTTGCCGAAGCTTATATAATAGGATACAACCGTCATTGCAACGATTCCCAAAAAAGCTACTATAAGAATTTCAGGGAAAAACTTTTCCGAAAGAAATGATGACAGAGACCCCAGGAGCGAGACGAGGGAATATGTACGTATTCCACCGAGAAAATCCGAGCTAACGCGCGACGCGTAGGTTCTTTCAAAACCCAGAACCGCCCCCAGCACCAGAGCTATGAAAAACGGCTGGAACAGGTTTAAATAGGTCATATCCATTTTATTTTACCGTAACCATTACAGCCAGCAGTTCCTGAACGAGTCAAGATTAATATCAAGACCTGTCATTTGCTTTGGCATATAGTGTTGACAATCAAAGCTGATTTTCGCATTTTTGTATCATGAAGAGGGAAATTGATTATCCTGCCGAAATTACGTTCAAGTCGGTTTTTAAACACGATCCTGAACTCTTTTCAGTTATTGCAGCCATCCTGGCCGATCATGGCATCAACGGCCAGATAACCCACAGGCACAGCAAAAACAGTACGTTCATATCTTTCACCATTACGGCCGACTTCAATTCCGAAACACATCTCAACCAGGTCTGCTGCAGTATTTCAGCAGTCCGCGGCTTCATCATGATGGTCTGATAGTCAGATTGCATGTTGCGACATGCCTGCAATTGCGCCGGTACTCCAGGCGAATTGCAGATTGTACCCGCCGGTATTCCCGTCTATATCCAGCAATTCGCCGGTAATGAATAGATTACTGACACAGCGTGATTCCATTGTCGTGCAATCGATCTCGTCGATATCGACCCCACCGGCGGCGATTACCGCCTCGTTGAAGCCCCGTGGCTTTCCAGGCTCAAGACGAAGAGACTTAAGAATGCCGGCCAGCTTTTGCCGCTCCTCCCGCGAGAGGTCACCCGATTTCTTGCCCGGATCGATACCGGCAATATGAAGCAGGACTTCAGGCATCGGTGTTTTAAGGATGCCAACAAGGCTGAACCCTGCTGATTTTGACGGGTCCATCCAGAGCTCATCGAGTAGAGCACGCAGCTCCCGCTCCGTATACCCAGGAAAAAGGTCGAGCTTTACAACCGGCACGGCTTTTCTTATAACCAGATCGTTTATCACCCTGGATACATCCAGACCGGCCGGTCCTGAAATCCCAAAAGCCGTAAAAAGCAGCTCGCCTTCAGATGATCCAACCACGCGATCTTGATGCAGCACTTGAATCGCGCAGTCCCACTTAACGCCCTGGAGGCGATGCAATATTTTTAGAGGAATATTAATGGGAAGAATCGCCGGAAAAGGCTCATGCACAGAATGCTTCATCTGTCGGGCCAGCCCGTATCCGTCTCCTGACCCGCCAGCCGGCGGATAGGCACAGCTCCCGGCTGAAAGAATCACCGAATCAAAAAAATATTCTTCCAGGCCTGCCGTCACAAGCCTGAACCCTTCACCCTTCCGCTCTATCAGATCTATCTTCCGGTGCAGGAGCACTTCAACGCCGCGATGTTTTAATTCATATTCAAAAAGCCTTACCACTGCAGTTGCCTGAAGGGAGGCAGGAAACATTCTTCCCCTCTCTTCCTCAACAAGAGGGAGCCCAATTGACCGAAAAAATGCAATCGTATCCTCAAATCCGAAGCGTGCGAATATGTTGTTTACCACCTCAGGATTTTTCCCATGGTACATTTCCGCTGACAGTGCGCTGTTTGTAATGTTGCATCTTCCGTTGCCGCTGACCAGTATTTTCCTGCCGATCTTTTTTTGCTTTTCAAACAAGACCACGGTATTTCCACCGCCAGCAGCAAAGCACGCAGCCATAAGACCTGACGCCCCTCCTCCTATAACTGCGATCCGTTTCACCTGTTCCCGCCCTTTTTAAGCTTATCGTTGATTATTCGTTCGAGATCATTGATGTCATGCGCGTATTTCTGAAGATTCAAATCCTGATCAGAATTGGCGCGTGTCTTCTGGAGCATTTTTTTTGCCTGCATCAGATCGTCACTGTCAGCTATGTGCCCATCCTCAATAAGCTTCTGGACAAGTGTGAACTGATATTCCCTGAAACATACCCGCGAGTAAAACTCCACGCCATATACCGTGAGCGTTTTTTCTATGGAATTTTTACTCATGTATTTTTTAAATTCATCATATTTCGGCAGGTCTATTGCGCGTCGGTTTTTATCGGGTGGCACCTGCGAATCACCGTTTTTCGAGATTGGGGAACTATCACCTTCATCAATAAAAAAAGCGGGGGGGTCGCTTTTTTCAATTTCAAACTTGAGTTGCTTTTCCTGCCATTTCGAATTGTATTGCGATATATTCCTTTCGATCGTTGATTCAAAACTCATGAGATGCATGACGATATTTGCAACCTTTCCAATATGCGTATTATTGTATTCATCAAGCCTCGGAAAGAATTCCTTGATTATCCGCTCTACTGCAAATTTTTTGGAGAACTCATTGGAATAGGCACGTACCAGCTCATCGCCATACCAGGCAAGTAGTTCCTTGATTACATTTCCCTCGGTCGTGACCATTCCATCAACGCGACGTATCCGTTCTTTGCCGTCAGCTTCAACAATTTTAAAAATGAAGATTTTGTGTGAATCTACAAGTATCTTTATTAATTTCGGTATTGAAAATGGTATGAGGTTGTAGCGTGCCTGAATTTCGTCGAAAAACCAGTCCGACTGGGGAACTGCCTGCATATTCCGGCTGGAATTATATTTCCTGATATCAGAGTATATGCTATTAAGAAGTTCTTCCAGATCCTTCATGGTTTTTAAGTGATAACTATCCTATAGATTAACTGTCCCGGTAATCATGTAACGTCATCTTTCCCGTTCTTGCTACCGAAGATCCCTGATTCCTTATCGGATCACCCGTCCGTCAGAATATAGGCTTAAAATCGAATTGGTGAACAGCAGTAATATACCGCAGAGTATGCGTTTTTTGCCTGAAAAGAACCGAACTGGTCTTAGCCCCGCCAGGAATGTATTGAACTCCCGGGAGAAGAACACCATCCGTAACACCCGTAATTGACACAATGACATCATCACCCTGGATCATGTCACTGATACAGAATATTTTATTGAGATCGCCGAAGCCAAGGTCACGAATCTGGTCCTTCTCTTTTCCGCTGACATCAACAAATCTGACCTGCATGTCGCCATCCATGCATTTCAGTGCAGAAGCAGCGAGGATCGCCTCCTTGGACCCGCCAACACCCATGAGAAGATCGATCGAACTTTCGGGGAATGCTGTTGAGATCGCTCCCGTGATATCGCCGTCCCGAATCAATTTTATCTTGGCCCCTGTTTTACGCACCTCTTCGACCAGCAATTCATTACGTTTTCTGTCAAGAACACATACAGTAATGTCATCTATATACTTGCCTTTCGCGCGCGCCACCCTTTTGATATTAATCGCTGGAGACTCATTAATATCAACCACGTTTTTTGCTTCTTTACCAACCGCTATTTTATCCATGTGAAGTGACGGCATTCTGGAAAAAGTGCCCTGGCTTCCGACAGCGGCTACCGATACCGCATTATGTCCGCCTCGTGCGCAGGTCATTTTACCGTCAAGCGGTTTCACAGCGAGATCGACTATACCACCGCTCTTGCTTCCAACATGCACCCCATCGTACAGGACGCTGTCGGAGCTGTCCGCGCCTATCACTACCTGTCCATCGATATCCATTGTAGAGAGCACTCTGAACATTGCTTCAGCAGCCGAATGATAAGTTATATCCTCATCACCTTTTCCCATATATCTGCTGGCATATAATGCTGCCGCCTCTGTCAGCCGTACTGCCTCAATCGTCAGATACCGATCCATGACTCCTCCGCACTGGTATAATATGATACTTATACCCTGAGCAGTTTGACAAATTATTCAACCAAAATTTTTATTTCAAGACATTTTCAATTTCACTGTTCGCCAGGAATAAATAATTGACTTCAATAATCATAATAGTGTATAATGTGACATAAGAAGCCGCCTTACAAAACGCATGGCATCTTATGCGCGAGTCAAACGCGGCTAAAGTTATAGATACTGATGATAAAGTCAGTGACAATACGTGATCATGCCCTCAACTGAGCGGAGGCACCAATAGTGAACAAATCAATAATGATAATAGGCGGCGGTTTACTTCAAATCCCCGTGATAATAACCGCCAAGAAGATGGGTTTGCAGGTAATCGTTACCGATTACAACCCCAATGCACCGGGTATGAAAGATGCTGATATCCCCATTGTGATGAGCACCCGTGACATCGAAGGTTCGGTACGTGTGGCCAAAGCCCAGAATGAGCTAACCCCTATCAGTGCCGTCCTCACTGTCGGTACTGATGCCTCGATGGCTGTTGCAGCTGTCGCAAATGCTCTGAACCTTCCCGGTATTAAGTTTGAAGATGCTGAAGCAGCTACCAACAAGATAAAGATGAGAATGAGATTCAAACAGCATGGTGTGCCGTCCCCGAACTTTCTTCCTGTCTGGTCGCTGTCAGATGCAAAAAAGGCAGGGAAAATATTAAAATTCCCAGTTGTCATTAAACCATCCGATAACATGGGCGCCCGCGGAGTGATGCGGATCGATAATCTCAACCAGATATCCGATGCTTTTAAGTTTTCAAAAGGTGCATCTCCAAGCGGGGAACTCATCATGGAAGAATTCATGGAAGGACCCGAGTTATCGATCGACGCCATAATATATAATAACGATATCACCTTCACCGGTATTGCTGATCGCATTATTGAATATCCTCCTTATTTTATTGAAACCGGCCACAATATGCCTTCAAACCTTACCCGCGCCATCCAGGCGGATGCTTGTGAAGTGATGAAGATGGGAATACGTGCTCTCGGCATTACCACTGGTGCGGCCAAAGGAGACATCAAGATAACAAGCAAAGGACCAATGATCGGTGAGCTTGCCGCTCGTCTCTCGGGTGGATTTATGTCAGCGTACACTTATCCCCTTTCCACAGGCGTTGATCTCATGAAAGCCGCCATTGAAGTAGCCCTGGGGCAGGAACCGGGCAACCTTGAGCCGGTGATGAACAGGGTATCAATCGAACGGGCAATAATAACCAATCCGGGCGTTGTAAAAAAAATAACGGGCCTTGAAGAGGCTTTTAAAATCAACGGCATCCAGGAAATCTTTCTCAATGTCAAGCCAGGGGACAAGGTCATTCAGCCGCGCTCCAACGTTGAAAAGGCCGGACATATTATTGCTGTCGGGGAATCACTCGAACAAGCCATAGCGAGCTTTGAAGAATGCAAAAAAGTCCTCAAGCTGGAAATGATTGAAGCATCCGAAATCTCAATGGAAACAATCCATCTCGCAGCAAAAGAAAAATTCAGAAAAATTTGCTATGTCTGCAAAACCTGTGACGGCAGAGACTGTCCCACCGGCGTTCCCGGCATGGGCGGTACCGGTACCGGTGAATCCTTCAGGAGAAATATTGCTTCACTTAAAAAATATAAGATCAACACCCGCCTCATTCATGATGTTACAAACCCAGACACCAAAACATCCTTCATGGGCATGGATCTCGCCCTCCCGGTCATGGCCGCACCCATTACCGGGACTGTTACTAATATGGGAGGCGCCATTGATGAACTCGACTACAACAGGGCCATCATTTCCGGATGCATTAAGTCCAATACACTTGCATTCGTCGGTGACGGCGCCACGCCTGATAAATATAAAATCGGACTTCAGGCAATATCCGAAAATAACGGTAAAGGCATTCCCATTTTTAAACCGCGCAGCAACAATGATGACATAATCATGCGCATAAAAGCCGCAGAAAAAGCCGGTGCTGTTGCCGTTGGGATGGATATTGACGCCGTTGTATTTAAAACAATGGCTATGAAAAACCAGTCCGTCGGTCCCAAAAGCTTTTCCGAGCTTAAATTAATCATTTCATCAACCAAACTGCCCTTTTTTTTAAAAGGAATAATGAATGTTAAGGATGCTGCATCAGCAATAAAAGCCGGCGCCTATGGTATAATCGTGTCAAATCATGGCGGCCGGGTGCTTGATGAAATGATGGGTTCTATGGATGTTCTTGAACAAATCAAGCAGGAAGTTAAAGACGATCTTGTTATAATAGTAGACGGTGGCTTCCGCGAAGGCGTTGATATTCTAAAAGCCCTTGCATTAGGAGCATCCGCAGTGCTTATTGGAAGGCCAATTGCTATTGCCGCAGTCGGTATGGGCTCTGAAGGCGTTTCTTTTTACTTGAATCATTTAAAAAAAGATCTTGAAAAAGCCATGATCCTGACCGGTTGCGCAACGATTAAAGATATTACATCAGATATCATAAAAGAAGTGTCGCGGTAATAGTAATCATTTTAGAATATTCTTTTCCGTTTAATAGAGACTGTAAAAAGATTTGTGTAAATAGCTATATCAATATTTAATATACAAGGAGCATGATATGGCTATGGATAAAGATGAAATTATCAAAGAATTACTCAAAGACGTAGATTTCAAGAAGCTGACCCCCGAACAGGTCACCGGGAAAAACGGTCTTATCCAGCAGTTAACCAAGAAAATCATTGAAACGGCGATGAATGCCGAAATGACCGATCATCTTGGTTATGAGAAAAACGAGCGATCGACTGAAAAGACTGACAATGTCCGCAACGGGAAAAGTTCAAAAAAAGTAATAACCAATAACGGCGAGGTCGAAATTGAAATTCCTCGAGACCGCAAAGCCGAATTTGAACCTCAGATCGTCAAAAAGCATCAGAAACGATTCGACCTATTCGATGAGAAAATCATATCGATGTATGCTTTGGGAATGACGACACGGGATATCCAGGGTCACCTTGAAGATATCTATGGGGTGGAGGTTTCCCCGGACTTGATCAGCACGGTCACCAACGAGATAATAAAGGTTGTTCTAGAATGGCAATCTCGCCCCCTTGATCCGGTATATCCCATCATATATTTTGACACGATTGTGGTAAAAGGTCGAACTGACGGTAAAGTCGCGAATAAATCAGTCTACACCGCCATAGGGATCAATATACAAGGGAAAAAAGAGGTCCTGGGGTTATGGATTGCCGAGTCTGAGGGTGCAAAATTCTGGCTCCAGGTCGTCAATGAACTTAAAAATCGCGGGGTTGAAGATATATTTATCGCCTGCATGGATGGGCTCAAGGGATTTCCTGATGCAGTCAACGCCGTGTTCCCGCAGACCAGAATTCAACTGTGCATTGTGCATATGATACGTAATTCCACAAAATATGTATCATGGAAAGAGCGCAAGCAGATCTGCGCTGATCTGAAAAGCATATATTCCGCTCCGGCTGAAAAAGCAGGCCTGGAATCTCTTGACGAATTCGGCAAAAAGTGGGATGCCAAATATCCGATGATATCAAAATCATGGCGTTCCAACTGGGAAAACCTCAATGAATTTTTTGCGTACCCGGCCGATATTCGCAAGGCAATATATACGACCAACGCTATTGAATCATTGAATTCAAGTCTGAGAAAGGTCACCCAGAAAAGATCGGCATTCCCGACAGATGAAGCTATTTTTAAAGTCTTGTATTTGGCCTTGACGAGGGCCGAGAAAAAATGGACAATGCCAATCAGGGACTGGGGAGCTGCAATGAATCAGTTTGCTGTATATTTTGGTGACAGGGTTCCGTTGTGATCAACAGCTATTTTCACAAAATATCTGACAGTCTCGTTTAATATTATATATTTTTTTTATAAAAAATATTCCAGCCTCCCATTTGTGCATAACCGTGCAAATTCAATAATTTTTTCTGAATATCTTCCGAACTCGACAACCTTATGAGTCATGACATCATAATCCTCCTTAGTTATAATGCTGGAAAGAAGCAGTATCCGCGGTACCAGGAGAGCATTTATATAGGGAATATCATTTTTTTTACAATAAACTGCACCCTTGCCATCATCAAGAATAATAAAATCTCCAGCACCGTTAAGATATGCAACTATAGTATCGTATTCTCCTTTGTCCAGTGATGCTAATTTTTTTTGTTCATCCTCTACTGGTATTGTCATTAAGCCAGATGATACTACCTGGATTGTCTTCTCGATCTTGAATTGTTTAACTTCAGCTGATCCCGCATGATTACTTTGAGTTAATTCATTAAAAACAGAATCAGTCATATAAATATTATAATATAAAATTACTTTTTCGAGGAGTCCAGATTTATAAAGTATTATAATTGAGGATGAATCAACCAAAACATTCTTACGGTTATCATGAATTGATGTACTTTTCATGCTTGCTCAGCAGGCTTTTCCTTTGCATATACTATTTCTTGACCGATACGTTACTCTATTTCTCGATCATACATTACAAAATATTGGAAAAGAAAGGCTATTACGTATATCAAGCAGAATATAACATGAAAGATAATGGGTGATGATTTTTGAAAAAAATCAGGTTTTCAAATATTATTGCTAATACTTGCGGAAAAGTGCAACAAGTTTACCCAGAATCGATGCATCATCAGCAGGAATTGGTTGATACGCAGCGTTCTCAGGTATCAATTGAACCCTGTTTCCAGTAATCTTAAGTCGTTTTAATGTTGCTTCTTCGGTTAAAAGAGCAGCTACTATATCGCCATTATTAGCAGTATTCTGTTTTTTTATAATTGCAATGTCACCATCATTAATTCCGCCCTCAATCATCGAATCCCCTTTTACATGCACAGCAAAATAATCTCCGCTGCGAAACATCGTTTTGGGAAAGCTGAGATATTCTTCAATATTTTCTTCTGCAAGTATTGGTGACCCTGCAGCTATTCTGCCTAGCAGTGGAATATTGATAGCATCTACAGGTACTTCGATTTCTTGATTCAATACCACTATAGCCCGTGATTTATTTTGCTCTGTCCGAATATATCCTTTTTTTTCAATTGCTTTCACATGATCGTATGCGCCTTTAACAGTGATATTGAATTTTTCACCAATTTCTCGTACTGTTGGAGGGAATCCTGATTCCTTGATTTTAAATTTGATAAATTCAAATATTTTTTCCTGTTTTATAGTCATCTCTTTTTGATTTTCTTTCTGTGTCATATAGATTCCCCTTGATTTACATCTATACATAAAGTAAGCATACATTAGTTTATATGTCAAGAAAAAAAATTAGATTTTTTATTCTTGCTAAGAAAAAAAAATATTCAAAAAATCGAATAAAAGGATTTGCAACAACAATAACAGTATCACAGCTTACTATTATTCTGACAAATACATATGATTACTGCTAATATTTTCCTGTTTGATTTTTGAACGTAACATCCTGACACTTAATATTAATAATTCTTATAAAATTTTGCTGGTTTTGAATGGACATTACCGCTTGCTATACACTACTTAACGTGACTTCTTCATCAACTGATGAAGAAATTTCGCGGGCATACAAAAAACTCGCGTTGCGATACCATCCTGATAAGAATCCACAACATGTTGCCTGGGCAACCGAAGCAATGAGCAGGCTTAATAATGCCTATGCTTCAGTTATGAGCCATCGTTTCAAGAATGATTCTGATGTGCTTGATTGCGCTACAGTAAAACATCCAAAGGCAACTGATGCCAAGAAAGACCGGACTAAACCGTACATTGATCCAGGAATTCTAACAAACCAATTTATCCAGCTTCGTGAATCTGCAAAAGACGCTTTATATCGTTATTTTCAATACAATCTACATAATATTCCGATTAGAGAAAAAGTATCAAATCAAGCCATATTTAATAAAATAGTTTTTACATTACGAAAGTCATATCATTCCATACGGGCTTTAAAGCTACAAACAGATGATGCCGAGTTACTTGAACATTTTAATATATTCAACTCAATGTTATACAATTTCTATCGAGCTTCAGAATGTTTAAATATCATTGACTCATATAATAACCAATATGATGTTGAATCGTATCGCTTGTACCGCGAGGGAGATGAGTTGCTCCATCTGGCACATCGCGAGCTATTTTATGACCGACACAATCGTGGTTATTTCAAAAAATCAATGGCATGCACTTATATCAACCAAGCTTTGCGTACATTCCAGGCCAATCTAAGGGTCTTTCCAGATTCATCATGGGTAGTGGAAACCGGTATTAAACTTGATTACGCCAAATCACTGCTGGCTTATGTTCAGCTCTTCTTTACAGAAGAATAATCAAGCTACATTAACCGATCTTATCATTCTGTTGTGAATATCTACATTTTAAAGACATTTATACCGATAATAATTCATATAAGAGAATGAAGAACAATTTTATGGATCCGACATAATTAATTATGACCTATCGTGTTACAGTTTTCATCATAATGACCATTATGCTATCCTCCCATATACAGGCAGAGGATTACCAGTATCAATATTTCAGCAATAAAAAAGAGAAAGAGAAATATATTCCTTTCTCAGATTACATTCCGAGAATCCGTCTTCATTATCAAACAGTCCCCCATTATCTTGAAGACTATTATATCCTTTATGGAATGAAACAATATTTTAATGAAAATGCTCTCCGCAAAAATATCGAGCGTTTGAAAATCGCACTGCAATGTAAATTCAGACACCCTTCCCAGGCACTGGTGAAACTTGAGTCAGATCAGGAATACTTCAAATACCGGAACCTGATGTTCATGCATATCAATATGCTCATCATGAGAAATTATCTTTCAATTGCCGCACGTTATGATAAGCAAAAAATTATTTTTTATCACTGGGATTACGCCAAGGAAATAAGCGAAAGCTTTGTGATAGCTGAACGTTATTATAACGAAGCGTATCCTTACTGGCTGAAGGCTGTTGAATACGCGAACAAGGCAAGCTCTGTAAAAATCACAACCGATCTCGGTTTTATAGAAACCGAGCGGAAAAATATTATAACCGGTGAAATCGATTTCGGGAAAATAATTAACGGCTATATCAACGGACTTCAAACGAAGAAGCAGAAGCTTACCGAGATATCTGCTTCATACCAGAAAAAATAATCAATCCAGTCCCTGCCACCAAACATAATCAGACTAACAGTGCATGAAAGAAGATCTATATCAAATATTAATAGGATTTATTTCCCGACGAACTGATCGATACAATTCTTGAAGCCGGGAGGCGGACTCCTTCCGTATTAAAAAAACCATCCATGAGCTTTTGAGATTGTGCGGGCACCTGAAGATAAAAACGGTGTGTTCTCTTACTTGATACAGCCGCATTATTAAAGAGTGTTATACCTGAATCTGTTTATTCTTCAATGCCGCTCGATATTCATCAGTACAAATCACATTCAAAAAAGCAATGGAATAATTGCTTTCCGCTCGGGCGGATAATCAGCAAATTTTTCATGGTACCATCGATGATTCGTCCATGCCCGTGGAACAAGATTTGCTGCGGTCCAGAGGACGAAAAAGAGACCAGCAAGGGACCAGGTCATCACAGCCCATCCGACCCAGGTGATTATCTCGCCTAAATAGTTGGGGCAGGACACATAACGGAACATCCCTCCATATGGGATTTTGTATCCTGGATTGTCCGGGTCCCACAGTTTCCTGGTGATTGCATCAGATTGCTTATTAATAATAAAACCAATAGCAAATATTATCACGCCGGCAATAAAACGAGGGTCCGTAATCCATGCATCGGAATAGGCACCACTCGGCGCAAAGTTATAAACCCAGCGACCCTGTATGTAGGTATTAATCGAATTAAATAGCATTCCGAATATGATAATTGAAAGTGATACCTTCTCGTTGCTCCTGAGCATAAACGGGAATATGAATGAACGATGAAAATAGTGGATCTGCCAGATAACCTGAAAAGCGACAAGCGTAATCGTTATTGTTCTGTCTGCTATAAGGAAATAGAGCAAGAACAATAAAGAAGCCGGCGCTTCCATTATGACCCATGCGGCCTTATTGGGAATCAGGGGCCCCCACCCTTTAGTCGCGTGTCTACCGTATGAAGCGGTTTTATAAAAAAGTGCAATAAATGTTCCAATGGCTACAACCATGAATCCGTATAGTATGACTGTAAACACCTGGTATTCGGTCATTGTTTTCCTCTCTCCCAATTTACATTAATGACAAAATAATTTGTCTTCATTTCAACTGTACGTCAAACATTAAAAAGATATTTAATTATATCCCCTTCTTTGACAATATAATCCCTTCCTTCGGAACGAAGGAGGCCATGTTCTTTTATTGATTTTTCAGATCCCATCCCGACCAGATCGTCATACTGAAAAACCTCGGCGCGAATGAACCCCCGCTCAAAATCAGTATGAATTTTTCCCGCAGCCTTCTGAGCGTTCGTTCCCGCCTTGAGCGTCCATGCCTGAAGTTCAGTTGCAGCCGTATAATATGTAATTAAATCAAGCTGTTGGTAGACAGTTTTAATCAGCCGATCAAGCCCTGATTCAGACAGGCCCATGCCTTCGAGATACTCCCGCTTCTCGTTCTCCGGCAGCTCTGAAATTTCTTCTTCAAGCTTCCCTATCACATAAAGGGACTGTGACCCCAGTGAAGCCGCATAATGAGCCACAACATCGAGATGTTTCCGCGAGGGCTCATCCTCATCAATATTCGCACAGTAAATCACCGGCTTATCGGTAATCACACCGAATTCACTCATGAGCGATTTTTCTTCCTCGTTCAATTCAATAGACCTGAGCATCTCTGCCTTATTAAGATGCTCAATCAGATGCAATAGTATCTCCTCTCTAATTTTCGATTTTTTATCGCCGCCGCGGGCAAGTTTTTGCTCTTTCTCCAGTCCCCGCTGGAGGATATCCATATCCGCAAGAATCAACTCCATATTTATAATATCAATATCACGCAGCGGATCAACGGACCCCGGGATATGGGCTACATCATCATCATTAAAGCACCGGATAACATGTATCAGTGCATCGACATTTCGGATGTGTCCGAGAAATTTATTTCCCAGACCCTCACCCTTTGATGCTCCCTGAACGAGACCTGCCACATCAAAAAACTCGATTCTTGTCGGGATCGGGTCGTCCCGATGCAGTAATTCAGCTATTTTGAGAAGCCGGTCATCTGGGACAGGAACGATGCCTTTATTCGGCTCTATAGTACAAAAAGGATAATTTGCCATCTGTGCACCGGCGCTGGACAACGCGTTGAAAATCGTAGATTTTCCGACATTGGGAAGACCAATAATACCGCATGAAAAGCTCATATTGTTCTCCGTTTGATGTACTCGTCGGCAGCATCATATGCAATAAAACATTGACATGATATAAATTTTAATTCTACATGTCAATTGAACTTATTATCTTATGTATCTTTTAACGAGCCGGCAGTTATCATCCCGATGATATTTGGAACCATATTCATGGGTATGATGCTACCGTATTTTTTCTGATATACCATAACAGAATAACAAAAACCATGCACTCATCCTTCTCGACAACATTCTTTTATTCCCTTGCCATCAATTTAATTTTTTATACACTGATTGTGGTACTCTTTATCGCAATAATGTATTATTTCATTGGATTATCAAGGAGAATTATTCTCAATAATTGTGTTATGCTTCTTATTGTAACTCCCCTCTACCTTAGATATAGCGGAATTCTTGACACGGTTACAATACCATTCGTGACAATCATCGGTTTATGCGTATACCCGATCACGCTATCGCTGATGATCCAGCACCAGCATGAAAGGTACCGTCAAACTTCAATCATTCCCATTTATATAATCTCAGCCGCCGCATTTTTTTCAATTATGGTGTTTCCCGACTACCGGAATTTAATCATCTATATACTTCATATCTTATTCTATATGCATATATTATACATACTCTTCCCCGTCAAGCACGAGCCGACATCCGTATTGCTCCTTATTATCATATTATTGAATTTCATTTATTTATCAGTTGCCGTTTATATTCTTAATGAAATCCATTTAATTTTTTCAGCCGGTTTTATGTGCATACTATTATCCGCAGTGCTGGGATTCAATTTAAAAAATAAAATGTCATCCCTTCTCAATCAATTCATCTTGATCAATGAACTCAATACCAAGTTGAATCGTCGCATTGCCAGATTGAAACAGAGCAACGACTCAACAAGAAAAATCATCCTTGAAAAAGACCTCGAGCTGTCCCAACTCGCCCGACACGCCAGTCTGGCCGAGCTCACCGCCGGTATTGCCCACGAGCTTTCGCAACCATTGACAGGCATAAAAGGAATAGCGCAAAATATGATTGATGACCTTAATGATCAGGACTTCGAAAACCTGCAAGGTGTATCCGAGTTGCTTAAAATATGTGCTCTCGTGGATAAATCCTCTTCAATTATCGATCATATAAGGAACTTCTCTAAAAAAGGGACTCTCTCGATGAAAATGATTGATCTCAATCAAATTATTCTCGAAGCAATTGACCTGATTAATCTACAGCTGAAAAAGAACAGCATAGACCTGATCTTTATTCTCGATGATACGATCCCCAAAATTCGGGGCGATAAAATATCACTTGAACAGCTGATTGTCAATATCATATTAAATTCAAAAGATGCAATTCTTGAGAAGGATTTTGAAAGTTCGGGTGAGACCGGCACGATCCGGATATCCACCTTTGAAAAAGACTCGTCTGTTAATATGATCATACTCGATAACGGTAGTGGCATATCGGAAGATATCATGAATAAAATCTGGTCACCTTTCTTCACAACAAAAAAAAGGGTGCACGGTACCGGGATCGGTCTTTCAATTTGCAGTAAAATATTGAAGGATCATTTCGCGACAGTAGACGTTCATTCTGATAAAAGTGGAACTCAGTTTTCAATCCATTTTCCCGTGGAGACCGGGAAAAAGTAATCGAATTGCGAGGTAATCAGGAATTTTCAGACTTGTGTGCTATATCCAGGACTATAAGAGTAATATCATCTACCAAACTCTCAACCTCGGATATTCCGGCCCATTTTTTTACTTCAAGAATTACACGATCAACGAATGCTTCTCCCCGTAAAGACTGGCATTCAGCAATTAATTCATGAAATCTCTCAATACTGTAAATTTTCTTTTTCTTATTACGGGCCTCAAGAAAGCCATCTGTATACAATATTAACCTATCATGATCATGAAGATCGATCTCATTCACCTTATAACTCGAGTCCGGCAATAATCCAATCGGCCGGTCATATAAAACATCGGTTATGAGACGCTGTTCATCCCGCCTCCAGATAATAAGTGGCCAATGCCCAGCATTCGAATGGTATAATTTCATTTTTAACATATCTATATATATACAACATGCTGTTGTGAATAGGCCATGTGGATATTTTTCCATTACATTATTAATTCTCTGAAACAGCCCGGACGGATCATTAAAATCGGATTTATAAAACGTATATGCGACCTTAAGCATCGCCGCAACCATGGCGGCAGGGATTCCATGACCAGCAACATCGGCAATAAAAAAACCTACCCTGTTTTCGTCGATAATATGATAATCATAAAAATCGCCTCCGACATGCGCCGATGGCTCATAATGTACGGCACATTCAATACCTGATATTTTCGGCATCTCACGGGGAACCAGTGATTTCTGTATTTCAGCAGCAATGACGAGTTCGTTTCTAATTACCTTCAATTCACTTACAGTCTTTGCAGATTCTTTCATTGATATCAGGTTATTGACCCTGGCAATGAGCTCATCACTGTTCACCGGCTTTGCTATATAATCATTAGCACCAGCAGCAAGACCGGTCACGACATCAAGAGTAGTGCTTTTCGCAGTCAGCATAATTACTGGCAGCTCGTGCATTGAATATTTTTCGCGGATTTTTCTGCAAATATCATATCCGGATATCCGGGGAAGCATGACATCAAGAAGAACCAGGTCAGGAGTCCCGCGTTCATCAAGCATTCTTAAAAATTCCTGCCCGCTCAATGACGTAACAACATTATATCCTTCCAGAGATAGATGATTTACGATAACCTGTAAATTAATCGGTTCATCGTCAACGACGATAATTTGTTTTTTTCTGCCTTCGGAATGAATGCCTTCTATTGGCCGAACCCTCTGCCCCATTGTATTAAATGCAATCAGTTTCTTAACACCCTCACTTCCATGATATTCTTTGATGCTATCATATTCGCTCCTTTCAAGCGTGAATGTAAAACGTGATCCTTCGCCCGGCTTCGATTCGGCCCAGATAGAGCCGCCATGCAATTCTACTAATTTTTTCGTTATTGCAAGGCCCAATCCGCTGCCATCACGGCTCCTGGTAATGGAACCGTCTGCCTGTTCAAACGATTCAAAAATACGGTCGATTTTATCCGGCGGGATGCCGACACCCGTATCCTCGACAATTATAGCAATAGTATCTTCCTTGCCGGCAGCTGAAATGATTATACCCCCCGCATCAGTAAATTTTATGGCATTACCCAGAATGTTCAACATTATCTGCTGGATCCGCCGTTCGTCGCCATTCACTACAACTTTCTGAGGATCAATCATGTTCTGGATGCTCAACGCCTTTTGTTCAATAAGCGGCCTCATGATAGAAATTATCAACTGGCTCACGTCATACATATTAACCGGATCACGATTGAGTATGATGTCATGATGTTTTAACTTCGAAAAATCAAGTATATCATTTACGAGTGCAGAAAGCCGCCGGCTGCTTGCAATGATGAGAGACAGATCATGAATTGCCTCATCATTCAGATTTCCTGCGGCTCCGCGCATAAGCGATTCGGTTATGCCGATAATTCCGGATAAGGGTGTTTTTAATTCATGCGTCACATTCGCGAGGAATTCATCCTTCATCACATCCAGCTGTGTCAGGCGCCTGTTCGTCTGCTCAAGTTCACTGATCTTCTGATTAATCATCTCGAGCATATGGTTGAAGGTATCCGACAACATACCGATTTCATCTCGTGATTTAACAGACAACCGGTACTGGAGCTCGCCCTCCTCAATTTTTCTCGTCGCTTCGGTCAGATTTATTATCGGTTTTGAAATTACACGGCTGAACGCAAGGCCGAGAAAACTCACGGCTAAAATTGCCAGGGCAGTCACAGCATATATGAGAGAATTTAACTTCTTAATTGGAGCTAGAACAATTGATTTTGAAAAAATCAATCGTCCAATGCAGAGAGGCGGTTTACCTGCAAGAGCGCCGGTAGCTGCAAACTCATAACACACGCCCTTGAAACCAGGAATATACTTTTCCCTATATTCACGCATCCCTTTAATCCGCGATACCTCATCACCGGGAATCCGCAGTGTGTACGACCTGTTTTCATAACCGGAAGCATAAAATGAAGCGAGCATGACGCCATTATAAGTTTCCTTTGATGACACGAGAAAGGCATCCGCATAGATTAACCCTTCACTTTCCAGTGATTTCATTACTGAAATCATCTCCTTCACGTCTACCTGTGTAGTTTTGATGTCTCCGCCATTGGCGAGAATGATATTCAAAACTGATTGAGCGAGTATTGTACTTAATATACGCCCCTGACTCGCAATCGATACGATCTTCTCTTTTTCCTGTTTTTGTAAAATAAAGAGGGATACCGGCAGGGAGGCAAACAGTATTATCAATATAAACATCAATATCAGTTTATATTTTATCTTCATTGATTATCCCAATTATCCGGTATTATTATTTCAACGCAGGAACATACATCAATATTGAAAATTGTTTCAGAAACGATGGACGTACACCATAATTAAGTGGTGAGATGAGCGGGCATTGCCCATTATACTATCTCTTGATCATTATTATATATACTCATCAATGAATCGATTGTGGTCAATTTTAACAGCTTCATGACATCATTCTGTACATTCACCAGGCTCATCCTTCCGCCATACTGACTCATTACTTTATATGCAGTAACAATCAAACCGATTCCAGACGAATCCATATATTCGACCTTATTGAGATCAAGTATTACACTTGGAGTCCTGTCATTAATAAGCTTGAAAATAGCATTTTTCAACTCGCTGACACAAAAATAGTCAATATCGCCATCTAATAAAATGATCTTATGGTCCCCGAGATCTTTATAATTAATATTCATTAATCATTACCTGGCTATCAACCAATCATAGTATGAAGCTCGATTTAATTATTTAATGGCAAAATAAAATCGAACAGACTGATTTCTATTATAGTAAAATTACAGGAAAAAATACAAGCATTTTTGAGAAAATGAACAATATATCAACCATGAAAAATTGAACAGCCCCCAAAAAAAAATAAACCCGAGTGAATATTTCACTCGGGTTTATTATAATATGGTCAAGCCTCACGACTGATTAGTACTGGTCGGCTGAACACATTACTGCGCTTACACCTCCAGCCTATCAACCTTGTAGTCTTCAAGGAGTCTTCAGTGGCCCGAAGGCCAAGGGAAATCTCATCTTGGAGTTGGCTTCCCGCTTAGATGCTTTCAGCGGTTATCCATTCCGAACATAGCTACCCAGCGGTGCCGTTGGCACGACAGCTGGTACACCAGAGGTTCGTCCATCCCGGTCCTCTCGTACTAGGGACAGATCTCCTCAAATTTCCAACGCCTGCAGAGGATAGGGACCGAACTGTCTCACGACGTTCTGAACCCAGCTCGCGTTCCGCTTTAATCGGCGAACAGCCGAACCCTTGGGACCTTCTCCAG
>Ga0116149_1000027_pt1 | contig 180445 bp, 185 predicted proteins | sample AD_UKC057_MetaG_FD_89787 | JGI IMG/M metagenome (GOLD analysis project Ga0116149, IMG submission 89787) | Active sludge microbial communities of municipal wastewater-treating anaerobic digesters from USA - AD_UKC057_MetaG | ecosystem: Engineered > Bioreactor > Anaerobic > Digestate | place...
ATTTTACAATTAGTAAATATTTTTTATTTAATTTAAAAGATATTCTAAAAGTTTACTTATTAATTCTTTTAGTTTTGGAATATCATTTTATTTAATATAAAGTTATATATTTTTTCATATTTACACTACTTCTTTTTAAAATAGTATCTTTTAACTCATCTCGAATATTTTTCTATCAAACAATATCAACCTTAATTCCAAGAATATCAGATAAATAATTTTCAAGAAAATTCTATTTTTTTAAATGTTTTCATTTTCTCACTGTATAAAGATTTAATAAAAATCTTACAATCTAAATTTATCTATTTTCATTTTAGCAATATCAATAAAAATTTATTATTCATATAACCGGATATCTTAATAGAAAAGTAAAATAGAAAAAAAATTACTTTTTATTGTACAAACGAGACCGTCTCCTCTGCGCACTATTTTAAGAAAAATTATTTATAAATATTATTTCTATCTCCAATTCTTAAAACAACGATGTTTTGATCTTTTATATCAAAAATTATTCTATATTTTCCTATTCTAAACCTATATGTTCCTATTTTAGAATTTATAAGTTTTTTTGAATACTTATAAGGTGATTTAGAGTATTCTTTAAGTTTTAATATCAATCTTCTCTGTATTTCTTTTTCTAATCTATCTAAATCTTTTAATGCTCTCTCGGTAATAATTACTTTAAACATCAAGAAATTCTTCTAAATTTTTGAATTTCCCTTCTTTGTAGTCTTTTCTTGCTTCTTCAATAGATTTTATATAATTCGGACTTGATAAAGCAATTATATCTTCAATATAATCTTCAATTGTTTTTTCAACAGTCTTCTTTATAATTACTTTTAATTCTTCAACCGATAAATCTTTCACTTTTTCCATTTCTTTTTCCTCTCAAAAAAAATTATATCATAATCTTATAAAATTTCTATTTTCTTCATTTTTTATTCAAGATTCTAAGTTAAAAATTCATAAAATTAAGTGGAAAGGAGGTTAATATTCAGGATTTTAAATTTAAAAAAACATTGGAAAAGAATTTTTAAATATTTTATTGAATTATTTTAAATTTCTATCTATTTGAGAAAAATTAAGAATAATTTAAAAAATTCATAGATAATTAAGTGATAAATTCAATAAACAATTTTGGAAATAATTAAAAATTTATTTAAACTCTGTAAAAATCAGTTAAATATTATATAATTTTTATGATGAAAAAAATATTTACTATTTTGATTATTTTTTTATTTTTCTTAATAACTTTTGGATTAAATCCAAAAGAGTCTATCAGTGAAGAAAATTTTGATATAACTTTTATTTTAAGAAATGTTGAAGGTGAAGAAACCTCAATAAAAAAGGGTAAAGGTAAGTTTATTAATTTCAAATATAATTTATCTGAAACTGATGGTAATTATAAACTAAATCTTTCTGGTAAAGGTGCAATAGAATTTATAGTCAATTTTGAAAATTATAAAGTTATTTTTCCAGAAAAAAGAGAAATCTTTGTTTCTCCAATAATTGTTTTAAAAAATATAGATAATAATTATCTATTTTTTTCTGTTCCCTATGACAACCTATACTATTTTGAATTATTTAGTGAGGAAAATAGATCTTCAATCTCCTTTAATATTTATCTAAAGGGAAAAGGGAACATAATCTTCAATATAAAAAATGTTAACTCTTTAGAGGGGGCTTTTGATGAATATTTCAAAATATATAATGAAAAAAATAAAAAGATAGATAATGGTGGATTAATAGTACCAAACATATCATTTTCAAGAATAAGAGAATTAGGTGTTAGTAATTTTAATATAAAATATAGAATTGTAGATCCAAAAGAGGATAATGCAGTAGATAGAATAAATGAAGCAAGTTTTTTTGGGATTGAAAATTTTGTTCTCTTAAATCCTGTTAGTTTAAAATTTGAAAATTTATCTATTGATGATGTAGTTTCTAAATTATATTTTGATAAAGATGTTCTTTCGAAATTGGATGGAATAGTTTTATTGACATCTGGAGCAAAAGATAAAAATGATGAATTGATAAGTTATACAAAAAAGAGTGAACCAACTTATAAATATGTTTCTAACGAACCTGTAATTGATTATAAAGAAAATTCATATGATACAATTTTTCTATTAAATCCATCTCCTCAATATTTAAAAAATAAGGGAATTTCAGCTTATGATATTTTCTATAATAGATATATTAGTCCATTGAATCTTTCAATCAAATATTATAATAATGAAGCAGGATTAACAAGTGATAAAAGAAGTAGATATTCTGGCTATGCACTTGATTTTTCCGATGTTATAGATACATTTAATTATAATGAAGAACACTTCGATGATTATCCAACTTCATATATAGATGGAAAAGAGTGCCAATTTTATTTAGCATCCTTATATGATTTTCTTAAAAATTGTGATAAAAACAGTCTAATTTTATCAATCAATCCAAAATATTTTCAATTAACAATGAATTCAGATTTAATATATAAAGAAATTGATACTTTAGATGAGATTTCAAACCTCCCGATTGAAAGAGTCCTTGTCAGAAATAGGCCAATATATTATTCTTATAAATTGAGTGAGAATCAGATAAATGAAAAAAATTTAAAAAAGATTTTTGACTTTTCTCTATTTTATGGAATTTATCCAACTTTTTCTAATCCAGATAACGAACCATTCTCAATATGGAATAATAAAGATAAACTCAATGAGTTGATACCCTTTATAAAATATTATGACATTATTAGCCAGATAGAAAAAAGTGGCTTTGTATCAGAAACATATAGTTCAATTTCTAATGGAAATTTATTGCGATTTGGCAATTATCCTGAAATTTTCTTTACTATCGATGGAGATGGCCTTTTAACAATAGATAAAACTTCTTTAAATATTGATGATAATTTTAAGATTGTTGATCTTTTAGAAAATAAAGAGCTTGAATACATAGTTGAAAAAGGAGTAATCAAATTAAATATTTCTAATGAAAAAGTTATAAAAATCTCATCAAAGGAGAATCAAATACAAGAAAGTTCAATTGTAAATACAAAAAATATAAATTTTGATATAAATTTTTTATTACCTTTAATCTTAATTTTTTTATCTTTGATAATTAACAAATATAAAATTCTTTTGAAAATCAATTTTAATTTCGTCATTACCGTTATATTTTTAATTTTATTAATAATAAAATTTTTTCTAAACATAACTTCTCCATATTTTCTATTTTTATCAATTGGAATAATTTCTCTTTTAACCTCTTTATATGAAACTGAACACAAAAAAAGATTTTTATTAAATTTTTCAATCATCTTCTTTATAATTTCATTTATCTATCACCTTCTAACTAAATCTCAAATTAATATTGTCCCACCATTTTATCCATATTTTGATTTATATTATTTTTTGATAATTTTATATTTTTATCTTTTTATTTTTTACCATTTCAAATGGAAATTATCTTTTGATTTTTTTATTTTTCTAAGTTTTTTCATCTCTTTTTTCTTAACCAACTTGTTCACTACTCCTTTTTATTCCCCTCCTTATGATTTAAGTTTTTTAATAAACATAATTATTTTGATTTTTATTATTTCTATAATCTCTTTTAAAAATTATAAAAATTTCCTATTTTTTATGATTTTTATTTTAGGCTTTATCTTATATATATTCTGGGACAAAATATACTATTTTCTTTTGCTGAGAAATATATTTATCAGTTATGACTTTTTAATCTATTTTTTAACACTATTCTTGATTTATTACTTAGTAACAATATTTTCTAAAAAGAAATTTAAAACAAAACCTGATATGGGTCATTCTCTATTATTCTTATTATTAATATTAAATTCACTGATATTAAATTATATTCATTTGTATGTACCTAACAAATTTTCGTCTTTTTCTTCAATATCGAGAATAATTTTTTATATAATTATAATAATCTATGTTATTTATTTTAGTGAACTACTATTAACAAAAAAGGAGGAATAATGGCTAAAATTCTTATCAATGGGGATAACCTAACAATTGATGATATAATATCTGTTTCAAGATATAGAAAAGGCATAGAACTCTCCCCAGAAGCAATAGATAAAATTGATGAATCAAGAGAAACTATAGAGGAATTATCTAAAAAGGATCTTCCAATTTATGGAATTAATACTGGTCTTGGAAAATTATGCAACATAAAAATTTCAAAAGATAATCTTAGTAAATTACAAGAAAATATTGTAAAATCTCATGATTTAACTTTAAAACCATTCCTTTCAAAAGATGCAGTAAGGGCAACATTAATCATAAGAGCAAATTCTCTTGCTAAAGGGTATTCGGGTGTAAGAAGAGAAATTATTGAAAGGATGATTCTTTTTTTGAATGAAGATGTTGTACCAATAATGCCACAAAAAGGATCACTTGGTGCTTCAGGAGATTTAATACCTCTTGCCTCACTTGCATCATTTCTTGTTGGAGAAGGTAGAGGTATATATAAAGGTAAAGAAATGAAATCTATTGAAATTCATAATAAATTAGGAATTGAACCACTTAAACTACTTGAAAAAGAAGCATTATCAATAATAAATGGAACATCATTCTCTCTTGCACTTGCTACTCTATCTTTATATGATGCAAAAAATATTCTTAAGAATGCTTTAATATCTTCGAGTTTGAGTATGGAAGCACTTCTTGCTTTATCTGAACCTTTTAACACAAAAATCCATTTTGCAAAACCTCATACTTCTCAAGCTATAATCGCTTATGCAATAAATTCTCTTTTAGAAGGAAGCACTTTAATTAACTCATTGAAAGACAAAACTCAAGATTCTTATGTTATAAGATGCATACCTCAAATTTATGGCTCAATTTACAATACATTAAAATTTGTTGAAAAGAATTTAACAATTGAGATAAATTCATCATCTGATAATCCGCTTGTATTTTCAGATGAAAAAATAGCTCTCTCTGGTGGAAATTTTCATGGTTCTTATATTTCAACTAATTGTGATTTTTTATCAATCGAACTAACAATTTTAAGCAACAACATTGAAAGAAGGGTAAACAGGTTAATGAATCCAACTCTTTCAAGTGGACTACCACCTTTTTTAATTGAAAATAGTGGACTAAATACTGGCTTGATGCTCTTACAATACCTTGCGTCTTCACTTGTCAGTGAAAATAGAACCTTATCTTATCCAGCATCTGTAACATCATCACCTGTTTCTAATGACCAAGAGGATGATGTGAGTATGTCAGGAACAGCAAGTAGGAAGTTAAGACAAATAGTTGATAATCTTTTTATTGTGTTATCAGTAGAAATGATTTCAGCAGTTCAGGCTTTAAATTTTAGAAAAGGTAAACTTGGAAGAGGAACTCAACTTGCATATAATGTCATTAAAGATATTTTTCCTGGAATAAATAAAGATGAAAATTTAACACCATATGTAGAAAAAATAAAAGAGATTGTGATTGATGGAAGTATAACAAAAGAGGTAGAAAAAGAGATTGGCGAACTCTTTTAGTTGGATTGGAATTGATGAATCTGGTAAGGGAGACTTTTTTGGTTATTTGATTATTGCTGGAGTTATTGTTGATAATAATAAATTAGATATTTTAAAAGAAATTAATGTAAGAGATTCAAAAAAAATTTCAGATAATAGAGTTATTTATCTATCAAAAATAATAAAACAAAATTTTACAAATTCAGTTATCAGCATATCTCCGAAAAAATTTAACGATCTATATAAAAAATTTAAAAATATAAATAAAATTCTTGCATGGGGACATTCAAGAGTAATAAAAAATCTATTGAATACAGAAAATGTTGATAGAATAGTAATTGATAAATTTACTACAAAAAAGTATATTGAAGATTTTCTAACAGAAGAGGAGAAAAATATTGAGAAAATTGAGATAATAAAAGGCGAGAGAGATATCGGTGTTGCTGCTGCTTCAATTGTTGCAAGAGCAGGTTTTTTATTGTCTTTAAAAAAATTGAGTGAAATTTGGCAATTTGAATTTCCAAAAGGAGCAAGTGATATAGTTGATAAAGCTGGTATAGAATTTGTAAAAAAATATGGAATTGAGAATCTAACAAATGTATCAAAAATAAATTTTAAGAATTTTAAGAAAATTGAAGATGATTTATCTAAATTATCAATTAATTTTTAAGGGATTACTGAAAAATCTTCTATTTTGTCATTCCCGCTCCATTTGTCATTCCCGCGAAAGTGTGGAAAACGGGAATCCAGTTCTTCTATTTTGTCATTCCCGCTCCATTTGTCATTCCCGCGAAAGTGGGAATCCAGTATTTCTATAGATAATATAGATTCTATTTTAGAAGGGGTGACATTTATAGATGATTTTTTCAGAGGTCTCTTTAAGGAGAGATGAAATGTTTAATAAAAAAGAATTTGTTTCTATTTGTTCTAATCTTTATCAAAAAAAACTAATAGGTGGTTATGGAGGTAATATCTCTGTAAGAGATGATAAACTTTTATTAATAACCCCTACTGGTGTAAACAAGGGAATTTTAAAAGAAGAGGATCTATTGATTGTAGATTTTAATGGAAAAGTTGTTGAAGGAAAAAGTAAACCATCATCAGAAATTTTAATGCATTTTGAAATATACAAAAAAAGAGAGGATGTTAAGGCAATTATACATTCTCATCCTCCTTTTTGTGTCTCTCTATCTTTAAGTGGAACTAAACTACCAGAAAATATTCTCCCTGAAACAACAATTCATTTAGGAAAAGTTGCTTTTGTTCCATATATTCCACCTGGAACTATGGAACTTGCAAAAGGGGTCAGTAGTGGATTTGAAGAAGGAGATGCTGTTATTATGGGTAATCATGGAGTTACAGTTGTAGGAAAGAATTTATTGGATGCATATAACAAGATTGAGTTGGTTGAAGAGACAGCAAAAGCATACATTTTCTCTCAAATTATAGGAAAAACCAATCTTTTGCCTGAAATTGATTCAAAAGTTTTATTAGATTTGTATAAAAAAATGAGATAAATTTATTTTTTGGATTTATCCCACAATTTATCAAGTTCATAAATATTTAATTTTTCTAAATCTATATTTTTCTTTTTCGCCTCTTTTTCCATTTTATCAACTCTTTTTTTAAATTTCATATAACTTTTATTCAATGTATCTATCAAATCAAGGTTAAGAAATCTTGATAAATTGACAATAGTTATTAATATATCTCCAAATTCCTCTTCAATTTTTTTATTTTTATTCTCTTTTAAAGCATCTTCTAACTCTTCTATCTCTTCTTTCAATTTTTCCAATACACCTGATACACTATCCCAATCAAAACCATATTTCTCTTTCAAAAAGATCTGGTATTTTATAATTTCATCAATCAAATCGAGTTCTTTTTGAGTTCTTCCCATCTATCTTCTACCTCTTTAGCAGTTTTTATAATTTCATCTTTAAAAACATGAGGGTGCCTTTTGATTAATTTTTCTATTACTCTATTTAAAACATCGTTAATCTTGAACTCATTATTCTCTTCACCAATAACTATAAGAAACATAATTTCAAGAAGAACATCTCCGAGTTCTTCAACAGTATTATCAATATCATTTTTTTTGATTGCTTCTTTAAGTTCAGTGAACTCATCTTCAAAATATTTCAAGAGTGATTCTTTTGTCTGTTTCCTATCCCATGGACACTCTTTCCTTAAAGTTTCAACTGTTTTGTGGAATATATAGAAAATTTCATCTTCAGGATAATAAAAATCTCTCAAAATATCAGAAATTTCATAAATAAATTTTTCTTGCTTCAAAGATTCTAAATTATAGTTTCTAATATTTTTAACCAAATCAATACTCTCTTTTGGGCTTTTACCTTTTGAGATAAAAAAAATTGCAAGCATTGTTCCAGTTCTTCCAATTCCAGCATCACAATGAATAAGTGTTGGAATTTCCCATTTCTCCATTAAGTTCATCCAAGTTAAAAATTTTTTTACATCACTATATTTTGGAATATTAAAATCTTTTATTGGAAGATACAAATTTCTGAATTTATATTTTTTTAACAAACTATCATCTATTTTTTTCTCAGATAATGTAACTATTGAACCAATTCCTTGATCTTTCAAAAATTTTAATTTTTCCTCGTTATCTGGATATTCTGACGCTGCAATAAATTTATCAACTACCCAAGAAAAGTTATCAAAAGGATTAATCATAACTTAATTATATCATTATGATATAATTATTCAGTATACATTTATTCAAGGAGGAGCCAATGTTTAAGATAACTTACAAAGAAGAGATATGTCCTACTATTTTTGCTATGAAATTTTCTGCCCCATTTGTTGCAAGAAATGCAAAACCAGGGCAATTTTTTATTTTAAGAGTATATGAAAAAGGAGAAAGGATACCATTAACAATAGCAGATTATGAAAAAGATGAAATCACTGCTATTTTTCAAACAGTTGGTTTAACAACCTATCTTCTATCATATAAAGATGTTGGTGAATATGTAAGCGATATAGTTGGACCATTAGGAACACCATCTGAAATAAAAAAATATGATGGAAGTGTAGTTATAATAGGGGGAGGAGTTGGCATTGCTCCAATTTATCCAATTGTTAGAGAGTTTAAAAAATTAGGAAATAAAGTTATAACAATTCTTGGAGCAAGAAGTAAAAATTTACTTTTTTGGGAAGAAAGATTTAAAGATCTTGCCGATGAATCTTTAATAACAACTGATGATGGTTCTTATAGTATGAAGGGATTTGTAACAGATGCTTTGAAAATTTTAATAGATAGAGGAGAAAAAATTTCTCAAGTTGCTGCTATTGGCCCTCCAATAATGATGAGAAATGTATGCAACCTCACCAAACCATACAATATTAAAACAATTGTCAGTTTAAACTCAATAATAGTTGATGGTACTGGAATGTGTGGGGTTTGTAGAGTTGAGGTTGGAAATGAAACAAAATTGACCTGTCAAGATGGTCCAGAATTTGATGGACATTTGGTTAATTTTGAACTTCTTTTTGAAAGATTAAAAATGTACCAAACTGAAGAGAAAATGATAATGAATTATCTTGAAGAGAAAAGGAGGAATTTAAATGCCAATTAATCCAAAAAAAACTTCAATGAAAGAGCAAAAACCAGAAGAAAGAATTAAGAATTTTAACGAAGTTCCATTTGGATATTGTGAAGAAGATGCAGTTATAGAAGCAGAAAGATGCTTACAATGTAAAATTCCAAAATGTGTAGAGGGTTGCCCTGTTAATGTAAATATTCCAGGGTTCATTAAAGCTATAAAAGAAAAAGATTTTGATAGTGCTATAAGAATTATGAAAAATACAAATTCACTTCCTGCTATAACAGGGAGAGTATGTCCACAAGAGGATCAATGTGAAGCAAAATGTGTTCTTGGGAAAAAATTTGAACCAGTTGCGATTGGAAGGCTTGAAAGATTCATTGCAGATTGGGATGCAAATAGAGGAATGGTATTACCAGAAATAAATGAAAAAAATGGATTAAAAGTAGCAATTGTTGGGGCAGGACCAGCAAGTTTAACATGTGCAGCAGACTTACAAAAATTGGGTTATCAAGTCACAATTTTTGAATCTTTACATTCACCTGGTGGAGTTCTTATTTATGGAATTCCTGAATTTAGATTGCCTAAAGCAATAGTAAAAAGAGAGGTTGAATATCTATCAAAACTTGGAGTAGAAATAAAATGCAATATTGTTGTTGGAAGAACTTTTTCCTTGAATGATCTTTTTGATAAAGGTTATTCAGCGGTATTTTTGGGAACAGGAGCAGGAGCCCCTCAATTTATGAATATCCCTGGAGAAAACCTTCTTGGTGTTCTTTCTGCAAATGAATATTTAACAAGAATAAACTTGATGAAAGCATATAAATTTCCTGAATATGATACACCAGTTAAAAAAGGTGGAACTGTAGCTGTTATTGGTGCAGGAAATGTTGCAATGGATTCAGCAAGAAGTGCTCTAAGACTTGGTGCAAAAAGAGTTTTAATTGTTTATAGGAGAAGTGAAAATGAGATGCCAGCAAGAATTGAAGAGTATCATCATGCTGTGGAAGAAGGAGTAGAATTTTTATGGTTAACAAATCCAACAAGCTATTTTGGAGATGATGAAGGATGGGTAAAGGAGATGGAGGTTATAAAAAATGAACTTGGTGAACCAGATGAATCTGGAAGAAGAAGACCAGTTCCGATTAAAGGAAGTGAATATAGAATTGAAGTTGATAATGTAATTGTTGCTATAGGAACTGTGCCAAACCCTCTTATAGCAAGAACCAGTGGTTTAAAAACTGGAAAGCATGGAATTGTTATTGCTGATGAAAATGGAAGAACCAGTTTACCTGGAGTATGGGCTGGTGGTGATATTGTTACAGGAGCAGCAACAGTTATTTTAGCAATGGGTGCTGGGAAAAAAGCAGCATTTGATATTGATAGATATTTAAAAGAAAAATATATTCTGAAAAAAGAAATTTCCTGGTCTATTTAAAAATGAGACAAAGGTGTCAGGCACCAAAATCTCATCTTTCTAAAAAAATGAGACAAAGGTGTCAGGCACCAAAGTCTCAATTTGGAGGTTTCATTGGATAATATAAAAGAAGCTTTACTTTATGAAAAAATTGAAAAAAATAGAGTTAGGTGTAATTTATGTTTCAAAAAATGTATCATAAAAGAGAATGAGCATGGTTTTTGTGGTGTAAGAAAAAATATAGATGGAATATTATACACAGAAATTTATGGTTTAGCATCATCTGTTGCAATGGATCCAATTGAAAAAAAACCTCTTTTTCATTTTTTCCCTGGTTCAATGGTTTTATCTTTAGGAACTTGGGGTTGCAACTTAAGATGTGCACATTGTCAAAATTGGGAAATATCTTATGAAAAATATTCAGATAAAATAATTGATAACAGTAATTTTTTAACACCAGAATCTTTGATTGAACTTGCAAAAAAATATAACTCTAAAGGTATTGCTTTTACTTATAATGAACCAACAATCTGGTTTGAATATACTCTTGATGTTTTTAAAATTGCTAAAAGCATTGGTTTATACACAGTTTATGTTACAAATGGAACCATAACTTCTGAAGGGCTTCATATGATTTCTCCATATCTTGATGCTTTTAGAGTTGACATTAAAGCATTCTATGAAAATAGTTTTAAAAAGATAACTGGAGTAAAAAACATTGATTCTATTTTAGAAAGAACAATAGAAGCAAAAAGAATTGGTATGCATGTTGAAGTAGTTACAAATGTTATTCCAACTGTAAATGATTCAAGAAAAGAGATGGATGATCTTTCTAAATGGATTTTTGAAAATCTTGGCTCGAAAACACCATGGCATGTAACAAGATTTTATCCATACCAACAATTTTCTTACATAGAACCAACTCCTATAAAAACTTTGGAAATCATCAGGGAAATTGGAGAAAAAAATGGATTGAAATTTATCTATATTGGAAATGTTTTCGGACATCCTTATGAAAATACCTTTTGTCCAAATTGTAAAAGTTTAGTTATAAAAAGAGAGGGGTATAATATAAAAGAATATAATATAATAAATAGAAGGTGTAAATTTTGTGGAGAAGATTTAAATATAATCGATTAATCATATTTTTTATAGCTTTAATATTGATCTTTTCTACTTCCTGTAAAAATAATTTATACACAACAAAAGGTTTGTATATGGGAACTTTTCTTATTGTTTCAATTGATAATGAACATAAAAATGTAATAAATAAAATAAATGAAGAAATTATCAGAATAGAAGAAAAATTTTCGAGATTCAAAGAGGAATCACTTGTCTATAAAATAAATAATGAAAAAGGTAGCTGGATTGATGTTGATGATGAATTTTTATATGTCCTTAAAACATCACTATATTTAAATGAAATATCGAATAGTGCTTTTAATCCATTGATAGGAGATGTTGTTAATGAATGGGGGTTTTATGATGGAAATTATAAAGTGCCAGATGAAAATACTTTAAAAGGTTTATTGAAAAATATAGATATAAAAAATATTGAAATTGATGAAAAAAATAAAAAAATAAAAATTGAAAATGGTTCTCTTGATTTTGGTGGGATAGTCAAAGGATATGCAGTTGATAAGATTAGAGAAATTTTAATAGAAAATAGCGTTAAAGAGGCAGTGATAAATTTAGGAGGAGATATTTTAGTTTGGGGTGATAGGAAATTCAAAATTGGAGTTAAAAATCCAAGAGGAGATGGAATAATATACACTTTTGAATTGAATGGAAATAGTACAGTATCAACATCTGGAGATTATGAAAATTTTTTTATATTAGATAACAAAAGGTATCACCATATAATTAATCCTGAAAATGGAAAACCTGCTGAAAGTGGTCTTATTGAAGTTAGTGTTGTTAGCGAATCTGGAATTATTGGAGATGGTTTATCTACAACCTTATTTATTATAGGAAAAGAAAGAGGTAAAGAGTTTATAAAAAATAATTTTCCAGATGCAACTGTTTTATTTGTCGATGAAGAATTGAATATGGAAGTGGTTAAATGAAAAAGTATGATAAAATACTACTACTTTCTTTAATTCCATTTTTTATTTTTTCAATTTTTTATTTCAATATCAATAGTGATAAAAAATATCTCACTATCATAAATAGAGAGGGAGAAAAAAATTACTCTTTATTTGACAATAAGATAGTTGATGTTAAAGGTGATTTAGGGGATTTAAAAGTTGAAATAAATAATGGTAAAGCAAGGGTAATAGAATCAAATTGTAAAGAAAAATTATGTATTAAAAGAGGATGGATATCAATAATAGGAGAATATTCTGTCTGTCTTCCAAACAAGGTTTTTATTATAATTAATGGAAGGAGTGAAGTTGACGGAATATCAGAATAAAATTAGAAATTTAATAATACTATCTGTCCTTCTTGCTGCTGGTGTTGCATTAAATTTAATAGAACCACCATTTTTATATTTTATTGCTCCAGGAGTAAAAATTGGCATAGCAAATATTGCGACTCTTTTTTCTCTTTACTATTTTGGACCACCATCCTCTTTATTACTTGGATTTCTAAGACCTATTGTTGTTTCATTAATCAAGGGAAATTTTCTAACTCTTGAATTTATCTTATCATTTGTTGGCTCAATCTCTTCAACAATATTTATGATTATATTTTATAAAATAGGAAAAAATAAAATATCGATAATTGGAGTTAGTATCATAGGTGGAATAATAAATAATTTTGCTCAATTTATGGCTGTATATATAATAACAAACAATGTTTACCTTTTTTTATATCTTCCAGTATTGATTGTTTCTGGTGGATTAGCTGGCTTTGCAATAGGGTTTGTTGCTAATCTACTATTAAAAAGAATAAAAGAGTATGAAAATGAAAAGCGTAAATCTCCCTGGTAGAATAACTCTCTCTTCTAATTCAAAAAGGAGATACGATATTTTAAGCAAATTTTTTATTGTTGATAAAATAGCACCAGAGGTAGAAGAGATAAATTCATCTGATTTTGAAAAAATGGCGATTGAAAATTCTAAAAGAAAAGTTCTTTATGCTATTGATAAAAATCCAGTTTTTCCTGTTGTTTCAGGAGATACATTTGTAATTTTTGAAGATAAAATCTTTGGTAAACCAAAAAATAGGGAAGAAGCTTTTTATATGTTAAAAGAATTATCAAATAATTGGCATTTGGTTTATTCAGGGTTTTATTTTACTCTTCAAAATAAAAAAAGTTATGAAGGTGTAACTATTGCAAAGGTTAAATTTAAAGATTTAAGTGATGAAATGATCGAAAATTATATTAAAACAGATGAACCTATGGATAAAGCTGGCTCATATGCTATACATGGAGAGGGAAGGTTTTTAATAGAGAAATTTGAAGGTTGTTTTTATACAATTGTTGGTTTTCCTGTGGTAAAATTTATTAAGAAATTAAAGGAGGCTATTATTGAGAATTCCTAAAAATGCAGTTAATTTTAAAGGAACCAAAGATGGCATTATTGCTCTAATTGATCTTTCCTATTCTTTTAATACTGTTATAAAAGCAATAGAAAAGAAAATTTCAGAAAGAGAAGATTTCTTTAGAGGAGGGACAATAAAATTTTTACCAACAATTGGCACTTTGACTGATTTAGAAAAAAGTGAAATTGAAAATCTTTTACAAGACAAATTTAATATAAATAGTGAATTTATTATGAAAGAAGATTTCGAAAAAAGAAAAATTGGCGAAGAAAAGAGAATAAGTGAAAAAGAATTTTTAATTGTTAGAAAAATATTAAGGTCTGGTCAATCAATAGAATTTCATGGAAATGTTATTTTAATAGGAGATGCTAATGAGGGTGCTGAAATTAAGGTTGGTGGAAGTCTTTTTGTTTTTGGAATTTTAAGAGGAAGCGTTACAGCAGGTTTAGAAACAGGTAAAGATGCAATTGTTGTTGCAACAAGTCTTAAACCTAAAAGATTACAAATTGGTAATTATATATTGAATGAAGATATATCAAAAAGAAGGAAAGAGATAGTATCTGTTGCTCTTGTTGAAAATGAAAATATAGTAATCTATCCGTACAAAAGTATGCTTAAATTATGAAAAAGTTTTTAATAACAATTTTTATTTTTTCAATGATTTTATTCAATTCTTGTTTTACAAATAAAGGAACATTATCCATTGATTCATACCCACAAAATTGTGAAGTTTATTTGAATGGTGAGTATGTTGGTGTAACACCATTAGAAAAGTCAGTAAAAATTGGAAAATATGCCTTAGAAGTAAAGAAAGAGGGATATGAGGATTATAAAAAAGAGGTAATAATTGAAAGAGGCAAAGAAACAGTTATAATAGCAAATCTTGAAATAAGTACAGGTTCACTGATTGTTAAAACAGATCCAGATGGAGCGACTGTTTTTGTTGATGGGAAAAATTATGGTCTAACTCCTATTGAAATAAAAGAGCTTGAAATAGGAACGCATGAAATAGTCATCAGTAAGGAGGGTTATGCCCAAATTATAAAAAAAATAGATATCGGGAAAGAAACTGTCACGATAGAAGAGATTTTAATAGAAGCTATAAGTGAAATTTTTATAAACACAAATCCAAAGGGAGCAAAAGTTATCATAAATGGTAAAGAGACGGGAGTTACACCTTTAACACTAAAAGATATAAATCCAGGAAGATATATCATAACTTTTAAAGCCTTAGGTTATGAAGAGATGACTAAATCGATAGAAGTTAAAGAAGGATTGAATGCTTTTAATTTTGAAATGGTACAACTTAATCACGCTTTAATAGTTGAATCTGAACCTACAGGTGCAAAAATTTATCTTGACGATGTTTTTAAAGGAACAACTCCTATTGAAATTAAAAATTTAACACCAGAAAAAAAATATAGATTGAAAGTCGAGGTTGAAGGTTATCTTCCTTTTCTAACTGAAGTTACAATACCAAAAGATGGTTCAATATTTTTACCAATTATAAAATTGGTTAAGATTGGAGGATGAATGGAAATACAAAAATTAGTTGTAGGTTTTGTTAAAACAAATTGTTATCTTGTTTATGAAAATAATTATGGAGTGATTATAGATCCTGGTGGAGATTGTGATTTTATTTTAAATAAAATCAAAGAGTTAAACTCTGTAAATTTTCTTTACATTATAAATACTCATGGTCATTTTGATCACACCTATTGTGATAAATCATTGAAAGAATCGTTAAACTTAAAGATTTTAATTCATAAAAAGGATTCATTCTTTTTAAATTCAAATTCCATTAATAAAATTATTGAACCAAGTTATAATGGAGTTGAACCAGATATTCTATTAGAAGATAATGATTTTATCGATGTAAATTCTTTCAAATTAAAAGTTTTTCATTCTGAAGGTCATACTCCTGGAAGTATAATGTTAATTACAGAAAATGAAATTTTTTCTGGAGACACAATTTTTAAAAATTCAATAGGAAGAACAGATTTAGAATATGGAGATAGTAAAAAAATGAAGGAGACCATAATTAAAATTTTAGATTATTTTAAAAAAGATTATACAATATATCCAGGTCATGGTGATACAACAACTCTAAATTATGAAAAGAGAAATCTATATCGTTTTCTTGATTTACTTTAATATTATTATAATCTTAAATTATGAATGATTTTTTCGAAATACTGTTAAGATTATTAATATCTATAGTATTAGGAGCATTAATTGGTATTGAAAGAGAAAGAAGAAATAGACCTGCTGGATTAAGAACACATATAATTGTTTCTCTTGGTTCCGCTCTTTTTACTATAACTTCAATTCAATTTTCAGAAATGTATGGAAATGTTGATCCCTCAAGAGTTGCAGCAGGTATTGTAACAGGAATAGGATTTCTTGGCGCTGGAACAATTATGAGAGAAGGTTTAACTGTAAAAGGTTTGACAACAGCAGCAACAATATGGGTCTCTTCTGCAATAGGCTTGTCCTGTGGTATGGGTTTATATTTACCTGCAACAATAACAGCGGTTTCAACATTTTTAATTTTAATTCTTTTGAGAAATTTTGAGGTTGAAAGATTTGGTAAGATTGAAGGGAATAAAAAAATATTTAATGTAAAAGTTACTGATAAGCCTGGTCAACTTGGGAAAATAGCAACAATCTTTGGAAAATATGGAATTCATATAAAGAATGTAAAATTTGATAGAGAGGAAAATTTTTTAAATATTGAGTTTGTTGTTGATGTTCCTTTAAATGTTGAAATTAATGATGTTTGTAATGAAATGTCAAAAGAGGAATTTGTCATAGAAGTATCAACTGAATGAAAAGAAGTTATGCAGATTTACCTCTTCATAGAGGTAAAGCTCCAAAATGGCTATTCGATAGAATGGTAAAACTTGCAAGAGAAATTTCTCTTTCAATAATTTACATTTTTGGGGAAGAAGAATTTCTAAATAGAATTTCAGATCCATTTTGGTTTCAAGCATTTGGGTGTGTTCTTGGTTTTGATTGGCACTCCTCTGGTGTTACAACTACAGTAACTGGTGCATTAAAAGAGGGTTTAAAGGATGAAGAAAAAAATATAGGGATATTTTTTGCTGGTGGTAAAGGTAAAAGAGCAATAAACACACCAAATGATATTGAGAGTTGGATTGAAAATGGAATCATAGATTTTAACTTAGGAGAAAATTTAAAAAGATATTCTCGTCTTACAGCAAAAGTTGACACAGTTGGACTTCAAGATGGTTTTTCAATTTATCACCACTTTTTTATATATTCTAAAAATGGCATATGGGCAGTAATTGAGCAAGGAATGAATGAAAAAATGAAACTTGCAAGAAGATATCACTGGGTTTCAAAGGAACTCAAGAGTTTTGTAAGTGATCCACATAAAGGGATAGCATCTGAAATAAAGACAAATCCACTTAACCTTGTTGATTCAAAAATTGAAAAAACAAGATCTGATATCTTATTAGTTTCAAAAGAGATAAAAAATGAAGAGGCATTAAAAGTTTTAGATGATAGAAAACTGAAGATGAATTTTCATCATCCGATTTTTAATGAAGATTATGACGAAAAAAGATTGAATAATTTAATGAGTAAAATAAAAGATTATAAACCAAAAAATTTTGAGGAATTAATTTTAACAAAAGGGCTTGGTGAAAAATCTATGAGAGCACTTGCCCTAATTTCACATCTAATTTTTGGATCAGAACTCTCATTTAAAGACCCTGTTACATTCTCTTTTGCACATGGAGGAAAGGATGGTTACCCTTATCCAGTTGATAAAAAAACTTATGATACATCTATTGAAATTTTAAAATATGCAGTTGAAAAGGCTAAAATCAAAGATTTAGATAAATTAAAAATTTTAAATACTCTTTCCAAATTTTAATTACATAATACTTCTTATAACTCTATATTTTAATTTTTTATTTTTCTATATTAGTTAAAATATATTCAACAATATAACCTGAAATTATAGCAAATATAAATATTAATAACCTACTATTAAACTTACCATTTAAATTACAACTTTTTGATTAGTATAAAAAAGAAATGTAAAATTTATATTTTTAATTGAAATTATAATAAACACAACAATTTCGAACTAATTTTATAAAAAAACTAATTATATTTAATTTTAATCTAATAAATCCTCAATATTCTTTAATTTCCCATCTAAAAAAAGTTTAACCGCTTCTTCAACATCAGTTTCATCTGTAACATAAATCTCAATATTAGCTTCTTTTAAATCATCATATAACCTTCTTCCCATTCCATGAGATATAACAACTTTTGCATCTTTTAGCGCTTCTATTATCATGCTATGACTATCATAATGATTAGAGCCTTTATCATGAATACCTATTGCATGGCCTGTAAAAGTATTTGGTAGATATTCTTTATTTTTAATCTCTTTACCATCTATTTCAAAAATTACAAAACCTTTTGTTCTTCCAAAATGAGATGAAATAATTTTACTATCATCAGATGCTACAGCAATCTTCATCTTAACCTCCTCACAAAATATTAATTATTTTTCTTTCTTTTTCTCTTCAATTAACTTATGATGATATGAACCTTCTCTCACCATTATTGAGCCACATTCAGGACATTTTTCATCTCTACATGGAACTCCAGGGATATGTTCTTTCTTATAGCCACATTTTGGGCATATACAAAAACCAACTGGTCCTAAACCTTCACTATTTTTATTTGTTTCTTTCATAAAAAGCCTCCTTAAAAAATAAAAAGTTTTACTTTAATTCATCAAGTCTTTTTTTAATCTCTTCTAACTCTAATTCAGTTTCTTTTTTTAAATCTCCTAAATATTCTTTCTCTTCTTCTTTACTTATTCTATACCAATATGGCCAGAATCTACCTCCATAACCATATCCAAATCCCCTTGAAGGTACTCCATAGCACCAATGTCTTCTAAACCATCTTCTCATCTTTTATGCCTCTTTTTCTTTTGAAAATTCAATAAATTTTTTTAAAAATATAATATTATCTTCAATTGTTTCAATGATTTCTTCTCTAAATTTTTTACCTTCTTCAGTTAAACTATAAACTCTTTTTGCTGGTCCACCTTCCTGTGTCTCCCATTTTGATTTAATTAATCCTTCCATTTCAAGAATTCTTAAAATTTTGTATCCTCTTCCCATGTGAGATGGTCCCTTATAACATAAAAATCCTGGTAAAAATTCATTTAATCTATTCATTATCTCATATCCATGCAATTCTTCTTTACCAAGTATTACAAGAATCCATGCTTCTAACCAAAAACCAGATGAGAATGGATTACCTTTTAAATAAAATCTATCTTTCATATAACATCTCTCTATATATATAATTTATATATATAATTTATATATATAATAAAATTCATATATTGCCAAGAGATTAAAATTTTATTGATTCAGAATTAATTATTTAAATTTTTAATCATTTTGTAGAAGGAAAAATTTTTATCTCCTATTTTTAAATTCAAATCTTTTTCTTTTTTAAAACCAAAATTTTCATAAACTTTTATTGCATTTTTATTCTCTTTTTCAACTTCAAGAACTAATCTTTTTAATTTTTTATTTTTTGCCTTATCCTCACTAAAAGTAAGAAGTTTTGTACCTAAACCCATTCCTCTAAAAGATGGGTATGTAGCAATATTACTTATGTAATAATCATCTTTTTCTAATTTTTCTAAAACAAAAAAAGATTTTAAAAGATTAGGAAAAATTTTCAAAAAATCAACTTTCATAATTTTTAAGAGAAGATTTCCAGTATTCAACTCTACTTTCTTTTTATCATCATATGAATATGATAACAACATTCCACAAATTTTATTTTGAACTTCAATAAAATTGGTGAGTTCATAACTAAATTGATTTTCTTTTTCTCTGTAAAGATTTTTTAAAATATCTTTTACATTTTTACCAAAAATTGAGTGAAAAATTTCTTCTCCTGTAAAAAGAATTAAATTTACAAAATCTTCGTAAAAAATTTCGTCTCCTTTTATTATCTTTATGTCATCCATCAATTTAATTATATATGATATAATTTTTATTGGGTATGCTAAGTGGGGAGATAGCGGTGCCCTGTAACCCACAACCCGCTTAGTGGGACTGAATTCCTTCTGAAGGTATGTTCTTTTTCAGAAGGTCTTTAATCAGAAAAGATGAAGGAAGGAAGCCAGGAAATCTTAAAGTTACAAACCCCGCCAGGTCCGGAAGGAAGCAACGGTAAGTAACTTTTAAGATGTTCCCTGGTAAATCTTTCTGGATTTTCTGGTTAAAGAAGACCTGAGGAAGAATATATCGTAGGAAGGTGCATACCCATTTTAATTTTATGGCTTATAAATAATTGTAATCTTCTTTAAATCTCCATCCCAGAGAACTTCAGCTCCAAAACTTTCAGCAATAAATCTTAAAGGAACAAATGTCCTACCATTAACAATTATTGGAGGAACATCTAATGTTACTTTGTTATTATTAACAACGGCTATTTTATTGTTTATCTGTAAAATTATTTTTATATTTTTTGTGTCGAGAGTTATTCTGATAGTTTGTGTAGTTGCATCCCAATCAACTAAGGCACCAAAAGTTTCTGCTATAAATCTAATTGGAACAAGAGTTCTTCCATCTTTAATAAATGGAGGAGCATCAATCTCTTTAGAAACTCCATTGATAGATGCTGTCTTTTTACCGATAAAGAGTTCAATTATAATTTCAGTAACCTCTTTTGAATATTTCACTTTTTTAATTACCTCTTTACTATTACCTGCACTATCAATGGCTTTAACTTTAATGTTATTTTCACCAAAAGTCAAATTCATAACTTTAGCAAAAAATCCACTACTTGAAACTAAAACTTCCTGTTCATTTATTTTAACAGATGCATCAGAATTGGTTTTACCCTTGACTAAAATTGTATCTTTATCGGTTATCATATTATCAGGAATGTCTACAACTAATAAAAGTGCATCCTCTAATGCCTTTATTGTTGTATCATAAGTCAAATAATAATTTGGATCATCATCATTTGGATAATAATCAAACTCATCTTCACTTAACCAGGATCCAATTCCAACCCAATAATTAAAAATTTTTGGATCTCCAATTAAGATTTTTGGAAGAGTAACTTCAATTGTATTTGAATTATTTTCAAGTTTATATTGTGGAAGAGTTTCTAAGACATACCATCCATCCTCTTCCCAAATCCACAACTCTGATACCAACTCATTTTCACTGTTACTATAACCTACATTTATTAGAAAATCTTCACCCATTCCAGGAGTTGGTTTTCCAGTTGAAGAATTTTGATCAGCATCTATATTTATTTGTACAAATATCTTTTCATTTAAAGCATCTTTCCAACCTCTAAAAGATTCAACTTTAAATGAAATATTTGCTTCATCATGCATACAATAGGTTGATTTTAAATCATAAATATATCCTTCATCAAAATCATCAAATTGTTTTACCCATCCCCTTTTACCAACAATTGAATAATTTAGAAAATATCTATCATCTGGAACAATATCAACAATTGGAAATGTAGATGGGTTATCTGTTGAGCCAATCCAGTAATTTATATTTTTTGGATTTCCAATTTTTGATAATGGTACAGTTACAGTCACATAATTACTATTTTGTTTTATGAAAAAATCTTTTATCTCTTCTTTTATTTCCCATTTTGTTTCATTCCAGATTAATATAAAAGAGGATGTTTTGTTTCCATATCCACCAACATAGATTGAATAGTCCTCTCCAGAACCTCCATAAGGGTAGACAGGAACACCTGTATTTTGATTATTATCAACATCCATTCTTATAATAAAAGCTGTTTTTAATATATCATTTATTTTTTCATATGTTTCAATCTTGAAAGATAAATTGTTTCCATCAGATAAAATGTAAACTTTACTTATATCTACAGTTTTAAAGTATCCTTTAGGTGAAATAAACTGCAAATTATAATCACCAACTATCTCTTTTTGTGTTTCAAATTCAAAAACAAAATCACTACTTAAATTATTTCCATTTATATCATAGATATTTTTAGTAACAGTAACTTGATATATAGCACCACTTTCAAGTATCGTATTTGGAATGAATTTTAATATAAAATTTTTATTATCATAAGAAATTTCTCCATCAATTAGCCTTGTTCCCTTTTTTACAAAGAAATTATCCTTTGTAATTGTTGATTCAAGAAGAGAATTAGAAAATTTAACATAAATTTCTGTATCAGATGAAACTGTTGAGTTATTTTTTGGATAGTTTTCAACTATTGTAAGTTTTGTTGGTTCTGTTTTTAAATTATAATAAGCATAATATTCTGGATCATCGTCATTTGGATAATAATCAAATTCATCGTTTATTTCATCTTTTATTGCAACCCAGTATCCAAAATTATTTAACTTAAAATATTTTCTTGGAATTTTTACCCAAGCCTCACTTGAATTTTTTGAAATTTGTGAAGTTAAATCCTCAATAGATACCCATTGTTTATTGGTACTATTCCAAGAATTAATATCAGAATAGAAATTGCCATTAAAAGTTCCAAGCCAAACAAGATAATCTTCTCCATTTCCATTCTGATCCTTTGTCCAACCAGTATTTGGGTTATTATCAACTTCTAAATAAATTTTTATAGAAAAATCTTTTGCTGGATCGCCCCAATTTCTATAAGAATTTATTTTAAATGTTAAGTATTCATTTTCAACTTTAATCTGAGCGCTTTTTAAATCTATCTTATATCCTTCGTCTTTGTCAAAAAATAGGTTTATAAAGTTTTCCTGTGATGTGATTGTTTTAAAAGAAAATGTATAATCAGATTCAAGGTTATTACCTTGAGTATCTTTTATATCTTTTTTAATAGTTACTTTATATGTTGTACCCTTTTTTAAATCACTACTTGGTTTAAAGATAATTGAAAATTCATTTTCATTATATTCAAGATTACCAGAAAGAGTAGTTGTTCCTTCTTGAACTATTACATTTTTATTAGTTACTGTTGTTCTATCAATATTTCTATCAAATTGAATTGTAACTAAAGTATTTATTGGTACATCTGATTGGCTGTTAGAAGGAACTGTTTTTATAACTTTTGGTTTTGTTGTTACATCTTTCAATGAATATAAACCAATTATTGGGTCACCAAAAATATTTAAACAATATATGTTGTGAGCAAAAGTTTTTCTTCCATCACTATATTTTGTATAAAACATTTCATAATACCATTCAATTGCTTTATTCACAGATTCTCCAAGACTAAATCCATCAGATAGATTTTTAAGAACAATTGAATTTAAAGAATACATTGAAGGGTTTTCTTCTAATTTAGAATACATAAGATTTGGGTAAAACCAACTTATTCTTGAAAAACCAACAAAAGCAGCACCACCAAATCTTAAAACATTTTTTGCTAATGAATCCTTTTCGGGATAAAGGTTGAGACAAGATGAAGAGATAAAAATAGATGGTTCTGAGTTTATAAATTTAACTACAGAAGAATTTGTAACAAAATCATCCCACTTTATCTCTTCTTGAGTTGCATAACCATTTCTATCAAAATCACCTGCCCATATTTTTCTTACAGTTGCATCCCAATTTCCATGACCAATCCAAAAAACAACTCCTGGTTTAAAATTATTTTTATATTTAACAAGATTATCCGAAGTTATAAGATCATCAGTTGAGCTTTTAACAACTGTTGGTAAAATTCCTTCAAGCTCGTTTAAACTCTTTCTATAAAAACCTTTATTTTTTAAAAATAGATTATATACTTGATCATTTATATATCCACCATCTGTATTCTCACTCCATCTATTGTCTTCTCCTTTAAAATTAAAAAATGCACCAAGAAATAGAACTTTCTTTCTATACTCTTCATAACTTTTATCTAAATAGAGTCTTGTTTTAAGAATCACATTTTTTATCTCTATTTCAGTATCAAATGGAATCCTTCCAACATTTATTTCAGGATAAAAATCAATTTTATCAATATCTGGCTCTCCATATTTTCCATTTTTATTTGAATCCCAATCGCCTGTTAAATCAGCATAATAAAAATCTGATGGAATTATTCTATTTTCGTCATCACCTTCTTCATTTGTATAAAGGTATCTCATAGGAATTGAGTTTGGCGATCCTACGAGAAGAAGATATTTAAAACCAGAGTTTTTATATTCATCTTTAAGAAAATTTCTAATATTTTCTGGAACATCCTTCCCTGTTTTTGGAATTGAAGATAGATTAACTATTTTAACTTTAAAACCTTTTGTCTCAAGAAAAATTTTATGATCTTCAATCAATTTTCTTGCACTATCAATTGTAATAATTAAATAGTCATATTTTTCTTGATCTATTTTATTTGAATACATTGAATAAATTGAACTATAATTGATAAACATATCTGGCTCATCAATAGGATATATAAATTCACTTTCTTCTTCTATTGAATAGTATATTTTTAGTTTAAAACTCTTTACATAAGTTAATTCTCCTTTAATATACAAAAATGGATAAACAGAAAATGAAAGAAATCTAAAACCTTTTAGATTATTTTCACTGATCAAAGAGATAGGTTTATCAATAATTAAATCATCAATTTTGAAATTTTCATTTGAAAAATTTGAGCTAGCTTTTTGTGGAGAATCTCCTATTGGTAAATTAAAAACTCCTTCAATTTTTTTTAGTTCAACATTTTCTATTTCAAATGAAGAGAGTTTTGAATTTGGAGGAAGTAAAACATTTATGTTTTTTCTTGGGAGCATTCTTTCAAAGATTGTGTTGTTATTATTAAATCCCTCAACATATGGAATTACCTCACCATTTTCATTAAAACTTAATTTATAATCTGGATTTGTAAAATTAATTTCAATATAATCACTCTTTGCAAAAATATTTATTGGAAAAAGAGTCAAAAAGATGAAAAGAAATAAAAAAAGTTTTTTCATAAATTCCTCCTTAATATTCTTAATAATTTTATCAAAAGAATTAAATTTTCAAAATTTTTATAAATTTTTTAATTTCCTCAATAGGTTCTTTTATATTTCTAATTATAATTTCTGATGGAGTGAATTTAATTCTATCAGAAAAAATTTTTTCAAGTGTGATAATTTTTATCTGATCCAAAGGTGTTTCTTTAGATAATCTTATGATTAAATTATCAAAATTTCTTGATACACTTTTTATTTTCAATTCTTTCATCATAATTTTAATCTTTGAGAGTTCAATCAAATTCTTAATATTTTCTGGATAATAACCAAATCTATCAATAATCTCATCTTCTATTTCTTTAATCTCTTCAAAAGATTTTGCTTCAAAAAATTTTCTATAATAATATAATCTTTCATCTTCATAAGGAATATAATCTTCAGGTATGGTTGTGTTTATGTCTACATCAAGATCAACATATATTTTTTTATCATACTTTACCCCTTTTAATTTTGATATCTCCTCTTCTAATAATTCCATATATAGATCAAATCCAATTGAGTTAATAAATCCACTCTGTTCTTTACCTAATAAATTACCTGCACCTCTTATTTCAAGATCTTTTAACGCTACTTGAAATCCTGCTCCAAGATATGTTAAATCTTGAAGAACTTTTAATCTCTTTTTACCATTTTCACTTATTTTATTTGGATCGTAAAAAAGATATGCAGTAGCCTTTTTATCTCTTCTTCCAACTCTACCCCTTAATTGATATAGCTGAGAAAGGCCAAAATTTTGTGAATCAACAACTATAATTGTATTAACATTTTCATTATCCAAACCTGCCTCAATTATTGTAGTTGAAAGAAGTAAATCGTACTCTTTATTTAAAAAACCTATCATACCTTCTTCAATCTCTTTTGAATCACATTGACCATGCAATACAAGAATTTTTAAATTTGGAACTAATGATTGAATAAAAAATTTCTCCTCTTCAATAGTAATTATTCTATTATGTACATAATAAACTTGTCCGCCTCTTTTTAGTTCATTAACTATTGCTTCTTTAATAAGTTGAGGATTAAAAGGTGAGACAAAAGTTTCTATTGGGTATCTACCAATTGGTGGCGTTCTTATTATTGAAAATTTTCTAATTCCTGATAGTGACATTTCAAGTGTTCTTGGTATTGGAGTTGCAGTGAGATATAAAACATCTATATCTTCTTTTATTTTTTTAATCTTCTCTTTCTGTTCAACTCCAAAAAGATGTTCTTCATCAATAATAAGTAATCCTAAATCAAAAAATGAGATATCTTCGCTTAAAGCTCTATGAGTTGCAATTAAAAAATCAACTTTTCCATTTTTTATATCATCAACTATTTTTTTCTCTTCACTTTCTTTTATTAATCTTGATAACATTTCAACTCTTATTGGAAAATTTTTAAATCTCTCACTTATAACTCTGAAATGTTGTAAAGCAAGAAGTGTTGTTGGAGTTAAAAGTAATACCTGTTTCCCATTTAATATAACTCTTAGTGCTCCTCTTAAAGCAACTTCTGTTTTTCCAAAACCAACATCTCCACAAATAATTCTCTCAGTTAAATATTCACTTGATAAATCATTTCTAATATCTTCGACTGCTTTTATTTGATCCTCTGTTAGTTCATAGTCAAAAGATAAATCAAATTCTTCCTCAATTTCTTGGAATTCTTTATATGGCTCTTTTCTTATAATTTCTCTTTTTGCATATAATTTTAATAATTCATTTGCAACTTTTTTTATATCTTCTACACTTTTTTCTTTTGTTCTTTTCCATTCATTTCCACCTAATCTTGAAAGAGTTACATTTTCAGAATCACCAATATATTTTTTTATCCTATCAATCTTTTCAACTGGAACATAAAGTTTTTCATCATTTAAATATTCAATTAATAAATAATCTTTTTTTACACCAGCTTTTTCAAGATTTACTAATTTTTTAAATCTTCCAATTCCAAAATCTATGTGTACTACATAATCACCCTCTTTTAGCTCCTCATATCTTTTTATCTCACTTAAAAAAGATGGGTATATATATTTGGAAGTTATAAATGATGGTTTTCTTTTCTTTCCTATTACTGCAATATTTTTTTCTATACTTAGAAAGTTTTCTTTTATCAAACAATTAATAGAATCCTTTGAATAGTCCTCTCCAATATAAAAAATATGAAAGTTTTTTTTATTCAAATCATTGTATAACTCCATTGTTTTATTTTGAGAAAAGAATGTTGGTAATGTTACAAAATCAAAATTCAAATTTGATAATTTTGAATTAGAGATATATATATGATTTATATTTTCAAATCTCTCATTATAAGAGATAAATTTACCTTTATTTTTTAAAATATTATAGATATTCTCTTTTTCAATAAAATTTATAATTTCTACTTTATCTATAATTTTTATCGATTTTTGGGTGAATGGATCGAATTCTCTTATATCTTCTATTAAATTTCCATCAAAAATTATTCTTACAGGGTTTATCTTATCAATTAGAAATATATCAACAATACCTCCCCTTATTGCATATTCTCCTTGAGATTTAACAAAATTAACTCTTTCATAATCTTTTAAATAGTTTTTAATTATTTGATTAAAATTGAACTCTTTATTTTTTGATAGAACAATTTTCTTATTCTCTATAAAACTATTTTCAAACAAACTTTTATAGGTTAAAAAAGCAATAAATTCTTTTTTACTATTTATCTTTTTTAGAGAGTTAATAAAATTTATTGTCTTAACAGGATTATTCTTATCAATCTCAGATATAAAAATTTCATTTTTATTCTCATCAAAAGAGAGGCATTCTTCATATATTTCATATAACTCTTTTTCATCGCTTAATATAAAAAATAGATTTGGTGAAATTGAGTTAAGTTTGATTAACAAAAAAGGGAGGGAACCTCTTGTTATACCACCAATTTCATCTGGTATATCTTTTAAATCATAAAATAAAAGATCAATAAATTCCCTTTTTATTTGATTTTGATACTGCTCTTTGTTCACCATAAAAAATAAAAGATTTTAATATATCTTCAGCAAGATTAAATGATTTTTTATAAATTTTTCTATCATGAAATGGCACGGGGCTTAAAACATAATTTATTGGATCAATATCACTTGGAGGTCTTCCAATTCCTATCCTCAATCTAAAAAATTGATTACTATTTAAATTATTTATAATTGATTTTACACCATTATGGCCTCCATCTCCTCTATTAAAAATAAATTGAACACCTCCAACTGGAAGATCGAGGTCATCATGAACTATTACATAATTTTTCAAATCAATTTTCAAATTTTTATATAATTCGTTCACTGCTTCACCAGAAATGTTCATATAGGTTAAAGGTTTAACTAACAAAACATTCTTTTTTTTATCTTCAAAAAAAATTTCACCTTCACCAATCTCATTTCTCCATTTTATTTCATCAATTTTAATTTTCCATTTTTTTGATAGAAAATTTATAAAATCAAAAGCTATGTTATGTCTTGTTCCTAAAAATTCAAATTCTGGATTTCCTAATCCGATTATTACATTACACAAATTATTTCTTTTCTTCTTTTTTCTCTTTTGTCTCTTGTGTAGTTGCTTGTGTTTCAGCTCCTTCTTGGGTTACCTCTTCAGCTTCTACTGGAACCTCTTCAACTTTAACCTCTTCTTTTGTTGGTGTTGATACAGTTACAACTGTCTCATTAGGATTCTGTAATATCTTTACATTTGAAGTTATTTCTAAGTCAGATATATGAATTGAATCACCAATTTTCAACTCACTTATATTCACTTCAATAAAAGATGGTAAATCTAATGGTTTTGCTTCTAATTCAATTTCATAAAGTGTTCTGAATAGAACTCCACCTTCTTTAGCACCAATAGGTTCACCAATAAAATGGATTGGAACTTTTGAAGTGATTGATTTATCAAGAGAAACTGAATAAAAATCAATATGCGTTACTTCATCTGTTACAGGATTAAATTGTTCATCTTGTAGAACAGCTATATATTTTTTCCTACTTTTTTCTATCTCAAGTTCAATAAGAAAATCCTCTTCACTTTCAAGTCTTATCAAATCAATAATATCTTTTAAAGGAACAGAAATTAGAATGTTATCTTTTATAGCTTCTCCATATATAACTCCAGGTACTAAATCATTTTCTCTTAACTTTCTTAAATCACTTTTTTTCATTGTATCTCTCTTCATCACCTTTAAAGAAACTCTTTTCATCTATATTCCTCCTTTTAATGAATTCTCTATAACCTATATAAGTTTAATTTATTTTTTTGAATTGTCAAAATAAATTACCTACCAAAAAAAGGTTCGTTAAGATTTCCATTATTTGAATAACCTCTACTTTCCCAATATCCTTTAAAGTTCATATTGTTAGATAATTCAATTTTGTTAATCCATTTTATCCATTTATGTGCCCACTTAAATTCTCCAATAAGTTGAAATGGAAAACCTCTTTCATTTGGTAAAATTACTCCATTCATTTTATATGATAGAAAAAGATCATTATCAAATACAAAATCTTTTGATAAAGAAGTTGTATAACCATCAATTCCATAAAATATTATTGATGGATAATCTAATTTCACCTTTGAATCAATTAATATATCTTTCATAAGAATTCCTTCCCATAATATATCAACACTCCAACCATCGACACAATAAAGAGTTATGACTTTTTTTATAGAATCAAAATTATTTATCAAATCATCATATTTATACTCTTTTTTTATACCACCTTCTTCACTAACTATAAGTTTATAATTTTCTATATTAACAACTTGAGGTCCTTTAATAGAATTTTCAATAAAATCATCTATCGAATTAAGTAATTTACCTTCAAATTCTCTAATCTCACCTTCCATTATTACCTCCGAAAAATAGTATAATAAAAATATTACTATTTTATGAAACTTTTTTCAACATCAGTGGTTTATTATTATAAAAACTTAAGGAGGTATTATGAGTAAATTTACAATAAGAAAGATTTATCTTTATCTCTTTTCTCTTGTTGGATTGGCACTTATTATTATAGGTTCTATTGGATTGATTAATCTTGGCTTACAGTTAACATTTTTTAGAGATGCACTTGAATATAGATATGGATATGTGCAACCACCATATCCATATTTTTTAGAAAGTATAAAATTTGATGAAGATATAAATAGAATTGAGTTAACGGATGAGCAGAAAAAATCTTTAGAACAATGGAAAACTGATTATGAAAATTATAAACAAAGAGTAGAAAAAATGGGTTATACTCCATATGTTGCTGATACATTAACAAGAAATATTGCTTTGTTAATTGTAGGTGTACCAATTTATATTTATCATTGGGGGCTTGTTAAAAAAGAGCATAATAGAGAAGAAAACACAGATTAAGTTATTTAATAATTTTAATAATTTTTAAAAAAATTAAAAAAGATCGCTTGATAATAAACCTAATCTTATTTCAGTAGATTTTAAGATATATTCAATTAAAGTTTTGTAATCAATGTTATCGATTCTTGCAATTTCAGCTAAAAAACCATCGAAATGCCATCCTGGGTTTGGATTAACCTCAAGAAGTTTTGGATATCCTTCAGAATTTAATCTAAAATCAAATCTTGAATAATCTCTACAATCTAATCTTTCAAAAAGTTTTATACTCCATTCAAGTAAATCTCTTTCCATTTCTTCTGGTATATTAGCTTTTATAAACTTAATTTTCCCATAAGGGGAATCAGGAAGCCATTTTGCTTCATATCCACAAATTTTTGGTAAATCATCTGGCACAGAGGAATAATCTAATTCTGCTATAGGCAAAAGTTTATATGGATATTTTGGCGGATTACCAATAACTCCAATGCTTAACTCTTTTCCAGTTAGGAATTCCTCTATTAAAATAGGTTTATCATAGCCAAAGAGATCTCTTAAGTTTCTAATTGCATTAATTAAATTTTCAAGATAATAGGAAACATTTTTTTGTGTTATACCAAAGCTTGAATCCCCAAAATTTGGTTTAACTATAACTGGAAATGGAAACGAAAGTTCAAATATGTTTTCACCTGGTTTTATTAAAAAAGCATCAGGAACTGGAATGCCCATCTCTCTTGCTATTCCCCTTACCAAAGATTTATCATATGAATGAGCAAGAGATTGAGGTGATGCACCTGTATAATTAATTCCAAGCATCTCAAGAAGAGCAGGTATATGCAGTTCTTTAGTTGGATCATTATAATAACCTTCATCACAAAAATTTAAAACATAATCTACTTTATTCTTTAATTTTTCAATCTCTTTTATCAAGTTGTCATGATTATTTATATAAATAAAATTATAACCTTTTATATCTTTTAAACTCTCCTTAAGTTTATCTATTGCTCTAAAATCATCCTCATCAAAAATATTATTTGGTTTTAATGGATCTCTTTTAGTAGGGTCTCCGAGTATAACTACAACATTTCGCTGTTCTTTTTTAACTCTTACTCTTCTTTCTTCAAGTTCTTTTTCCGCAAAACCCGTAAAAAGTATATGTTTTTCTCCAATTTGAAAGTTTGTTATTTTGCTCTTTATGTCTATCGAGTAATCAATTATTTCTATATTTTTAAAACCTGCCTCCTTAAGTAAATTCAACATTAACTCTTTTGAATAAAGTCTAATAGAAAAAAAACTATCACTCAAAACTCCTTTTTCAATATGACTTAAAATCTCTCTAATTATTAAACTTTCTCCATCTAAAGATAAATTTGTTTCTCTTAAAATAAAATGTTTTTTATCAAGCCATTGCCAATAATAAGGTATAATATTTTTCTTTTCATATTCACTATCAATGATATCAATTAGAATTTTAGCTTTAGGAATTAATATTCTGAAAGTTTCTTTTAAAACATTTAAAGCATCAAAAGAAGTATCAAAAAATCCAAAAACATTACCAACAAGAAGAACAAGATCAAAACTACTGTTGGGATAAGATAGTTTTCTTGGTGTTCCCTCTCTATATTTTACTTTTATACCTTCTTTTTCAGCATTGGTTTTTGCTTTTTGGACAAGTATACTTGACCTATCAAGACCTTCAACATTTTCAAAACCTCTTCTTGCAAGTTCTAATGAATATTCACCATGACTTGATATAAGATCAAGGATTCTTGCATCATAGTTTGGTTTTAAAACTTCAAGAAATTTATCTATTTCTTTTTTTATAATATCTTTGATTTCCTGTTTTTCAACTTCACTACTAATTAGAAATGGAGAAATTTTTATTTGACTTGAATGACTTTTAATATATTCTTCAAGATTTGAAATTTGGCCTAACTGTTTTTTAGGTTTCAATCCATTCTGCTTACTTCGTGGCTTATCTTCATCTTTATAATTTCCATTCATAAAATTAAAAAACCTCCAATAAAATTAATTCTCAATTAATATATAAAATTCTACTAATTTGTCAAGTATATGTATTTAGGTCTCTGAAAAAGTTATCAAAACCCTCATTCCTGTGTAAGCAGGAATCTATTTTACAAATGAAAATAGTGCGTTTCAGTTTTCTCCACTTTTTTGGTAAGAGAGGGACAAAGTAGAAGATTTTAAACAATCTTATGTTATTGTGATATTTAAAAATAAATCATATATATTCATCTATGGCGACAGGGTCTAAATTAACAGCAGAAACTTTTATAGTAGCAGCAATAAAAATGTAAATCATATTAATACCAATAGGTTATAACATATATAGCAATTTCTCTAACATAAATAAAATTTTCTTATTTATAATTATATTAATATAAAATTCTCCAGTTATTGAATTCACAAAAATTTTTAATATATTTATATATTTTTTATTTATGTTGTTATTAATTCTTTGTTCAATTTATTGAAAATAGGTATAAGAAAGATGTTAAAAATTATTAAAACTATAAAACCTACAAATCCTGTTATTCCTTTAGTTAAATCATTACCTCCAATAAGTAATATCAAATGAAGTCCTCCAAAGGCGTTTAGAACTCCATGAAAAATTGAGGGAGTTATTATTGATTTTGATTTCAAAGTAATATAATTCATAATTGGTGTTAATAAAATACAAAATATTGTCATCATAAAAATACCTAAAAATCTATGATCAGGATAATTTAACCCTAATAGAATCATTGGAGCATGCCATATTCCCCAAACAAAACCAATTATTAATGATGATTTATAAAATCCGAGGTGTATTAAATTTTTAAGAAGGTAACCTCTCCAGCCAAATTCTTCTCCTAAAGCAACTAAAGCATTAATAGTTGAACCTATTATTATCCCTTGAAGAATTGATAATAAAAGATAATTTGGTTTAAAATAGTTTAAATTTAAAGTTATATCTTTAAAAATTAAGCTTGAAAATAGCGATAAGAAAATTAATATTATTGGAATAACAATTGCTATTAATATGTATATATTAAATTTAAAATATGTACCAAACTCTTTTAAACTTTTATGAAATATATATTTTTCAACTATCAAAACAATGAAAAGTGGAATATACATATAAATTATAGGAAATATAGCAAAAAAGTTTTGGGGTAAAACTATTCTACTCTTTAAAAAAATTACGGAAAATCCAAATAGATAACTTATTATTAACACAAGTATTATAAAAGTAATTGATTTCTTTATCTCCTCTCTCATTTTATTGTCTTAGATTAGGTGAATCATAGAATTCGCTACTTATCTTCATTTCGCCATTTATATCTTCAAAAACTATTCTTACCGTGACATCGATAGATTCATCTGTAAATTTAGCTTTATAAGTAACAATAAATAATATAGTTTTTATCTTTTGTGGCTGAGTCAAATTTCTTAGAATTCTCAATATATTTACCAATTTTCCCTTCAATTAAATCTATACTTTCCAAAAATTTTTCTTCAGATACTACCTCTTTCATTTCATCACTAAAATCTTTTGAATATTTTTCATAATTTTTCTCGTTTCTACCAATAAGTAAATTTTCAGTCATTGGATCTGCATATTCTCTAACCTCATTAACGTCTATCTTAGAACAGGACAAATTTAAAATAATAAGTAAAGAGATTAAAAAAATAATTATTTTAATTTTCATTGTTAACCTCCTCATTTTCATTATACTCTCTTATATAATTTTTTTCGAATTCATTTCTAAATTGATAATATTTTTTTTCTTTTATTGAATTTTTTAAATTTTCAATAAATCTATACATAAATCTCAAGTTATGAATTGTAGCGAGTCTCGGAGCAAGAATCTCTTTTGCTTTAAAAAGATGATGAAGATATGCTCTGCTAAAATTTTTACAGGTATAACAATCACAATCTTCTTCAATAGGTCTTTCATCATTTTTATATTCACTTTTTGTTATTCTTAATTTTCCAAATTTTGTAAGAAGAGATCTATTTCTTGCAATTCTTGTTGGATAAACACAATCAAACATATCTACGCCACTTTCAACTGCATCCATAATACTTATTGGATCTCCAAGACCCATAAAATATCTTGGTTTATTATCTGGCATTTTTTTTACAAAATTTTTAAGAAATTCTTTTGTTTTTTCCCATGGTTCTCCAATCGAAAGACCACCAATTCCATATCCAGGAAAATTTTCTTTTTCAAGCTCCTCAACTACTTTCATTCTCAAATATAAATTCAATCCACCCTGTATTACTGCAAATAGATAACCCTTTTCTTCTTCTTTAACATATTTTCCTCTTTTTGCCCAATCTATACTCAAATTGGTAAATTTAATTAATTCATCTTCATCAATTCCATAAGGTGGACATATATCGAGTGTCATCATAATATCAACCCCAAGAATCTCTTGAAATTTAACAACAAATTCGGGTGTAAAAAAATGTTCGCTTCCATCTATAAATGATTTGAATAAAACACCTTCATTTTTAATTTCTCTAATATCAGATAGAGATAAAACTTGAAAACCACCAGAATCAGATAAAAGAAGTCCTTTCCATTTCATAAAATTTTTTATGCCATTAAATGATTTTATAACCTCTTCCCCTGGTTGGAGATAAAGATGATATGTATTGACAAGAATCAACCTGTAACCTAAATCCCAAACTTCATCAGAAGATAAGGTTTTGACAGTTGCTTGAGTTCCAACTGGCATAAAAATAGGTGTCTCAATTTCAATATCATTTATTTTTAACTTTGAAATTCTTATATCATCTAATTTTTCTTTTACTTCGAAATTCATTTCTCTAAATATGTTTCTGCTTCTTCTTCAAGAATGAGTTCATCAGTTTCATCATCATATGTAAAAAGTTCAGCATATCTTCCCCAATCTATCAAAATATCAAGTTGTTTTTCAGCTTCACTCCTTGTTAATCTTCTTTCAAGAATATCAAGGAAAAAATCTTCTGATATTCTTTTATTGGCTTTTGATTTTAATACTCTTACTATCTGCTTAATTAAAAAAACATTTTCTAAAACTTTCTCTCTAAAGATCTCCTTCTTTTTTAAAACATCTGCTTCAACAAATTTTTCTCCATCTTCTGTCAGCTCAACATCACCCTGTTTATAATTCGTAAAACCTATAAGTTCTGAAGCTTCAACAACTGGCAAAAGGTCTTCTAAATTTATATATAATTCTGTACCAATTTTAAATAAATCAGTTTTACCTCCAAGATCAGAAATTAGCTCAACAAAACCTGTAATTGCACCAACTCTTGCATATGGAACAACTAAAATCTCTTTAGAAGCTTTCAAAATCTCTTTTTCTCTCTCTATTTCTCCACCAGTTAATGTTGTATAAATTCTATCAATTAAAGATAAAAATTTTGGTGAATTTTTATCTCTCCAATGTGGAATCTTTATATCGATCTCTTCTATTATTTTTCCTGGATCTTTACTTATTATAATAACTCTATCTGACATATATACAGCTTCCTCTATGTTGTGTGTTATCAAAACAATAGCTTTTGTAGGTATTTTATTCCCAATCCATAACTCTAAAAGGTCGTTCTTCAAATTTTCTGATGTTAATATATCAAGAGATGAAAATGGTTCATCCATAATCAATATATCAGGCTCAACAACAAGTGCTCTTGCAAAACCTACTCTTTGTTTCATTCCACCCGATAACTCTTTTGGGTATGCTTTTTCAAAACCATCTAAACCAACAATATCAATTACTTTTAAGGCTCTTTCCTTTTTTTCCTCCATTGGTATATCCTTAGAAATTAATCCTAATAAAACATTTTCTTCAACAGTAAGCCATGGAAAAAGACCAAAATTTTGAAAAACAATTGAGACACCTGGATTAACATCTGTTATTACTTTATTTCTATATAAAACAACTCCTTCGTCTGGTTTAATAAGGCCTGCAATTATTCTAATCAAAGTTGATTTTCCTGAACCAGAAGGTCCTAAAATTGATACAATTTCTCCTTCATTAATATTAAAATTTATATCTTTTAATACATAAATTTCCTTTTTTCCAGGAAATTGAAATTTTTTACTAATATTTTTTACTTCAAGTAGGCTCATAACATCACTCCAAATGATATTTCTCTTCTGAGAGGTTGTACATTTTCCTCCAAAAGAGTCTATTAAATAATACAACAATAATAGCCATAAATAAAGTACTCGATGCAAGCAATGATGTATTTCCACTTTCAGTTGCACTGCTTATTAATGCACCAAGTCCTGTAATTTGATATACTTTTCCTCCAAAATTAACATATTCAGATACAATACTTGAGTTCCAAGCGCCACCCCAAGCTGTAATACCTCCAGTTATAAGTGATGGAAAAATAGCAGGTATTGCTAAAATAGACCACCATTTTTTACCTTTAACATCAAAAATTTTACTCACCTCTATTAAATCTTTTGGAATCTGATTTGCTCCACCAATTACATTGAAAAGTAGATACCATTGAGTACCTAAGGCCATCAAAATTATCGAACTGATATTCAAGCCACCTTTAAAATTTAAAAAGAACAACAAAATAATTGGGAAAATAGCAGTTGCAGGAATGGATGCTAATATTTGAACAATTGGTTGTGCATACTTAGATACTTTTGGATTTATACCAATTTTAACTCCAACAGGTATTGTCCACATATACCCTATTGCAACAGCAAGTATAACTCTTATAAAAGTATAAAATCCACTCTTAACAATTAGTATCCAATCTTCAAATGAAACTGAACTTATTAGTTTTATTAAACCCTCAAAACCTCTTAATATTAATAGAAATAGTAATCCAAAAATTACATAAGAAGCTATCTTCTTAATCACTTCAATAGTAAAGTTCTCATTTGAATTTTTTCTTTTTGAGAAGATTTTTATCATCATTTTATCAAAAGGAGAAACAAATGTTTTTGAAATGAAATTTATGATATTTGATTTTTGATACCAATCAAGAACCACAGATTTAATCTCTTCTTCGCCTTTTTCTTCTAATTTAAACTTAGTTGACCAAGCTATCAATGGTCTCCAAATTAATTGATCTATCAAGATAATTATTAAAATTAAGGTTCCTAATCCAAGAAACATTAAACTTAATTTTCCTTCTTCAGATGCTTTTGCAAGAAACGAACCCAATCCAGGAAGTGTATAATTTTGATTTATAATAGAAAAATTTTCACAAGCCATTAAGAAAAACCATCCACCAGCAACTGACATCATACTATTCCATATTAAACTGATAGAAGCATGTGGAAGATCAAGTATTGTAAATCTTTGCCAGAAATTTAGTTTATTTATTTTTGCACATTCATCTAATTCTCTTGGTATGGTTTTTAATGAGTTATAAAAACTGAAAATAAGATTCCAAACCTGACCCGTAAAAATAAGAATAATTGAAGCAAGTTCAAGTCCAACTCGTGAACCATTAAAAACAGAAAACATAAAAAAGAAAACTGGAGGTAAAAATGATAAAACAGGAATTGATTGAAGAACATCAAGAAGAGGTACCAAAATGATCTCTAATGTTTTATTTTTATATGCAAGATAACCATAAACAATAGCAAATATAAATGATAGAATAAATGCTATAAAAACTCTTAAAATAGAATAGAAAGAATAAAGTGGTAAATATTTTGCTGAAAGTATTATTCCCTTTTGTTGTACTGCAACTTGAGAATAATTTTTACTTCCAATAAATACAAAATAGAAAATAGAAAAAATTAAAACTATTGATAAAATATCTATCGGATTAAATGTTTTTCTATTCACCTAACTATAATACACCTAAATATGCATTTTTGTAAATAGATAATATTTCATCATAATTTGGTGCTCTTGGTGAAATTTTTTTTAATCTCTCATTTTTGTCAACTTCATCAGCAAAAATTTCTAATTCATTCTCTTCAACACCTAAATCCTTTAAACTTAATGGAACATTCATCATCTTGTTGAAGTTTACCAATAATTCAATCAATTTTTCTGCATCTTTATATTTATCTCCTGTTGATAAATCTAAAACTTCAATAACTTTAGCCATCTTTTCATATACATTTGGTAGTTCAAATTTAAAAACATATGGCATAAGAAGCGCATTAGAATAACCATGAGGAAATTCATATCTTAATGTAAGAGGGTATCCCATAGCATGAACAATCCCTGTTCCACTATGAGATATTTGAATTCCAGCATACATTGAAGCGAGGTGCATCATCTCTCTTGCCTCTAAATCCTCACTACTTGAAAAACTTCTCGGTAAATATTTGTATATTATTTTTATTGATTCATAACCAAAAATATCAGAAAATGGAGTTGAGCCAATTGAAAACAAACCTTCAAGTGCATGAGATAAAGCATCTAATCCTGTATCTCTAACAATTTTTTCATTCATTGTTAAAGTGAGTAATGGATCAAGAATTGCAAAATCTGGAATTATTAATTCTGATGTAATTGCAAGTTTTTTATTTTCATAAGTGATAACTGCAAATTTTGTTACTTCAGAACCAGTTCCTGAAGTAGTTGGAATTGCAACAAGAGTTGGAATTTTGTTTTTTAAAACTTTTTCTCCAGTTAAAAAGGGAACTATTTCTCTGTTAACAGCATATACACCAATTGCTTTTGCAGCATCAATACTACTCCCACCTCCAATTGCAATTATTGATGTACAATCATTTTCAATATACTTTTCTCCACCTTCAATAACAATTTTAGTATCTGGATTTGGAATAACTTTATCAAAAAGAACAAAATTAACATCAACTTCTTTTAGATAATTTATTAAATTGGATAAAGAGCCACTAACTTTGGTTGATTTTTGTCCTGTTACTATCAATGCTCTCTTACCTAAAAAATTTTTTATCTCTTTAATCTTTGAAAGATCTCCTTTTCCAAAAAAAACTTTAGTTGGTAAAAAAATTTGGAACTCCATAAAACACCTCCAGATAATTAAACTCATTAAAATTTTATCAAATATAGTATAATTAAAAAAGTAATTTTTACTAAGGAGGAATTAATGAATCCCCTAAATGAAAGAATAGATAAATTTTTAGAAAGATTGAATGATGCAAAAAAAAGAAATTTATATTTCTATCAAGCGCCTATTGAAAAAATTTATGATGCTCATGTTATTGTTGAAGGCAAAGATATGATTATGTTTGGTTCTTATTCTTATCTTGGACTTTTAAATCATCCAAAAATAAATGAAGCAAGCAAAAAAGCAATTGATGAGTTCAGTACAGGTGCTCATGGAGTAAGACTTCTTGCAGGAACAACCAAACTTCATATCCAGCTTGAGGAGAGAATTGCAAAATTTAAGCAAAGAGAAGCAGGTGCAGTCTTTAGTAGTGGATATGTAACAAATTTAACAACAATTTCAACTCTATTGACCAAAGATGATTATGTTTTTTGCGATAAATACGACCATGCAAGTATTGTTGATGGTGCAATTCAATCAAGAGCAAACTTTATAAGATTTGATCATAATGATATGGAGCACCTTGAGGATCTTTTAAAAGAAATTCCTGATGACAGTGTAAAGCTAATAGTTGTTGATGCGGTTTATTCAATGGATGGAGATATAGCCCCACTTCCAGCACTTATCGAATTAAAGAAAAAATATAATGCTATTCTAATGATTGATGAAGCTCATTCACTCGGAGTGTTAGGTGAAAATGGAAAAGGAATTGAAGAATATTTTAACATTTATAATGAAGTTGATATTGATATGGGAACACTTTCAAAAACAATACCATCTGTTGGGGGATATATAGCAGGTGATAGAAATTTAATAGATTTTATAAAACATAATTCAAGAGCATATATTTTTTCTGCTGCCTTACCTCCACCACAAGTAATGGCTGCTATTGTATCTTTTGATATTATAGAAGAAGAAAAATGGAGAATAAAAAAATTGTGGGAAAATATAGATCACTACACTTCAGAGCTTAAAAAAATGGGTTATAATATAATGAACACTCGATCAGCAATTATACCTATCCTTTTAAAAGATGATGAACTTGCTCTTAAACTCACAAGGATTTTATGGGATGAGGGAATTTTAATATTTCCAATTCTAACTCCTGCAATACCTCCTGGAAGTTCAAGACTACGTTCTTGTATTATGGCATCACACTCCTCAGAAGATATTGATAAAGCCTTAAGAGCACTATATAAAGGTGGAAAAGATTTAGGTTTAATATAATCTTTAGAATTATGTCATTTTGGTGTCAGACACCATATTGATATAATAAATTTGAAAATTTTATAAATTTTATCTCTTTTTCCTTAATTATCGGTGCTCTAATTACTATTGAATCTCTATCTTTATCTATACTTTCTAATATTCCAAGATAGAGAAGGAATCTATCTTTATCCAAAAATCCAACAATCGAGTTTTGAAGTGGAGTATATTTTTTTAAATTATAACCAATTATATTATTTTCATTAAAATGAATTTTTATTCTTTTACTATTTAAAAAATATTCTCTAAATTTTTTATTTCTATACTCCATTCTCTCTAACCTTGTTCTTTCAATGCTATTTGATGAGGGTTTTATTTTTACTATTTTTTTGTTTCCATAAATAAAAGGTTTAATTAAATTGTCTATCTCGTTTTCATTTTCAAAAATAATGATATAATCAGGATCCAAAATTTCAATTTTATTATGTTTAAGAACCTCTGCAATTATACCATTAACCAAACCTGTTGTATCTATCAAGATATAATCTAAAAATTCTTTCTCCATCGCCTTTAAAAGTTTGAAACTGCCAACAACTAATTGTAAAAGATTGCCCTTAGGAGATACTCCACCAATAAAATACATCTTATCAGGTTCTATTTCAGATAAATTATTTAAATTTTTTTTAACTATTCCAAAGCTTATTGTGCCAGGAGGACCTATATTAGATTGTCCTATATCCAAATCTAAAACTCCAACTTTTTTTCCAATTTTGAAAATTTCATTAGCAAGATAAAGAATAAATGTTGATTTTCCCGAATCTGAACCCCCTATAACCATCAATTTTTTCCCATTTTTTATAAAATCATCTTTTGTTTTTATCCACTCTTTTTCAACTATTATATTCATTCAAATTAATATTCTCTTTTAATCCATTTTCCATATCCACCTTCAATTAGAAATCCCCTACTTTCATCAAAAACAACCTCACCTCTTAGAATTGTTTTAACAACTTTTCCAAAAATTTCAAAATTTTCAAAAGGTGTATATTTACCTTTACTATAAAATAGATTACCCTCCACCTTCCATTTTCTCTTCAAATCAACAAGAACAAGATCTGCATCTTTCCCAACCTCTATTCCACCTTTATTTTTACCTATATTCAAAATTTTTGCTGGATTTTCACTCATAACCTCAACAAATCTTTTTATTGAAATTCTTTTTTTTACTACTCCCTCAGAAAAAATAATTGGAAAAATAGTATCAATTCCAGATATTCCAGAGGCAATTTCAAATATATCATCTTTATCTTTTTCACTTTTCCATTCACCAGAAAAGTGGTCAGATGCAACACAATCAATAATTTTATTTTCTAAATATTTCCATAAAAGCTCTTTATTCTCATAACATCTAACAGGAGGTGAGGTTTTTACAAGTTTTGGATTACTTATTAAATCATCTTGTGTTAATAAAAGATGATTCGGAGTCACTTCACAACTAATTTTAACTCCCTGCTCTTTTCTCTCCTTAACTATCCTAACACCTTCACTTGTTGATAAATGTGCAATATGTAACCTTAAATTTGTATCTTTAATTAATCTTGATGTGTTCCAGATTGAAATTGGTTCTGCCAAATATGGTCTTGCTTTTATCCATGCTTCTCCACCTTTTAAATTTTTATCTTTTTTTACCTTTTCCATAAAATGGTCTATGATTGAAAAATCCTCTGCATGAATTGTAAAAAGAATGTCTCTGTTTTTTAAAAAGGAAAAAAGGTCATACATCTCACCATAAGTTAGATGTTCATAATAAGGAGCAGATGAATAACCATAAATTTTAAAACCAATCACTCCTTCATCATATAGTTCTAAAAGATCATTAAAATTAGATTCCCTTACCATATCTCCAGTGATACCACCATAAAGTGCATAATCACAAAAAGCCTTGTTTTTAATTGAATCTAATTTTATGAAAAGAGATTTTTTATTTTTTATTTGTGGAATTGATGTGCAGGGCATATCTACAATAGTTGTTATTCCTGAAGATATTGCTGCCTTACTTCCACTATCGAACTCCTCTCTATTTGTAAAACCAGGATCATTGAAATGAACATGCATATCTATTCCACCAGGTAAGATTATTAGACCCGTTGCATCAATTATCTCTTTACCTTCTGATTGAAATTTACCAATACCTATTATTGACTCTTTTTCAATCAAAATATCTAAATTTTCAAGTTTTCCATTATAAAAAACCATCCCTCCAGTTATTATTTTCATTATTATCCTCCAACATCAAAAATTGATATAACTTTAAAATTATCTGTGTCAACTAAACCTATATCTGTTATTTTAAGATGTGGAATAACAGGTAGTGCCATAAAAGAGAGGGTCATAAATGGATCCTCAAGTTCAACTCCGAGTTTGTTTGCTATAAAAAGCAATCTATTATATTCTTCATTAAGCTCTTTTGCGCTTTTGTCTGTCATCAAACCTCCATAAGGAAGTGATAATAAATGTACAATTTTACCATTCTTTGCAATTGATATTCCTCCGCCATAAGATTCAAGTATAGAAATCGAAAGCAAGATATCTTTGTCATTTGTCCCTATTGATATAATATTATGATGATCATGGGCAATTGAAGATGCTATTGCTCCCTCTTTTAATTTAAATCCTTTTATAAATCCTACTCCCACATTTCCGGTTGCCTTATGTCTTTCAACTACAACTATCTTTAAGATATCTCTTTTTGTGTCTGATACAACATATCCATCTTCAATTTTTGCTTTTAAAATATATCTTTCAGTTATTAAAGATTTTGAAGAAGCACCTATCACATTTATAGAATCATTCGAAGCTTTAATTTTAATCTTATCGTATGTTAAAGTTTTGATGTTAATAGTATTTTTTACTCCTCCCTCAGATTTTGTTTTTTCATAAGAGAACATTGGAACTCCCTCTTTTGCAACAAGATTTCCTTTATAAAAGGTAAGAAGAGGTTCGAAATTGTTTAAATCTGAGAAAACAACAATATTTGCATAATAATTTGGTGCAATAGCTCCAATTTTAGGTAAATTAAAATATCTTGAAGGATTTAATGTTGCAAGTCTTATTGATAAAACTGGATCAAGCCCCTTTTTTACAAGTTTTTTTAAAATTGAGTTGATATGACCCTCTTTAATCAAATCTTTTGGATGTCTATCGTCTGTGCATAATAAAATTTGAGGATAAGTGTTTGTATCAATCAATGGAAATAAAGCATCTAAATCTTTAGCAGCACTTCCTTCTCTTATCATTATCCACATTCCCTTTTTTAATTTTTCTCTTGCTTCTGGTAAATTTGTACATTCATGATCAGATTTGATACCACCTGTTATGTATGCGTTGAGATTATTACCAAGTAAAAATGGAGCATGTCCATCTATAATTTTATTTTCGAAATATTCCAATTTTTTTAAAACATCCGCATCACAATTTAATACACCAGGATAGTTCATCATCTCACCAAGCCCAATAACTCTATCATTTGATAAAAATGGATAGAGATGTTCTATATTTAATCTTGCACCTGAATTTTCATAAGGTGATGAAGGAACACAAGAAGGTAACATAAAAAATATATCCATAGGCAAATTTTCTGAGGCATTCAAAATATATTTTATACCTCTTATTCCTGATACATTTGCTATTTCATGAGGATCAGCAATAACACATAAAGTGCCTTGGGGTATAACAGCTTTTGCGAATTCACCTGGTGTTAAAAATGTACTTTCTATGTGTATATGACTATCTATTAAACCAGGTGAAGCATAATATCCTTTTAAATTGTAAATCTCTTTTGCTTTATTATATTTTCCAACTCCAACAATTTTATTTTCATAAATAATAATGTCTCCTTCTTCAATTGAATTATCAAAAACATTAACTATTTTTACATCTTTTAAAATAACATCTCCTTCTCTCTCTTCTTTTGCGACCTCGATTTTCTCTCTCAAACTCATCTATACCTCGAAAGTTATAATAGATAAAATTATTTTAAATACTGATCTTTTAGATATATGTACTCTTTTGCATTCTGTTTTATTCTGTTTATCTCTTCATTTGTCAATTTTCTCAAAAATCTTGCAGGTGTACCGAGTATCAATGAATTATCTTCAAAAACTTTTTCTTCTGTAACAACAGAACCTGCACCAACTATTGAATTATTTCCAATTTTTGCACCATTTAAAATGATTGAACCCATACCTATAAGAGTGTTATTACCTATTTCACATCCATGTATAATTGAATTGTGTCCTATTGTAACACCCTTTCCAATTTTTGTTGGATAGTTAGGTTCAGAATGAATAACTGAATTATCCTGAATATTTGTATCATCACCAATTGTTATTGAATCTACATCCCCCCTTATAACAGCACCAAACCAAACACCCACATTATCTCCAATAACAACATTTCCTATAATATAGGCAGTTTCACTTATCCAAGACTTCTTTCCAATTTTTGGTTTAAAATCTTTATAATCTCTTATCAAAATAACACCTCTTTTATAATAGATTATAATAAATTTATCTATAAATAAAAATAATAGAAGTTATAATCCAAAAAGTAATTGTTAATATAAGAGGGATATCAGAAGTTACAAGCTTTGTTGGTTCTCCTTCATTTGTTTTATAAATTAAATATAAATATCTTAAAATTCCATAAATAACAAATGGGATTGTATAAACAAGAGATTCTCCAAATTTTTCTTTTGTTTCGATTGATACTGTATACAAGGCATAAGACAGAATTGTTGAAGTTGATAAAACAACAATTATTTTATCAAGAAACTCTACGGAGTAAGAAGAAAGAACTTCTCGATGTCTATTTGCATTTTCTTTTAAAGATATAATTTCAAATCTTCTTTTTGAAAATCCCAAAAATAGTGATAGAAAAAGTGTGCAAAGAATTAGCCAACTTGAAATATTAATTCCTGTTGCTATAGAACCTGTTAAAATTCTCAATATAAAATTTAAAGCAATTACAAAAACATCTATGATAACTATTTTTTTAAAATAGATTGTATACAAAATGTTAATAAAAATATAAAAAATAAAAAGGAGTGTTAATTTGTAATTTAAAAAAAATGAAAAAATTAGAGAAATTGAAATAAAAGAAATTGAAATTATTAATGCAAAATTTTTTGAAAAAAGTCCTTTTGCTAAAGGTCTCTCTTTTTTTATTGGATGAAGTTTGTCATTTTCTAAATCTTTTATATCATTAAAAACATAAAGGCCACTTGTTAACAATGAAAATAAGATAAAAGATACAAAAGTTTGTAGAAAAAAAGATTTGTTAAAAAGGTTTTTAGAGAATAAAAGTGGAGCAAAAACAAATAGATTTTTTATCCAGTGTTTAACTCTAATTAAGTTAAAGAAATTTTTCATAAAACTTTAAATTTTTCTACTTCTGTTGTTCTTATAAAAAAAGATGAAGATCTTGATGGATATATAATTCCAAAGGGTCCGAAAATATTCTTTGGATTATACTCAATATCAACAATTTTTATATCACTTACATTTGCATCAGTTGTAAAATATGCTTGAGTTAGTTTTCCAAGTGGAGGGCCCAAAATTTCTCCTATCAAAAAAGCAAGTAAAAGTAAGAGAATATTTATAGTGTGAGTTAAAATCAAAAGAATTAAAAAAATAAGAAAGGTTAAAAAACTTGCAACTGCAATACTTGTTCCACATCTATTATGAATTGCGAGATTTTTTTCACCATTGATTAATCTTTCTCTTCCTTCTATGCTTGAAGAAAAAATTTCATCTGGTGATGCTGGTCCAAAAACATAGAAGCCATTTTCTCTTGCATATCCTGAGAAAATATTTTTTCTTCTTAATCTCTCTTCTAAAACATTTATCGTTGCATGCTCAAGAGCATGATTTTTTCTTAGTTTCCTGTTAACTGCAATTTCAATTATCTGAAGAGGAATTGTCAATAAATTTAGAAAACCGTGGATTAAATAACCAATAGGTAAAATAAAAATTAAAAACAGAATTGGTAAAAAGATTATTAGCAAAAAGAGAAATATCATTTTTTAAATTTTTTCGAAATTATCTCTTTTAAATCAGGTTTTCCAATTTCTTGTAATTCATAAAGAACTCTAACATTTTCTTTATTAATTTTTATAATCTTTCCAAGATTTATAGGCGTAGCTACTATCACAAGTTCAGCAGGGATTGAATTTATTACCTCTTCAAGTTCTTTAAGTTGATTTTCACCATAACCAAGAGCAGGTATAATTTGACCTAATTGTTGATATTTTTCAAATGCTTCTTTAATAGAACCTTTAATATATGGGTGAGGATCAACAATTTCTTTGGCACCATATTTCTTTGCTGCAACAAATCCTGCTCCATATGACATATTACCATGTGTTAATGTAGGTCCATCTTCAACAACAATTACTCTTTTTCCCTTAATCTTTTCATAATTATCTATAAAAATAGGAGAGGCTGCCTCAACAACAATAGCATCTGGATTTTTTTCATATATTGTACCTCTTATCTTTTGAATGTTTTCAAAAGAAGATGTATCAACTTTATTAATAACAATTACATCTGCAGAAAGGAAATTTACTTCTCCAGGATGATATGTAGTTTCATTACCAGCTCTTAATGGGTCGACAACAACAATTTGTAAATCAGATTTATAAAATGAAAAATCGTTATTTCCTCCATCCCATACAATAATATCTGCTTCTTTTTCTGCGTTTCTTAGTATATCTTCATAATCTACACCTGCATAAACTACTATTCCTCTATTTATATGTGGTTCATACTCTTCTCTCTCTTCTATAGTACAATTTGCTTTATCCATATCTTCTATTTTTTCAAATCTTTGAACTCTCTGTTTTTCTAAATCACCATATGGCATAGGATGTCTAATAACGACCGGTTTTAAACCCATTTCTTTCAAAATCTCCGTAACTCTCCTTGTTGTTTGACTTTTGCCACTGCCTGTTCTTATTGCACAAATTGAAATAACTGGCTTTATACTTTTGATTTGAGTATCTTTTGGACCAAGCAACATAAAATTTGCACCTCTTGAAAGTGAAATTGATGCTTTATGCATAACATATTCATGTGAAACATCAGAATAAGAAAAAACCACAAAATCTACATTGTATTTTTTTATCAAATCAGTTAGTTCAGATTCAGGAAAAATTGGAATTCCATCTGGATATAATTTTCCAGCAAGTGATGCTGGATATTTTCTTCCTTCAATATTTGGTATTTGAGTTGCTGTAAATGCAACAACATCATATTCTTCATTGTCTCTAAAAAAGGTATTGAAATTATGAAAATCTCTTCCTGCAGCCCCCATAATAATAACTTTCTTCTTCATCTATACCTCCTAATACAATAAAATCTACTTTAATATCCATATTAGTATCTAATATTTAAATTTTTTGTCAAGTTACTTGTTATTAGATTACTGAAAAACTTCCATTTTGCCATTCTTACCCCCGATTTCGCTGAGGAAACAGGAATCCAGCATTTCCATCTTATCATTCCCGTCATCACGAAAGTGGGAAAAACTGGAATCTAATTCCTCTATGTTGTCATTCCCGTGAAAACGGGAATCCAGAAATCCAATCTGTAATATAGAAATCCAATCTGTAATATAGATTACTACTTCCATAGGAATGATACTTTGGATAACTTTTCCAAAGACCTCTATATTTCCAAAAGTTATAACTATTTATATTACTCCTAAACTGGAAGAATAAGATTTATTGGTTCAAGAGATTAGGAATAAAAATTTATATCATATAATTTAATTTTTTAATGTTTACAAAAACAGACAACCTACTTTTGTAAACTATTATAGATTTCTACTTTCGGAAGAATGATATTCTGGATAACTTTTTTATGGATCTCGCTATTGCAATGTGATAAGTTAACTTATAATTAAATTAAAAAAATTATAAATTAAATCTCTACAATTATCATTAAATATTTTTGTAACAAAAAAGATTAAATAGAGTCATTTATTCAGGAGGTGAGTATGAAAGAATGGGCTTTGATTTTAGGATCGTCAAGTGGATTCGGAGCTGCAACAGCCATTGAATTGAGTAAAATTGGTTTTAATATAATTGGTGTACATTTTGATAGAAAAGAGAACTTATCAAAAGTTGAAGATATTTTTAATAAAATTAAAAATAACAATGTTGAAGTTTTATTTTTTAATCTGAATGCAGCAGATCAAAAAAATAGGGAGTATATTTTAGACGAAATAGAAAAAAAATTTAAAGAGGATAATGATGAAAATTCAATTTTTGTATTAATGCACTCATTAGCATTTGGAAGTTTAAGAAAGTTTATTGATGAGAATAGAGAAAATTCAATAACTCAAAAACAGATTGAAATGACAGTTGATGTTATGGCTAATCAACTTATCTATTGGACTCAAGATATATTTTATAGAAAATTATTTAAAAATGGTGGAAGAATATTTGCAATGGTAAGTTCTGGAGATGATAGAGTATTACCATATTATGGAGCTGTTTCTGGAGCAAAAGCAGCAATTGAAGCGTATATAAGACAACTTGCTTATGAACTTGCTCCATATAAAATAACTGTAAATGCAATAAAAGCTGGTGTCACTGATACACCTGCTTTAAGAAAAATCCCAGAGAATGAAAAATTAATAGACTTAGCTTTATTAAAAAATCCATCAAAGAGATTAACAACACCAGAAGATATAGGAAAAGCAATGGCTTGTTTATGTAATAAAAATTTATACTGGATGACAGGTAATGTTATAAGAGTTGATGGGGGAGAAGATATTGTAGCTTAAAATTTTCAAAGAGTTTAAAAGGGTGGCTCTTAAAAAAGCAATAAATTTGAACCACCCTTAAAAATTATGAAAATGATTTTATAACTAACGCTGTATTAACTCCTCCAAAACCAAATGAATTTGACAAAGCATATCTAATTTTATGTTCTCTGCCTACATTTGGTACATAATCAAGATCACATTCAGGATCTTTTTCTTCTTGATTTATTGTAGGATGAATAAACCCTTCATTTATCATTAAAATTGTTGCGATTACTTCAATAGCCCCAGCAGCTCCAAGAAGATGCCCAATCATCGATTTCGTCGAGGATATTGGTATTTTATATGCTCGATCACCAAAAACTGTTTTTATAGTTTCGGTTTCTATTTTATCGTTAAGTGGTGTCGATGTTCCATGTGGATTAATATAATCGATTTCATCTTTTGGAACATCACCTTTTTTCAAAGCAATTTCTAATGCTTTAGCTCTTGGACCTCCTGATGGTTCAGGTGCGGTTATGTGATAAGCATCAGATGTTTGAGCATAAGATATTATTTCTGCATATATTTTTGCATTTCTTTTTTTAGCGTGTTCAAGTTCCTCAAGAACTAAAACTCCTGCTCCTTCACCCATTATAAAGCCATCTCTTTTTTTATCAAAAGGTCTTGATGCTTTTTGAGGTTCATCATTTCTCGTTGAAAGAGCCTTTGATTGTGAAAAACTAACTATTCCTATTGGTGTTATAGATGCTTCGCTACCACCAGCAAAAATAATATCCGCATCATCTCTTTTTATTGCTTCATGTGCTTCACCAATAGCAGTTGCACCAGCAGAACATGCAGTTGTTGGACACGAGTTATAACCATTTATTTTTAATTTTATTGAGACCCATCCCGAAGCCATATTTGGTATCATCATTGCAGAAAGGTAAGGGGAAACAAGATTAGGGCTCTTATTAATCATTGTTCTTATACCCTCTTCTAAACTTATAATTCCTCCGATTCCTGAAGCAACAATAGCACCAACTCTATAGGGGTCTTCTTTATTTAAATCTAAAAGTGAGTCTTGATAACTTGATAAGGATGCTGCTATTGCAAATTGGGAAAATCTATCAATTCTTTTAAGCTCAATAACTTTTATCTCTTTATCAAAATTTTTTAAATCAAAATCTTTAACCTCTGCAGCAATCTGAACATCTAATCCAGTTGGATCAAAAGCTTTTATTCTATCAACACCTGATTTCCCTGAAAAAAGATTATTTTTAAACTCCTCTAAACCATTTCCAAGAGGAGAAATAATGCCCATTCCCGTTACAACTACTCTTCTTTCCATTTTATATCTTAGACGAGATATAATCTAAAGCACTTTTTACATCTTTTATTTTTGGAATATCTGAATCAGGAACAGTAATATTGAACTCTTCCTCTAAACCAGTTATCAAATCCATAACACCGAGAGAATCTAAACCTAAATCATCAATAAATTTGTCCTCTTCATTAAATGAATCAATTCCTGTTTTTTCAACAAACACCTTTTTAAATTTTTCCATTACTTCTTCTTTTGCCATAAATTACCTCCTTAAATTTAAAATCCGAGGGATAACCCTCCGTCAATAATAAAAACTTGACCAGTTATATAAGAAGATTCAGGAGATGCTAAAAATGTTACAAGTTTTGCTACATCTTCAGGTTTACCGAATCTTTTAAAAGGAACTTTTTCGAGAATTTTCTTTTTTAAATCATCATCTAAAATTAAAGTCATCTCTGTTTCAATGTACCCTGGAGCTATAGCATTAACCCTAATATTTCTACTTGCAACCTCTTTTGCAACTGTTTTAGTAAAACTTATTAAACCACCTTTAGATGCACTATAATTTGCTTGTCCAGCATTTCCATATATACCAACAATGGATGAGATGTTAATAATTGAACCATCTTTATTTTTAATCATATAAGGAAGAACCTCTTTTGTCATCAAAAAAGGACCAGTTAAATTAACATTAATAACTTCTATGAAATCCTCGAGTTTCATTCTTATTATTAGATTATCTTTTGTTATTCCAGCATTATTTACAAGAAGGTGAACATTTTTAAAATTATCAATAAAAACATTTACAACATTTTTAACATCTTCACTTTTAGAGATATCTCCTTTTAAAAGCAAAACATTTACATTGAAATTTTTTTCTATATCATCTTTAATCTTCTCTGCTTCCTCAAGATTTTTTAAAAAATTTAAACCAATATTATAACTATTTTTTGCGAGTTCGTATATAATTGCTTTACCTATACCTCTTGTTCCACCAGTAACCAATGCATTTTTAAATTCTTTCATATCTCTCATCTACTAACAGTGATTCTGAATTTAAAAAAACAAGATTATTAAAATCTCTTGAACCGAGATTTGTTAAAACCTTATTTGGTCCAACCTCATAAAAATTTTTTACACCTAACTCTTCCATTTTTGTTATTGTTTGTATCCATCTTACTGGTCTTGTTATCTGGCCAAGTAAAACCTCTTTTATTAGATTACAATCTGAAAGTTCTTGATTTGTAACACTGGAAATATAGCCAAATTTAGGATTTAAGAAATTAAAATTAGTCAAGACTTTACTAAATTCATCCTCTGCTTTTTTCATTAAAGGAGAGTGAAATGGTAAAGATGTTTTAAGAGGAATTAATCTACCCTTTTTTTCTGAAACTAAGTTTTTTAAATCCTCCAAAAGATTTTCTTCGAGTGAAAGAACGGTTTGAGTTTTTGAGTTATATCCAGCAATCTGAATTATACCTTTTTCTTGTAAATTACTAATAATCTCTTCAATATCATCAAGGTTTAAATTCAATATTGCAACTTGAACTCCCTTAATATTACCAATAAATTTTTTCATTGTTCTTGCTCTTTCTCTAATAAGAATCAGAGCATCTTCAAACGTAAGAGAATTTGCACACAATAAAGCACTATATTCTCCAAGAGAATTACCGGCAACATAATCAGGTATTAAATCATTTTTTTCTAAATATTTGAAATGAATGTAACTTGTTAGAAGAATAGTTATTTGAGCATTTTCTGTATCTTTTAAAACTTCATCATCTGTTTCGAATAGAAGATACTCTAAATTCATATTTAAAATTTTTTGAGCCTCTTTTAAATAACTATACCCCTCTTCATATTTAGAAAGAATTACCTTTCCCATCCCCTTGTACTGTGAACCTTGTCCTGGAAAAATAAATCCCTTCATTTTACTTTAATAGCTCCTCCTTTCTTTTTAATGTAGCAAAAATAATTCCATCTGCTACAGTTTCATCATCTACAGATGCAGAAACTTTAAATTTTATAAAGCCCATTTTTTTAAATAAAACTTCAGATTTTAGAATTAGTAAATTTGAAGGAAAAACTGGTTTTTTAAAAACGAAACTTTCTATTTTTACAAAGATTGGGAAAAGATCCTCCTCATTTTTATTAAAGATTAGAAGTGATGTTTGTGCAAGGGCTTCAACTATTAAAACACCTGGCATTACAGATAAATCAGGAAAATGTGCTTTAACCCAGAATTCATCATTTCTAATTTTTCTTGACGCAATTATTTTCTTCCCTTCTACCCTTTCTAAAATCTCATCAACAAAAATAAATGGTTCCCTATGTGGAAGTAATTTTTTTATTTCTTCCATATCTTTCTCCCTAATAAAGTAATAACTACAATTCCAATCGAAATTAAGGATATAGTTAGAATAATATTTTTTCTCTCTTTTTTAATGAATTTTTTCCCAATTAGACTATTTACAACTTTTTCTGAAACTCCATCAAGGTTTGTTAAATTTAAACTTCTTAACTCTTTTTTTATTGTCTCATATTTCTCCATATTCATCCTCTATTATTTTTTTAAGATTTTTTCTTGCTCTAAACAACCTAACTTTTACTAAATTCATAGAAATTTTAAGTATCTTACTTATTTCATCATAACTGAACTCTTGAATATCTCTCAAAATTATTATTTCTTTATCTTTTTTATCAAGCTTGTTTAATGCATTTACTATTTTATTTCTTCTTTCATTTTCCAACATTTCATCAACAATTGATGTTGTTTTTTCCTCCTCTTTTGAAATTAATTTTCTTTCTATGTTTGTTTTTTTAATTTTTTTGAAACAACTATTTCTTGCAATTCTTAATAGCCAATATTTAAAATCTTCTTCATTTCTTAAACTCTTCAAGTTTACAAAAGCTTTTAAAAAAGTTTCTTGTGCCAAATCTTTTGCTTCCTCCTCATCTCTTATAATGTAGTAACAATATGTAATGATATCTTTTTCATAAATCTCAACAAGTTGTGCGAAAGCACTTACTTCTCCTTTTTTAGCTTTTCTTACTAATTCTTTCTCAATCATTAAAAAAGATTCCTTTTTTTAAATTTTGTTACAAAATTTTTTTACTTAATGATATAATTTTATATTATAATTAATTTGGAGGTGGAAATTGGAACTTACAGGAAATTTGAAGGATTTTACAATAGAGGACTTATTAAAATTTATAAACTTATCTAAAAGGACAGGTGTAATTTATATTAAAGGAAATGTGGAAAAAGAGGGAGAAAAAGAGGGAATAATCTTTTGTAAAGATGGAAACATTATTGACGCAGAACTTGGTGATAGAAGCGGAGAAAATGCTTTTTATGTTGTTTTAACAATGAAAGAAGGAACATTCAATTTTTCAAAAGAGTTGCCAAAAGATAAAACTGTAAAAATAAACAAACAACTTGAAGAACTTTTGTTTGAGGGAGCAAAACAGGTTGAAATTATTGATGATGTTTTAAAAAAATTACCCTCTCTTGATACAATTTTTAGAGTCAACCCAACTCCTCCATCTGCAAAGATAAGTTTAAATAAAGATGAATGGATGATACTGAATAAATTTAGAGATGGAAAAACAATAAGGGAAGTAAAAAATGAAGTTAATTTAAATGAGATAGATGTTTTAAGAACTATTCTATCTTTAATTAATGCTAATCTTATAGTTCGTGAAGAAGTTGATATTATGAAAATAGTACCAGAGCATTCAGATAAAGCAAAATCTATCATAAAAACATATTCTGGACTTGATATAAGTTTATTCCCAACAAATAATGTTAGAGCAAATAATTTTTTCTTTAAAGTTGATGGGAAAAAGGATCTTGAAACCATTATGAACGAAATGAAATTGAAAAGAAAGGATGCTCTTTCTCTTTTTATGCTACTGATAAAAGAAGGTGCTTTAAAAGTAAGAATTTCACCAAGTTTATTCAATAAAATTGAAGAAGAGCTAAAGAAATAAGAAATCTAAATGAGAAAATTTATAAATATTATATTTCTATTTCTTCTATTTTTTATTATATTTCCATTAAATGTTCAAGCAAAAGATTATTATTTTAAAGAAGTTTTAACAAATATATATATTAATCAAGATGGTTCTTTTGATGTTGAAATAGAAAGAGCATATCATTTTTCAGGAAGTTTCTCCTGGGCAACTTATTATATTGATAAAAAAGGATTTAATGAAATAGAAGGTTTTATTTTGAAAGATGATTTTGGAGAATTTAAGAGAACTGATTATGAAACACAAGAAGAGAGAACATATACTTTTCAAAACCTTGGGAATATGTATTCAATTAAATTTTTTTATAAAGCAGAAAATGAAGATAAAACATTCTATTTTAAATATAAAGTTTTAGGTGGAATAAAGTCATATCTTGATATTGCTGATTTTTATTGGAAAGTAATTGAGGACAGATGGGAAGAGGATACAAAATATTTTGAATGCAAAATCTATTTTCCAGAAGAGATTAACGAAGATAGTTTTTATGTTTTTGCGCATGGACCTCTTTGGGGTGAGATTGAAAAAAATAATGGAAGTGGAGCTATTCTTACTATAAAAGATCTTCCTAAAAACAGTTTTGTTGAGGCAAGAATTCTTTTTCCATCATACATACTTAATGTTCAAAAAATCGGAGAATATAAATTAGATGAAATTCTCTCTTACGAAAGAGAGCTCGCAAATAAATCTAATATAGAAATAAATAAAGCTAAATCAATAATATTCATATTAATTTTAATTCCATTAATAATATTAGCTATCTGCTTTTATCTTTTTAGAAAATATGGAATTGAGTTTAAGCCATCTAAAGATTATCTTTATATTAGAGAACCTCCGGATAATCTCCCTCCATCTATTGTTGGTTATCTTTTTAAATGGAAACAGGTTGATGCAAAAGACTTCACAGCGACATTAATGGATCTAATAAGAAAAGGTTACATAAAAATTGAAACCAAAGAAAAAGAGGTTGGTTTATTATTTAAAAGAACCAAAAATATTTTATTTTTTACAAAGACAAATAAAAGTAGTGATGATTTAAAAATTTATGAAAAAATAATATATGATTTTCTTTTTAACAGTTTAACATATAGTGATGTTATAAATTTTTACTCAAATAAAAGCTCTTTAAAAATAATTGAATCTCTATTCAAAGGAAAATCAGGTTTGTTACCTGATATTGCTGGAAAAAGTGAAACAACAGTTTCAACAGAAGATATTAATAATTTCATTAAGAAATATCCTCAAGAATTTAGAACAATTTTTAATGCATTTAGTGAAAGCATTAAAGAAGAAGGGGGAGAACTTGGTTATTTTGAAGAGACTGGATTTAAGATAGGAATTATCTTGGCGATTTTTTCTATTATTTTTTTAGTTTTAACTATTTATTTTGCTATTATGTATAATGCTACATTTCTTATCATATATTCAATAATAATATCTGGTTTAACTATTCTTTTATCAATTTTTATGCCAAGAAGATCAAAGGTTGGTTCTGAGACATTTAATAAGTGGAATGGATTAAAAAGATTTTTAACAGATTTTTCGAATTTAAGAGAGGCTATTCCAAAATCAATTGTAATTTGGGATAAATATCTTGTTTATGCAGTAACTTTTGGAATTGCAGAAAAAGTTATAGATGAACTTAAGATATTATTACCAAATATAAATGAAAATGAAATATCAAAAAGTTATTTAATAGGAACATTTTATAGTAGTGGCTCTTTTAATTTTGATTCATTTTCTATGAATTTAACATCAATGATATCATCTTTTAATTCTATAACACAAATTGCCTCATCTTCACTTTCATCATCAGGTGGAGGGGGAGGATTTTCTGGTGGTGGAGGCGGAGGTGGTGGTGGTGGAGGGGGTGGTGCAGGTTAAAAATTTAAATCACTATTTTTTTAACTTCAATTTCTAAATCTTCAATAAAAATTTTTGCCTTTTCTTTAAAACTTTTAATATCACCAGTAGTGTAAAATTCTAAAATAGATTTATCTTTATTATCAATATAATTTTTTATATATTCGATTATTTCTTCTGCAGGATCAACTATTTTTACATCAGGAAGAATTTTTAAAATTAAATCTCTCAGAGCAGGGAAATGTGTACATCCAAGTATTAATGTATCGACAAATTTAATTTTTTCTAATGTTTCTTTTGCAATTAAATATGTTGGATTATTGTTAATTATTCCATTTTCTACTATATTCACAAGTTCTTGAGAGCCAATTTCATAAACTTTAACCTTACTATTTTTTAACAAAATTTTATCTCTGTAAATATGAGTATTAGCAGTAAGAGGAGTTGAAATGACTCCTATTAAACCATTTCGTGTTATTTTTATACTTTTCTCAACCGCACCATCAATTACACCAATAATTGGTATTTCATAATTTTTCTTTAAAAAATCAAGTGCTATAGAACTGACAGTATTACAGGCAACAATTATTAAATCAACTTTTTTAGAAATTAAAAAATTTGTTAATTTTTCACTTCTATCTATTATTTCATCTTTTGATTTTAAACCATATGGGTAGTAATTTTCATCCCCTATATACAGATAGATATTATTAGGAAATTTTTCATAAATTACCTTTAGAACTGAAAGTCCACCAATTCCAGAATCGAATATTCCTATTTTGCTCATTGATTAAAATATTCATTTATAGCATCAAATATGGCTTCTGCAAGTTTTTGTCTGATATTTTCATCAAGAATCATTTTTTCTTCATTAGGGTTTGAAATATATAAAGGTTCTAATAAAACGCTTGGCATAGTGTTTATGTCTTTAACAACTTGAAAACCTCTATTTCTTATTCCTCTATCAATTGTGTTCAATGCGTTTATGATTTTTTTATGTACTAACTCAGCGAACTTTAAACTTAATGGATGAAAATAATATGTTTCAGTTCCAGATACATCGCTTGATGTCGATGCATTTAAGTGGAATGAAATGAAAAGATCTGCACCAGAAGAATTTGCTATTGTAACTCTCTTATCAAGATTTGGAGTTAATTTGTCATTCTCTTTTGTTCTTGTCATTATTACTTTTGCACCAGATGTTTCAAGCAAATTTTTTACTCTAATAGCAATATCAAGAACAATTTTACTCTCAAACGCTCCAGAAGGACCAACTGCACCAACATCATAATAGATACCATTTGTGTATGCTCCATGACCAGGATCTAAAATAATAATTTTATCCTTTAAACCTTTCGAGAGCTCTTTTGTATATGTTATCTTAAGAGATGGCGGGGTTTTTGAAGAAGTTATTTGAACATCTGGTAGATTTTTAGATCTTTTTAAAACAACTGTAGTTATGGGTAATTTTGAACCACTCCTTGGTGTAGTTGAAATATTTATTACTGCTTCATTTTCCTTTAAATTTGTATCTGGATGTGGTAAAGCATTGATATTCAAAGTAACTGTATCAGTTTGAATTGATTGAGTAAATTTTGTTTGAAAGGATAAAATAATTGTATATATCTCTTTAAATTCTGATTCCTGATTAAAATTTATTTCAAAAATATAAGGATCAAGATAAACAATTTTATTACTTTTATCAAAATTTACAGCACAATCTATAACAAATGGAATATATTCTAAAGGAATAAATAAAATGTCATTTGTAATTAGTGGGTTTAAAGTAAAATCTTTTATTTTATCACCTTTTTTAACTGTTGAACTTTCATTAATTTCAACTTTTAAACCTCTAAAAAAGAATGAAAGAATTTTTTCTTTTTCATCCCATGTTGCAGGATATCCAAGAGATTCAAAAAGAGATTTTGCTGGTACATAAAGAGTGTTGTTCTTCTCGAATGGCGAGGGAAATATAGATAAATAATTATCTGATAAATAAATTGGGTAACTGATTGATACTCCTTTTGATAAAATGGTTATAGAAAGTCCAGTTGATGTTCTTTTTATATTATATTTATATTCTTGGTTAAGGTCAATTACAACTCTTACTACTGATGGATCAAGTGAGTATTGGCTACATCTGACTCTTAGAACAGAATATTTATTGATATCTTTTGATAATGGTCCTGAAAGAAGTATTGAATTATTAAAATCAACAACAATTCTAATTGGATTATAAATAATTGTTTCAGTATAATCTTTTATTTCATTGCTACTTATTATATCAATTACAATATTTCCTGCTTCATCTTTATAAGAAATATCATTTATCTGTATTTTTGATTCAGTTACTACTGTTTCTCCACTCCATTTAATCCAATAAATTTTTCCATTATAAACAATTTCATAATAAATTATGTCTGGGAAAATAAGTGAAGTTCCTACAACTTTTATCTTTGATTTTGATGAAACTATATCACTTCTCTTCATTTCCTCTGATGGTCCATCATAAAGGAATTTTTCAACTTCAAGAGTTATCTCTTTATCAATAACTTTTGTATCAACAACTTTTTCAATATATATGAGATTTACCTTTTCTGAAAATATCCATCCAATATTTTGATCAACTTTAGAAAAATACCATATCTCATTTGATGAATTTAATGCCATACCTAAAATAATTATTTTTGTATCTGGTTCAACAGCTCTTACTACTTCATAAGAAATTGATGGACCTGTCCTTAAATTTGTATATTCTTTCACCACACCAGAATTTTCTTTTATTGTCTCTTCTGTTTTATTTACTTCAACAACCCATGAAGCAACGAAACCTTCTTTCCCGAGTTTTTCTATCTTTATCTTATACCAGACTCTTCCATCTGAATCTTTTGATTCTGATAAAACTTTAAGTACCATCCTTTCAGTTATTGTTGTAAGAATATCATAGGAGAGACCAGGGCCAGTTCTTATATTTGTTGGAGGAGTTATAATTACCTCTTTTGTAATATTTTGTGCAAAAATTGGGAATATTGATGAAAAAATAAATATTATTACTATTAATCTTATAAATTTAATATCCATACTTAGCCTCCCTTTCAATTCTTCTTCTAAGCTCTTTTTCTTTAATCTCTTTTCTTTTATCATAAAGTTTCTTTCCTTTTCCAACTGCAAGTTCAACTTTTATTAATCCTTTTTCATTTAAATATATTGTAATAGGAACAACCGTATAACCTTTTTCACTTACTTTTCCAATTAGTCTTTGAATTTGTCTTTTATGCAATAGTAATTTTCTTTTTCTCATTCTTTGATGATTTCTAAAAGACGCTTCAGGATAAGGACCTATATCTAAATTTATCAAATATGCTTGATTGTTTTCAAATCTAACATAAGAATCTTTAAAGCTAACTCTTCCCTCTTTAATAGATTTTACTTCTGTTCCTAATAAAGATATTCCACTTTCAATTTTTTCTTCAATATCAATTGTCATTAATGCTTTTTTGTTTGTTGCAATAACTTTTTCTACTGACATCTTTTATCCATTATACAATTTGATATAATTTTTTCAACTTTGTTTCATAATTTTGTTATAATAAAGAAAATCTGATAATATATTATACGAGGAGGTGAAAATGATTAGAACAGTAATATATTTGATTCTTTTTATTTTGGCTATTATTTTTTTATTCCAGAACGGAGGGCAACCTGTAACTTTAAGATTTTTAAACTGGGAAACACCCTCACCAATTCCTGCTGGTTTTATATTCATCGGTGCATTACTTATAGGCGCTATAGTTGTCTGGCTTTATCATCTTCCACAAATTATTGCTCTTAAAAATAAAATAAAAGGTCTTGATAGAAAAATTTCTCTTCTGATGGAAGATATTAAGAGAAAAGAAAATGAATTAAATGAAATTAAAAAAGCAAAAGAAGATTTAGAGAAAAAATTAGGTGAGAAAAAGGAGGAGATTCAAGAAGAAAAAAAGACAGAAGAAGTAAAAGAAGAAGAAAAGGAAATAGAAAGTAAAAAGAGCTCAATATTTGATTTTTTAAAGAGAAAAAAAGAAAATGAGTGAAAAATTTTTTACCTTACAAAAAGAGACTATATGTTTTTATAAAATTTAGAAAATATGAATACAAAAAGTTTGGTCAGAGGATCAATTATTGCAGGTTTGTATCTTTCATTAACATTAATATTTGCTCCAATAAGTTTTAAAGCATTCCAGGTGAGAGTGTCTGAGAGTTTAACACTATTACCCTTTTTAACTTTTGATGCAGTATGGGGAATTTTTATAGGTTGCTTTATTGCAAATTTTTTTTCTCCATTCGGATTTATTGATGTATTATTTGGCTCATTATTAACTTTAATCGCAGCATATTTAACTTTTCTATTAAGAAAAACAAAAAAGATTTATCTTGCTCCAATACCACCAATTCTTTTAAATGGTTTTGGTGTCTCCTTTTATATAACTCTCTTATCAAGTAACGAACTATCTTTAAGTAATTTCAACTTCAAACTTTATCTTTCAATATCTTCTTCAATACTTATTGGAGAATCAATAGCTACTTATTTAATTGGTTTACCTCTGATTATTTATTTATCAAAATTAAATTTTTTTAAGGAGGAAATATGAAGTTAAAAATTTCTCTTGCTCAAATTAATACAAAACTTGGTAATTTAAATCAGAATATAAAAATTCATGAGAAATATATAAAAAAGGCAATTGACGAAAAAAGTAATTTGATAGTATTTCCAGAATTATCAATATCTGGCTACTATCTACAGGATGGAGCATTAGAGGTTTCTTTAAAAAAAGAGAAAGTATTAGAAATTTTTTATGATTTAAGCCAAAAAATAGACATTTCTCTTGGTTTCCCAGAAATTGGAGAAGACAGTGTAACATATATTTCACAGATATATCTATCAAAAGGAAAAATTTTACATAATCATAGAAAAATTTATCCACCAAATCATGGAATGTTTGATGACTTGAAATTTTTTGGAAAAGGTAAAGAGGTAAAAAGTTTTGATACTGATTTTGGAAAAACTGGAATGTTAATTTGTAGAGATTTTTTTCACCCCTCTCTTGCCCTCCTTCATTACTTACAAAATAGTGAACTATTAATTTTAACTTCTGCAATTCCAGTTAGAGGTTCATACAGAGAAAACGGAATAGGTATTTATGAATCAACAGAAAAACTTTTATCAATCTATTCATTAAGATTTCATACTTTTATAGTTTTTGTTAATAGAGTGGGATTTGAAGAAGGTATATGCTTTATGGGAGGTTCAATGGCAAAAGATCCATCTGGAAAAACAATTCTTTCTCTTCCTTTAATAAAAGAGGATTTTGAAAGTATTGAAATCAATTTTGATGAGATAAAGAAGGAAATATTTAATTTACCTTTAAGAAGAGAAGAAGAGATTGATATAATATTAAATAATTTAAAGGAGATAAAAAATGGATAATTTAAAATTGAATCTTGAATTTGCTAAAAATTTAATAACTTCATTTATAAAAGAGGAAAAAGAAAAAATTGGATTAAAAAAAGGGATCGTAGCTTTAAGTGGAGGTGTTGATTCTGTACTTGTTTCTTACCTTTCAACTCTTGCTCTTGGAAATGAAGATATTGTTGCAATTAATATGCCATATGGAGAACTTGGTAAAAAAGGAAGTGAAGATTCTATAAAAATATGTGAAATTTTGAATATTAAATATGAAATAATTGATATAAAACCTTTGATTGATAGTTATTTCAACTTAGAGGAGATGGATAATTTAAGAAAAGGTAATTTTATGGCAAGAATGAGAATGAATATAATTTTTGATAAAGCAAAAAAGTTTGATGGATTTGTAATAGGATGCTCAAATAAAAGCGAACTTCTAATTGGATATTCAACATGGTATGGAGATATGGCTGCTTCAATACTTCCAATCGGAGATTTATATAAAACTCAGGTTTATTTACTATCAAAATATCTTGGAATTCCAGATTATATAATTAATAAAGTGCCATCTGCTGAATTATGGACAGGTCAAACTGATGAGGGAGAAATTGGAATAACTTATGAGGAACTTGACAAGATATTATATTTACTTGTTGATAAAAGAATGAATGTGCGTGAAGTAATTAAAGAGGGCTTTGATGAAGAAAAGGTAAAAAAAGTAAAAAAAATGTTGGTGAATTCACAATTTAAAAGAAGATTTCCCCCAATACCAAAACTCTCAGATAGAACAATAGGAATAGATTATCTTTATTTCAGAGATTATAAATATTATGATTAAGGTTGTAATATTTGATTTTGATGGTACTCTTTTTGATACAAAATATGATCTTGCAAGAAGTGTAAATATTCTTTTAAAAGAATGTTCATTAAATGAGTTACCTGTTGAAGATATTTATAAAAACATAGGAAATGGAGCAGATATTCTACTTTTAAAGACTTTTAATTCATACAATTTAAAGCCACCAGAAAATTCAATTGAAAGATTTTTAAATATCTATGATAAAGAAAAATTAAAATACACAAAACCTTTTGATGGTATTGTTGATGTTTTAGAAAAATTATATAAGGAAAAAATTCTTTATATAATAACGAATAAAGATAAAAAAAATAGTTTAGAGATACTATCATATTTTAGTTTAGAAAATTATTTTAAAAGAGTTATTGGAAGAGATACATTTGGAATTAAAAAACCTGATAACAGATTGATTGAGATAGTAAAAAATTTTGAGAATGTTAATAATGATGAAATAGTAATAGTTGGTGATAGTGAAGTTGATTTAACTTTTGGTAAAAATAACAACATTAAAGTTGTTCTTGTTACATGGGGTGGAATGAGTGATATTGACTATTTGAAAACTCTTAAACCTGATTATATAGTTGATAATCCTGATGAAATAATTGAGTTATTCAGTAAAAATTTTATCTAAATCATAACTATTTTCTTCAAGAATTTTTAAAAATAGCATATATTAAATCGAACTATAACCACTTTTTATTTCATTTAATAGATGTTTCAATTTATCTATATATTCTGACTTAATATAAGTATTAAATTTATTTCGCTGGATAAAATTTTTCACAAGTTAATTGAATCTTGAATTTTCCATATATGTTAATTTCATATAAAATAAAAATATGCAAACTGATAATTTTGAAGAGATATGTGAAATTGGACATGGTGGTGAAGCAACAGTTTATATTCATTTAAGAAGGGTATTCCCATTTTTTGAAAAAATGTTTAAAACAAAAAGAGATTTTGTTGTTAGCTATAGGGTGCTTCATAAAGTAAAAATCTCTTCAAATGAATTACTAATTAAAAGATCATTCAGTGAATTTTTAAGACATTTAATTGCTAAGAAATTTGATGATTATTTTTTAAGAAAAGGTTATTATAAATATCCTCATATTCCAAGATTACTTGGTTTTGATATCAACGGATATTATTATGAATTTGTTTATGGCCTTGAAGGTTATTATCCATTATATTTTGATGATACAAATATGAATTGGAATCCTGTTGCATTGAATGATGAAAGAATTTCCTCTTCACTTTTTCATGAAGTTGGAATATATCTTTTTCAAGATATTGTGGAACCAACTTCAAACTATGTAAAAAATTTAATTATTGAAGAACCCTATATTTCACTTATGCCTGAAAATATCTCAAGTTTATGGAAAAGAATAGATTTTGGTGTTAAGAGCATAAAGTTTGATTATGAAAAAATCAAAAAATATATAGAGAAAAATGAGAAAGAGTTAAATGAAGTTTTGACAAATGATAGAGTTGAAATGCTTTTGATTGCTATTGATTATTTAATAAAAGATGGCAATTCAGAAACTTTTGGAGAAAAAAAGTTCAATAGATTGAAATATTTGATAGAACTCTTCTTAAAATCAACTTTAGAACATATGGGTATAATTGAAGAAAATCCTGAACATTTAATAATTCAAAAAAAGGAAGGAAGATATAAGAAATTAAAATTAAAAACAATTAAAATAAAAAAAGAAAATTATAAATTTTTATCAACGTCTTTTAATAAGAAAATTTTTGAAAATGATAAATTTGGATTTGAGCTTGTCTTATCCTCAGAAGTTTCATCAATGGATAGTATTATAATTACACATAGCGAAGTTCCAATGGCAAAAATAGAATATAAAGAAGGTAATAAAGGTTTTATTCTATTTTTAACTCATTTTCTAATAAAAAAATTTGAAGATTATTTTATTACAACTGGTTTTTATTCTTTTCCTCACATTCCAAGACCATTAGGTTATTGGGAAAACTATCTTCTTTATGAATTTCCATTTGGAAAACAGATACTTAAAAAAACTTTCATTGATAATAAAAAAGTTGATGATCTTGAAAATGTATATAATCTATTTTTTAATATTGGTATTGATTTTATGAAATACCTCTCATATTTTGAAGATAAAATAAAAAAAGAAAGGGTTGCTTTTGAGTTTTTCGTCTCTCAACCAGAAAATAGTATTTTAGAAAAATTTTCAAGAATGTGGCAAAGAGCCATATTCACAGAAGAAGATTTATATATAGATTATGATAAAATAGAAAAGTTCTTATTTCTTAATAAAGAAATAGTAAATAAAAATCTATCAAAAGGAAGGTATGAAACTATGGTACTTGCAGTAAAGTATTTAAAAAATGAAATTGATGAAAGTGAATTTAAAAGGTTAAAAAATGGGATTTTAAAATTTAGAATCTCATCATTAAGACATTATGATCCAAAAGAAATTTATATATTCAATTAAAAATGAAATATAGAAAATTTTTAAAAGGAAACATTGATATTTCTTCTCTTGGATTTGGCACGATGAGATTTCCAACAATAAAAAATGAAGGTGATATTGATATTCAAAAAACAACAGAAATGCTTGACTATGCAATTTATAATGGTTTAAACTATATTGATACTGCATTTACATATCATAATGGAATGAGTGAAAATTTTTTAGGTGATTATTTAGAAAAAAGAAAATTAAGAGATAAAATCTTTCTTGCTACGAAAATGCCGGTTTGGAAAATAGAAAAATATTCAGATCTTGACTATTATTTTAATATACAACTCAGAAGGTTGAGAACATCTTATATAGATTTTTATCTTCTTCATTCATTATGGCAAGGTAGTTGGGAGAAAGTTAAGAATTTAAATATGCTTGATTTTCTTATAAAAAAGAAAGAGGAAGGGAAAATAAGATTTTTTGGATTTTCTTTTCATGATGAATTTAATGTTTTTAAAGAAATAATCGATTATTATAATTGGGATTTCTGCCAGATTCAGCTAAACTATATGGACATTGATTATCAGGCAGGAGAAAGGGGATTAAAGTATGCATATGAAAAAGGGATCCAAGCAATTATAATGGAACCTCTTAAAGGAGGAAAATTAGCGAATCCCCCTCAATCAATTAGAAATGTTTTTGATGAGTACAAAATAAAAAAATCTCCAGTTGAATGGGCTCTTTCATTTCTATTAAATAAAAAGGAAATTTTATTAATTCTGAGTGGAATGAGCAGTTTTGAACAAGTTAAAGAAAATATTGAAGTTGCTTCAAAATATGAAATAAATTCACTAAATGAAGATGAGCTAAAGATTCTTTCTATTGCAAGAAATGAGTGGCTCAATATAAAATCAATTGGTTGTACTAATTGTAAATATTGTATGCCTTGTCCAAACGGAGTCAATATTCCAAAAAACTTTGAAATTTATAACAACTATATTATGTATGGCGATTTAAATGAAAGTGCCTCAGAATATGAATATTTAAAGGAAGAAGAAAGGGCATCAAATTGTAGGGAATGCGGAACCTGTGAAACACTATGCCCTCAAAACCTCGAAATAATAAAGTTATTAAAACTCATTGATAATACTTTTATTATATAATATATCACTCTAATTAAAGTTCATCGATATTAAATGTATCCCAATTGTCTAAATTTCCAGTGTTGAAACCTTTATAAAACCATCTACTTCTTTGTTCTGAAGTTCCATGGGTAAAAGAATCAGGAACAACATAGCCTTGAGTTTGTTTCTGAATTCTATCATCTCCAACAGCACTTGCTGCATTTAATGCTTCTTCAAGGTCTCCTTCTTCAAGATAACCAAGTTTTTCAATATATCTTGCCCATACTCCTGCTAAATAATCTGCTTGAAGTTCGAGACGCACTGAATACTCATTGAATTCTTCTTGAGTTACCTGTCCTTGAATCTCCTGAATTTGATCTAAAATTCCTAAAAGATTTTGTACATGGTGACCAACCTCATGTGCAATTACATATGCAATTGCAAAATCACCTGTTGCTCCAAATCTGTTTTGAAGTTCCTTAAAGAAACTTAAATCAAGATAAACAGTTTTATCGCCAGGACAATAAAAAGGACCTGATTGGGAATTTGCAATACTACAACCAGAATATACAGCATCGGAAAATAAAATAAGTTTAGGTGGATCATATTGATATCCATAATCTTCAAGTACTTCTGTCCATATATCCTCTGTATCTGCAAGAACCACTGAAACAAATTCAGAAAGTTCTTTTTCTTCAGCCGTCTCTTCATATGGAGTGGTATTATTCTCATTATTTATAAAGTTATTTAAAATATCTGATATATTTCCGCCTCCCAAAAGAGAATATATTAATATAATGATAATTCCAAGAGTTCCACCAACTGCAGCAAAACTACCAATGCTTTTTCCCCTTTTATCTTCAATATTATCGCTTTTTCTTCTATCTTTCCAACGCATATTTTCCTCCTTATTATTAAAATTTATCTCATAGTTATTATATCATAAATGAATGATAGGGTCAGGTCTTGCAATTAAATATTTTATGTTTTTTTAATATAAATTAAAAATTTTATGGTGCCGAGGGACGGAATCGAACCGCCGACACGAGGATTTTCAGTCCTCTGCTCTACCAACTGAGCTACCTCGGCAAATTGACTTATTAATGGTGGGCGAGAGAGGAATTGAACCTCTGACCTCCTGTTTGTAAGACAGGCGTTCTAACCGCTGAACTACCCGCCCAAGGTCTTTAAATATATTACAAAAAGGTTCGTCTTTTGTCAAGTGTTATACTTATAATAATTTTAAAGAGGATAATATATTTTTTATCTTTTCAACCATATCTTCATCATCTTCTAATAGTGGAATTCTAACTTTTCTTTTTATTGGGAAACCAAGTAGATTTAATGATATTTTAATAGCACCAGCGAATGATGATGAATTTTTATAAATTTCAGAGAGTTTTAATATTCTTCTATGAGTTTCATTTACTGAATCAAAATCTTTATTTTCAAAATCAATAATAGCCTTTTTCATTAAATCTGGAGCAAAATTTGAAAGGGCAACAATTCCTCCATCTCCTCCTGAAATAAGGTTAGGTACTAAATAAGATTCAAATCCTGTTAAAACTGAAAATTCTTCTCTTTGTGATTTAATTAAAAGTATCAAATCTTTTAGATAGTTTAAACTATCGATTGTTGCTTTAACACCAATCAATTTTTTTTCTGAAAGTGCTAAATCTTTAATTATTTCAACTTGTAAAGAATATCCGGTATTAGAAGGAATATTATAAATTAAAAGTGGAATTTCAGTAATTTTTAAAATTGATAGGAAATAATTTTTCAGTCCTTTTGTATCTGGAATAAGAAAAAAAGGAGGTATTATGATGATTGCATCATAATTAAGATTATTTGAGACCTCTATTAATTTTTCAACATCTTTAAAACAAGTAGATGTAATATTAGAGAAAAGTTTAACCTTATAATTTACTGTATTTTTTACAAATTTCAAAATCTCTACTTTTTCATCCAAACTTAAAGATGTGAATTCTCCAGTTGTAGCATTTACAAAAATTCCATCGACTTTATCTTTTAAAAAATTTAAGAGAATTTCGAAAGCTTTGAAATCAATTTCTCCATCTTCATTAAAAGGAGTTATTACTGGTGTTATTATTCCATAAAATTTACCTTTTTCCATATTTTCCTCCTGAGTTTAATCTTTATTAATTTTAATTATATTATAAATTCTTATATGTTAAAATTAAATTAAGAAAATATAAGGAGGTGGCTATTATGATTTATGAGAAGTTTAAGGAACTTACAGAATTTAAAGATGAAAAAGGTATATCTTTTTATTCAAATATTAATGTTTCATCTTATAAAAATGAACTATTAAGTTTTGCCAAAAATGGAATTGATAATCTATCAAATAAAATTAAAAAAGAGGATTTAAATTATTTTTCAGAATCAAAAAATAATCTATTAAATCATTTAGAAGCAATAAGAATAAAAGGGAAATCTCTTTTTATTTTTTCAACTCCAAAAAAAGTTTATGAATATTTTTATAATTTTCCTTTAAGAAATGAAATATATTTTGGTTTTCCAAATCTTTACCAATTTTATTGGGCAATAATTGAAAACCCAGATTTTGGTATTGTAAATATATCATTGAAAAAATTTGAATTTTATAAAATAAATCTTTATAAGGAGAGTGGAATTATACAAACTGTACCATCAATTGATACATCTTCATGGAGAAGAAAACATTTAATGCCACCTTCTGCTCCTAAGGGATATGTTACAGTTGGTGCCATAGGAGGTGGAATCCTAAAAGATGCATATAAAAAAAGATATAATCTACAAATAAATAAAATTTTAAAAGAGTTCAAGATAAATGTTTTAAAAAATAGTGAAGGTCTAAAAACTATTTTTGTTACTTCTAATAGTGAAGAAAACATAGATGAATTTCTGAATATTGAACCAAATTCAAACATTTTTTCGAAACTTATAACTCCTTCTAATGCAACATTTCAAGATATTTTAAATATATCAATTGAAAAATTAGAGGAAATAAAAATAAATGAAGAAGAGAAAATTTTAAATGAACTTATAGAAAGGGCATCTACAGGAGATCTCGCAGCAGTTGGGAGCTTCTCTTCATTAAAATTCATTCAAGATGGAAGAGTTAATAGAATTATATTATCTGAAAATTTTAGTAAATTGGTGAATATTTGTAAAAATTGTTCTTATATTTCTATGGAAAAAGAAATTTGCCCAATATGTAATTCAAAAGAATTTGATGTTGATGATCTAAGATTCAACATTCATAATTTAGCAGAGAAATATAAAAGTGATTTATATATAATTCATAAAGATTTAGCAAAAAGACTCGATTTAAATGGTGGTATAGGAGTTTTACTAAGATATTAATTTTGTAACAATTATATACGATATATAGTATATATATAAAGTTTTATTTATAAGGAGGTTTTTATGGAACTTAAACAAGCTAAGATTTTAGGTGGATTAGGAGCGATATTTATACTTTGTTTTGTTATTCCAGTTATTGGTTGGATTTTATCAATTGTGGGTTTCATACTTACAGCAATTGCTATAAAAGAAATTTCAGACAAAGTAAAAGATAAACCTATATTCACAAATTATTTAATTTCAATAATTCTATATTTTGTATCTGGTGTTACTGCAATTATTGGTTCAATTATCTTTTTCTTTAATGCTGTGGTTAAAAATCTTGATAAATTCGAAAATTTTAACAATTGGAATGGATTTAATGATTTTGTTATAAGAAATTTTAATCGTTTTGGAGGTTTCCCTGAAATAAAAGAATTTCTTACTGCAATTGGTGGTAAGATTTGGATATTTATTTTAATTCTTGCTATTGCCTGGGTAATTTTTGTTATTGCTGGATATTTTACAAAAAGTAGCTTCGATAGATTAGTTGAAAAAATTAAAATTGATAATTTTAAAACTGCTGGACTTCTTATTTTTATTGGGTCTATTTTGACTATATTATTTGGTGTAGGATTTATAATTATTCTCGTTGGGGTAATATTTGAAATTATAAGTTTCTTCTCTCTTCCAGATATTTACGAAGAAACTCAATTAACTTGACAATAGAATAAAAGTTTTTATAATATGGGTAAGGGCCTCTAGCTCAGTTGGTTAGAGCGCATCCCTGATAAGGATGAGGTCTCTGGTTCGAGTCCAGAGAGGCCCACCATATTAAAATGTGTTATTGCAAGACCCGATTCCATTATTTTAAACGTTTTATCTCTTCAAGTTTATATTCTTTTTGCATTCCATCTGGAAATTCTATAAAAACAGTTCCTTTGAATGGAGATATTGAAAAAACTTTTCCCTTTTTATCTTCAACTTCAACCTCTTCATCAATTGAGGGATAAGAATTCTCAAGTTCTTCATAAATTGGAAGTTCATAATATAAACAACATTTTAGTCTTCCGCAAATACCAGAAATTTTATTTGGATTAACATTTAAACTTTGCTTTCTTGCCATCTCAAGAGTTATAGTTTTGAAATCAGACAAAAACCTTGAACAGCATAATTCTCTGCCACAATCTCCAATTCCACCAACTATTTTAACTTCATCTCTTGGTCCAATTTGCCATAATTCAATTCTTGTTTTAAAGGTTGATGCGAGATCTTTTACAAGATTTCTAAAATCAACTCTTGAATCTGATGTAAAGTAGAAGGTCAATTTCTTTCTATCAAGAGAGTAATGGGATAGAATTAAATTCATATTTAATCCATATTTTTCAACTTTTGTTTTACAAATTTCTAATGCTTTTTTTTCTAAACCAACGTTATCGCATAAATTTTTTTCATCTTCTTTATTTAAAATCCTTATAAATTTACAAATCGACTCTTTTCTCTCTTCTGACTCAAAAATATCAGACCTTACTTCCCCAGCTTCTTCACATTTATCCCTCTCAATTACTACTTTCTCATACTTATTCAAATCAATGTCTTGATCTATTTCACAAAGATAATTCCTTTTGTCAAGATAAATTAGTTTGACAAATATATATCTATACATATAGACCTCCAGTTAATTCTAATATTCCCAAAAGAAGCTCTCTTAATGAAAGTGCCAAATTAATATTATATTCTATTTTCTTCTCAAAATCAAAAAGTAGTTCTCCTGTTTTTAACAAATTTTCAATAGAAAACAGAACCTGTGTTTCATAGAGATCTTTTAGAAAATCAATATTTAAAACAAGAGACTCATCTGTGCTTCTTTTCATAACTATCATATCAGAAATAACCTCTTCATAAAATATTATTACTTCTCTTATATTTTCTTCTGATAATACTTCTTTTAAAAACTCAATATATGGTTTTTCTCTTTTTAAAAAAGATAAAAAACTCAAAATTCTTTTTTTTCTTTTTATGAAGAATTCTTCATCTGTCATAAAAAGAGCTTTTTTAAAACTTCCATCACAAATTCTTGATAAGAGATCAATTTTATCAACATCTTCTATTTTCTTACTTAGGAAATCTTTTATCAAATCTCTATTAATAGGTGAAAAATGTATTTTAAAACACCTTGATTTTATTGTTTCTAAAAGTTTTTCTGGAAATTGGGTTATAAGAATAAAAATAGTTCTTTTTGAGGGTTCTTCAAGAACTTTTAAGAAACTATTCGAAGCTTCTTGAGTTAGATTATGAGCATCATTTATTATTATAACTTTGTAATTTCTTTCTGGATTTATGAAACTTAACTCTTTTGCCTTTCTTATATCATCAATCCCAATACTCTTATCATTTTCAATAATATATATATCTTTTACAAACTCTTTTTCCTTATATTCATTAATTTCTCTGCCAAACTCTTTTGCTACAAGTAATTTTCCAATTCCCTCTTTTCCATAAAAAAGAAAAGAATTTGGAATTTTCTTTGTTTTTATGATATTAATTAAAATCTTTTTTGGTATATCCTGACCTATTATATTATCAAACACTTCTCAACTTTTCTTCAACATAATTGTAAATCACATAGTTCAATTCTCTTTCAAAAGAGACCTCAAATTCTGGTGGTTCTATACTATCAATAAACATAAGATGTGCCTCAAGAGGGGTTATATCATATTTATCATTTATTTCAAGGAAATATCTCTGAGATGAATCAGGATAATCTTTGTATGGATTTATTATTAAAAAAATAAATTTATATATATCATTATTATCTATTTTTAATATTCCACTTTCTTCGATCATTTTTGCAAGTTCAAAATCCTGTTCATAAAACTTTGTGGTGTACTTATCAAGAGTATCAATTGCATCTGCAAGATAAATACCAAGAGCAACAGATTTTGAATAGAGTTTCCCTCCAAATAGAACAGCAAGATCATCTGAAACACCAGTTCCCTTTTTTTGTCTAATATATTGAAATCTTATAGTTGGATGATATAAAAATTCCTCATAATTATCTTCATTTATATCAAGTAACAATCCTGCTTTTCTATAATATTCCATCTTATCTTCATTATTTTCATGAGCAAGGTATTCAGCATCTATATTTAATTTTTCCATTATTTCAAAATCAACAAGGTAGTTTTTACCTCCACCAATTTCAATGTTGTATATTTTTTCAACCTCTCTTCTTGTTTCATAATTATCCATATGACCCCCAAGATAAAGCCCTAAAAGAACATCCTTTGGATTTATTTCAAGATAGTTAAATATAGGAACTCTTAAAATTGGTTCTCCTTTTTTATTTAACAATCTATCAATTTTTTCACCTTTTAATACTCTGTCAACAAAATCATAAATTTCATCTATTAAACCCTGTCTTGCACTCCTTACTGCAAATTGATCATATCCTAATGAAAAAACTATATCATTTAAAGTTGTATCAACATATTTTTTACCATTGAATTCTCCGTGTCCATTATGTGCATGACCTTCAACTGATTGCATTGAAATAATTTCACTAACTTCTTCTGAAGTTAAAAGTTTAACTTTATTTTTCAAAGATTCGTAATCTTTCCTAATAAGAGCAATAGGTGGAATTTTCATTTTATCTCTTTTTTAATGGTTTTTCTTTTAAATAATAATCTATAGAAACTCACACCAATATGTTCATATTCAACAAGAATATCTGGGGGAACTTTCAATATTGTTGGTGAAAAATTCCATATAATTTTAATACCTGAATCAACAACCAAATTTACAATACCTTGAGCCTCTTTTGGTGGTACACATATAACTACTATTTTAATTCGTCTGTTTTCTTTAAGGTAATCTTTTAAATATTTTATGTCTCTTACAAAAATACCTTTAAATAATCTTCCAATCTTATTTGGGTTGTTGTCAAAAAATGAATCAAAAACAACTTTACTTTTTTTAAAAGATTCATATCCTGCAATTGCCTGACCTAAACTACCTGCCCCAACTATAACTACATGAGTTTTTGAATTTAATTTAAAAATATTTCTCAATGCCTCTTTTAATTTCGTTACTTCATACCCTATCTTTGCTTTTCCCTCTATTTCATTGAAATATAAAAAATCCTGTCTTACCGTTGAAGGAGAAACACCTGCAAGATTACCTATTTCTTCACTTGAAATATACTTTTTTTTAAAAGGTAGAGTGATTAAAATTTCATAGTATAAAGCAAGTCTTTCAATCGTTTTGTTTGAAAATTTTTTCTCTCTTTTTGTATTTTTCATTTAATATTATATTATATGAAACTATTATATTTTTCAACTCTTCTCTAAAAAAATTTTTTTCTCAAATTTATATTATAATTTATTTATGGGACTACTTGGTGCACATGTTTCAATAGCAGGTGGAGTAAAAAATGCTCCTCTGAATGGTGAAAAAATTGGATGTAAAGCAATTCAGATTTTTACAAAAAATCAGAGACAATGGAAAGCAAAACCTTATGAGAAAGAAGAAATAGAAGAATATTTCAATAACCTTAATAAGGTAAAAATTAAGAAAGTTGTTGCTCACACTTCATATTTGATTAATCTTGCATCTCCAACTGAAGAGATTTTTGAAAAATCAATAGATGCTTTAATTGATGATTTAGAAAGATGTAACTCATTGAAAATTCCTTTTACAATTATCCATCCAGGTTCACATCTTGGGGAAGGAGTTAACAAAGGTATAGAAAGAATAGTAATTGGAATAGAAAGAGTTTTTGAGAAAGTTAAAAAGGGGGGTATTGCTCTTGAAACAGTTGCAGGTCAAGGTAGTAATATAGGGTTTGAATTTGAACAATTAGAAAAAATAATAGAAGGTGTAAAAGAAAAAGATAGGATTTTTGTATGTTTTGATACTGCTCATGCATTTGAAGCAGGTTATGATATAAAAACTCAAAATGGATTTAAAAAGGTTTTAGATGAGTTTGATAAAATTATTGGAATTGAAAAACTATGTGCTTTTCATTTGAATGATTCAAAAACCCCACTTGGTTCAAATGTGGATAGACATGAAAATATTGGAAAAGGTTTTTTAGGTCTTGAGCCTTTTAAATTTTTAGTTAACAATAAAGAATTTAAAAACCATCCAATGATTCTTGAAACTCCAGGTGGAGATGATATGTATATAGAAGATTTAAAAACATTGAACCTTCTAAAAAGTTTAATTGATGAGTGAAATAATCATCATTGGTGAAATCAATTTAGATATATTTATCTTATTAGAAGACAATAAAAATCATACAAAAAATTATTCAATAAAAATTGGTGGAACAGCTTATAATATTGCTAACTCATTAAAAAATCTCAGAATTGACCCTCTAATTTTTTCTCATATTGGTAAAGATTTTATGGGAAAAGGAATATATGATGAGTTATCAAAATATTTTAACCTTGATTTAATTCAAAAAGTTAATTCAACAAACATAATTCTATATTTTATAAATGAAGATAAATTCGATGTTGTTGGTCTTAAAAAAGATGATTTAATATTCAAAGTAAGTGAAAATTTTCTTAAAAGATACAATGATATAAAAATAGTTCACATATCACCATATATATTTATGAATGACGAGAATTTTAAATTCTTAAATGAAATAAAAAGTGAGAATAAAATTTTTATAACAAACCTTTCAATGCCAATATTAGATAATCAGGGATTTATAAAAATATTAAATAGATTTGATTATATTTTTATGAATCTTGAAGAAGCAAAAAAATTAACGAAAATAGATGATTTGAATGAAATAAAAAAATTTTTAAAAGAGAATTTCAAAAACTCAATCTTAACTCTTTTAGATGGTGTATATTTTTTGAACAAAGAAAAAGAGATTTTTCTTGAAACTGAGAAAATTAACAAAAAAATAAATATTGGAGCTGGTGATTACCTTATTGGTGGTTTTATTTCTGGTCTATATAAAAATTTAAAAATAGAAGATTGTTTAAAAATTGGCATAGAATCAGTAAAAAATTATTTAAATTTGGTTTAATAATAAGTAAATATGTAGAAAAATTTTATTTATTCACTATGTTTATATTTGACAATAGGTTAATTTTTTTTATAATATTATTAAGGGGCTCGTAGCTCAAAGGTAGAGCGGGTGGCTCATAACCACTAGGTTCTAGGTTCGAATCCTAGCGAGCCCACCATGAGGATTGATAAAATTATGGAGTTAAAAAAAAGAGATTCCCTTCTTCTATATAAACTTCAATTACTTGACTTAAAAATTTTTCAAATTGAAAGTAAGGATGTTGAAAAAAATCTTAATGAAATTCAGTTTGAAATAAAAAAGACAGAAGAAGAGGTTAAAAAGTTATCTAATAATTTAAAAGAAAAAGAGCTTGAAATAAAAAATATTGAAGGAGAGATAGCTGATTTAAATAAAAGAGGGGATAAATTAAAAGAAACTCTTTCTTCAGGAAAAAAATTAAGTGAGAAAGAATTAAATTCAATTCAAAGCGAAATTGATAAAATTCAAAATTTAATAAAGAAGAATGAGGATATTATTATTGAAATGGATGAATTTATTGAAAAAACTAAAGAAAAAATTAAAAAACAGAGAGAGGTTTTAGATTCAAAAAAGAAAGAGGGGCTAAATGAAGATATAAAAATTAAAGAAGAGAAAAAAAAGTTAGAAATCGATAAGGATGAATATGTTAAAAAAAGAGAGGGACTGATAAAAAAAATACCAGAGGAGTTACTCAATTTTTATCAAATCAATATTAATAGATATGGAAGAAAAATAATATCTGTTGTTATAGAAGATAGATGTAGTGAATGTGGTATGATTTTACCCTATGGATTAATATCTATTCTAAAAAATAGTGATAAATCTATCAATTGTGAAAATTGCGGAAGATTTTTAATTTTGAAAAAGGATATTGATATTGATTTTTAATATTATTTTCAATTTTATTCTTGGAACCATAGTTGGAAGTTTTTTAAATGTATTAATTTATAGATTACCAAGAAAAATTGAAGTGGTTTATTCAAGATCTTTTTGTCCTGAATGTGGACACAAACTTGGCTTCTTTGACTTGATTCCTCTTTTATCATACATTTTATTAAAAGGTAAGTGCAGATATTGTGGTGCAAAAATATCTTTTATTTATCCATTGGTTGAATTTCTAACAGGTATAATTTTTGTTATATCATTTATATATTATGGATTTTCAATCTTTTATTTAAAATTTATTATTTTTTCTTCAATACTTATTGTAATATCGATAATTGATTTAAAAACAATGGAGATAGTAGATGGTCCATTATATTTTGGACTTTTTATGGGTATTATTTTTTTATTAATTGAAAAAAATTATATCGATACTCTTTATGGAGTTATTATTGCTCCATTGATTTTTTTCTTGATAATTGTTTTATCAAAAGGTGGAATGGGAGGTGGGGATTTTAAATTATCTTTTCTTTTTGGTCTTTATCTAAGTTTCCCAAAAATTATTCCATGGTTTTTCTTATCATTTTTAATAGGGTTCATTCCTGCAATCTATCTACTTATAACAAAAAAAGCTACAAGAAAAACACCACTTCCATTTGGTCCATTTATGGCGATCTCTGGAATAATTGTATTTTTATTTGGAAATCAAATTATTAGATTTTACAATAATTTGATGTTATAATATGGATAATTATGGCTAATTTATTTGGTAAGTCACCAGTAATAGGTCTTGATTTAGGATCAGGGTATATAAAAATAGCTCAATTGAAAGAAACAACAAAAGGGCTAAATCTTGTAAATATTGGTTTACTTCCAACTCCTAAAGGTACTATTGAAAATGCTAAAATTGTAAACCCTGAGGAGATATCAGAAGCCATAAGAACCCTTCTTAGAATGTTTTCCTTTATTGGAAAAAGGGTAGTGGCATCAGTTTCTGGTCAGCTTGTAACAGTTAGGACTTTAACTGTTGATAAACTACCAGAAACAGAACTCAATGAAGTTGTAAAATGGGAGATACAAAAAATTCTTCCTTATAAACTCGAAGAAGCATCGATTGATTATCAAATTCTTGGTGTTGTTCCAGAAACTGAAGGTAAAAAATTATCTATAATTGCAGCAGCTGCAAGTCTTGATATTATTAATAGTATTGTATCAGCAATAAAACTCGCAAAACTTGAACCAGTTGCAATAGAAATTGAATCTTTTGCTGAATTAAGACTTCTTGATTACACATATAGTAACAAATATTCAAAAAATATTATTTTACTTATAAATTCAGGTTATTCATTTACCTCTATAAATATAATTGAAAATGGTGTTTTAAGATTCACAAGGGTTATACCTTTTGGTGGAAAATCTCTGATTAGAGTTATACAGGATACACTCAAGATTAATGAGAAAGATGCAGAAACATATCTTATTACAGCATGCGATTTAAATCTCGAAAAATATTCTAAAGATTCAGATACTTTTAGAATAACAGAATCTATTTTACCAATTATTGAAGAATTTGCTTTGGAAATCAGAAGATCAATCACTTATTATCAAGGCTTACCAGATTTTTCAGGTAAAGATTTTCTTGTTATTTTAGGAGGCGGAACATCTAAAATTAAAGGGTTGAATGATTATATAAATTCATATCTGAAAGTTGAATCAATCCTTGATGATCTTCTCATTAAAGGAGTCGAATTTAACCCAAAACTTTTTACTGAAGATTATTTAAGAGAAATGTCACCATTTTTCACAGTGGCAGTTGGACTATCAATGAGAGAATCTTTTGAGAAATTTGAAAAAACAAAAAAATTGTCTCCAAAACCAAAATTAATAGTAAAGAAAGGTAAATGATATGAATATAAAGATTAATCTTTTACCTATAACTAAAAGAAAAAAAACTAAATTAGCAGATACAAATATTATAATTATATTCATATTTTTTATTTTAATTCTTGGATTAATTTATTTTTTCTATAATACTAAAATTAACTCTCTTACAAATGATCTTGCAACAATACAACAAAACATAGCAAAATATAATGATATGGAAAGTTTGAAAAATGAGAAAATAAAATCTGATACTGTACTAAATTATTACATAAATACAATAAATAAACTTGGTAAAAACCAAGTTAAATTTTCTCAATTTTTCAATACATTATCACAAAATTTTCCGAGCTACGCATATCTTACAAATCTTGATGTTGATCTTGATACAAAAGTTATAAGATTAACTGGTGTTGTTGATGACTATTATAATCTTGGAAGATTATTAAACTACTTATCGAATTTCAAACTTATGAGCAATGTTTATTTATCAAATTTCTCTAAGCAGGCTGTAGCCGGACAAGGAACTACATCATCAGTTACATTTACAATTATCGCTATATGGAATGTGGGGGCTGAAAAATGAAATTAAATAAATATGTTGTTTTAATAATATTAATGGCACTTATATTTTTTGCTTTTTATAATTTTATTCTAAAAAATCAGATTCAAAAAATCAAAGAGTTGAATCTTAAAATTGATGAAGCTAATGCAAAACTCGATGAACTACTAAATATCAAAAGAAATGAAGATAAAATAAGATCTTTACTTGATGAAAATAAAAATGATATTGAAGATTTAAGATCTATTTTACCAATAGGTGAAAATTTACCAATTCTTTTAACACAATTCAATCAAGTTGAAAAAGATTTAAACATCATATTTAACAATTTAAATTTTGTTGGAGGAGTTTCGCAACAGGGTGGAAATATATCGAGTTCAAGATTAATGGTTAGAGATGATTATTATGAAATGAAAGTTACTTTTTCTATAACTTCAGATTATGAAACTTTTATGAAACTTCTTGATAGATTAGAAAACTTCCCAAGAGTTCTTGGAATAAGAAAAATAAGTGTATCGTCTCAAAGACAAACTTTTGAAACTGAAAAAGTAGCCTCTCATAATTATAATTTAGAAATTTATATATATTCTGCAAAGGAGCCATAAAAATGGCAACAAAAGTTAAAGTAACAAATAAGAAAAAGGAGGACCAAAAAAAGAATCAAACATTATTGTTTATAATGTTTTTTATACTTATAGGAGTTGCTGGAGTCCTTTTTTATTTTTTATATCTTAAACCACCGATTAAAAAAGAAGGAACGATACCAACCACGAATATTATGAATACTCTTTTAAAAGATTATAATATTGATAATTTAAAAGAAGACATAGAGAGAAGAAAACTTGAAATACCATCAATAGAAACTAAATCTGAAGAGATAGGAAAGGAAGATCCCTTTGTCCCATGAAAATTAATTTAAACAATGATGTTTCACATTTTTTAATAATTAAAACTGAAAATATAAGATATTTATCAAATTTCACTGGAGAAGATGCTTTTCTTTTAATAAGTAGTGATAAAAAAATTCTTTTTGTTGATTCAAGATTTACTGTTCAAGCAAAAGAAGAAGTATTTGATGATATCGAAGTTATTGAATATAAACCCCCTATTGAAAATTTTATTTTTGATAATTTTAAAATTGATAAATTGGGGCTTGAAGATACAATTAAATATAGTTTTTATAATCTATTCTCTCAAAAATTTGGAGTTGATAAAATAGTTATTAAAAAAGATTTTGTTGAAAATTTTAGAATAATAAAAAATGATAAAGAGATAGAAAATATTTTAAAAGCAGAGGAAATATCTGAGAAATCATTTATTAAAACTTTAGAATCAATAAAAGAGGGTACAAGCGAAAAAGATCTTTCTATAGAACTTGAATACCAGATGAAAAAACTTGGTGGAGAAAAAAATGGATTCGATACAATTATCTTATTTGGTGAGAGAGGAGCTCTTCCACATGGAAAACCAGGAGATAGAATATTAAAAAATAATGAAGCTATAATTTTTGATTTTGGAACCATTTTTAATGGTTATCACTCTGATTGTACAAGAACTGTTATTTTTGGAAATATGAGTTCAGATTTTATGGAAGCATTTAACATAGTTAAAAATGCCCAAATAATGGGTATAGAATATATAAAAGAAAATTTAAAAGGTTATGAGGTCGATGGGGTAAGTAGAAACTATATTAAGGATAAAGGATATGGTGATTATTTTGGACATGGATTGGGGCATGGTGTTGGTCTTGAAATTCATGAAAGACCAACACTTTCGCCAAGAGGAGAAGAAGAATTAAAAGAAAATATGGTTGTAACAATTGAACCAGGAATATATATTCCAAATAAATTAGGAATAAGAATTGAGGATTTAGTTGTTGTTAGAAAAGATGGTTGTCTAAATTTAACTAAATTAGATAAATATATTAAGATTTAAAAATTTTTTCAATCAAATAAAGAAAAGTTATACCAAAAGATATCGAAGCAAAAATAGTCAAAAATAAAAATCCAACTTTAGGTAAAATAATAAAAATAAATACAACAAGAATTCCTATTATAGTTGATAAAATTCTTTCACCAATATTATCCTGTAAATCCTTTTTAAAAATTTTTAAAATATAATTTCCCAATTTATTAACAACTACAGAAATTCCACAAAAACCTAAAATTATAAGAGTAATGATATATATAATATATATCGATCTTCCAAATGGAAATATTGCTTCCTTTGGAATAATGAAAAGTGATAAAGTGAAAATTATTATACTTAAAGGAATTATATATAAAATATTTTTAACAAAATAATTTGATATATTTATGAAACTTTTTTCAAAAAGAATAAGAAATAATAATGAAAAAATTGCTATCAATAAAATAATAACAATCTTAAGGAGTAATCCCTCATTTGAAAGAAATACAGGTGGGATATTTAAATTATTAGAATTTTCGCTACTCACTTCTGGTGGAAACTCTATTCTTCTACCAACAACAATTGCTTCATCATCCATTATAATTCTACCATTATAAGTTATCACATCACCTCTAACATAAGACCTTTCTTTTAAATTTATGTCCCCTTTTAAAACAATTATGTTCCCAAATACTTTTCCATAAACAGTAACATTCCCATTTCCGAGTCTTACATCTCCTCTTACTTCTTCATTTGATTTTATAACAATATCTCCATTCCCTTTTACTATTCCTTGAGCATTAACTAAATTTGGTATAGATATTATTAAGAATAGAAGAATTAATATTAAAAATTTCTTCACTGTTTACCTCCTTTTGTATTGAACCTAACCTTTATAAAAATTACTCCAAATATAACTGAGAGTAAAAGAAGTAAAAAATAGATTATTTGAGTTAAAAATAGAGGATTTGAAAGATAAATTTCAATATATGTTTCAATTCTTTTTATTGATTCATTCTCATCAAGAATAAAATTTGGAGTTAGAAAAGAAACTTGATGTGGTAATAAAAGAATTACTAAAATAGAGAGTATAGCAATAGGAATTAAGTATATAAAGGGAAATTTTCTCTCTTTTTTTAAAATCCTTTCCATTATAGATTTCTTCTCTTCATTTGATAATTTATATATCTTTTTTAAATCAGATAGCTTCTCTTCAAATTTCTCTTCCATTGTTAACCTCTTTATATAATAGTTTTCTTAATTTCTTCTTTGCTCTAAAAATTCTCACTTTAACATTTTCTAATGATATGTTTAAAATATTAGCAATTTCGTCATATGATAGATCTTGTTGATAAAAAAGTAAAAGTATTTCTCTATCATTCTCATTAAGTTTTTTTAAAGCATCTTCGAGCATAACATCCCTTTCAAAATAATTTTCTTCTGTAAATTTATCAGTTTCAATCTCTTCGTATACTTTATTTTTTCTCATAAAATTTATTCCTTCATTTCTTGCAATTTTTATTAACCAGGGAAAAAATTCTTTATCTTCATTAAAATTTTTAATTCCCTTAAACGCTTTAAAAAAAACTTCTGATGTTAAGTTCAAAGCTTCATCTCTATCACCTAAAAATCTTATAAAATATGAAAAAACTCTATCACTATATTTTTCGACAAGGAGTCCAAACATCTCTTTATCTCCTTTTTTTACCTCCTTGATAATTTTACTATCAGGTACATCATTCACACCTATAAGTATATACTTTTATAAAATTTTTTTGTTACATATATTTGTGTTATATTTAATATATGAAAAGTGGAGTCGTTGTTCTTGCTGGAAAGCCAAATACAGGTAAATCAACGCTTTTAAACTATATTTTAAAAGAAAAAATTGCTCCAGTATCATCAAAACCTCAAACAACAAGAAAAAGATTGAAGGGTATATACACAGAAGAAAGAGGTCAAATTGTTTTTATTGATTCTCCAGGTTTACACAAACCTACTCATATTTTAGGAAAATATATGGTTGAAGAAGCAATAAAAAATTTATATGATGGAGATATTTTATTATGGATTATTGATTCATCAAAAAATTTAACAGAGGAAGATTATACAATTTATGAGAGAATAAAAAATATAAAAAAACCAAAAATTTTAACGATTAACAAAATTGACATTGTAAATCCAAAAAGAAAAGAGTTTATTAATGAATTAAATAATTTTAATTCAATTGACAAAATGATTCCTATATCATCAACTACTGGAGAAAATGTTCATATACTTCTTGATGAAATATTTAATATTTTACCAGAAGGTGAATATCTATATGACCCAGATCTTTTAACAGACTCAACTGAAAGAGAAATAGTGGGTGAAATTATTAGAGAAAAAATTTTAATTAATACAGAAGAAGAAATTCCTTACTCAGTTGCAGTTCTAATTGATGAATTTAAAGAAAGAGAAAATGGAAAAGTGTATATAAAAGGAATTATTTATGTTGAAAAAGAATCTCAAAAAAAAATTTTAATAGGCTTTAAAGGTAATCTAATTAAAAAAATTGGAGTTGAATCAAGAATTGAAATTGAAAGATTTTTAGGAAAATCTGTTTTCCTTGAGTTGTGGGTAAAAGTATATAAAAATTGGAGAAAAAAAGAGGAGGCCATAAGATACCTTGGCTATAAATAATTTTAAGAAAGAGGAAGAACTTTTCTTTTCGAGTTTATCATATCTAACAATAGGTATAATTGGTATTTTTATGCTTGTTTCTGATATCAAAGATTCTGAATATCTTGAATTCCATGCAAAAAGATCTGTCATTTACTGGACTTTCTCAATCCCTTTATGGATAATCTTTTCAATTATATCTCACTATATTTATATTAAAACAACGAATTTACTATCTATTAATATAGTTTTTTATTATGTATGGAAAATAATTTTTGTAGGTTTTGGTTTTTTTATGATTATCTATGCTTTTTATCTTTCGTATTTGGCTTATACTGGAAAGAAAAAAAATTTATATTTATATGAAAAAATTTTAAGGAAGATTGGGGTGAAGTTATGAAAAGATTTTTTAATGGTTTAACATTATCGATAATATTTGGGATAGTATTTACATTATTAAGGAAAAACCTTGATGTTTACTTATATATTCCTGGCATGGATTCTCTTTTCCCAATAATTTTTTTATCATATATTCTTATTCTTGTTATAATTGGAATCTATTTGAAAAATCCAATATTCGGTGTCATATGCGGCATTGTTTCACTTTTTTCTAAATATCTAACTGAAATTACAATACTAAAATTTAATGGTACTCCAATTGTATCTTTTACAGATAAATTATATCCAAATTTAAATTTTGAGAATCTAAATATACTTTTGACACCAATTATTTTTTCTATTCTATATTTTTCACTCTCTAAAATTAATTCTGTAAAAAGAGAAAAAGTTCAAAATCCTTTAATCTCTTTAATATTATTGATATCACTATTTTTAGGTTTCTTTTTGAATTATTATTATCTTGAAGATTCAATTTATCTTCTTCCTCTTACCTCTTTTGCTCTCGGATTAATATCCTTTAATTTAATTCTTTCTTTAACTTCAGGAATTTTCTTTGGTGTTTCTTTTTCCTTTTTTAATCAACTGATTTTAAAATTTAAAGGTGATTTAACTCTTATGTTTAGTGAACCATACAATCTTATACCTTATACAATAACTGTTCTTATTTTTACGATTGTTGTAACTGTATTATCATCATATGTCTTTTACATAATTTTCTCTACCTTGAAAAGTAGAAGAATTTCTGCTAAAGTTAAAGGGTTAGAAGAAAAAGGAGTAAAAGAAGAAACTCCTGCTTTGCAAAAAGAGCAAAGCCAAAAGACCAAAGGAGGTAATGATGAGAAAGTACGAGATGATGGTAATCTTCAAACCAAATCTTAGTGATGAAGATTTGAAAAATGAAGAAGAGAAGATTAAGAATTTAATTTTAGAATTAGGTGGTGAATTTATCAATTCAAATTTATGGGGTAAAAGAAAACTGGCTTATCAAATTGAAAAACAGAGTGAGGGTATTTATTATCTTTTTTATTTTAGAATACCTCAAAATAAACTTACAGAATTTAAAACAACATTAAAATTAAATATGAATATCTTGAGGTTTATGATATTAAAAATGGAGGATACTGTAAATGTATAACAAAATTATTCTTATAGGAAGATTAACAAAAGATCCTGAAAGTAAATATACACCGAGTGGAACTCTTGTTTCAACTTTCAGATTAGCATCAGGAAGGATTTATACTGATAAAAATGGCGAAAAGCAAGAAGAAACTCTTTTTATTAATGTGATTACATGGGGTGGAAAAAGTAATCTTGCTGAAAATGTGAGCAAATATTTGAAAAAAGGTTCATTGGTTCTTGTTGAAGGAAGATTAAGAATTAGAAATTATGAAACATCAGATGGCTCAAAAAAAATTGCAGTTGAAGTGGTAGCTAACACAGTCAAATTTTTATCAAAGAGAGAAGAAGAAGGACCATCTGAGGAAATCGAAGAACCAGTTGATGAAGAGATACCAATTGATTAAAGGAGGTATTTTATGAATAGAAATGGAACAAGTAGAAGATTTAAACCCGGAACAAAAGTATGTTATTTTTGTAAAAACAAAATTGATAACATTGATTACAAAGATCCTGAACTTTTAAGAAAATTTATAACACCAAGAGGAAAAATTGTTCCAAGAAGAAATACTGGAGTTTGTGCAAAACATCAAAGAAGGCTTTCTCTTGCTATTAAAAGAGCAAGAGAAATGGCACTTTTACCTTATGTCCAATACTAAATGAGAAAAGTAAAAGTAGTCCTTTTAAAAGATATAATTAATTTAGGAAAAAAAGGAGACATTGTGGATGTCTCCTTTGGTTTTTATATGAACTACCTTGAAAAAAATAACCTTGCTAAAAGAGTTTCAGAAGGTGAGGAAAAAGATTATCAATTAAGACAAAAAATAAAAGAAAATAAAGAATCAAAAGAAGAAGAAAGAGCAAAAATATTAAAAGAAAAAATTGAAAAGGAACTTTTTACAATAAAAAGAAAGGCTGGAGATAAAGGAAAGCTTTATGGATCAGTTACAAATGAAGATATTGCTGAAATATTAAAGAAGAAAATTGGTATCTCTATTGATAAGAAGAAAATTGAAATTGAAGAACCAATAAAGACACTTGGATATTACGAAGCAAAAGTTAAATTATTCAAAAATTTATATGCAAAAATTAAGTTAAATATTTTAGAAGAATGAATGAAGATGTATTTGGAAAAGTCCCACCTCATAGTATTGAAGCAGAGCAGGCAACTCTTGGCTCAATACTAATTGATAATGAAGCAATATTTAAAGTGATCGATTTTCTTCAGCCAGAACACTTCTATAGAACAGCTCATCAAATAATTTATGAAAGTATAAGAGAACTATTTGAAAAAAGTGAACCAATTGATCTTTTAACTCTTTCAGAATACCTTAAGAAAAAGGGTAAACTCGATGAAATTGGTGGTTTTTCATATCTTGCAACACTAACGAATATAGCACCAACTGCATTGAACATAGAAATTTATGCACAGATAGTAGAAGAAAAGGCAATTTTAAGAGAAATAATAAAATCTGGGATTGAAATAATAAATTTAGCATTTGCTGGTGAAGATGATGTTGGAACAATTCTCGATAAAAGTCAGGAGATACTTTTTGATATTGCAAAAAAAAGGATGGTTACGCCATTCTATCCTTTAAAAGATCTTTTAAAAGAATCATTTGAAAGAATTGAAAATTTATATAAAGAAAAGAAGGGGATTTCAGGTATTCCAACTCATTATAAAAAACTTGATGAAGTTCTCGGAGGTTTTCATAAAAATGATTTACTTATTTTAGCCGCAAGACCTTCTATTGGAAAAACATCCCTTTCGATTAATATATGTGTTAATATTGCTCTTAAAGAAAAAATCCCAGTTGCAATATTCTCGCTTGAAATGTCAAAAGAACAAATAGTAGAAAGGATACTTGAATCAACAGCAAATGTTAATTTCCATAAATTAAAAACAAGTTTATTATCTGATGATGACTGGTCAAGACTTGGAAGGGCTTATGGACCACTGTATGATGCTCCAATTTATATTGATGATTCATCAGATATTTCTATTCTTGAAATAAGAACAAAAGCAAGAAGATTGAAAAATACAAAAAATCTTGGAATGATAGTTGTTGATTATTTACAACTTATGCATCTTAAGAAAAAAGTAGAAAATAGGGTTCAAGAAATTTCAGAACTGACAAGAGGCTTTAAAAAACTTGCAAGAGAACTTGAACTTCCTGTTCTTGTAATTTCTCAACTTTCAAGAGCAATAGAAAAAAGAGAAAGTAAAAAACCAATGCTCTCAGACCTTCGCGAAAGTGGCAGCATAGAGCAAGATGCGGATGTTGTTATGTTTTTAAATAGAGAAGATGATGATATTGGTAAAGATGCATCAACAGTTGAACTTACTGTTGCAAAAAATAGAAATGGTCCACTTGGGAAAATGAAACTCAAATTTTTAAAGAATTTTGCTAAATTTTCAGAGATTGAATATAGCGAAGAAGAGGGTGAGGAGGATTCATTTTAAAATAAATTTCTTATATTATATGGATAATCGAAGCCCAAACCGTCATTCCTGTTTCCGCAGGAATCTATATTGCTGATGGAAATAGTTGATTCCCGTTTACACGAGAATAACAACAAAATTGCTGATGGAAATAATTGATTCCCGTTTACACGGGGATAATAATAACAAAATAGAGGATTTTCAGCAATCTCAAGTCAAAATTATAAAATTTATTTTGGATTTATATTATCAAATATCAATTGTTATTTAAAAGAAAATATAAACGGAAACCCGAATGCAACAAAAGCAACCCAAATTGAATAAACTGGTAGATACTTGGTTATCCACATCTCTATCGATGTTATAGTTGATTTTTTCTTGAAAAAACGAATATAATTAATAATCACTCCAGCTAAATTTATAAAGATGAGAATATTGATACCCAAAACAGCAATACGATTTGGTGTCATTCCATAGGAAGTAAGTCTAAACAGAATAGCTGAAAGAGCAACTAAATCGATTATCAATGCGAGTAGCACTAATAAAAAATTCATATAATCGCTTAGTGTTTTTGAATTAATAGCTTTTCTTTCTGCTATAGTAAATATCACAATAGCTAAAACGCTTATAAGCATCACATTAAAAATAAAAAGAAAGTCTCTATCAGCGAAAGGGCTTTTACGTAATATTATTATAGTGAGCAAGTAAATAATTAGGGTAATCAGAACAAGAGGACTAAATATTTTTGCAATAGATGGAGCAAGATTTCTTGCTATCTGACTTCTAACTCTTGTTAAATATGTTGCTACAATAGGAGAAGCTGCTAAGCCATAAATTGCAATCCAATTTAAGTAAAAATTTTTAATATCTATTTTTATTACAGAAAATAGAGCAATAGTTAATCCTGTCAAAATCAAACCAGTAACTAAAAGTATAGCAATATAGATTAGAAGCTCTCCATTATATTTTAAATACTCCATCCATTCGGAACTATCTCTAAAATCATCTCCTGTGAATGAAATGCCAACTAATGTCCAAAGAAAAAAAGGTAGATGAAGACAAGAAAGTATTAGAGTATCTGAAGATTTCAAATCAGGTAAAATATTTATATAAATCAAGGAGATAAGAAAGAGTGTGACAACAGATAAAATTATTTTTTTACTAACTTTGTTTTTAATAATGAAATAAAAAGAAATCATTGGTAGAAATGTAAAAGCAATGTTTCTTGGGTAAAAGAAATCTTCTTGTATTGTTCCAAAAAAACCTGGTAATTTTGCTACTGTCCCTGCTAATAAAGAGAGGAGAATAACAAGAAAAATGTCTCTTAATTCATTCCTTTTTTTGAAATCTTTCTTTTCAAAAGGAGCAAAGTGGAGTCTTTCATTCCAAACTTGTAAAATAATTGATTCAGGATTTGCACTAAATACCTTGTCAAAGCATATTTTAAACTGATCAGGATCTTGCCTGAACAATCTTTCCAATTCAGTTGGATTATCAATGTTTTCTAATATCAATTTTTCAAAATCCATCTATAATTCCTTTTGTTCACACGTAAAATGCTCAAAATTGTCATATAATTTATTCATAGTTAATCTATATTTGGTTTTCCTTCAGATTGATTGGATAGAAAACCAACTTTTTAGTATCTATATTTTCCATAACTATTTGATTATAATAAATTGTTTGAGAAAAAGTCAAGAAAATTATCAATTTTTATTACTTATTTGAAAAAAGAATTATAAAAAATGTAGAAATAGCAAGAATTTATTATTTAGAAGATGACATTTTCTTTTCATAAAATAAAAAGTTTCTTAATATATCAATAAATACCATATAAATTCCAGGAATCTAAAGAATATTTATTAGACAAAAGATCATTTGCTTTTATCAACTCCTCTTCTGATAAATCTTTTATTTCAAAATAAGTATCAAAATATTCTATAAAATTTTTAATTAAAATATCTTCTAACTCTTCAATTTCTAAATCTTTTTTGATCTCTTTTAATGAAATAAATCCTGAATTATCTGAGAGTTTAAAAATATTATTTATTATCTCATAATCAATTGTGAAAGGAATTGAACCCTGTTGTAAGATTCCCTCCTTTTTTCTTCTCTGTGCAGAACCAATTATTTTTTTTCCATCAATTGATACTTCATAATAGTTTTGAGTTGAAAAGCAGAAACCATTTGTCTTTCCAGATTTTTTTGTTAATTCTGCACTTATTCCAAGCTCTTTTAATGAATTAATAAAAATATTAGAAATAATTTTATAGGAATTTATAACATTGAGATTATATATAGAATGTTTTGACGGAATGATAATTGAATATGTTAATTCATCGTTATGGTAAACTCCTTTTCCACCTGTTGGTCTTCTGACAATTGGTATATTTTTTTCATTTATAAAATCAATATTTAACTCTTCAATCTTTTGAAAAATTCCAATAGAGATAGAGGGTCTATCCCATCCAAAGAATCTCAATATTATTGTCTTATCATCATTGTTTAAAAAAAGAGATTCGTCAATAGACATATTTAAATATGGGAAAAAATTTTTTTTCTTAATTATTCTTAATTTAAAATCCATATTTAAATAAAAATTTTATCAAGCCCTAAATCAACGATCTCTTTTTCTATTTGTTCATATTCAATTTTAAAAGGATAATTATAAATTACTCCAGTTGGTCTTTCGTTATAAAAAGGTCTATTACAATCAGGGCATCCTCTTGTATTAAAGGGATTTAATTTTATAATTTCATCTAAGTTAAACTTAGGAAAACCAATTAATTCTCCATTGTTTTTAAATTTAAAATCCTTTATATTATATCCTAACTCAATTAATTTAGTTCCTATTTGAATTTTTCTATATCTAATAATTTTAGGAGGAGGACTTTTTTCTAAATAACTACCTTTAACTGGAGTAAATGCAAATAAACCAACATTTATCATGTTTGTTATCAAAAGTTTATAAAGATTCAAAATCTCAAAATCTGTTTCATTTAATCCAACGATTATATGGGTTGAAATTCTACCTTCATATGTTTTTCCAATTTTAAGAATAAAGTTAATTTTCTTAAAAAAATCACCACCTCTTAAAAATTCATAATTTTTTTCAGTAGCAACATCAATTGGAATTCCAACTCTATCAACTCCATTTGAAAAAAGTTCTTTAATCAACTTATCATTTTCAGAATTTATTGAAATTGATACCTTGAACCTGTCACCTATCTCTTTTAAAATTTTTGTATATATTTCTCTTGAAAATCTATTATTAACAGTTTGAATGCATACTCTTTTAATTTTATCTTTATTTTTTAAGATTTTCTGAATTACATCCTCAATTTCAAATGATGGCCAGACAACTCTTGATAAATATTTTTCATCTGAATTTGAACTTTTTGCTAATGAACAATATTTACAGTCTCTTAGACACTTTCCTGGTGTTAATAGATATATTGTAGGATTCGGATAATTTTGATTAAAATTTCTTAAACCAAGAGTAACAGTACTTCCAATTGATACTTTAATAGTAGAGTACATCACACTCATAATAAATTTCTGGATCTTTAATAATGCTTTTAAGTTTATTACCAGGATTTACAAACCCATCAAATCCAGATTCATAGGCAGTAATTTCGATTTCATCTCTTAAAATACCTTTCGGCCTCATACATCCAAGAACAAAATTTGTTAATCTTAATTTCCTTTTAGAGAATTGAAAAAATTTTTTTATCTCTTCTATATCAGGAAGAGCAACATCCTGAAAAGGTGTTCCTTTTGTTGGTACTAAAATAAGGAAAACAACAATGTTTGGCTTTATTTCTGCGAGTACATCAACAATTTCATATTCACCTTTTATTTTTCCTCTAAACAATCCAACAATTATATGAGGAATAGTTTTTATATTTCGCCTTAATAAGAGATACTCTTTCTTATAATCTTCTCCATCATAAGGTAAGTGGTAAACCTCTTGAATAGTCTCTTTATCATAAATAAAATCAAAAGATATAGCATCAACTATTCCCTTTATTAAATCAATTTCACTTTTTTTAATGAATCCTGAATGTAAAATAATTTTTTTACCGAAACTTTTAACCTGTTTCAAATAATCTAAGTTTGGTATAATATCTAATCCACCTTTAATATTAAAACCACCTGAAATAAGAACTGAAGAATAATCATTATTTTCTAAAATTTCTAATGCTTTTTCTTTTGTTTTCATCTCTTTTAGGTATGAACCACTACAATGAAGACAATTTAAAAAACAACTCTCACCTGTTAGAGAAATAGGCAATGTTTTTATTGGATAGAAAAACTTAATTTTTTCTTCTACCATTTAACCTTTAATTCTTTATTAGCCTTAACCTCATCTGGTCTCTGAATTTTTGTAGAGTTAGGTGCATTTTTAACTATTTCAGGGTTGTTTTTAATCTCTTCAGAAATTTTAATCATTGCTTCTATAAAAGAATCAAGTGTTTCTTTATTTTCTGTTTCAGTTGGTTCAATCATCAATGCTTCATCTACAATATGAGGGAAATAAATTGTTGGAGGATGAAAACCATAATCCATTATTCTTTTTGAAATATCTAAAGTTTTAACACCAAACTCTTTATAAATCTTACCAGACAAAACACACTCATGCTTAACCAATCTATCAAATTGAGATGGATAATATTTTTTGAGTTTCTCTTTAATGTAGTTTGCATTTAAAACTGCAATTTGTGAAACCTCTTTTAATCCTTCAAAACCAAGTTCTCTTATATATAAATATGCTTTTAAAATTACTAAAAAGTTTCCAAAAAAACTTAAAACCTTTCCTATAGATTTTGAAGGTTTAGAAAAATAAAAAAGGTCATCGCTATTTTCTATAATTGGATAGGGTAAATAACCTTTTAAAAATTCTTTAACTCCAACAGGCCCACTTCCTGGTCCTCCTCCACCATGAGGAGTTGAAAAAGTTTTATGAAGATTAAGATGGACTGCATCAAAACCCATATCTCCTGGTCTTGCAACTCCAATAAATCCATTCAAATTTGCACCATCATAATATAATAGTGCACCTTTATTTTTTAGTATCTCTTTTATCTTAAGAATGTCTCTCTCAAAAAATCCAAGTGTATTTGGATTCGTTAACATTAAAGCAAAAGTTTTTTCATCTACAACTTCTTTCAATTTATCAGGATCAACCATGCCTTCTTTTGAATCAATTTCAACAACTTCTAATCCAAGAATTGATGAAGATGCTGGATTTGTACCATGAGATGAATCTGGTAGAATAACTCTGTTTCTTTTTTCATTTTTGTCATTAAAATATTCCCACATAATTCTTAATCCTGTATATTCGCCATGAGCCCCTGCTGCTGGTTGAAGAGTGAATGCATCCATCCCTGTAATCTCTTTTAAAAATTCTTGCATTTCCCACATAATTTTCATTAAACCTTGAGAGCTCTCGATTGAAATTAAAGGATGGAAATATTTAAATTCCTCTTTTTTAGAAATATCTTCATTGATTTTTGGATTATATTTCATTGTACAGGAACCAAGAGGATAAAAACCATTATCAACTCCATAATTTTCTTTCGACAAAGAGATAAAATGTCTTATCAATTCAATCTCAGATATATCTGGAATGTTAACCTTATCCTGTAAAAATTCTTTAGGTAAAGGTTCTGGTTCAAAAAAATCTAAATCATCTTCTATATCAAATTTATTCTTTCCATCTCTTGATATCTCTTTGATTAGTTTCATTTATCCCTCCTTTAAAGTACAAATCAGAAGTTCAATATCATCTCTTGAGTTCATTTCAGTTACAGTGAATAGATATGAATTCTCCATTCCAAAATATTTTAACGGAATCCCTCCTTCAATACCAACAAGAGATAACTTTTCTTTTAATACATTTTGATCAAAAGGCAAATTGATAGAAACTTCATTGAAAAATGGAGCATTAAAAGTTATTTTAAAACCTTCATCAATCAATCTTTTTTTAAAATAGTGAGCTTTTTTATAATTTATTTCAGCAGTTTTTTTAAGACCCTTTGGTCCTAAAGTCGCTAAATAAACAAGAGCTGCAATTGCATTTAATGAGTTGTTTGTGCATATGTTTGATTTTGCTTTTTCTCTTCTAATGTCCTGTTCTCTTGTTCTGAGTGTCATAACAAAACATCTTTTACCATTTCTATCAACTGTCTCCCCAATTATTCTTCCTGGCACATCTCTAACATACTCTTTTTTTGTTTGAAAAATTCCAAGATATGGACCTCCATAAGACAGAGGGATTCCAAAAGATTGTGCTTCTCCAGTTAAAATATCAACTCCAAGTTCAAATGGAGGTTTCAATAATCCAAGAGAAATCATCTCAGTTATTGAAAGGATAAGTAGACCATCTTTATCTTTTACTATTTTACTTATTTTTTCAATATCTTCTATAATTCCGAAATAATTTGGAGATTGAATAACTAAAACAGAAAAACTTTTTTTGCTTTTTTCTTCTAATGTGTTAAAATCTATTGTTCCATCCTCTTTAAAATCTATGTAATCAACCTTCAAATCTCTTGGCTTTAGATATGTTTTCAAAACTTCTTGATATTCAGGATTTAAACTATTAGCTATCAATACTCTTTTTTTATTTTTTATTCTCTCAGCCATAAACACTGCTTCAGCCAAACTTGTTGCTCCGTCATACATAGATGCATTTGTTATATCTGCGCCTGTTAAATCAGATAGTACAGATTGAAATTCAAATAAAGCTTGAAGCATGCCTTGAGATAGTTCGGGTTGATAGGGAGTATAAGATGTATAAAATTCTCCTCTATTTAAAACATAATTTACTGTTGAAGGAATAAAATGATTATAAGCTCCACCACCTAAAAAAATTCTTTTTGGTAAATTATTGAAAGAGAAAATATTTTCAATTTCACTCTTTATACCTAATTCACTTAATGGTTTTGGAAGGTTCAATTCATCCTTTATCTTTATCTCATCAGGAATATCTTCAAAAAGTTTATCTAATGAAGATATCCCTAATTCTTTCATCATTTCTTCAATCTCTTTTTTAGTGTGAGGAATGAACTTCATATTTATTTCCTATATTCAGAGTATGATTTTGCATCCATTAAATCTTTTAATTCTCCTTTGTCCTTTATTTTTATTTTGAAAAGCCAACCTTTTTCATATGGATCTTCATTTATGATGAATGGATTATTAATTGCTTCTTTATTTACTTCAACAATCTCACCAGAAACTGGTGAATGTATATCTGCTGCTGCTTTGACAGATTCTATTGAAATAACTGTATCTCCTTTATTTACAACTTTACCAACTTTTGCTTCTTCAAGATAAACTATATCTCCAAGTTTATCTTGAGCATAATCTGTTATGCCAACAATTCCTAAATCATCTTCAACTTTTAACCATTCATCACTTCTTTGGTAAAACAAACCTTCAATTACTTTATACATTCATTCCTCCTTTCTAACTTTTGGTTTTAAAAATGGTCTTTTAACAATTTTTCCAGAAATTTCTCTTTTTCCATCAGTTAATATTAAATCTTCACCAATATTTCCATATGGAAGATTAACATATCCTAATGCAAATGATTTGTTCAAAACAAATGAATAATTTCCGCTTGTTACAAAACCAATTTCTTCTTTTTCCTTACTTAATATTTTAAATCCATGTCTTGCTATACCACCTTCTGTTTGAATACCAACAAATTTTCTTTTTATACCCTCCTCAATTATTTTTTTTAACGCCTCTTTTCCTAAAAAATTCTCTTTGTTCATATCAACCAAAAATTTCTGACCAGATTCAAATGGATTTATACTCTCATCAATATCATTTCCATAAAGCCAATAACACACTTCAAATCTTAGAGAATCTCTTGCTCCAAGACCACAAACTCTAATATCAAAATATTTCCCTTTGTTTAAAATTTCATAAAAAATTTTTTCTCCTATATCTTTATTCATATAAATTTCGAAACCATCTTCTCCTGTATATCCAGTTCTTGAAATAAGAAGATTTTCTTTATAAATATCAATATAATCGAATTTAAAATATTTTATTTCATTTAAATCAAAATTTATAAAATTTTGAAGAAGCTCTTGTGCTTTTGGTCCTTGAATGGCAAATTCAACTATATCATCTGATTCATCAATCAAATTAATCCCATCCCATAAATATTTTTTTATATGATTATAATCCTTCTCAATATTTGATGCATTAACAACAAGTAAAATCTCGTCATCGTTTATTGTATAGGAGAAAAGGTCATCAACAATTCCTCCTTTTTCATTTAACATAACTGTGTATTTTACATCTTTATAATCAGTTTTTTCTATATTGTTTGTTAAAATATAATCAACAAATTTTTTTGCTTCCCCTCCCTTTATTCTTATTTCACCCATATGCGATACATCAAAAATTCCAACTCTTTCTCTAACAGCAAGATGTTCATCCTTAATTGATGTATAATAAATTGGCATGAGAAATCCTGCAAACTCTTCAAATCTTGCTCCTAACATTTCATGAATATTAAATAATGGTATTTTTTTAAGATTTTTCTCCATTTTATCTTCCTCTTAAAAAAAGCCCCAGAGGTTTCTCTGGGGCTTTACATTTTATATTCTTACTCCCTCTTCATGCGTTACTTTTTCAAGTTTGAGAAGGTTTTCAAAATCTTCATCAATCTTTTTTTGAATTTCTTCTATATACTTTTTATTATCTTCAGTAAATAGATGTTTAAATCTTGTTTGAAGTTTCAAAAACTCTTCAATTGGCTTTCTATCTTTTGGTTTAAAATTTACAGTTAATATTCCTTTTTCAATCTCATAAAGTGGCCAGAAATTTGTTTCAGTTGCAAGCCTACTTATTTTCATAGTTAAATTTTCGGGGAAACTCCAGTTTGTTGTACAAGGCATAAGAACATTCAAAAACTTCGGACCTTCAATTTCTAATGCTTTTTTAGCTTTTTTGTATAAATCCATAACATTATAAACATTAGCTTGTGCAACATATGGAATATTATGACCAGCAAATATTTTTACAAGATCTTTTCTCCACTCTTTTTTACCAATTGAAACTTTACCAGCAGGTTGAGTTGTTGATGAAGCTCCAAAAGGAGTTGCACCGCTTCTTTGATGTCCTGTATTCATATAACCTTCGTTGTCATAACAGACATATAAAAAGTTATGTCCTCTCTCAAATGCTCCAGAAATTGCTTGAATTCCTATATCATATGTTCCACCATCTCCGCCAATTGCAACAATATTAACTTCGTCTTTTAATAATCCTTTTTTCTTAAGAGCCTTATAAGCAGTCTCAACCCCTGAAGCAGCTGATCCAGCATTAACAAATGTAACATGTAACCAGGGAGTATTCCATGCAGTAAATGGATAAGTGGTCGAAACAACTTCAAGACAACCTGTTGCATTAACAACAACAACTGGTTTTGTGGAGGCAGACAAAACTGTTCTTACTATAGAAGATATTCCACAACCAGCACACATTCTATGACCAGCAACAAACTTCAAACCTTCTCGAGTTTGAAGTTCAGCTAAATCTCTAATTGTTTTAACTTCCATTTATAATCACCTCACTCTCTTAAACCAATGCATTTCTCTTCTTTTGAAATTTTTCCAGAGAGAAGTTCTATAAATACATCCTTAATCTGTTGTTTAAAAATATCTCTACCACCAAGTCCAAAAATGTAACTTTGAATGGGTATTTTTTTATCAAGATCATATAAAGCATTTCTGACATCACTATAAAGTGGAGCATTTGCTCCAAAAGAGTATGCTCTATCAAGAACTCCAATTGCTTTAAGATTTTTTAATGTTTCTCTATATTCATCATATGGAAATGGCCTATATAGTTTTGGTTTTAAAAGTCCTACTTTCTTACCTTCTTTTCTTAAATCATCAACAACATCTTTTGCAGTACCAGCAGTTGATGACATAACAACTATAGCAACTTCTGCATCATCAAGATAATATTTTTCAAAATATGGATAATCTTTTCCTGTTATCTTTGAAAGTTCTTTTCCAACCTCAAGATAAAGTTTTAAAGCATTTTTCATTGCTTCTTGCTCTTGTTTCTTTGTCTCAAAATAGTAATCTGTGAGTTGAAGAGGTCCAATTGTTATTGGATTTTCAAAATCAAATAAAGAGATGTGAGGTTTTCTTTGCCCGACAAAATTGTACATAACTTCATCATCAAAAATCTCTACGACCTCTACTCCATGACTTATGATAAATCCATCAAGACCTACCATTGATGGCAAAAGAACATCTGGATGTTCAGAAAGTTTTACTGCAAGAAACATATTTTCATAGGCTTCTTGAGCATTTTCAGAAAAAATTTCTATCCATCCTAAATCTCTAACAGCCATCATATCTGAGTGATCGCAATGTATATTTATTGGTGCTGAAAGAGCCCTATTTGCAATTGCCATAACAACAGGCAGTCTTAATCCACTTGTTGCTGGAAGAACCTCAACCATCAAAGCTAAACCTTGAGATGCAGAAGCTGACATCGCTCTTGCACCTGATGCTGAAGCAGCAGTTACAATTGAAATCGCTGAGTGTTCTGATTCAGGTGTAACAACTTCAGTATCAACAAGACCATCTGCTGCAAATTTTGAAAAAATTTCTACTATTGGAGTTTGAGGTGTTATTGGGTATGCAGCAACAACATCTGGTTTTATCTGTTTCATAGCTTCAGCAACGGCTTCTGCACCAGTTAACGGAATTTTTTTTGATTTTACTGAGGTTACGCTCATTTTTTCACCTCCCATTTCTCTCTTTCCATTTTAATTGCTTTTGTTGGGCACTCTTCAGCACAAACTCCACATCCAGTACAATAATCAAGATTAGTTTCCAATCTTATAACTCCTTTATATATTTTATCTTTCCAACCTTTCACTCCATTTTCATCAATTTTTGTAGGAATTGCCATAACTGGACAATAGTGTACACAAATCATACAATGACTGCACAAATTAGGGTCAAATTTTGGAACAAAACTCCTCCATGCACCTGTTTTATAATCAAGAGCAGTTGATTCAGGAAGAGTACCTCCTATTGGTATCTCTTTCCAACTTTTTCCTAATCCTATTGGACCTTTTATTTTCATGATCTTGCCTCCATATATCCTCTTTTTAAAGCTTCAATATTTTTTTGAACACCATTTTTCCCAATCTTTTCTGAAAATATTTCATCAAGAGCTTTTTCAACAGATTCCAGTTTTAAAATATTTGTCTCTTTTATCAAAGAGCCAATTGTTGGGATGTTTGGTGCTTCTCTTCCAACTGTAGCAATTGATACACCTGTTGCATCAACAGTTATAACTTTTCCATTGAATTTTGTAATTTTTTTAATCTTTTCAGGAGATTTTGTGGTATTTACAATCAATAAACCATTTTCTTTAAGTCCTTTTGTAATTGGGAGAGTAAAGATATAAGTTTCATCAAGAACAATAACAACATCTGGATTTAAAATTGGTTCATGTGTTCTAATTTCTTTGTTCGAGATTCTCGTGTAAGCAACTGTTGGTGCGCCTCTTCTCTCTGAGCCATATTCAGGGAATGCCTGAACTGTTTTTCCCTCGTAAAAAGCTGCATAAGCTAAAATCTGCCCCCCAGTTTTTCCTCCCTGACCGGCTCTACCATGAATCCTAATCTCAAAAAGATCACTCACTTTAGTAACCTCCAATATATTTGAAAAAGATAAATACCAAAATTACACTTATTTTATTATATCACCTAAGAATTAAAATTTAAACCTGTTTAATTAGTTTAAAAAAATTAAGCTGATTATTTTTATAAAAAAAATGTTAAATTTAGGCCTGACCCTAAATTAACATAAAGATAAATGTCTTACTTGTTAATTAAGGAAAATAAAAAAGGGCTGGGATAACCCAGCCCTTTATCTTTTACTCAGTCCTTTATCTGTTACCCTGATTTACTAATTAGCAATCTTAATTGAAATTCCTGTTACTCTATCATCAAAGATTATATGATATCTACCTGATGAATAGAAATCTATTATGAAATGGTATCTTGTATCTGCATATTCACCCCAGAAGTGGTTATTGGTTTTTGTATATCTTCTGAATGATATCCAACCAGTATCATATCCTTTAGATGGAATGACTACTCTCCAACGAGGAGCAAGTAAATCAATTATAAAAGAAGTGCTACTTCTTGAATCATAAAAATAGTAAACAGATTGAGCACCTTTTTGTACTGTAGTAGTTTCAGTATCTAAACGCTTTAGTGAATCATAAATAATTTCTACATTATTAGTTATAGTACCATCTGGAGTATCTAAATTAACATTTACATTTACAGTAATACTACCAGTTGTTCCTGGTGTATATGTACCTAAATTCCAAGTTATAATCCCTGAATTATAAGTACCACCACCAGTACAAGAAACATAAGTAACTTCAGAGGGTAAAGTATCTTTTAATGAAACATTACCAAAGGTTAAACCAGTAGGAATATTTACTGCTGTATTACCAATTGTTGTTCCATCCCATGTAGCCCAGGTTGAACCCATATTCCAATTAATTGTATAAGTTAAAGGTATGCCTTGTGATATTGGATCAGGTGAATCTGATTTTGTTACAGATATATTTGGAACAAGCCATGGGGAATAATTAACATTAGCACTAACTGCATCACCAGAACCAGGTCCAACTCCAGAAGGTCCACTTTCATCGCCCCACCAGTTCTTGATGGCAGCAACATTAAATGTAGAGTTATTATTGATAGCCCATTTACCAGAGCCTTCCAGGAAGTTGTTAAAATAAACAGTAGTATCCTCAGTACTTGCGCCACCAATACTATACACATAAATACTACCCAAATTATGTTTAGTAAATGTGTTACCCTCACAAGTTGTATGACTTGTAGGATATCCTCCTTCTGCTTTAATCATCAATCCATATTTATATTCCTCTTTTGATAATGCCTGTCCATTACCATTATTAATGAACTGGTTATTTAGAATTTCACAATCCCTGGAATTAACAATCTTCAATCCATTACGCGCATTATCGTAAATGTTATTTTCCCTAACTATAACCCCTTTAACAATTTCATTTAATCCTATTAATTGAATGCCATACTTTGAGTTATAATGGGTATTGTTATTAGAAATTACTATACCATCAACTGGTTTAGAAGTATATCTGCCTTCATCTGCACTTCCACTTCCAAGCTCGATACCGTAGGAGCAATTATTGTAAATCTCATTGTTACTGATGGAACCACCTAAAAGTTCCTGTCCAGCAATACCTGCAACATTGACATCGGCACTACCATAACCATTGTTAGAAATATAACAATACTCTACTGTAGGATTTTCAATATCACGTAAGGTAATACCACTACCATAATTTTGATCACACCAGCAATATTTAATAACAATATTTAGTAGCGGTGTAGTGCTATTAAATACATAAATCCCACTTTCATCTCCTGTTGTATTACTCATAACCTCTCCAGCTGTTCCATTAGACTGAATCTTAAATCCGTTTAAGATCACATTAGACGCAGTAATTAGAATGCCATTCTTTCCTTGACCAGCATTGATTGTAGTCATATTACCTGTCCAGGCTCCTCCACATGGATCCACATCTTTTTTAGTACCTAAAAGTGTAAGAGATTTGTTTACTATAACACTCTCATTATAAGTCCCTGCTGCAACAATGATGGTGTCACCAGAAGTAGTAGTATAATCTATGGCATACTGAATTGTCTTAAATGCATTTGCACCAGGTCCTGTACCATGGGAAGTATCATCTGTTCCTAATGCTCCATCAACATACCATGTTGTTAGGGATGCACCAGTTTGTACCAATCTTAACACGCCATCTCCTGAAACAGTGCATGTTGTATTAGGAGAACTTGGATGAGCAACAGAAATTCCGCCTTCAACCCCCCATCCTGTGAAAGTATAACCAGTAGCAATATTTGCAACAATATTATATTTACCACCATCAATCTTAGATATTGTATCTTCATCACTGTAAATTACTCTATCAAAGCTTATTTTTCCAGTATCTTCAGGAGAAGTATTAAAAGTAACTGTATGGAGAGGCAAGGTTCCATAGTGAAGGATGGTGCCATTATTCCCTACAGCAAAGACATCATTTGGACCACTTCCCCAGATACTGTTAAGGTTATATTGAGCGCCACTATACATGGTAGTCCAGTCACTGCCATCATAGTGAAGGATAGTACCATCAGCAGATGCACCAGCATTCCCTACTGCAAAGACATCACTTGAAGAGCTTCCCCAGACACCATTAAGTTGATTTGAAGTACCACTATCCATAGAACTCCAAGTAGTACCATTATAGTGAAGGATTGTACCACCATTCCCTATTGCAAAGACATCACTTGAGCCACTTCCCCATACACCATTAAGTTGATTTGAAGTACCACTTGTCATAGAATACCATTTAAGACCCTCACCACCATTATAGTAATGTAGGATAGTCCCAGAAGCTCCTACCGCAAAGACATCACTTGAAGAGCTTCCCCATACACCATTAAGGTTATTTGTGGTTCCACTACTCATAGAACTCCAACTGCTACCATCATAGTGACGGATAGTTCCAGAAGCTCCTACAGCAAAGACATCACTTGAAGAGCTTCCCCAGACACCATTAAGTTGATTTGAAGTTCCACTATTCATAGAAAGCCAACCACTGCCATTATAGCGAACTATGGTACCAGCATCACCTACTGCAAAGACATCAATTGAAGAGCTTCCCCATATACCATTAAGTTGTTTACTAGGACCACACATATTAGTCCAATTATTATCATCATAGTGGAGGATTTTAATAATGTAGCTAGACCTAGATACTGCAAAGACATCATTTGGGCTATTTCCCCATATACCATTAAGGTTATATGAAGTAATAATGGTTTTGTTGAAGGAACTCCAGTTAGTGCCATCATAGTGGAGAATTGTGTCATAAACTCCTACTACAAAGACATCACTTGAGGAACTTCCCCATACACTATTAAGTTGTTTTGAAGTACCACTTGTCATAGAATACCATTTAAGGCCATCACTACCATCATAGTAATGTAGGATAGTACCAGCAGACCCTACTGCAAAGACATCATTTGAGGAACTTCCCCATACACCCCAAAGGTACTGTGTAGTACCACTGGTCATAGAATACCATTTAAGGCCATCACTACCATTATAGTAATGTAGGATAGTACCAGCATTCCCTACTGCAAAGATATCATTTGGAGCACTTCCCCATACGCTATTAAGTTGTTTTATAGTACCACTGGTCATAGAATACCATTTAAGACCATCACTACCATTATAGTAATGTAGGATAGTACCAGCAGACCCTACTGCAAAGACATCATTTGAGGAACTTCCCCAGATACCATAAAAGTCACGTGTGAAACTACTACTCATAGAACTCCAATTAGTGCCATCATAGTGAAGGATAGTACCAGAATATCCTACTGCAAAGACATCACTTGGACTAATTCCCCATACACCATAAAGATTATATGAAGTGCCACTATACATGGTAGTCCAGTCACTGCCATCATAGTGACGGATAGTACCAGCACCTCCTACTGCAAAGACATTATTTGAGGAATTTCCCCAGATACCAAAAAGATCATTTCCTTGTGGTAAAGGATTTTGCCACACCCAGTTGTTATCAGAGTTTGCCTGTACATTCTCTATCATTGGCCCAGTAACTATTCCTATTGATAAGATTAACGATAGGATAATTAGAATTAATAAACTTTTGCACTTCTTCAATTTACTCATTTTTCCTCCTTTCTTTTTTATTAAAAAATTTTTTTAATAAATTTAATTTAATATCAACTATTTTTTTTGCAATAACTCATTTTCATTATAACCTAAATTTGATAATCTCATAGTTTATTGTCTTTTTCTTTTAATTTTGGTTTCTTCGCTACCTCCTTGCTTTGAAAATTTTAAATTTATTTTTACTGTAATATCTCTTTAATCTTATAGATTTATATAACTTTAATTTATTGTATTTATATTAACAAAATTTTTTATATTGTCAAGAGATTTGCTATTGCAAAGTGATATTATTCTCAACAGGTAAACATTTTAGTTCATACACTTCTATCTTTAAGGAGACTTTGGTGCCTGACACCTTTGTCTCATTCACTTGAAAAGTTATAAATAAAGTTATTGATTTATAATAGGATATATGGAGGTTAGATGAAAAGATATATACTTGTAATTGATCAAGGTACAACAACTACAAGATGCATAATTTTTAACAATTTTGGTGAGATAGAGTGGGTTGAAAAGAAAGAGTTAAGACAAATTTATCCTAATCCAGGATGGGTTGAACACAATCCTGATGAAATTTGGGATTCTGTTTTAATAACAATAAAAAAATCTCTTGAATCTCTTAATTTAAAACCTAAGGATATAACTTCTATTGGAATTACAAATCAAAGAGAAACTACAATTATTTTTGATAGAGAAACTGGGAAACCATTACATAATGCAATAGTATGGCAATGTAGAAGAAGTGATAGTATTTGTGAAGAGATAAAAGATAGAGGGTTAGAAGATTTTATTCATAAAAGAACAGGACTTGTTGTTGATCCATATTTTTCATTGACTAAATTGATATGGCTTTTAAGAAATAATTTAGATTTAAGAAAAAAAATAGAGAAAGGTGAAGTTGGATTTGGAACTGTTGATACATTTTTATTATATAAATTAACTAAAGGTAAATCATTTTCAACAGATTTCTCAAATGCAAGTAGAACAATGATGTTTAATATAAATAGCTTGAAATGGGATGAAGAAATTTTAAATAAATTTGATATACCAAAAAACATTCTACCAGATGTTAAAATGTCATCATCTCTTTTTGGAATTACAGATAAAGAAATTATTGGAGGCCAAATTCCTATCACTTCTCTAATTGGAGATCAGCAAGCATCACTTTTTGGACAACTCTGTTTAGAAAAGGGCACGGTAAAAAATACATACGGAACAGGTAGTTTTATCTTAATGAATACTGGAGAGAAAAAGATATTTTCAAAAAAAGGCCTTTTAACAACAATAGCATGGGGTATAAAAGAAAAAGTTTATTATGCTCTTGAAGGTTCAGTTTTTATTTCTGGTGCAGTTGTGCAGTGGTTAAGAGATGGATTAAAAATAATAAATAGTTCAGAGGAAGTTGAAGAACTCGCAAGAAGTGTTGATTCAACAGATGGTTCATATTTTGTTCCAGCTTTTGTTGGACTTGGCACTCCATATTGGGATATGTATGCTGGAGGTTTGATTATAGGAATTACAAGAAAAACAACAAAAGCTCATATAGCATTAGCTGCTATTGAATCTATTGCATTTCAAACAAAAGAGGTAATTGATGTGATGGAAAATGAGACAAAAGAAAAAATTAAACTTTTAAGAGTAGATGGTGGTGCATCGACAAACAATTTCTTATTACAAAAACAAGCGGATTTTTTAAATATAAATGTTGAAAGACCAAAAATTTTAGAAACTACAGCTTTTGGTGCTTTCCTCTTATCTGGTTTAGGGGCAGGTGTTATAAAATATGAAAATTTAAAAAATTTTGTTAAAATTGATAGAGTTTTTAAACCATCTTTAGAGAAAGAGGAGTTTGATAAAAGATATAAACAATGGAAAGAAGCAGTCAGTAGGAGTCTTGGTTGGAGAAAAGTTACGATGTAATTGTTGGAGGAGGTGGGATTGTTGGATCTAATATTTTTAGAGAATTATCAAAATATGAATTAAGATTAGCTTTAATTGAAAAAGAAGAAGATATCTGTTCTTTTGGTTCAACAATTGCAAACACAGGAATAATTCATGGAGGATATGACCCCATACCAGGAAGTTTAAAAGCAAAACTGAATGTTTTAGGAAAACATATCTGGAAAGATTTAGTTAAAAAATTAAACATCCCATCACAATTTAATGGTGTTTTAGTTCTCGCTTATAATGAAAATGAAGAGGAAATTTTAAATGAGCTCTTCATAAATAGCCAGAAAAATAGTGTTGAATTAGAAATTTTATCAAAAGAGAGAATTAAAAAATTAGAGCCAAATTTAAGAGATGATTATACAAAAGGGTTATTTTGCTCAGAAGCAGGAATTATTGATCCATTTATTGCAACTTTCAATTTAGTTAAAAATGGATATGAAAATTGTGGAGATGTAATTTTAGATTGTGAAATTTTTGATTTGATTAGTGAAAAAGATAGCATTAAATTGATCACAAAAAAGGGGGATTTTGAAACAAAAATTTTTGTCAATTCCCTCGGATTTTTTGGCAAAAAATTTTTAGAAGATGAGAATTTAATTTTCCCAAGAAGAGGGCAATATCTTGTAACAGATAAAAATCTAAAAAATTTGGTAAGTAGACCAATTTTTGGAATTCCAACAGAAATGGGTAAAGGTATTACAGTCTCTCCAACTCCACATGGTAATCTTCTTCTTGGTCCAACCTCACATAAGGTATCTTTTTATAACACCTCATCAAACTTAAAAGAAAAGGAGGAAATTCTTGAAAAGGTTAATAAATATATTGATTTTGATTTTAACCAATATATAATAAGAGATTTTGCTGGAGTAAGAGCTTCTTCAAAAACAAAAGATTTTATTATAGGATATGAAGATGGTAAGAATATAGTTCAAGTTCAGGGAATTGATTCACCAGGATTAACTTCTGCACCAGCAATTGCAAAAATGGTTACAGAAATTATCAAGAAAAAAATTAATCTTAATGAGAAAAAGAATTTTAAAGATTATCTTGAACCAAATATAAAAATCAATGATTTGGATAAAAATGAGGCTGATAATTTTATTCAAAAAAATAATAATTATGGAGAAATTATATGTAGATGTGAATTTGTTTCAAAAGGTGAAATTATTGATGCTCTAAACTCATTTCCTAAACCTGTCAATTTAGATGGACTTAAAAGAAGATTAAGAGTATCAAGTGGTAGATGTGGTGGTTCTTTTTGTACAATTAGAATAATAAAAATATTGAATGAGTATTATGGTTTAGATTTTACTGAAATAAAAAAGAAAGGAAATAAATCAAACTTAGTATATGGTGAAATTGAATAATATCGATCTTACAATTATTGGTGGAGGTCCAGTTGGTCTATTCCTTGGAAAAGAAGCAAAGAAAAAGGGATTAAATGTTGTTATATTTGATAGAGAAGAGAAGGTCGGTGGAATATTAAAACAATGTATACATACAGGTTTTGGTCTTCAAGTATACAATAAAAATTTAACAGGTCCTGAGCTTGCCGAGAATCTTTATGAAGAGGTAAATAATTTAAATATTCCAGTTTATACTATTTCAATGTGTTCGGGTTTTGAAGATAAAAAATTGTATTTTTATTCAAGAAAGGGAATTATAGAAGTCGAATCAGATTATTATGGTTTTGCTCTTGGTGCAAGAGAGAGAAATAGAGGAAATCTTTTTATTGAAGGAGATAGACCAACAGGAATTTTTACTGCTGGTTTTGCTCAATATTTAACAAATATTTTAGGTCTAAAAATTGGTAACAAAATAGCAATATTGGGTTCTGGTGATATAGGTTTAATTATAGCAAGAAGATTAAAAATTGAAGGAATGGATGTTGTTGGAGTTTATGAAATAATGCCTTTTTTTGGTGGGCTACCAAGAAATATAAAGCAATGTCTTGAAGATTTTGAAATACCACTTTATCTATCGCATACAATTATTAAAGTTGAAGGAAAGGATAGGTTAGAAAAAATTTTTGTTTCAGAAGTTGATAAAAATTTTAATCAAATAGGGAAGATTAAGGAAATTGAAGCAGATACCCTTCTTTTGTCAGTTGGATTAATTCCTGAAATTGATATTTTAAGAAAAAATCTTCTTTTTGATAAATCAACAAATCAACCAATAGTGAATCAAAATTTTTTAACAAATATTCCTGGGGTTTTTCTTTTGGGTAACTCTCTAACAATTTTTGATCTTGTGGATAAAGCAATGTTATCGAGTTTAAATTCACTTGATGCAATTTTAAATGGTAAAAGAGAAATAAATAAAAATGGTACTGAACTTAAAGCAGGAAATTTTATTAAAAATATTATTCCACAAATAATAGAAAAGGATAGCAAAAAAGCAAATATATATTTTAGAGTTAAAGAACCTATTTTCAATAAATCACTTATCTTAAGAGAAGATAACAAAATAGTTTTTAAGAAAAAAATAGTTGCTCTTTATCCTTCACAAATGGAAGAAATTACAATAAGTCCTGAAATAATTGAAAAAGATGAGGTAATTTTAGAAATTGTATGAAAGAGATAATATGTATTGAATGTCCAATCGGATGTAGGATAAATATCAATGAAAATGGAGATATATCTGGGTATAAATGTAAAAAGGGCATTAACTATGCTTTAAATGAAATTAAAAATCCATTAAGAAGTTTAACAACAACAGTAAAAACAGTTGGATTTAAAAAGAGAAGAGTTGCCATAAGAGTTGATGGGGAAATACCAAAAGATATGATCTTCCCAGTATTAAAAGAGATAAAAAAATTGAGAATTAGTAAAAAAATAAAACTCAATGAGATTTTAATTGAAAACATTTTAAATTTAGGAGTAAATGTTATTTCAACTGAATCTCTTGATGAAGATTAAAAGTGTTTACAAAAACAGACAGCCTACTTTTGTAAACTATTTGTTAAGAAAGTCCAAAATATCTTTAACAACAAGATCTCCTTCTGGATCATTGAAGAGTTCATGCTTCATAGGGTAATCTTTAATTGTTTTTTCTCCAATCCAACTCTCATAAAGTAATTCCGATGAGACTGGAGCAACAATCTTATCTAATTTAGAATACAAGATAAGAATAGGAACATTTACTGGATTTTTTAATGCCTTTTGTGATTCAGTAATTATTTGATTAAAAAGTCTTACTGAAATTTTTGTATGAACAAGTGGATCTTCTACATATTTTTTAACCTCTTCTTCATTTCTTGATAACTCATTTACATCAATCCTATTACTTAGAGTAAATGAGGGATAAATTTTCAGTAAAATTTTCGATAAAGATAAAAGGATTTTGGGTAAAGAACTTTGATCAAAATAAAAGATGCCACTTGATATGACTGCTTTTTTAAAGAGTTTTTCTCTTTCTTCTAAATATCTAACACCAATCAATCCACCAAGACTATGTCCCAAAAGATAAACATTTTCATTGGGTTGAATTTTAATCGCTTCATCAAAAACTTTAAAAAGAAAATCAAAATAGGGTATATCTCCTCTTTTCCCTGATGTTTTTCCATGTCCAATTAAGTCGACACCTTCAACCATAAATCCATCATTTACTAAAAAACTTTCAATTCTTTTATATCTACCAATATGCTCTCCAATCCCATGAACAATAAATACTTTACCCTTTTTAGCTTCACCATTTGAGTGGTAATAAATTTTGTAACCTTCAAAATCAAAAAATTTATCCAACTATCACCTCCTAAATTGATACTTTAAATAGTTTCTTAATTAATTATAAAATAAATTTAGTTTTATAATTAATTTGAGGTTAATAAATGGAAATATTTGTTGGAACTTCAGGATGGATGTATTCATGGAATGAGGAAGGTAATTTTGATTGGTATATTCAAAACAGCAATTTAAATGCAGTTGAATTAAATGCATCTTTTTATAGATTTCCTTTTCATAATCAAATTATAGGATGGAGTAAAAAAGGAAGAAATTTGAGATGGAGCATCAAAGTTCATAGATTAATAAGTCATAAATTTAAATTAAATGAAGAGGCAAAAGAGAGTTTCAAAAAATTTCTTGACCTCTTCAAACCAATGGAAGATATAATAGATTTTTATCTATTTCAACTGTTACCCTCTTTTGGTCCAAAAGAAAAAAATAAAATAGTAGATTTTTTTAATGATTTTAATAGAGAAAAGATTGTTATAGAGTTCAGAAATAAAGATTGGTATGAAATGGATATTGAAGATTTTGGAAGAAAAAATAGTTTACTTATCTGTTCAATTGATTCACCAGATTTTCAAAAGATGGTTTTTGAAATTGATGGAAGAATTTATTTAAGATTTCATGGAAGAGAGTCTTGGTATCAATATAATTATAGTAATGATGAGATGGAAGATATTATAGAAATTATAAAAAATAAAAAAACAAAAAAGTTTTATGCTTTTTTTAACAATGATTATGAAATGTTAAAGAATGCTCAAAGATTTTTATTCTTCCTAAAAAATGTATAAAATAAATGAAGTAAAAATTAAAACAACATTACAAAAGTCAAAAATTTCAGAATATTGTATAAATCCATATCTTGGCTGTTTAAATGGCTGTTTATATTGTTATGCATCATTTATCATGCAGAGATGGCATCATAAAGATGAAATATGGGGGAGTTTTGTTGATATAAGAATAAACTCAGTTGAAAATTTAAAAAAAGAGATAAAGAAAAAGGATAAAATAGATGTTTATATCTCTTCAATGACAGATGCATATCAAATTGTTGAAGAAAAATATAAATTGACAAGAGAAATATTAAAAACATTATCAAAAGAGGAAAATGCTCTTTTTGATAAAAAATTTATAATTACAATACAGACAAAAAGAGAAGTTGTTTTAAGAGATTTAGATGTTTTAAAAAATCTAAAAGATATAACAGTTGGATTTACAATAACAATGCTTGATGAAGATAAAAGAAAAATTTTTGAGAAAGGAGCATCAGAAACTTATAAAAGATTGAAGGCTCTTGAAATATTGAATAGAAATAAAATTAAGACATATGCATTTTTTGGTCCAATTCTTCCTGGAATTTCTGATGATTATGAAAAAATTTATGAAATAGTTAAATCAATTTATGAAACAGGCACAAAAGAAATTCTTTTTGATAAACTTAGTTATTTTAAATATATGAAGAGAATAAAAGATATTTCTTACAAATTAAATTTATATAACGATTTTTTAAAGAGTGAAGATAAAAATTATCTAAATGAATTAAAATCAAAAATTTTAGTTGTGATGGATGAATTTAATAATATAAATTACAAAATTCTTTTTTAAAATATCATTTTGGTGTTTGACACCAAATTAACATTATTTAAGAAAAACTATAGTTACACCAACATTTTCAGGGTCAAGAGAAAATCTCTCAACATGTGGGTGATTTCTTAAAAATTCATGGATAGCCTTTTTTAATATCCCTGAACCAACTCCATGATAAATGTAGATAAATGGATATGAAACAAGTGCTGCACTATCAATATATTTATCAAGCTTTGCAATTGCTTCATCAACACTTTTTCCATGTAATTCAATTTTCATAGGAGGCATATCCTTTTCAGGTAAAATAACCTGACCTTCTTCCCCTATTTCAAAAGTTTCATTTATTTTTCTTGTAATTTCAGTATATGGAAGTATAACTCTCATAGTTCCAATTTGTACTTGTATTTTTCTATCTTCCTCCTCTTTTTTCAAAACAATCCCCTGTTTCCCAAATTTATCAATATAAACTAAATCCCCTACCTCAATTTCATCAAAAGGAACAAAGTTTTTTTCTACCTCCTCTTCTATCAACTCTTCACCTATTTTTACAATTTCTTCCTCGAGTTCTTTTTTCTTTTCAACTATCTCTTTTCTCTCTTTTGGAAGATTTTTTAGAATCTCATCCATTTTATTCTTTGTTTCTTCAATTAACTCCTGCATTTTTCTTTTTGTAAGAAGAATATATTCCTTTCTTTTTGATTCAAGCTCATTAAGTAAGGCTTCGAGTTGTTCTCTCTCTTTAACAATTAAATTTTTCTCTTCTTCTATTCTATTTTTATCCTGTTCTATTATTGTTTGATCACTTCTCATTTTTGAAATTATAAACTCTTTTTCTTTATGTTCTTCTCCAAGAAGATTTCTTGCATTATTTATAATCTCTTCTTTTAGATTAAGGTGTGCTGCTATTGTTAAAGCATGACTTTCTCCTGGAACTCCGATATAAAGTTTATAAGTTGGTTTTAAGGTTTCACTATCAAATCCTACACTACAATTTTCTACTCCATCAGTTTTATATGCAAATTCTTTAAGTTTTGGATAATGAGTTGCAATTGCACAAATTGCACCAAGATTATAAATATATTCTGCTATAGATTGAGCTAAACATGCTCCTTCTTCTGGATCTGTTCCTGCACCAAGTTCATCAAGAAGAATAAGTGAATTTTCTGTTGCATTATTTAGAATATTTACAATTTGCTTCATATGAGATGAAAAAGTAGATAAACTCTGTTCAATACTCTGCTCTTCTCCAATATCTGCGAGTATATTATCAAATATATATGTTTCAAAAACATTTGCAGGGACAAATAAACCAGACTGGGCTAATGATGAAAAAAGTCCTATTGTTTTTAAAGTTACAGTTTTACCACCTGTATTTGGACCTGTAATTATAAGCATTTTAAATTTTTCACCAATATAAATGCTTATTGGTACAACTTCTCCTTTTAGAAGCGGATGTTTTCCATCAACTATATTGATATATTTTCTTTCAACAATTTCTGGTTCAACTGCATTCCAATCTTCAGCGAGTTTAGCTTTTGCAAAAATGAAATCAAGTTCACCAGTTATTTCAAGACTATTTTTGATATTATCAAAATTTTCCCAAACCATTATTGTTAAATTTGTAAGTATTTTTTTTACCTCTTCTTCCTCTTTTCCTCTAAGTTCTATCAATTCATTATTTTTTGAAACTATAAATTGAGGTTCAACGAAAAGTGTTCTTCCTGAACTTGAGGTATCCTGAACAATTGATGGGAAATAAGATGAATACTCTTTTTTTATTGGAACAACATATCTCCCATTTCTTAATGTAACAATAGGTTCTGCAATCATATTCTTGTAAATCGAAAGAGTGAAAAGATCTTCAAGTTTTTCTATAATTTTTTCTCTCAAATCTCTTAACTTTCTTCTAATGGATTTCAACTCAGGAGTTGCATCATCTTTTACATTACCCTCTTCATCAATACATCTTTCAATCTCAAGATTTATTGTTGAATCTTTTTTTATATTTAAAGCATATGAAAAAAGATTTGGGTATCTATCTTTTTTATTTTCTATTGTCTCTTTAATCTCATTAAAAATAAAAAGGTTGTTTTTTATCTTATTCAATTCAATTCCATTTAAAAGTGACCTTACTTTTGCCTTTTTAATTATCTCTTCTATCTCATAAAGTGAAGAAAAAGGTAAACCTCCTTCATTTTGTAAGAAATTTCTTGCTTCTCTTGTTTCTACTAATTTTAATTTAACAATCTCTGGTTCATTCATTGGCAAAAGAGATGAAATAATATTTTTCGCTATTGATGTATTAGCATATCCTTTTAAGATTTCTAAAATTTTAAAATATTCAAGTACATTTAAACTATGTAAATCCATTTTAAAACTATTATATCATTTATTGCTAAAAATTTATTAAATATATAATGTATTTTTATCCAATTTGAAACAAAGAAAGTAAATTTTAATCAGAGTTTTTACAAAGTATTATTATTTTTTATTAACTACAACTTTCAGGTGTTATAAGTATAGAATGAATTATTTTTAAGTGTTGGAATTTTAAATTTCTTTAAATACTTGACTCATAGTTGATTTATGATTAACATTTTTTTATGAATAAGAAATATATCCCAACTTTACTTATTCTTGCATCTTTGTGGGGAAGTGATTATATGTTTATTAAAATTGGAATAAGTTCTATCCATCCTTCTCTTTTTACATCATTAAGATTTTTAATAGCATCAATAGTTTTTTTTGTTATTTTAAAAATAAAAAAAGTATCTTTTAAAATTCCACTAAAAGATTTATTATTTATATTTTTTATCTCTTTAATTGATGTTTATTTACCTCAAATCTTAACCACAACAGGAGAAAAAACAGTTGCAAGCGGAATAACATCTGTAATTTTATCTTCTTCACCAATATTTACTTTCATATTTGCATATTTTTTTCTTAAAGAAGAAAAGATAAATTTTTATAAAATTTTTTTTGTCATTTTGGGATTTTTAGGTGTTTTTATAATATTTTATAAAGAACTTTTAAATAATAATGAATTTGTAATAACAGGATTTATTTTGATTCTTCTCGCATCAATAGCATATGCAATCGGAATAATTCTTTTAAAAAAAATAAACAGTAAAATTAATGTTCACCTTTCCTGTTTTTATCTTGTTCTTTTTGCTTTTTTTATCTCTATTCCTTTTACTATTTTTTCAAAAGGAGTAATCAATTCAAATTTCAAAATTTCCTCAGTTTTAGCACTTTTTTATGACGGAATAGTTTTGCAAGCATTTACATATTCATTTTTTCTTAATACTGTTAGAATTTTTGGTGCATCAAGAACTGCTTATGTAGGTTATTTTATGCCAATATTTAGTATTATTTATGGAACAATTTTTTTAAAAGAAGCCTTGACTATAAATGTTTTTGTTGGAGGAGCTCTAATTTTACTATCTGCTTATTTTATTGAAAAAGGTTCATAAATTATTTTTAAAAATTGTATCTTTAATTTTTTTAAATCTTCTTGGGTATTTTATAGGTGTTGTTTCAATTTTTTTTAATATTAGTAAAATTCTCTCGCTCTTAAAAAATGGCAACTCATATTTAAAGATATCTTCAACTTCTAAACCAAGTTCAGATAAAAAACCTTTACTTTTTTCAATCAAATCTATCTCATCTATTCCTTTCCATAAAAAAATTCTTCCATCCACTTTAACAAAAGGTGCAGTTAGTTCAAAAATTCCTGGAATTTTTAAAACCCATCTTGAAAAAACTTGTGAAAATTTCTCTCTTAAACTTTCTTTATATTCCTCTTTTTTTATTAGCTCTTCTCCTCTTCCCCATAAAATATCAACTTTTTCTAAAAACAACTCTTTTACAACATTTTTTAAAAAATCAACTCTTTTTTTATTTGAATCTATGAGTAAAAATTCACTGTTTGAGGAAAAAATCTTAAGTGGAATACCAGGAATACCTGCTCCTGTTCCAATATCTAAATTTTTACCTGTTAACTTAGTTGATTTACAATATTTCTTTAGATATACAATGGGCATAAGTGAATCAAAAAATTGTTTGATTGCAATTTCTTCTTTTGTCTTTTCCCCTGTTAAGTTGAATTTCTGATTATAAAAAATTATTAATTCAAGATATCTTTTTAATTTTTCAATTTTTTCATCATCAATATCTATATCAAAATCATAAGTAGCTTCAAGAAACCATTTTATCCATAACTCCATAAATTATTTAAATTCCCCAGTTGAATTTTGAATTAACTACAAGATAAAAATTTTTCTCCTTTAGACGAATTAACTTTGCATCTCTTTCTGCAACATTAAATATCAAATGGTCATTTTTAAGAATATTCTCTCTTTTTATTCCATCTTCAATGAATAGCACATCATCCTCTGATTCAATGACATTAATTGAAAGCTTCTCTTTTGATGAAAGAACCACTGGCCTTGATGTTAATTTATGAGAGCATAAAGTTGTTAATATATATACATCACATTTTGGTGATACAATAGGACCTCCTGCAGATAAAGAATAGGCTGTTGAACCATTTGGCGTTGAAATTATAATTCCATCTCCTTTTACTTTTGAAACTGAAACACCATCTATAAAAATTTCTAAACTTATAATAGGAGATAGAATTTCTTTTGTTATAACAAAATCATTAAAAGCATAATACTTTTTTAATTTTTTTCCTTCTCTTAAAATCCCCCCCTCTAAAACTTTTCTATTTTCTATAGAAAATTTTTTGTCAATAAGTTTTTGGAGAGCATCAAAAACATCTTCTCTTTCAACGTCAGTTAAAAAACCAAGTCCTCCAAGATTTATTCCAAGAATAGGGATGTCAAATTTATATGCAAACTGGAAGGCTTTTAGAAGAGTGCCATCTCCTCCAAGCGATAGAATTATAGAATCTTTTAAATCAACATTTTCATCAATAAAAACAACTTCATTTCCATTTTCAACCAAATAATGTTCAATCTCTTTTGACAAGTTTTTTGCTTCAACTGTATTTTTATACAATATTCCTATTTTCATATAAACTCCTTAATTACCTCTGAAACGAAAAGAATTTTATCAAGATGTAACTTTCTTTCCAATTAAATTTAATACCACCTCTTTGATGCCATCTTTATCAAGTTTATATCTTTTTAATAACTCATCTCTTGTACCAATAGGAGGAAATGATTCAGTAACTGATAGATGCTTTATCTTCAAATTTTCTTTACCTATTAAGAGTGGAGATATTTTTGTAAAAATACCACCAAGATAGTAATGTTCCTCAGCAATTATTATAAATTTGTATTTATCAATACAGTTATTTATTGTATATGTTGGAATTGGATTAGCAAATCTTAGATTAATTAAAGTTGGAAATATATTAAATTTACTCAACTCTTCAACTGCTTTATATGCATAATATGACAATCTTCCAAGTGTAATTATTAAAACATCTTCACCTTCTTTTAAAATCTCTGGTTCATATGGAATTACTGGACTGTTTAGTCCTAAATTTTCTGAACTATCTTTTGGATATCTTATAATGCAACTTCTCTTTTCTTTTAAAGAAAAATTCATCATTTCTCTCAATTCATCTTCATCTTTTGGAGCCATAATTACAAAATCATTTGGAAAAGAAAAATATGCTAAATCAAAAATCCCTTGATGAGTTTCTCCATCCTCAGGCACAACTCCAGCTCTATCAACCATAAAATTTACCTTAACTTTTTGAAGTGATACATCAAGTAGTATTTGATCAATAGCTCGTTGTAAAAAAGTTGAGTAAATTGCAACAAATGGAAGTTTCCCACCTTTTGCAAGTCCTCCAGCAAATGAAACTGCATGACCTTCTGCTATTCCAACATCAAAAAATCTATCAGGAAAATTTTCTTTAAACTTTTTAAGTCCTGTTCCAAGTTCCATTGCAGCAGTTATTGCAACAACTCTATCATCTTTTCTTCCAATTTTTACCATCTCATCGCCAAAAGTTTGTGAAAATGATTCAACTTTATTTATTGGTTCTAAAAATGGAGGAGATGAATGATAAATATCTGGCTCTTCTTCTGCAAAGTCAATTCCCTTTCCTTTTTTGGTTATAACATGAACAATTCTTGGTCCACTTAAATCCTTAACTTTTTTTAAAACATCAACTAAAAGTGGCATATTATGACCATCAAAGGGACCAAAATACATTATTCCTAATTCCTCGAAAACTATTCCAGGTATTATCGCCTGTTTTATTACCAATTTGAATTTATTAATTGAATTTAGTAATTTTTCACCAAATTTTCCTCTTTTTTTAAGAATTTCATTCAATTTCTTTGACGATTCCCTATAAAACTTTTCTGCTCTTAATTTAGAAAAATATCTTGAAAATGCTCCTACATTTTTAGAAATTGACATTCCATTATCATTCAGAATTATTAAAATATCTTTTTTACTTTGACCAAGATTATTTAAAGCCTCCCATGCTTCACCACCAGTCAAAGCACCATCACCGATTATGTCAACTATTTTATAATTTTCATTGTTTAAATCTCTTGATGAAGCAAGACCTAAGGAAAGAGAAATTGAATTAGATGCATGTCCAACGAAAAATGTATCATAAACACTCTCTTTTGGAGATGGATATCCAGAAATTCCACCACTTCTTCTGATTTTAGGGAACTCATCCTTTCTACCAGTTAAAATTTTATATGTATAACATTGATGGCCAACATCAAAAATTATCTTATCAAAAGGGGGGTTAAATGTATAAAGAACAGAAATTGTAAGCTCTACTGTTCCAAGATTTGATGAAAGATGGCCACCATTTCTTCCGATAACACCCTTTATATATTCTCTTATTTCACAACATAGTTCATTTAAATCTCTCAAATTTAATTTTTTTAAATCATCAGGAGAATTAATATCTCTTAAGATATCCATGATTTTAAATAATAAATAAATGATTTCAATAGATCATTTTTTAAAGAAATTGAATCAATAACATTAAGAGATTCATCGAGTAAATTAGTTGCAATTTCTTTAGATTTTTCTATTCCAAAAAATTTTGGAAATGTAACTTTTGATTCATCTTCTTTTGAATTTTTTGAATCTTCAATATCATCAAGAATCTGGTAAGTTAAACCAATTTTATCTCCGAAACTCTCTAATTTATTTAATACCTCATCATCTATCTCACTTAAAATTCCACCAATTTTAATTGCTGTTTTCATCAATGAACCAGTTTTCTTTGAATGAATGTAATATAAGACCTCCTCTGTTGCATCCTGTGGAGTTGTCATAACATCCATAACCTGTCCACCTACCATTCCATTTATTCCAGTATTAATAGATAACTCTCTTATACATCTTAAAACTATCTTTTCATTAAAACTTGTTACTTTTGCTAAATTTTCAAAACTAAGTGTTAATAGTGCATCACCAGCTAAAATAGCGATATCCTCTCCAAAAACCTTATGAAGAGATGCTCTTCCTCTTCTTGTATCAGCATTATCAATTGCTGGAAGATCATCATGAATGAGAGAATATGTATGGATTAATTCTATTGATACTGAAACAGGTAAGGCTTTTTCAACATCATCTTTAAAAGAAGAATACGATGCAAGAAGTAGAACTGGTCTTATTCTTTTTCCTCCACCCTTTAAAGAGTATGAAATTGCTGGGAAGAGAGGTGATGTTTTATATTCACTTATCAGTTTATCCAATTCACTTTCAATTAAATTTACCTTATCTTTTAAAAATGAAATAAAAATTTCTTCCATATCTTTATTTTATACTAAAATTATTAAATTCATTCATAAAATTTTTCCATTCATATTTAACCTCTTTAACTTCTGCACCTGTAGGACCCTGCTTGAGATATTCAAGTATTTTTTTAAGATCCTCTTCATTACCTTCTCCGATAAATGAAACTAGACCATCAATATCATTCTTAACATATCCTGTTATGTTATATTTTTTCGCATAATAGTGAATAAAAAATCTAAAACCTACTCCTTGAACAATTCCAAAAACTTTTGCTTCAAGCCTTTTTTTCATTTCTATATTTTTCTGCAATCCTCCCTAAAATTCCATTTATAAATTTATATGAGTCACTAAAACTTCCAAATTTTTTTGAAATTCTTACTGCTTGATCAATTATTACTGCAGTTGGAATGTCTTTTTTATATATTAATTCATAAATTGCAATTCTAAGAATATTTCTATCAACATATAAAATTCTATCCCACTCCCAATCGATGAGGTGCTCTTTAATAATTTCATCTAAATTATTAATATTATCCTCTACGCCTTTACAAACAGAAATAGCATAAATTATTGAATCTTCAGGGGTGTTATCAAAATCAAAATTTTTTATAATTGTTTCCAAATCTTTCATTGTCACATCTTTCTCATAAAGAATTTGGAGGGCTTTTTCTCTACCTTTCTCCCTAATCTTCATTCTTATCTTTTACATCAATATAGAAAAGGTTTATTTCAAAATTTTTGTATGGTGTAAATTTAGATAAAACTTCATTAATTTTTTCTCTTAATTTTTTTGAAAGCTCAATAAGGTTTGTTAAAAAATAAACTCTCAATAGAATATCTACAGTTAAATTTTCTTTATCTATTTTTATTTTAATTCCTCTTTTTGCTTCATCTCCATCGAATATCTCAAGTAAATCTTTTGCAAAATCTGAACCAATTCCTTCAATCTCTTTGAAATCTTTTATAACCCCACTAACTAACTCCTCTATTGCATAATCACTCATAACTAAATTATCATTCATTCTTTTTTACCTACCCTTTCAAGATATTCACCTGTTCTTGTATCAATTTTAATTATCTCACCTTTTTCAATAAAAAACGGTACTTGAATTTTTAGTCCTGTTTCTAAAACTGCAGGTTTACTTCCTCCTTGTGCTGTATCTCCTTTAAAACCTGGATCAGTTTCAACAACTTCAAGTTCGACATAATTAGGAAGTTCAATACCAATTGGTCTATCTTTGAAATATAATACCTGTATGTTCATATTTTCTTTCAAATAATATTTCTCATCTCCGATAAAATTTTCAGGAAGTTCTATCTGTTCATATGTATTATTATCCATAAAATAATAATTTTCTCCGTCATTATACATATATTGGAACTCTTTTCTTTCAACAAAAGCATCTTTAACTTTTTCGCCTGCTCTAAAAGTTCTTTCAACAACATTTCCTGTTTCAATATTTCTGATTTTTGTTCTAACAAAAGCTGAACCCTTCCCTGGCTTAACATGTAGGAAATTTATAACAATCCAAACTTCACCATCAAGTTCAAAAGTAACTCCTGGTCTTAAATCATTAACATCAATCATCCTTTCCTCCTAAAAAATCTAACTATTTAGATTTTAACAATTAAATTAATATTAATCAAGATAAGATAACGCTACCTAAAAATGTTAATATGGTGTCAAACACCAAAATGACATTGTTCTATATAGGATATGCATAAAACAAAAACTACCTGAGATATTATAAGTTATTTCAATTAACTAATTTTTATGTTTAATAATTACTATCTCAATTGATTTTTTTCAAAGTTGTTCCTCATATGATACCATTTTTCATAAAAAATTGTATTATATGTGATACTACTTTCAAGAAATAGTTTTAAAAAATAGAATAGATTATAATTAAATTATGGAGGAAAAATATGGAAATAAAAAAGGTAAAAGAAGAAAATTTATTTGATTTATTCTCTCCCTGTGGACCAAATGAAGAGCCATATATCACAAGTAAAATTTTTGTAGTTAATTTATGGAAAGAAAAAAGATTTAACTCTGGTTGGAGAGGTTTTATTGCTTATGAAAACCAAATTCCAGTTGGAAGAGTTGAAATTTGGCCTATTGAGAGTGGTTTAAATAGTACTGTTGGTGAAAATTTATACTATATGCCCTGTATATGGATTTTGCCAGATTATCAAAAAAAGGGAATCGGAAAATCTTTAATTGAAACTATTATCAATGAAACAAAAGATAAAGGTGGAATAATAACTATTGCAATGGAAGGTGAAGAGTGGATGCCAATTTCATTTTTTGAAAAATTTGGATTCAAGAAAATAAAAGAATTACCATTTAAATCTCATCTTCTAATTAAGAAACATTATGAAGTATCTAATCCTGAAATTCTTAAACCAACCTTTGAACATAAAAAAAGAGATGATAAAGTTGTTGTTGAAATAGTAAAAGATATGTTTTGTCCTTTTATAAGAGTATGGGAAGAAAAAATTATAAAAGTTATTGAAGAGTATAAAGATAAAGTTGAAATAATAATTTATGAACCTCAAACAAGAGAAGATGTCTTTAAATATGGTTTTAGTACCGTTTATGTTGATGGTGATGAACCATTTTATGGTCCAGTATCTTCTGATGAAATTAGAAAAATAATTGATCAGTATATTATTAAAAAGGTATAAAATAATTGTTAGACAATTGATAAGGAGGATTGGAATTGAAACAATGGTATGAAGAATTGTTTAAAAATTATGCAAATAAATATGATAATGAAGTTTATACACAAGGTACAATCGGTGAATGTGATTTTATTGAAAAGGAAATTAATTATGATAAATCAATAAAAATTTTGGATGTTGGTTGTGGAACGGGTCGACATTCAATTGAATTATCAAAAAGAGGATATAAGGTTACTGGTATAGATTTATCTGAAAAGCAGATCGCAAAGGCAATAGAAAAGGCTCAAAAATTGAACTTAAATATTAATTTTATAAAATGTGATGCAAGAAATTTACCTTTTGAAAATGAATTTGACCTTGCAATTATGCTTTGTGAAGGTGGTTTTTCATTAATGGAAACTGATGAAATGAACTTTGAGATTCTTAAAAATGTAACCAAATCATTAAAAGAAAATAGCAAGTTTATTTTTACAACTCTTAATGCTCTTTTCCCTTTGTTTCATTCAGTCAAAGAATTTTATGATTCAACATTAAAAGATGGTAATGAAACCTTTGAAAATATTACATTTGATTTAATAACTTTTCGGAATCATTCATTTATGGTCTTTGAAGACGATGATGGAAACAAAAAAGAGTTAGAATGTAACGAAAGATATTATGCTCCCTGTGAAATAACATGGCTTTTAAAAAGATTAGGTTATAAAAAAATTGATATTTTTGGAGCAAAACTTGGTGTTTTTTCAAGAAATGATAAACTAACAATAGATGATTTTGAAATGTTAGTTATTTCAGAAATGAATAACTCTTAAAAATAATTCTTTATTTTAAAAATTCATATGAAGAAGTTTACAAACATATTGGACACTCTTAGTATAAGTAGTAGTAAAAATTCAATTTAATTGTAAAATATAAATAGATAAAATTTTTTATATAATTAAGTGCATTTTGATAAGAGGTGTAAAGTGATTAAAGTCGCGATTTTTAATGTGAAGGGAATTTACTAAGAGGTGAAAATGATGAAAGTTCAATTAGAGAGGATATATAAATTTAATTTAAAATATGCCACTAAAATGGAAGGATATATGAATTTATATTTTTGTATAACAGAACTTTCGGAAATGTTTAGGAGGTAAAAATGGATACTATAATTAAATGTATTGAAGATCTTCGGACTAAATTAGATAAATATATAAAAGAAAACTTAAAGGAATATTCAACAAGAATAATTTTTATAGATCCTTTACTTCAAGCTCTTGGTTGGAATGTAAAAGATCCAGATGAAGTTGAACTTGAATATCCAACCATTGATGGAAAATCAGTTGATTATGCACCTAAAATAAATCGTAAGCCAGTTCTATTCATAGAAGCAAAACCGTTAAACGATCCACTTACAGATGTTAAATCAATTACACAAGTAGTTGGCTATGCTGCTAATGCTGGTGTCGAATGGTGCATTCTTACCAATGGTGTTACCTATAAAGTTTATCATAGTACAGAGAAAGCTGAGGCTCCTGATAAGCTACTTTTTGAAGTTTCTATTGATCCAATAGAAACTGAAGGCATAACAATTCAGCAAATTGCAGAACAATTTGCGCGTTTTTCTCGTGATGCAATGGCAAAAGGTTTACTTGACGAGATTGGTGAACAAATTTTCATCACTGGAAAGATAAGAAAAGCTTTAGACAAACTTTTTAGGGAACCTTCAAATACATTAATAAAACTTATACGCTCCGTCATTAGAGATGACACTATCAAGCCAACACAAATTAAAAACGCTCTTAAAAGACTCTGGGCTCAAACTTCAGAGATTGAGATTACTCCAACATCTAGTGTAGAATCAATCCATCAAGAAGAAATAAAAGTAAGAGATAAAGAATATGGTGAAGAACATCACTTAGAAGAAAAACCACGAGAAGTTGTAGAATTATTTCGAACAATTGATAAATTTTGTAGAGAGCTTGATCCAACAAAAGTTCAAAGAAAATATCTTGCTAAATATATCAGATATACACATGGTAAAAATATATTCTGTTGCGTTAATATTCAAAAAAATGGACTTCGTGTTTGGCTAAAATTGAATTATTCAGATTTAGAAAATCCACCTGAATATATTCGCGATGTTACAAAAATTGGACATTGGGGTGTTGGTGATGTGGAAATCGTGATTGATAGCTTACAAAAATTTCAAAGTGCTAAAAGTTTGATACAAAAATCTTTTGAAAAAAATAGAGAGAAATGAACACCCCCAATAACACAATATATATGTTATAGACTTATGCATCATATTGACAAAATTAAAAGATTAAATATAATATATAAAGAATTCCTCGGTAGCTCAACGGTAGAGCGGGTGGCTGTTAACCACTAGGTTGTAGGTTCGAATCCTACCCGAGGAGCCATTGCAGACTCAAAATCCCTGTAAACTGTTCCTCTGATTTTATCAAATTCTATCCATCAATTAAAGATAAGTAACTTAAAGAAATAATCCCCACTATCACTAAAAAGTCAGAAAAATCTTGACATCCTTTGTTAGATTTTATGGTTTGATAAAATATAAGAGAAAAAGGTTAGGTTATAAAGGAGAGAGAGAAATAATGACAGTCAAGCAAGTAGCTGAATATCTACAAATAGATGAGTATACCATCTATAAACTGGCTTGTTCTGGTCAAATCCCTTCTATTAAAATAGATGGTCAATGGGGATTTATTTATGAAGTGGTCTGAGTTTAAAAGCCTCCTCAAAAGATTTGGTATTCAAAAATTTCTTTTTTAATCCTTCATAGGGTGGAAATGCTCCACCATAACCTAATACCCTCCTTGCTTTAGCTACCATCTCCAATTGCTCTGCTGTCCAATGAGGCGAAATATAAGTATTTTTCTCCCTAGGTTCTAGTGGTTCATACCTCATAGGATAACTTACAACGCCCCAATCAATTAAATCTTGAATACGATTTAAAAAAGTTTCTGGGGTATCTTTTTCAAATGGATTGTTATATAAACAATATACCATTATTTGTCTTCCTTTAAAGCCAGTGGATTTCAATAAATCAATAGCACGTTTTAGGTGTTTTCTGATCCCTTGTGTATCATAAGCAAGTCTGATTAAAGGAATTTTCAGTTTCTTAAGTTGTGGGACTACCTTTTCATTTAGCAGTCGTGCATCCAATCCTTGATTAAAATCTACTTCTAATTTTAATTCTTCTAACTCCTGAAAAATATTTTCCCAATATGGAGAAGCAAGAATGTTATTATCCCAGAAAATAATCTTTTTATATTCTGGATAAATCAGATGTTTTATAGATTTCATAGCTTTAAATTCAGGTTCTAATGTCTTTACTGAGCAAAAAGGACAGTTTCTTATACATCCTCTGGAGGAAAAAATTATATTTTTTTTCCATTCAGGAGTAAGTGAATAATCTGGTAAAATTTCTTCTGCCTTATTATATAAACCTTTATGAATCTTTATCCTATTTTTAAAAGTTTCTCTTAGATGATCTTCACATAAGGTTGCATAGATACCACCAACTATAATCTCTGTCTTTTTGTATTTATTACTATAATACTTTATTATTTCATGAACAGCCTCCCATGCATAAGTAAAAAGACTTGTAATATAAATTTTATCTGGATAGAATCCATCTTCATTGAAACCTCTTATAAATCTTACTTCATCACCTATTTTTTTATGATAAGAAGAAAGTTTAAGAAGCCCCAAAGGTGGATATTGAGTGTGATATTTTTTAGATTTTTCAGGTTCAACTAATAAAATTTTTTTTCTTGACATAATATTATTTTATGTTAAAATTTAACCAATCCAAGTAATTGGAGGTGGATGATCCGAAAAGGGTCAGCGTGAGAAGCCAGGTTAATATCCTGGCTTTTTCATTTTAAAAATACCTTTCCATAACCATAAATTCGTCCATCATAAAACTCTCTGTTATATTTTTTTCTATTAACAATCTCACAAACTTTATTAGCAAAAACATTATCTTTTGACCTTGAAATTTTATTTTGTTCTATAAGTATCTCTTGCTTTAAAGGGTGTGCAAGAAGATCAGATAACTGAAGCCCAGCGATATTGGCACTTTTAGGTTTCAACTTAATCTCTTTGCTTGTAAGAACATTATGAAAAAATTTAGGTTTTCTAAACTGTGTACCACTGTTATAAATATTCCTATAAGCTTCCTTTAATTGTTTATCCTCAGCCCCACCCCTTGCTTCTGCTAAGACATCACCTTTTGCATTATGAAAATCTAGAAATCCACAATACCTTTCGAGAATTGCTATTAAACAGTAGTGATATGGATGAAAAGCAAAATGTTGATAATTTTCAATATGAGCTTTCTTGTCTATTACAACTGTAATTACAGTATATTCCATTTCTTCGAGAAATAATAATAAATCTTCATTAAACTCCTTTTCTCTTTTAGGGCGTTTTAATGAATGAAAGGGTCCATGCTTATAGACTATATCTTGCCTATGAAGTATAACAGGGTCATCAGGATTATAAGGAAAATGTTTTTGTTTTAATTCTTCTAATTTAGGCTCGAATGACTCCCTATATAGCTCCATTTCAATGATACAGCCAGTTATGCCAAGATATCTTTTGTCATTTTTTTCCAATTCTGGGTAGTAAATAGAAACAGATTCGTCATTTTTAAATGTAGATTGTCTACACATCTTGCCATATGAATGGTCTCCTGATTCATCTATATAAAGCCTATAATTTTTCAAATTTAATTATACCTTTTACATTCTATGTACATTCTTTATAAATTATTTTTTATATAGTCTTCAGGAAGTCCACAATCTCTTGCATCTTTAATAATAATATTACGATATTCTTGGGATGGTTTACCTTTACATTCTCCAATTCTAAAATATACTATTGCCTTACAACTATTCCCACAATCATCTTTCACAATTACTTTTTTTCTATTGTATGAACAAGGATAATCTTCATATCTATCTAATTTATTACAATCATCTTTTTTTATTTCAAAAAGACCACCATACAATGTCATATTTTATTCCAGTATAAATCACATTAGCAACGGCACAATCTCGTGTTTTAGAATAACCATCATAAACAAACTTATAATTTTCGAGAAAAACTTTTTTATATAATGGCTACTTGGACATCTTTTCTCCATCTGTTGATGATCCATGTTTGAACCATATGTAAAATAAAACATATTTACCTCAACTCTTTTAAAGATATTTTTATTTCCTTTAACTCTTCATCTGTTAATTCCCAGATTTTAGCAGAAATCTTATCAATTTCCTCTTCTATTTCTTTAAGTTCGTCTGTTTCATCAGTTTTTGCTAAAATATGGGCTCTTTTAGAAAGTTCAGCAAGTTGTAGATGAAGTTTATTTTGCTGATCAAATTTTGGGATATGTATATTCTCCAGGAGATGTGGTGAGCCCATGCTTTTGCCACCTACCTGAGAATAAGAAATAGCTATAAATTGGAATATCGAGGAATTAATCATTGCACAAAGATAATGTGCCTCCTGCTCTTTATATAAGGCAACTATTGTTATAGTCTCTTGAGGAATAATCGACTTACCATCTTTTTCGCTTACTACCGCTGCCTCAATATTTGCAACCCTCGTCCACACTACTTTATAAGGAGCAAAGGTTTCTTTGTGAATATCAACTAAGATGTAGAAAGGATGCCCTTTACGTAATAGTTTATATCCTGACCTATTTCTTAAGATGGTTTCAAATCTTTTGAAATAGAGATATGTTTTGGGATAATTTTTTTTCATTTCTTCTTCTGAAATAGCCTGCCAGCTTGTTTCTGGGGTATGAGGTAAAATAATCCAGATTGAAGAGTTTGCATTCCACCTTTTTAAATCACCTGACCGTAAAAGGGGATAAAGTAGATCTGGTTCGATAGCACACTGAATACTCTCCATCTTTCTTTTTGCCTTTTCAGTAATGTTTGAGATAATTACCAAACCATCAGGTCTTTTAGTAATTACATCAACCCAAAAAATACTGTTTGCCCATCCACAAACACCGGCGTAGGCTTTATACTCAGACTTACCCAGTATTTTCTTCACTCCTTTTAATGCCTTTGGTCTACCAGTAATCCAAGGAGATGTAAGGTCGTTCTCATTCACAGGTTCCGCAACAAATTGTTTTCTTTCTGTCATACCAATTACCTCATCAAGGGTAGCTTCTAAGGGTATAGATTTACGCTTAACAGTTTTCCTCCAATAAAGATATGAAGGTACTGGATATTTTGTGGTTTTACCTTTTTGAATAATAACTACACTTGTTCTATTAGATGCCCCTTCAAAGGGATTAAGTTCAACCATATCATCTACATGAAAAACTCGAAGAGGTAGATTATTAGGCAGTCTAAATTGACGAAATCCTGACGATGCATTTGTTTTAAATACAGACTGAGTTATAAGAAATCCTAATCTTCCGTTTCTTTTGAGATAATTATCAAGACTAACATAGGTCATTAAAGTAGATATATCTCTCTTTTGTTTACCAAGTTCAAATTGAGTTTGACCTTTTCCTTTCGTTGCTGCCATACCATATTTATCCCACAAAGACTTGGTACTTTTTCTATACCCTTCTGGTAAACTTTCCCAATTTATCCATGGAGGATTACCAACTATATAGTCAAACTCACCAACAAAAAGAGGAGCAAAAGCATTTTTAATAATCCTTGCCCATATGCCATTTACCCCCTGTTTTTCAAGATTTAATAATTTTTCATATAGTTCATAAATAATTTCTATGTCTTTATCATCTTTATTAGGAATCAAAGGCAATTTTTCACAAAGTTTTTCAATAAATTTTTCTTTTGAAAGAGTAAGTTTAACTGCCTCTTCAAGAAAATTTGAGAGAGTATCTATATATTCTGTTTGAACAAGATTTCTAGGAATAGAAAAAGGACCTACAGCAGTATTAAATTTAATTATGCCTTTACCAAATAGATTTTTTTCTTCTTGTGGGGTCATAATAGAATCACAAAGATAAACAGGAATGTTTATTTCACCTCTTCTATGTTGAAGTAGTTCACCTAAAGCGAGTAAATAATTTGTTCTTGCCGATATAACTGCTAATGGATTTAAATCAAAACCTACTACATTGGAAAAAATTTTATCAAGGACTATATGCTCAGGAATTACTTTTTTCCACGCATATTCGCGAATCTTTTTTATAGCAAGAACGAGAAATGTTCCTGAACCACAAGCAGGATCAAGCAATCGTTTATCAGGATTTCCCTCAAACTCTCCACCTTCAAGCATATTTAATAATCTTTCAGCCAGCCAATCAGGTGTATAATATTCGCCTAAATTATGTCTTAATTCTTTTGGCATAAGTTGCTGATATAGTTTTTTAAGAAGGTCTCTTGTTGTATCAGGATCAACATCAAGAGTCACTAAAGAATAATTAGCGAGTGTAGAAATAAGAGTTTTAAATGATTGATAAATTTCTTCGTTCCATACATCAAGATACCAACTGAAAAAATCTCCTTCTATAAAATTACTAATTCCAAGTTCTTTAAATATTCCGCCATTTTCTATTTTTATTAGGTATTCTTTCAATCTTTCACTTTCAAATGTGGCAGCTTGTTTTAGATCTGTACCTAATTTGGGCATTGCATAATATTGAACAACTTGAAGAGCCAAAAGTTTAATAAAAGTTGCATAATAAGTATGAAGACAGAAAAAGAAAGAAAAGGGATTAAGAATCTTTTGGGTTATACCAAATTTACGTGTAAACGAATCTATTTTTAATTTTGATACCTCTTCATAATCGCATACTTCACTGAACTGTAATGACCATTGATCAAATAAGGTTTTAACTTTTATATTAGTTGTATTAGTTAAAGTATAAAAAAGTGAGCTTACAACTTTTCGTGAAACAACAGTATTTTCTCCAAAATCTCTTGTTAAATTCTCAGGTATTAAGGCTAACTCAGTGGATAAAGAAAATAAAAGTTTTAAAAAATATTCTGTAGTGTAATCATCTACTTTGAGTGGATCATCAATATGCCAGATTCCTTCTTTGTTTCGTACAAAAATAAAATAAGAACCATCAAGTATTACTCCAGCAAGTCGTTCTGGTTTATGTCGTTCTCTTCTAACTAAACCCTCTATATAATTTTTTATTTGTGAAATTGCATGTTGATTTGTTTTAATATTGTTACTTTGTCTTAAACTTTTAGGTGGTTCATATTCAATAATTAAACGATTATAAACTGCATCTGCCCTTCCATTTATAAGAGTATATTCTTCTCTTAAATGAAGGTTTAAATTAACCTTAGAAGCTATTTCATTAACTAATAAAGCTATTTTTGTTCTAAATTCAGCTTCGTTGTTTGAAGTATCAGCAGCTTTTTTAATTTCTTGAGTGAAATAGGATATTTTTGGTTTTAATTCTCTTTCAAATTCAATCATTTAAGATTCCTGTTGTTTATAGGCAGGCTCTGGAAAACTTATTTTTACTGGTTGTCGATAGACTGCATGTGATAAAATAAGGTCTCCTTTAGAAAGTCTTGTGGCATTAGATTTTATCTCATTATCTAAGAATCTATAATCTGGCTGATTAAGCTCTGTAGAACTACTACGACCTATTATTTTAGTTGCACAGTTACCAGTAACTCTTTCGTGTACAGCACTCATAAATTGTTGAGCTGAAATAAGTATCACTCCAAGTGAACGTCCACGTTCAGCAATTTCAAGTACTAACTCAGTGAGAGGTGAAGGGCGTGACCCTGCTGGTGCATATTTATTTAATTCATCTACAAAGAATATTACTTTCTCAGGTATAGGTTCAGTTCTATCTTCTGGTTGCTCAGCTTTTAGAGAATATATAGATTTTAACAAATCGCCAAATACTAACATTTGCTCATGTTCATAAAGTTGAGCAATATCTATTACATAAATATGTCCACCTTTAATTTTAAGTATTTCTTCATTGAGTGATTTCTCACGAGAACTTCTGGCATCAACAAAAATTCCTGATTGACCAGCTTGAACCATTCGTCTCATATGCCTTCTAAACACACCTATTGATGAACCTCTGATCCCTCGCCAATCTTTAACCGCCAATTTAGTTTGTTTGTCAAATAAAGGTTTGTCAGATAATAAATTTGTCCAGCTATGAACATCTTTAAAATCTGGCTCATTATTTCTAGTACCTTCTTTAATTTCACTTATAATTGATTCAAGAGTTAAATAAGTATCAGGTATTTGAGCGAACAATAAATCAATTTTATCAGCCGTTGATTCAAAGTCATATGCATAAGTTTCATAAAAGGAGGGCTCTAAAAAACTATTTGGTCTATTCATCTTTTTTCCTCTTGGAAGATAATAATGAACTTTATCAGAAGGAAATGGTTGTGGCTTTAAACCAAGTGCATCCCACATTTCCATTTGTTCGATGTTAGATTCTTTTTCTCTTCTCTGGTCAATTTGAAGTAGGTCCCCATGCTTAACATTAAGAAGAATAACTGAAATTTTATTTTTATCTTTTTCAGGTGTTGTTTGTAAAATAGATTGTATAAAAAACATCGCATAAGATGTCTTTGTTGCTAAACCACTTATTCCAGAAATATTTACATGTGCTGATTCTGGACCAAGGACATAACGACGATCAATATACGCAACAGCACGGGTACCATTGCTCATCTTAATGAGTCCAGCAGGAATTCTATTCTCGGGGTTCATAGTATCTATCCCTAAAGCAACTTGTATGCCTTCTTCATCAGCAAATTTTACAACTTTTTCACTGGGTACAGGCATATAAATATTATTGTTATTACTTAAAACATTTACATGAGCTACAGTTGTACCTTGACGAGGTGTATTAGGGTCTTCTGTTAGTTCACCAAAATTACTTGAAATAAAATTAGCAAGATGAGTAGGAGCATCTGTTCTATGTTCCAAAATTGTAACTAATCCAAATGTTTTGCTTTTCCCTTCATGGCTAACCTGTTCAACTTCTACTATATCAAAGGGATTAACTATAACTTTTGGAGCAAGCCAAAATGTAAACTTGTCAGAAGTATTTGGATCTCTATCTGTCGCAGAAGTTTTGCCAATCTCTCTAATGTTTCTTTTATCATTCATAACCCACCTCCTATCTGTGGCTTTGACCATTTAATACAACCTATTAAAACCTCACTTGAAAAAAATCTATTTTTAATTACTTCTTCAGCAATATGAATAGGGTAAAGAGAACAATGCCATCTTCTATCTAAACCGTAAGGTGTTACATTTCTCTCTGCTATAAGGGCTGATGAAATAAGATTTGCAAGTTCTGAAGGTATAGGTTTTCTATCTGGACAAGGAAACTCAACTTTTATTACTCCCATAAGAGGATAGTCTAATTCTTTTTGTTCTCTTAATCTCACATACCAAAATGCTACTTGTCCATCAAAAGCACTAAAAACTGCAGTTCTATGTGCATGAGGTAAGCCCGCAAGAATACCCGTTATATCTTTTCTCTGTGAAGTTCTATGTCCGAATTGAAACACAGGGTCTTTACGAAAAGATTTTGCTACTCCTATAAGATAGGGATTTTGCCTCCATGAATTCCAAATATCTTCTTCAACAAACTTGACAGCCCCATCTATTATTAACCATCTATTTTCATTTCGATAGGAATTAGTAGATTTAATAAGATCTATTTCTAATTTATGCATTAAAGACCTTGCTTTTGCACCCGCTTTATCTCGTGGATCTTTTTTTATATCAGCTAATTTATCAGGTAATGTAAAATCAGCTACTTCAAGAAAATCTGGTTTTTCAATTTTTTGAATTTGATTCCATATACTATCTGAAAGACCCTGATTTTGTCTTGGTAACAATAAAACAATCCTTTGTTTATGGTCAAATACACGAAGTTCACCATCATCTTCTCTTTTAATAACTGCAGAACCAATTTGAGATAGTTCAATAGGGAAGGTTCTTGTTCCTTCTATTCCTGTACCTAAAAAATAAGTACGGATACTCCCGTCGATAAAAAATTGAAAAAGGTGTTTTTGAGTCCTTGATAAAAGAGGAGTATGATAATAAATATTTTGTGGATCAGGTTCTGGAATTTCAGCAAATGCAGTAATATTTTCCATTTCATTGTTGATTACAATATCTTCAATTTCTTCTTGATCAGGATGCTGTAAATCTTCAACAGCTCCACCAGTTGCGGGTAATATCTTTATCTCCTTCCCCAAAATTTCTAATAATGGCGTAATTGAACTTAAAGGGTTAGGCATTTCTACTCTCTCTCTTTAATATATAATTTAGATATTTTATACTTTCTAATTTTCTCATTTACACATTTATTAATTACTTTATTTTTAAATTTCAATTGATTAACAATGTTAAGAAAAAATATTTCACTATTATGTGCAGTTTTATAAATTATATTTTTATCAATTAGAAAGTAATTGATAGTTAGCATAACTATTATAAATTCCTTTCACTCTTTAATAACCCTCTTTATATTTCATTAATTATAAAAAAATTATACAAGATAAATAATTTAAGTCAATTTCTTCAAATCCATAGCCTTAATTGATTTAAGAGAATTGGTAACTCCCAGAATATTCGAAAAGAAAAGTATTGCTAGAGAAATAAAGAATTTTTACTTATATTTACTTATAAATACTAATAAAATGTTAGAAGACTAACATAGAGGTAATAATGATCTAAATTGGTAATAATGATGGATAAAATAAGTTTGCGATTAGTTGGCATTTATTTGGCATTTATTTGGCATTTATTTGGCGATTCTGGAGATTATTTTCTAATGTTTTCCCACAGGGAAAAGTTGGTTCGAATAATAAAATTTTAGGGAAATCTTTATCATTTTCTAATTTTTCTTTCCAAGATTTCTTTTTATAACTCTTAAGTGAATTATATAATTTTATAGTTTGATTTAAAAATATTTTATCAGTTCATTTAAGGGAATAGTTATTTCTCTAAACTCTTTTATTTTTATTTTTATAATTGGATTTGAACCATTTATTTTTATTTCAAATTTGAACTTCCTTTTTTTACTATTATTAAATCCTTTTTTAAAAAATAGATAAAAATTAATTTATAATTTTTCTATGGAGTATGAAATAGAAAAAGTTATAAAAAGCAATAGAAAAACATTTTGTATAGAAATAGATGATTATGGAAAAATTATTTTAAGGATTCCTAAAAATAGTTCTGATTTAGAAATAGAAAAATTTTTAGATAAACATAAAAATTGGATTTATAAAAAATTAAAAGTTATAGAAACAAGAGGAATTGAATCATATCCTAAAAAATTTATTGAAGGTGAGAAGTTTCTATTTTTAGGAAATTTCTATAAATTAAAGATAGTTGAAAATCAGAAAGAGAAAGTTTTATTAAAAAACAATGAAATGAATGTCTCTGATAAATATACAACTGATGTAAGAAAGGTTATTATAGAATTTTATAAAAAGAAAGCTTTTGAAATAATATCAGAGAGAGTTGATTTTTATTCCAAAAATTATGGTTATAACTATAATAAAATAAAAATAACTTCAGCAAATAAGAGGTTTGGTTCATGCACAAATAAAGGAAATTTAAATTTTACTTTTAGATTGATAATGGCACCAATTGAGGCTATTGATTATGTTGTTGTTCATGAACTTGTTCATCTTGTTGACAAAACTCATAAAAAGAGTTTCTATGAAAAAGTTGAAAAAATTTCACCAGATTATAAGAAGAGAATTAAATGGTTGAATGAAAACTCCTATTTATTAAAAATCTAAAATTTTAAAAGATAAACAATGCTATAAAAAATTGATTCAAGATTTATGATACGCCCTATTTATTGTTTTTATGACTAATATAAAAAAAATAAATGAAATTATAAATTATATGATAATTAAAATTTTTGATGTTATAATTAAGGTGTAGAGAGAATGAGGAGGTAATTAAAATGTCTGACAAGTTCAGTAAAATCTTAGAACCTATTAAGATTGGGACTGTAGAAATTAAAAATAGAATCGCTATGGCTCCCATGGGTATATTAGGTTTAACAAATCCAGATGGAAGTCTTACTAAACGTGGTATTGACTATTATGTTGAGAGAGCGAGAGGTGGTACAGGTTTAATCATTACAGGTGCCTTTAAAGTTGAATGTGAGATAGATGCTTGTGCTCCTAATATTCTTTTTTCTGCAGCATCTTTAACTTCTTTTGCAGAACTTGCAGAAACTGTTCATGCTTTTGGCTCAAAAATATTTGTACAACTTACTGCAGGGTTTGGTCGTAGTGGACATCCGATGATGCTTCTTAAACAGCCAGTAGCACCATCAGCAATACCAAACTATTGGAATCCAAATATAACATGCAGAGAACTTAAGACAGAAGAAGTCGAGCATATAGTGAAGTGTTTTGGCGAAGCAGCGGAAATTTGTGCAATGGCAGATATTGATGGAGTTGAAATTCATGCTGTACATGAAGGCTATCTTCTTGATCAGTTTACCATAGCCTTTTTCAACAGGAGAACAGACAAATATGGCGGAGATTTAATGGGTAGGTTAACATTTCCAATAGAAATAGTTCGAGAGATAAAAAATAAAGTTGGGAAAAATTTTCCAGTCGCACTCAGATTTAGTGTAAAAAGTTATATAAAGGATTGGCGTCAAGGTGGTCTTCCTAACGAAGATTTTGAAGAGAAAGGTCGTGATGTCGAGGAAGGGCTAAAAGTTGCTAAAATATTGGAGGCTGCTGGTTATGATGCCTTTGATGCTGATGCAGGTACATATGATGCTTGGTATTGGGCTCATCCACCAACCTATCAAGAACATGGTTGCTATCTTCCATTAATAGAAAAACTCAGAAAAGTGATTAAAGCTCCTATTATTGTTGCTGGTAGAATGGAACTTCCAGAATTAGCTGAAAAGGTATTAGAGGAAGGTACAGCTGATATGATAGGAATTGGTAGAGGACTTCTTACTGATCCTTACTGGGTAAAGAAAGTTGAGGAAGATAGGGTGGAGGATATTGTTCCTTGTACAGGTTGTCATGATGGATGTTTAGGAAGAATCTTTCTTGGAAGACCTCTTTCATGTGCTATAAACCCAGCTGTTGGAAGAGAAAGTGATTATAGACTTGAACCTGCAAATAATCAAAAGAATGTAATGTGTATAGGAGGAGGTGTTGCTGGTTTAGAAGCAGCAAGAGTTGCTGCTATTAGAGGTCATAAAGTAACTCTTTATGAGAAATCAAATAATCTTGGTGGTCATTTAATCGAAGTTTCTATTCCTAAATTTAAGGAAGATTATAAGAGATTGTTAGATTGGTATAAAATCCAACTTAAAAAACTCAATGTTGATATTAAATTGAATACTGAAGTTACATTTGATCTTATCAAAAAGGAAAAACCAGATGTTACAATTATTGCGACCGGTTCAAAACCTATTATCCCAGTTATTCCTGGTATTGAAAAGGACAAAGTTGCTACAGCAACAGATGTTTTACTTGGAAACAAAGAAGTAGGAGAGAAAGTAGTTGTTGTAGGTGGAGGATTAGTTGGCTGTGAAACAGCTCTATGGTTAGCTCAACAAGGTAAGAAAGTAACTATAGTTGAAATGTTAAATGATCTTATGATTGCAGGTCTCCCTGTACCACATGCAAATAGAATTATGCTAATAGATTTATTGAAATTCAATAAAGTAGAGGTGATAACAAATCATTCACTTATGGAAGTAACTGATGAAGGTGTGAATTTAATTGATAAGAACTTTAAAAAGATAAGTGTTCCAGGTGATAATGTAGTATTAGCTATTGGATTAAAACCAAATAAAGAACTCTATGATAATTTGGTAGGTAAAGTTCCAAATCTTTATCTCATTGGAGATGCAAGAGATGTTAGAAATGTGATGTATTCAATCTGGGATGCCTATGAATTAGCAAGAGTGATATAAACTTCTTAGTAGCAAAAAAAAGGCAAAAGGTGCCAGTCGAAAACTGGCACCTTTTTATTTCTTATTATAAATAATCAAAAATTCTTTCAAATAATAAAAACTGATATATTAGATATTTTTATATAAAATCTTAAAACAAAATTTAATGAAAAAGTCCTAAAGTGTGATAGTATAAATGATATATGAAAAATATCGATAATAGGAGAAAGGAAATTTTTAATATTCTTGTTGAGAATAAAACATATCCATATATAAATAAAAAAGGGAAACTCTATTTTAGAAAAAAGATAAAATTTTTAAATGATGAAAAGATAGAAGAGATTAAGAACTTATTTGAAATAAAAGATAAAGAGAGTTGTGATAAATTTAGAGAAGAGATTAAAAAAGAGGTCTTAAAAAATAAAGAATATGTTTCGATTAAAAATTGGGTTAAAGAAGAAAGACCAAGGGAGATGTTAATTAAATATGGTGAGAAAAATCTTTCTCTTTCAAAACTTCTTAGTATTATCTTAAGAACTGGAAAAGAAGGAGAAAGTGCAGAAGAACTTGCCAATAAAATCCTCAATAAATATAAATCTTTGAGAGAAATTGATTCTGTTTCAATTGATGAATTATGTAAAATAGAAGGAATTGGTTTAGCAAAAGCTACACAAATTAAAGCATCATTTGAAATTGGTAAGAGACTACTGAAAGAGTCTTCGTCAGAGAAAAAGAAGATCAAAAACCCAGATGATATCATTGATTTTGTTTCAGAATATTATGGTTCATACTTAAGAGATGCAAAAAAGGAATTTTTTAACATTATTCTTCTCGATATAAAAAATAAGGTAGTTGATACAATCGAACTAAGCAAAGGATCAATAAATGCGAGTGTTGTTGATCCAAGAGAAGTTATAAAAGAAGCAACATTAAAATCTGCGTCATCAATAATTCTTGTGCACAATCATCCATCTGGAGATACAGAACCCTCAACTGATGATATAAATATTACAAAAAAGATAAAAGAAGCATGTGATATAGTTGGAATAAAGGTTTTGGATCATATTATTATTGGAAAGAATAAAGAAGATTATACGAGTTTCGCAAAATTAGGTTTAATATAAAAAATAATTTTTAATATGAAGAGTTAAAAAAATAAACAAATGGAATGCACCAAAAATTTTAAGATTTTTTTAATATTTTATTGGATTTTAAGATTTTGAAATAAATATAATTTTGATATAATTAAAAAAGGAGGTGCAAGATGTGTGAATGTGAAGAAAAAAAGGGAATGCCACTTTTAGGAGACAAATTTCCAGAAATGAAAGTTGTGACAACACATGGAGAAATAGTACTGCCAGATTATTATAAAGGAAAATGGTTTGTTTTATTTTCACATCCAGGAGATTTTACCCCAGTATGCACAACTGAATTTGTTGCATTTCAAAAAAGATATCCAAAATTTAAAGAACTAAATTGTGAATTAATTGGACTTTCAGTTGATCAAGTCTTTTGTCATATGAAATGGATTGAGTGGATTAAAGAAAAACTTGGAGTTGAAATTGAATTTCCAATAATTGCAGATACAGGATCAGTTGCAAATACTCTTGGTTTGATTCATCCAGGTAAAGGCACAAACACTGTAAGAGCTGTTTTCATAATCGATGATAATGGAATAGTGAGAATTATATTCTATTATCCACAAGAGCTTGGAAGAAATATAGATGAAATTCTAAGAGCAGTTGAGGGAATGCAGATTTCTGATAAATACAAAGTTTCAATGCCAGCAATGTGGCCAGATGGCGAAGTTGTAGGAAAAGATCATGTAATTATTTCTGCTCCAAGAGATGTAAAAAGTGCTAAAGAGAGATTAGAAAGAGCAAAAAAGGGTGAGTTTGAATGTTTTGACTGGTGGTTATGTCATAAAAAATTAGAAAGATAAAAACCTCAAAGATTAAATTTTTATTGAATGGATGGCCCGGGCATTATCCGGGCTTTTTATTTTAAAATTATTAAAAATAGAAAAGTATTTTTTGTGCTATATTTTTTAATACATCAAAATACTTAAAAATAAAAAATGGGGTTAATGTAATTCACACAATATATAAAAAAGTAAAAAAATTCTTTTTCATTTATAAATCAGCTTTTTTTATATTTTTTTATTATTATGTCAAAGTATGTAATGAGGTGAAAAATGAAAAAAATTGGAATTTTTATTTTTATTGTAGGTATTGCACTTTTTGTAGGTTATATACTTCATCAGTTAATAACTTTTCTTTTCAAATTTACTCTGCCAATAATTTTAGAAATAGCTATAATTTTGATACTTTCAGGTTTTATAATACTTCTTTTTTCGCTTATATTTGAAAAGATTAAAAAAGGAAAAGAAGAGGGAATAGATAAATTTTAAGGAGGTTAAGATGATTTTAACAACATGCGATTATGTTCCTGACAAAAAAATTAAAGAGGTTTTAGGTATTGTACTTGGAAATACAATTAGAGCAAAAAGTTTTGCAAAAGATTTCACTGCTACATTAAAAAACCTTGTTGGTGGAGAAATTACAGAATATACTGAATTATTAAGAGAAGCACGAAGTCAAGCATTATATAGAATGGAAGAAGAAGCAAAAAAAATTAGATGCTGATGCTGTAATAAACATAAGATTTGTAACTGCGAGTGTTATGCAAGGAGCAGCAGAACTTCTTGCTTATGGTACAGCAATAAAGTTAGAAGATTAAAAAAAATATCTTTTAATTATTTTGCTAAATAATACAATTACTAAAAAGATTAATATAACTCCTATTATACCTGCAAAAAAAGTTGAAAATAATTCATTTTTTATTATTGGTAGAGAGTAATCGGGTATTAATGGTGAAATTATATTTTTACTGCTATCAGAAAAGTTAAACAACTCTGCTACTTTTTCAAGTCCGTCTGGAAAAGTTGAAGCAAATGGTGCTATTAACAGTATCATTAATATTATAATAAAAAAGATAATTATCATTTTTTTCATAAACATCACCTCATAAATTTATCCCAGTAAAAATACTTAATTCTTTTTTATTCTTATAAATAAAAACTAATATTATAGATGTGATTAATCCCTCAAAAAAACCAATAATTGAATGAATTCCAACCATACTAATTAAACCAAGTGATAAAGGAAACATTTTTGATATAGATAGCTCAAAAGAACAAAAAATGGAACTTAAAATAACAGAAATCCAGGATGTAATAAATGCGGTTAAATATATTTTATTTTTAAATATTTTACTTAATCCATAATAGATATATGTAGATAAAAAAGTGCCAATAATACCCATATTTAAAATATTTGCTCCAAGTGTTAATATTCCTCCATCTCCAAATATTAGACTTTGTAAAATGAGAACAATAGTCATAATTATTAGACCAGCAAAAGGACCCAAAATAATACCCAAAAGGACACCACCTAAAAAGTGTCCTGATGTGCCATACATAATAGGAAAATTAACCATTTGTGACGCAAATATTAAAGCTCCTAAAACCCCCATTAATGGAATAGTTTTATCTTTTAATTTTTCTTTGACTCTTTTGATTCCTATAGTAAGAAAACTAATTGAGATAAACCATGTTGATAAAATGGTTTTTGTATCAAGATAACCATCAGGTATATGCATTTTTAAACCTCCTCTTTTTTAGAAATTATTGAAACAAAATTACTTTTTATACCTTTAATATTTTTAAGTTTTTTATTTAATTGATTTATATTTTTTGACAAACCTCTTAATGCAATTATTTCAAAGCAATTATCTATATCTAAATGAATATGTAAAGTTGAAATAATGATATTATGAAAATCATGTTGAACATCAGTTACTTTATCAACTATCTCTCTTTTATGATGATCATAAATTAAAAAAATTGCGCCAGTTATCTCTCCTCCTCCCAACTGCTCTTTTTTTACTATATATTCTCTAATTAAATCATTTAATGCTTTCGATCTTGTTGGATAATTTTCTTCTTTTATAATCTCATCAAATTTTTTAAGTAATTCATCTTCAATTGATACTCCAAATCTTTTAATCTTCATATTTTATATTGTAACACAAATTTAAAAAATTGTAACACTATAATTTTGAATATTTACTCGATCAACATTTAATTTAAAATTATCTAAATAATGTATCAAATTTTATAACATTATTTTCTATATTTTTTTTACATTTATTAAGCTCTTTTAGAATAAAATTTTTATAATTTTCATTGAATTTATATTCAGGGATAATTGTCCCTAAGCAGTAAATTTTCTTGTTGACTTTATCTATAATAGGAAGTGATATATCTAAAAAACCTGTTTTTATTCCGTTGAAATTAATTGAATAGCCATCTTTTTTAATTTTTTTTAATAAATATATGAAATCTTTTTTATAAATTTCATTATCAAACTCTTTAAAGGTTAGTTTAGCTTTTTTCAATAAAATATTTAGATTGGCTTTTTTTAAATGACTTAATAGAATTAAACCAAATGATGTTTTGTAAAATTGAATTTCATTAAGAGTTATTGAATCTTCATTAATATGATTAGGCTTTTTTATGAAAAGAAATCTATCATCTTCAAGAGTTAAAAAAAATGTATCTTCGTTTATAACTTTTTCAAGTTTTGGGATTAGTGTTCCAGCAATAAAGTAAATTGAATTTTTTTTAACTGGAACAAAAATAAGATTTAAAAATTTTTCATCTAAGTAATATTTTTTTGTATTTGTTGAATAATTTATTAAACCTTTTTTTTGTAATATTTTGAATATTCTATAAGTACCAGATTTACTTAAGTTAAAAAGATTTGAAATTTCTTCAATAGTTATATAATCATTTTTTGTTATAAAATATTCAAGAACATCTAAGATTTTTCCTTGAGAGCCAAGAAATTCTTTTGATTTTGGCATCTTTTACTGAATTTGCCCAACCATATAGAAAATTGGAAGATAAAGAGATATGACAATAAAACCTATAATTCCTCCAACAAAAATTATTAACAATGGTTCTATTAATGAAGTTAACTGACCAACTGCTCTATCAACTTCCTCTTCATAAAAAGAAGATACTTTATGTAACATCTCCTCGAGCTCTCCTGTCTCTTCCCCAACTGCTGTCATTTGAACTACCATCGGTGTAAAAAGATTAGATTCTTCCATAGGTTTTGATAAGGTTTCACCTCTTCTAACTCTATCCTCAATTTTCATTATCTCCTTCTCAATTATTACATTATCAATAGTTGAAGAAACTGTATCAAGAGCTTGAAGTAAAGGAACACCAGAAGCAAGTAGGGATGATAATGTTCCAGAAAATCTTGACATAGCAGTAAGGTGATTTACATTTCCTAAAATTGGCATTTTTAATTTACTTTTATCGAGTCTTTCTCTACCCTGTGGAGTAGACTTATATAAATTATATAATGCATAAACTGCAAGTATTACGGTAAGAATTAACCACCAATATTTTCTTAAACCATTAGAGAGATTTAATGTAAATTGTGTTAAACCAGGTAAAGGTACATCAAGATCTGCAAAAAATCCTGCAAATTGTGGAACAAATATGGTTAACATAAAAAATCCAAGGGAAAAAGCAAAAATCAAAACAAAAATAGGATAACTCATTGCACTCTTTATTTTCTGTCTTAATCTATAATCATTTTCAAGAAACTCAGTTATTCTTTCAAGAGATTTATCAAGTGAACCACCAACTTCACCAGCCCTAACCATACTTACATAAAGATTAGAAAAGATATTAGGATAATTTAACATACTTGTTGAAAGTGGAATTCCAGATTCTACATTCTTTTTTATCTCTTTTGATACTTCTCTTAATTTTTTCGTTGGTGATTGATAAGATAATATATCAAGAATTCTTGTAAGAGGAAGTCCAGCTTTAAGCATTGTCGTAAACTGTCTTGTGAAGAAAAGCAAAGATTTGATATTGGTTCCTCTTTTTCCGAAAAATTTAAAGAGTAAACCTTCAAGACCACCTTCTTCGCTCTTTTCAATTTTTAGTGGTATTAAACCTCTTTTTTTTAATGTTGCTTCGATTTCTTCAACAGAGGTAGCTTCTAATCTGCCCTCTACTACTTTACCATAAGAATCCCTTCCTTTATATTTGAACTTTGCCATACGATTCTCTCCCTAACATCTTAATCATTTCATCTTTATCATATGAATATCTCAAAGCACTATCATATGATATTAACCCATTATCATATAAATCTTTTAACGCTTGATTCATTGTTTGCATTCCTATATCTCTTGAAGTTTGTATTATTGTGTTTATTTGATAAGATTTGTTTTCTCTAATTAAATTTCTTACAGCTGGTGTAACAATTAAAACTTCAGTTGCAAGAATAAGACCATTTCCATCTCTTTTGTTAAGTAACTGCTGGGAAAATATTGCTGATAAGTTATTTGAAAGTTGTACCCTTATTTGTTGTTGTTGATGAGGAGGAAAAACATCTATTATTCTATCAATCGATAGAGCTGCTGTGTTTGTATGAAGAGTTGCAAAAACTAAATGTCCAGTTTCTGCTGCAGTAATTGCTGCAGAAATTGTTTCAAGGTCTCTCATTTCACCAACGAGAATAACATCGGGATCCTCCCTTAAAACACTTCTTAAAGCATTGGGGAAAGATTTGGTATCTGATCCAATTTCTCTTTGAACAACAACGCTTTTTTTATGTTTATGTAAATATTCAATAGGGTCTTCTATTGTTATGATATGTAAACTTCTTGTCTCATTTATTTTATCTATAATAGAAGCAAGGGTTGTTGATTTTCCTGTTCCAGTTGCTCCAGTGACAAGAACGAAACCTTTTTCAAGTTCTGTAATTTTATGCATTACTTTTGGTAAACTAAGTTGTTCAAATGTTGGGATATCCCAGGGTATAATTCTAAACGCAGCCGAAACTGTTTGTCTTTGTTTAAATACATTCACTCTAAATCTTCCAACATGAGGAATCCCAAATGAAAAATCAACCTCCCAATTTGCTTTGAAATTATTTTTTTGCTCATCATTCATTATTGGATATACAAGATCCTCTATTTCTTCGGGTGTTAGAGCTTCACCTTTTAGAGGCATTAAGTTCTTTTTGATTCTAAAAATAGGAGGAAGGCTTGATGTTAAATGTAAGTCAGATGCGTTTTTTTCTTTACATAATCTCAATAAATCGTCGAGTTTATATATCATCCTTCAAGTACCTCCACAGTGGAAATAACTCTTATTACTTCATCTATAGTTGTAATTCCCTTTTTTGCTTTATCAATTGCATCCTGCAATAAAGAAATATTACCATTTTTAATTGCATAATCTTTAATATCTGTTGATGGATTTCTATTTAAAATCATCTCTCTTATCTTATCATCAATTTTTAAAATCTCTTGTGCTGCTATTCTTCCTTTATATCCACTATTATTACAAGCAATACAACCTTTTCCTTTATAAAAAACACCATCATAATTTCCAATACCAACCTGTTTTAATAAAAATTCACTTGGTTTGTATTCTTCTATACAATCAGTACAAATTTTTCTTACAAGCCTTTGTGCTGTTACTCCAATAACAGAGGATGCTATAAGATATGGTTCTATACCCATATCTATAAGTCTTGTTGGGGCAGAAAAAGAATCATTTGTGTGAAGGGTTGAAAAAACAAGGTGACCAGTTAATGCAGCTTCCATTGCAATTTGTGCAGTTTCCTTATCTCTTATTTCTCCAACGAGAATTATATCTGGGTCTTGTCTTAAAAAAGATCTTAAAGCATTTGCGAATGTTAAATTTATCTTTGGATTTACCTGAACTTGGGTTATACCATCAAGTTGATATTCAACTGGATCTTCAATAGTCAATATATTAACTTCAGGGGAATTTAGGATTCTTAAAATTGCATAAAGAGTTGTTGATTTTCCAGAACCTGTTGGTCCTGTTATTAATATCATACCATATGGTTGGCTTATTAATGTCTTGAAAATTTCTAAGCTTTCTTTAGAAAAACCAAGCTGTTCAAGAGGAATTAAAGATTTTTCTTTATCTAAGATTCTTAATACAACTTTTTCTCCAAAAATTCCAGGTAAAACTGATACTCTTAAATCTATTTCTCTTCCTCTAAATTTTAAGTTGATTCTCCCATCCTGTGGTCTTCTTCTTTCTGCTATATCAAGATTAGCCATAATTTTCACTCTTGAAATTATTCCAGGTTGAATATTTTTAGGAAGATTCATAGTGTCTCTTAATACTCCATCTATTCTATATCTTATTCTTAAATATCTCTTTTGTGGTTCCATATGAATATCAGAAGCGTTTGATGTAATTGCTTCAGTCATAATTTGATTCATTAGCCTAATAATAGGTGCAGTTTCAGCCAAACTTTTAGCTTCATCTATTGAGAGTTCAATATCTTTTATCTCTTCTTTTTCAACCTCTATTGAAACTCCACCTGTCATTTCTTTAACTGCTTCTTTTACAGTTGTCTCCATTGAATAATACTTCTCTATGTTTCTAAAAATTGCTTCATAAGATGATACATATAGTTTGGAGTTTGGAATTAAATTTCTTAAATAATCAATTGCAACAATATCAGTTGGATCAACAATAGCAACCATAATCTTATCATCTCTTGTTTTTCCAAAAGGTATTGCTTGATATCTTCTTGCAATTTCTTCTGATATTAAATGAACAATGTCTTTGTCTATTTCAACTGTAGATAAATCTATATAAGGAAATCCCCATTGCCTTGCAAGTAGATTAGCAAATGTTTCTTCATTTATAAATTTCAACTTTTTTAATGTTTCAAGTAGTGTTAAACCACTCTTTTTTTGCTCTACAAGGGCAATTTTGAGTTGTTCCTCAGTAACTATACCATCAGTTATTAAATCACTTCCAGCTTGTTTATATTTATCCATATTCCAATTATAACATAATTAATTGTTTTATTTTTTTCCAAAAAAAAGATTCAAAAAATCTCTGAATTTTAGTTAGTATAGAATCTTTACTTTTATCTCTTGGTTCGACAAGAATTGTGTGTAAGTTTAAAATATTTCCACCTAAAATATCTGTAAATATTTGATCTCCAATCAAAATAACTTCATCACTTTCAACACTTAATATTTTCATCATTTTTTTAAAAGAATGTGGAAGAGGTTTTAAAGCCTTATCTATCATAGGAATATCATAATCTTTTTCAATAGAATTTAATTTATTTTTCCTATTATTACTTATTATTCCGATTTTAAAATTTTCATTAGCCTCTTTTAGCCAATCCTTAACATCCTTTTCTAATATTAAATCTCCTCTTTTCACAATAGTGTTATCATGGTCAATTATTATCGCTTTGAATTTATCTTTATATTTATTCAAATCAATATCTTCAATTTTTTTATAAAACTCATCTGGATAAAAATTTTTTTTATGCATTTCCAAAATCTACAGGTTCATAAATTAATGGGAAATATTCTGAAACTTCTTTTAAAAAACTATTAATATCTTTTGAAAATTTATTATCAAAAGAAAGATCCATAATACCCACATTTTCTTCTACAAATGTGTAAAGTATCATTGCCTTTCCTTCAAGAGATTCTATTAGTGTTTGCAAAAAAACAATCTCTTCTTTTGGAAAGTAAATTCTTAAAACAGATTCACTCATAAACTACTCCTTAAAAAAATCTCTAACTTTACTGACAACAATGTCAACTGCAACAACATTGAATCCTCCTTCAGGAATAATTATATCAGCAAATCTCTTGGTTGGTTCTACAAATTGAATATGCATTGGTCTTACTACTTCAGTATATTGTTTTATAACAGAATCAAGGGTTCTACCTCTTTCTTTAGTATCCCTTAAAATTCTTCTTATCAGTCTTATATCAGGATCAGTATCAACATATATCTTAATATCCATTAAATTTTTTAATTCTTCATAAAAAAGAGCGAAAATTCCTTCTAATATTATAATTCTTTGAGGTTTTATAATTTCATACTCCTTTAATCTAACATATTCAACAAAGGAATAAATTGGTTTTTTAATTTCATTTCCTTCTAATAAATTTTGAATATGCTCTTTTAAAAGAGGAATATCAAAAACATCGGGATGATCATAATTTATTTTTAATCTTTCTTCAAATGGTAAATTTGAATGGTCTTTATAATATGAATCCATATCAAGAATAAGTATTTCTTCACCAATTTTTTCTTTTATATTAAGAGCAACTGTCGTTTTTCCAGAACCAGTTCCACCCGAGATTCCAATTAAAAATCTTTTCATGGCATCACTATTGAAATATTTCTTAAATGTTCATCATATGTTTTTGCAAAAAGATGAGTGCCATCTCCTTTTGCAACAAAATATAGATAGTCAGTTTTTTTAGGATTAATTGTTGCCTTAATTGATTCAATTCCAGGATTACATATTGGTGTTGGTGGTAGACCTGGATATTTATAACTATTATAAGGAGAATCAATCTCAAGTTCTTTTGTAGTCAAAATATATCCTGCATCAGGTAATATATATTTTAAAGTAGGATCTGCTTGAAGTAGCATATTAAGATTTAATCTATTTATAAAAACTCCAGCTATTATCGGTCTTTCATCTTGAACTTGTGCTTCCTCTTCAACGATGGAAGCAAGTTTTAAAATATCATATTTTTTTAATTCTCCTTTATAATTTTTGTAAACATCATCAAATTCTTGATTGAAATTAATTAGCATCATTTCAATGTTTTTTGTCAAATTTTCTTCTTCAAAAAAATAGGTGTCTGGAAATAAGAAACCTTCAAGACTTTCTGCATCTTCAAAAATGTATTTTTTATATTTTTCAACATCATTAACTTCGTTCAAAAACTCCTCTTTCGAACATAAACCATTTTTATCAAAAATTTCTGCAATTTCAGTTATTTTAAGTCCCTCTGGAATAGTTACTTTTATGTGTGGAGGTAGACCTCCTTCTGTAAGTTTGATAAGAACATCTTTGACATTCATTTTTTCATTAAATTCATATATTCCTGACTTTAAATTCTCCTCTATATCTAAATATTTAGCAAGAAGTGAGAAGATAATTTTATTTTTTATAATATTTTCGCTTTTAAGTTTTTCTGCAATTTCTTCTGCTGTTAAATTTTCTTTTATATATACCTTTTTACTTTCAAAAACAGAAGGTGGTTGTGATTCAAAATAGGCATAAAAACCTAATGAAAGAAAAGATAAAAGCACGATGATAAAAATAATAATACAAATTTTTATATATTTCATCTTAACCTCGAAAGATAAGAATTTAATATAATAATAGCACTTGATACATCATCTTCAATCTTTTTTTGTTTAATTTTTAATCCCTTTTTCTTCTCATAGGAAAATTTATCTTTTGAAATTTTTGATGTAAATCTTTCGTCAATCAGTTCTATTTTTATTTTAAATCTTTCCTCAATTTCATCTTTTATTTCAAGAGTCATTTTACCTTGATTTTCAATTTTTCCTGATAAAGATATTGGAAGCCCAAGCACAATCTCTTCAACATCATATTTTTTTATCAGTTCTCCAATTTTTTTCATTTTTTCTTCTTTATCACCATAAAAAACACCAACACCAGAAGCTGTTATATGTAACAAATCTGACACACTAACTCCCATTTTCTTTTCACCCCAATCAATTCCAAGTATCCTTTTCATCTTACTTTTAATTTTTTAATAATATCAACGACTGTTTCTTCTAAACCATCCAATTTCTCAATCCTTCCAGAGGAAAAAGTATCTTTTCCTCCTCCCTTTCCATAATTTTTATTATTCAGTTCTTTATAAATTTCATTTGCAGAAATTCTATCTGTTATATCTTGAGAAACAAAAATAGTTAAATTTTTTAAATCTTTGTTAGAAAAAAATAAGAATATAAATGATTTCTCCTTTTCTTTAATTTTATCATATAGATAATATCCATCTTCAGGTTTTAAAAACTTCTCTTTTAAAGTTATTAATTTAATATTATCAATCAATTTATGATCTTTTACACATTTTTCAACTAAAACATCAAAATATTTTGTTTTTAATAAATTGATTTCATCCTCTTTATTTTTTATCTCATTTTTTAATTCAGTGATTTTATTTATTAAATTTTCACCCTTTGCTGATAGAATAGACTCTAATTTATTGAGAGTTTTTTCTAAATTTTTTAGATATTCTATCACTTTTAGTCCAGTAATTGCTTCAATTCTTCTTAAGTTTGTACCAATTCCTCTTTCAGAAATAATTTTAAAGCAACCTATCTCGATAGTATTAGATATATGTATTCCACCACAAAATTCTTTGGACAATTCATCAATCTTAACAATTCTAACAATATTTCCATATTTTTCACCAAAAAGGGCTATAGCACCTTCCTTTTTTGCTTCATCGATGTTTTTATAAAAAGTAGATACTTCAAATGCTTTGTATATCCATAAATTTACATTTTTTTCAATTTCATCAATTTCTTTTTCTGTTAAAGGAGAGAAATGTGAAAAATCAAATCTCAAAAAATCTTCTGAGACAAAAGAACCTTTCTGAGTTGCATGTTCACCAAGAATAGTAATAAGGGATTTATGTAATAAATGCGTCGCTGTATGAGCCCTTTTTATGCTTTCTCTTCTCTCTTTATCAACTATTGCAAAAGAAACATCATTTAAATAAACTTCACCTTTTATCACTTTGCCAAAATGTATGATTAAATTTTCAACTGGTGATTTTGTATCATATATTTCAATTTCAAATTTATCACTTTTTATAATACCCCTATCACCAACCTGTCCACCTTTCTCACCATAGAATGGAGTTTTATCAAGAATTATAATTCCCTCTTCTTTTTCCTTTAAACTATTTACTCTTTCTCCATTTTTTAGAATCAATAATATTTTTGATTCTGTTGATAAAGTGTCATAACCTAAAAATTCTGTTTCTTTTAACTCATCTTTAATTTTTATATAGTCAAGGTTTTCTTCGAAAACTTTTGACTCTTTAATTATGGTTCTACTTTTTTTTCTCGATTCTTCTAACATATAGTTGAACTCATCCTTGTTATAATTTAAACCTTTTGTTGATAATATATCCTCAGATAGTTCTGGAGGAAAACCATAAGTATCATAAAGAAAGAAAATGTCTTTCCCAGAAATTTCATTTGAGTTAATTTTTTTTGCTTTATCTATTAAGTTGTAAAGAAAGTCAAGACCCCTGCTTAATGTCTCAATAAAATTTTTCTCCTCACTAAGTAAAATTTTTATTATTTTTTCATCCTGTTTTAAATCATAAACTCCTGAAAATGTTTCTATAACAGATGGATATATTTTATATAAAAATGGATCTCTTACCCCAAGAGACCATCCAGATGAAAAACTTCTTCTTATCAATCTTCTCAAAACATAACCTCTACCCTCATTTGAGGGGAAGAGATTTTCATTAATTAAAAAGGTTATTGCTCTGATATGATCAGCTATAACTCTAATATTAATTTTAGTATCTTCATTATAATCGACATTTAGATTATTTTTAATTGATTCAATTATCTTTGAAAAAAGGTCTGTTTCAAAATTACTTTTTTTATCTTGAAGTATCATTGTTATTCTTTCTAAGCCCATACCAGTGTATATTTTTTCTTGGAAGAGGATCAAGTGTTCCATCTTTTTTTCTATCAAATTGAGTAAAAACAAGGTTCCATACTTCTAAAAACCTATCTTCTTCATTTAAAGGACCTAAAGATGGATCTTTACAGGGAAAATCTTCACCTAAATCATAATATAATTCAGAATCTGGACCACAAGGACCTTCTTCTCCCATCTGCCAGAAATTATCTTCTAATTTTACTATTTTTTCTTCTGAAACTCCGACTTTTTTCCAAATTTTTAGAGCTTCATCATCATCAGGATATATAGATACCCAAATTCTTTTTTTATCTAATCCAAAATTTTTTGTTAAAAGTTCATATGCCCATAAGATTGCATCTTCTTTGAAATAATCTCCTATTGAAAAGTTTCCAAGCATCTCAAAAAAAGTATGGTGTTTTATTGTTTTACCAACCTGTTCAATATCATTTGTTCTTAAACATTTTTGACAGGTTGCAATTCTTTTTTTCGGTGGCTCTTCTTCACCTAAAAAATAGGATTTAAGAGGAACCATTCCGGCAGCAGTAAAGAGAAGGGTTGGGTCTTTTGGAATTAATGAAAAAGATGGAAATATTAAATGCTCATTTGATTCAAAAAAATCTAAAAATTCTTTTCTTATTTTTTTAGAACTGAGGATAATAAACCTCCTTAACTTAAAAACTATTTAAATATTATAACATTTTTTATTTTATATTATAATTGTAACTTAGGGAGGCGAAGAGTGTTTGAAAAAATTAAGAATCCTTTAGAAGCATTGAGGTTGTCTGACTTAAAAGATGGCTCTTTATTGCAAATTTCAGGTTTTCTTGCAGATGGAACAAGCGAAATATTGATTGATGCAATTCTTGAAACAGGTGTTAAAAATTTACAACTTATCTGTAATGACACATCTTTTCCAGATAAAGGCATAGGGAAACTTATTAAAAATAGAAGAGTAGATAAAATTATCACAACACACATCGGAACTAATATAGAAACTCAAAAACAGTATCTGAATAAGGAAATTGCAATTGAATTTGTACCTCAAGGTACATTGATTGAAAGATTAAGAGCTTATGGTGCAGGTCTTGGTGGAATCTTAACACCAGTTGGTATTGGAACTATAGTTGAAGAAGGTAAAGAAAAAATAACTGTAAATGGAAAAGAGTATTTGCTTGAAACTGCTATCGGTGGTGGTATATCTATAATCAAAGCAAAATGGGGAGATGAGTTTGGAAACTTAAGATATCATGGAACTGCAAGAAATTTCAATCATGTTCTTGCCCTTGCTGGAAAGAGAGTCATTGTAGAAATTGAAAATTTACTTGAACTTGGAGGTATGAACCCAGATAATGTAGAAACACCTGGCATTTTCATTGACTATATTGTGAGAGGAGGAAGTTAAAATGGATCCTAAAGAGATTATAGCAAAAAGAGTTGCAAAAGAACTAAAAGATGGAGATTTTGTTAATCTTGGTATTGGAATTCCAACTCTTGTATCAAATTATATTCCTAAAGGATTAAAAATAATTTTTCAGGGAGAGAATGGAATTCTTGGAATTGGAGAGGCAAACAATGAGAATCCAGACTACGAAATAACAAACGCTGGAAATGTACCCGTTAAAACACTCCCATATACCTCTTTTTTTGATACATTTTTATCATTCACGATGATAAGGGGCGGACATATTGATGTTACTGTTCTTGGAGGTATACAGGTTGATGAAGAGGGAAATTTAGCAAATTGGATAATTCCTCAAAAAATGATAGCTGGAATTGGTGGAGCAATGGATCTTGCAGTTGGTTCAAAGAAATTAATTGTTGCAATGGAACATACAGCAAAGGGTGAATCAAAAATTTTAAAAAGGTGCACATATCCTTTAACTGCAAGTAAAAAGGTCAATTTAATTGTAACTGAACTTGCAGTAATTGAAGTAAATAAAGATGGATTATTGTTAAAAGAGATACATCCAGATACTTCAGTTGAGAATGTTATAAATAAAACTGAAGCAAAATTGAATATCTCTAAAGATTTAAAATTTATGGAGATTTAATAAATTATTTAACAATACTTAAAATTTTTCTTGCTTCATCTGGAGTTGCAATTTCCCTTCCAAATTCTAAACTATATTTTGCTATTCTTTCAACAAGAAGAGCGTTTGATTCAGCAAGAACTCCTTTTTTAAGAAAAATGTTATCTTCAAATCCTACTCTTACATTTCCTCCTAAAGTTACTGCAATTATTCCTAATGGTAATTCATATTTTCCAATTCCTGCAACTGTCCATGTAGAATTTTCAGGAATTGATTTCATAAGAAAAATTAAATTTTCTGGATCTCCATTCATTCCTCCAGGAACACCAAGTACAAAATCAAAATGGAGTGGTGCTTTAAGTAAACCATCTTTTAGAAGTCTTAAAGTGTTGTCTACCATTCCTTTTTCGAAAACTTCAATTTCAGGTTTAATTTTTCTTTGATTCATAATCTCTGCAAATCTTTTTATCCAATCTAAGGGATTGTAAAAAACACCTTCTCCAAAATTCACTGTTCCGAGTGTTAAAGAAGCAAATTCTGGATTTAATTCTAAGGGTTTTACTCTCTCTTCAAAACTCATTCCAACTGCACCACCAGTAGAAATTTGAATTATCATATTTGGAACTTTTGTCTTTATTTTTTCTATTATCTCTTTGTACCTCTCTTTACTTTGAGTTGAATTTCCAGCATCATCTCTTGCATGAAGATGAACAACAGATGCACCAGCATTGTATGACCTTAACACCTCTTCTGCTACCTCATCAGGTGTAACTGGCAGATTTGGATTTTCTTTTTTTGTTACTTCTGCCCCAACAGGGGCAACTGTGATAATTAATTTTTCCATTGTTAACTCCATTTATTTAATAACTTTCTTTTTATAACTTCATTTACTATATAATATGCAACCTGAGATGGATAAGTATTTGCTCCAAATCCCATATCATATCCGAGTTCATGGGCAAGCTCAGGAGTTATTTTATATCCACCACATAATAAGAGTATTTTATCTCTTAGATTTTCTGCTTCGAGGAGTTCAGAAAGTAATGTCAAATTTTTAAGATGGATATTTTTTTGAGTTACGGTTTGTGAAATTAAAACAATATTTGGTTTAAACTCTTTAATTTTTTGTATTAAGAATTCATGAGGTACTTGAGAACCTAAATTTAAAATTTCAAAACCCTTGTATCTCTCAAGACCATTATCTCCATTGTAACCTTTAGCATTTATGATTGCGTCAAGTCCTACTGTATGAGCATCTGTGCCTAAAGTGCATGCGATAATTTTTATCTTTTTATCTAACTTCTCTTCCATAATTTTTTCAATTTCGAAATAATCTAATTTTTTAATCTCTTCAACTTTTATTTTTATCTTCGATGTATCGATATATTTATTGAATTTTCCATAAACAATAAAAAATGTGAATCCATATATATCCTTCTCATATACAATATTTTCATCAACAAGACCCATCTCTCTTATAACTCTTTTAGCAACTTCTCTTGAAATAGGTAAAGAAAGTGGTATTGTAAAACTCATTTGAATTATTCCATCATCTTGCGTGTCACCATAAGGTTTTACAAATTTCTCTTTCTCGTCCATAGTTACTCCCTTTCAAATTAAATCATTTAATTCTAAATAATCATCATCTTTTTTTATCACTCCATCATACCCTCTTCCCTCTTTTTTTGGCCTTTTGGTTTCTGAGAAATATCCCTCTTCTAAAGCCTTAAAAATTCCTATTGAAGATATTTCCTCAAGTTTTTCAACAGCTCTATCAAAAACCTCAATAGCCCTTCTTCTTATTATTCCGTCGTTCTTAATATAAAATTCATCTGAAACAGATTTTAAATTATTCTTTATATATTGTGCATTTTCTATTGATAGGTATCTATCTTGAACAAAAGGGGTGTGAAGTGCTTCTGTCAACATTCCAAGAAGTTGAATCTCCTGATCTGTAAGAATAGAAACTATGTTGAAAAGTGTATCCATAATATGTGAAAAAAATATATTTCCAGTTTTATATCTTGTTGGGGGCATATATTTTATTGGTGAGTTTGGAAAAAGTTCTCTAACAAGTTGTGCTTGAGCTATTTCATATAAAAATCCATTTTCTAAATTTGGGTCTAATTCAAATGCATGACCAAGACCAATTTCATTTTCATTCATTCCAGAATTTTTAGCAAGTTGTTCATTGATTATCTGAGATACAATAACAGTATAATAAAACTCTTTTGAATCAACAGTTTTTATTAAATTATCTTCACCTGTTACTATTGGAATACCACCAATATGGAGGATAAATCTTGAAAATCTCTGATCAATCATTGTTCTTAAAGGATTTATATTTCTAAAAATAATTCCATAAAGTGCATCATTTACCATCAAATCCAATCTTTCAATTGCAGCGAGAGCAGATATTTCTGGCATACACAATCCTGATGAATAATTCACAAGTTTTACATATTTTTTTATATCTTTACTTATTTCATCAAGCGTTTCCCTTATGAATCTAAAATTTTCTTGAGTTGCGTAAGTTCCACCATAACCTTCTGTTGTTAAACCATATGGAACATAATCAAGAAGAGATTGAGCAGTACTTCTTATAATTGCAATCATATCAGCACCAATATATGCAGCAGATTTAACCTGTTTTGCGTCTTCATAAATATTTCCAGTTGCAACAATAACATACAAATATGGTTTTTCATTGAGAGGATATTCTGAAATTAAATTTTCTCTTTCTCTTTTTTTATCAATAATTTTTGAAACTCCGTCTTTTATTAAATCTTTTGCTACAATTTTTATTTTTTCTTTATCACTAAATTCAATTTTTGTTATGTCAATTTTATCATCATCAATATCTTCAATTAATTTTTGTATAGAATTGACATTTAATTTTATCAACGCATTTGATATTAAAAAAATTATACCTTTTGACAAAGAATCCTTTTCTTGAATTTTATCTATAACTGAGTTCACATACGGAACTCCTTTTGAATTAATTCCATTAATACCAAGAATCCTTAAAATTGCTCTTTCAATGGATTTTGTTGTATAAGATTTTATTTCATCAAAGATGTCGTTAGCAATTTTTTCTCCTAAACTTTTTGCATAGACTATTCTTTTTTCGTCAAGATTTAACACACCTTTTTTCATATCAATCCCCTTGTTTTTCTATAACATTAAAAACATTTAAAGGTTTTAAAGTTTCTTTTAATTTTTTAAACAAATTTTTACCCTCATTCTCTTCAAAAAAACCATTCTGGTTAAAAGTTGAAAAAGAAATTCCTAATAGTTTTACCTCTTTTAGAGTAAAAAAATTAAAACCCGAATTTATCAATTTTTTATAATCATCTTTACTTAAAAAAATTTTTGTTGGATGTTCAACAATAATATTTATATTTTTTTTATCCTTCAAAGATTCAAAAGTTTCAGACGCTAATGCTCCTTTTATAAAGAGACAATCAATATCTGTATCAAAAATTGTATCGCTCTCAACTAAATTATGCTCCTTTATAATAAGATATTTTTTCTCTGGATAATTTTTCAAAATTATCTCTTCTAAACCCTTATCTATTTTTTTTATTGTGAATATATCTTTATAGAAAATTGTCTCTTCTATTATTTCATCAATACTTTCACCAATATTTAATCCAGTTTGAAGAATTACTCCATCTGAAAAGTAGGTCCCAATTTTTCTATCGACTGCCCCATCTATTAAAATTAAATCAATATCATAATTTTTTACTTCATCTAAAATTGTTTTTAAATCATTTAGTATCATTGGACCAGAAACTTCAATATAACCATCTTCAACCAATTTAATTAAATAAAGTTCACCAAGAGGTGTAAAGATATTAAATTTTTTTATTGTTTCATAACTAATGTTAATTTTATCTAAAGAGCTCTTTGATGTAACAATTAGATTTCCTTTGTAGCCTTTTATCAATGGTTTCTCAAAATAATAAAGAGAATCAAATTTTTCTCCATCAAGACCAATTGAAGTGATTAAAATTTTAAGTTCTTTTTTCTTTGCTTCTTCTATCAATTTTATTAAAGTTGTAGTTTTTCCACAGTTTTTACTTAAGCCAAAAATTGAAAGAATTTTTATTTTATTGTTTATGATGTTTTGCATTATGTCCATTTCTTCTTTTAATTCTTTGAGATTCCGTTGGTTCTATTAGTAATCTCTTTCCTGAAAGCATAGAAGCAGGACCATCTTTGCTTTCAAGATATGGTTCTTTATCACATAAATCACAATTTTTAGGACAATATGATATTTTTTCAATTGGTTCAGTATAGGAAAAGATGCCACCTTCATAATTTCTTAAAATAACTTTTCTATCTGACATTGATATCAAATAATCTGGAAAGATAGGTATTTTTCCACCTCCAAGAGTATCGACTATATATGTTGGAATTTTAAAACCTGATATATGCCCTCTTAAATTTTCGATTATTTCGATTCCCTTTCCAACCGAGGTTCTGAAATGAGAAATACCCTGAGATAAATCACATTGATATAGATAATATGGTCTTACTCTTATTTTTACAAGTTCATTTACAAGTTTTTTCTGAATAATAGGACAATCATTAATTCCTTTTAATAAAACAGATTGATTTCCAACAGGTATACCAGCATCAACAAGTTTTAAAATAGCTTTTTTACTTTCATCGGTTATCTCTTTATAATGATTAAATTGTGTATTTAACCAAATTGGATGATATTTTTTTAACATTTCAACAAGTTCATTTGTTATTCTCATTGGTAAAGTGGATGGTGCTCTTGTTCCAATTCTTATAACATCAATATGTGGTATTTTTCTGAGTTCTTTGATTATCAATTCAAGTATATTGTCGCTAACTAAAAGAGCATCACCACCTGAAAGTAAAACATCATTTATCTCAGTATGTTCTCTTATATACTCTATTCCTGCCATTAATTCTTCTTTTGTTCTTGGTTTATCTCTTTCTCCCGCTAATCTTCTTCTTGTACAATGTCTACAGTACATACCACATTGATCAGTTATTAAAAACAGAACTCTATCTGGATATCTATGTGTTAAACCTTTTACAGGGGAATCAACTTCTTCAAATAAAGGATCAAATATGTCTTCTTCTTTTATTTCAAGTTCTTTAATAGTTGGTATTGCCTGTCTTCTTATTGGATCATCTGGATTATCTTTATCAATGAGTGTTATCCAATATGGTGTTATTGCCATTCTCAATTTTCTTAAAGAGCTCTTAACACCTTCTTCTTCAAGAGGCGTAAGATTAATAACTTTTTTAAGAGTATCAAGGTCCATTATTCTGTTTCTTAATTGCCATTTCCAATCGTTCCATTCATCTTCTTCTACATCTTTCCAAAGTTCTATCTCTCTATAATCCCTCATCTCTCACCTCCATAATATTCTTCAAAAATTTCTCTTAATTTATTTGATTCTCTTAATAAATTTAAGGTATATTCTGCATGGTTTTTCGCATAGCCATTTCCAATTATCATATCGACATCTTTACCAACTCCTTCTGCTCCAAGTGCAGCTTTTGTAAATGATGTAGCCATACTAAAAAAATATACAATGCCTCTATCTTTACATGTTATAATGGAAGCAATTTCTGTATCAGAAACATTTACACAGTTAATGACAACATCTGATAATTTTCCTTCTGTTAATTTCTCAATTTCTTTTAAAACAGATATAGGATCTTGTGCGTTTCCTATAAATAGATGATCATAAAATCCAAGTTTCTTAATTCTTTCATAAGATTTCTCGGAGTGTGCCATTGCTATGACTTTACCTTTTGGTCCTACCCTTTTTTTACTTTCATAACAACATAAAAGACCTGATTTACCACCTGCCCCAATAATAAAGACATAATCATTTGGTTTAACAATTCTTGCAACCTGAATTGGTGCACCTGCTACATCAAGAATCGATAGTGAAGTCCTTAAATTTATATCATCAGGTAATTTAACAAAAACTCCACTTTCAAAAAGAATAGCTTTTCCATCTATTTCAACCTGATCTCTATCTAAATATATTTCTTTTATTTTATTTATTTTCAAGGGTGTTAAAGAGAGCGAAACGAGAGATGCAATTTTATCTCCCTCTTTAATTTCTATCTTGTCTTTTAAATCATCACCAATTTTTTCTACAATACCAACAAGCATTCCACCCGAGCCAGTTATAGGATTTTGCATTTTCCCTCTATCATTAACAATTTTTAAAATTATCTGCTCTATCTTTTTTTTATCTCTATTCGCCTCATTTTCAATTTGAGTAAATGATGAAGAGTCAATATTCAAGAACATAACATCAATAAGTATTTCATTCGAATATAGTTTTGAAAAATCATTATCGAGTTTTAAAGCTGGTTGTGGTAAATACCCTTTTGGTTCAATTACCCTATGAGCACCATATTTATCACCCTTCATTTTTTAGTTCTCCTTTCTTCTATTCCATACTTTTTGATTTTATATTGAAGTGTTTGTCTTGGAATTTTTAAAATTTTTCCTGCTTTTGAGATGTTAAAATTAGTAAGATATAAAGTTTCTTTTATTATCTTTTTTTCAAATTCAGAAGTTTCTTTGGAAAGATCGAATTCTTTAAAATATATTGAATTTGGAAGATCATTAATTGTTATTTTTGAATTTTTACTTTTTAAATATGAGTATTCGATGATATAAAATAACTCTCTTACATTCCCTGGAAATATATAAGATAGAAGAAATTCTTTAAAATTTTCATCATAACTTTTATTTAGATTATACTTTTTTTCAAGTTCTTCAAGATAATAATTCAATAGAAGAACAATATCTTCTTTTCTCTCTCTCAATGGATTTATCATAACTTCAATTTTTGAAATCAAAAAAAATAACTCTTTTTTTAAATTTCCACTATTTATTGAAAATATTGGCAAATTTTCAATTGATGTTATTAATCTAAAATTAAATTCATTTGATTCCAAAAAATAGGTTAATTTATCTTGTAACCTTAAAGGCATCTTATCAATATTTGCAATGTAAAGAGTTGAACCATCAGAAATTTTAATTAAACTAAAAATCGACTCTTCAAGAATTGATTCTTCAAAATTATCGCAATCCTGATATAAAAATTCTTTATTTTTTCTATCTGAAGTGAAATGAATAATTTCAGCTAAAAGCCTTTTTCCAACTCCACTTTCACCTATTATTAAAATAGGAGTGTTAAGATTCTTTACATTTTCTATTTCTTTTATTTTTTTCTTTAGATTTTCATCATTTGTTTTAAAGTCATCCCAATTTCTTTTTAATATTTTATTCTCTTTTTGTTCTAAATTTTTACTTTTTAATTCTATAATTTTCTCTGATAATTTCTTTACTTCTGTAATATCCCTTGATAATTCAATTGCACCAATCAATTCACCTCTATAAAAAAGGGGAAATGTATAATTTAAAGTTGTAACTTCTTTTCCTTTATATGTTAAAAAAACTTGAAGCTTATTCAATATTGGTTCTTTTGTTTTTAATACTTTAAGTAAAGTCGATGTTTCATAAGTAAGAGATGGAAATATGTCAAGAATATTTTTTCCAATAACCTCATCCTCATTTAAGCCTTCAAGTTTTGAATTTGCTTTGTTATAAAAAAGAGTTACTCCATCTTTATCAACTATATGAATACCAGTATCAACATAATTTAATAAAATATCAATTAATGATTCCCATGGAAAATATCTAATTTTCTCCATAGACAAAATTATAACATAATTTTAAATTTATAAAATTGCTTAAAAATTAGCAATTTTTTAAAAAAATTTAAATATCTGTATCTCTTGAAACTTCATCAATTGATTCATCAAGAATTTCAACAATCTTTTCTATATCTTCGTCTTCGGTTACAAGAGGAGGAGCTATATATGTTTTATCAACAGATGCTCTACAAAGATATAAACCTCTTTTAAAAGCTACTTCTTCAACTTTCATTGCGAATTTAAGATTTGACGGTATTCTTTCTTTTGTTTCTTTATTTTTTACATACTCAATAGCCCAATGAAACCCCATACCTCTTACATCACCAACTCTCTTATGTTTAGTCAATTCTTTTAATAATTTTCCTAATTTTTCTCCTTTTTCTTTTGCTCTTAAATATAATTTTTCACTTTCAATTAATTCAATATTTTTTAAAGCAGCTGTTGTTGATAAACAATGACCTCCAAATGTATGTCCATGAACAAACATAACATCAATAAAAGCATTTGACAGATCTTCTTTTACTATCATTGCTCCAAGGGGTGCATACCCTGATGTAATACCTTTCCCAAAAACCATAATATCAGGATCGAGACCGAAAATTGTTGAGGCGAATAAATCTCCACATCTACCCCAAGCATTTATAACTTCATCAGCAATTATTAAGATTTTATTTTCTCTTGCAATCTCTTGAACAGTTTCAAAATATTTTTTAGGCGGAACAAGAGCACCTGCTGCACTCATTACTGGCTCCATAATTATTGCTGCAATTGTTTTTGCACCTTCATAAAAGATTAAATCTTTTATCTGTTTTGCACATTCAACATTACATGTCTCTTTTGTTTTATTGAAATCACATCTATAACAATATGGAGGAGATATATGAAGGAAAAATGGTAGAAGTGGTTCAAATGGTTGTCTATAGGTTCTTAAACCCGTTGCTGAGAGAGCACCATATGTTACTCCATGATATGATTCTCTTCTTGAAATTATTTTCTTTTTTTCAGGAAAACCTTTAATAGCCCAATATTGTCTTACAAATTTTATTGCTGATTCAACAGCCTCAGACCCACCTGAGATAAAAAAAGAAGTTTTTAGATTTGAAGGTGTTATTTTTGCAAGTTTATCAGCAAGTTTAATAGCGGGCTCATTAAAATAGCCACCAAACAAACTTGCATAATTGATTTTTTCAAGTTGTTCTTTTAATGCATCAATTATTTCTTGTCTACCATGACCAATATTTACTGTCCAGAGAATTGATAGGCCATCAATATATTCTTTACCATCAATATCATATATTTTTGCACCTTTTCCCTTTACAATAATTTTTGGCTCTTTTTCTCTTATTTCACTAACAATGGCATAATGTGGAAGCACATTACTTTCTGCAATTTTAATTAACTCATCTCTATCCATAATTACCTCCTAAATTTTTTTATATATAAAAGGATTTTTGTTTATCTCAAGAGAACTTATGGCATCTATTTCAAAAATGTTTGATTCATAGCCTCTTTTTAAATATTCTTCACCAACAAGAGCAATCATTCCACCATTATCTGTTGAAAAGTTAAAGGATGGAAAATAGAATTCAAAATTTTTTTCTTCTAAAAAAATTTTTCTTAAAAATTTGCTTGCAGAAACGCCACCAACAACTGATACTTTATTTATTCCTGTACTATTATAAACTTTTCTTATATTGTTCATTAATGATTCATATATGGCATAAAAAAGTGATGATATTAAATTTTCAAGATTAAAATTTCCTTTTTTAATTATATTTAAAACCTCTGTTTTAATTCCAGAAAAAGAAAAATTATATTCTTTATCTTTTTCTTTAAATCTTGGTGTTGAAAATTTATAATATAAAGGATCACCTTTAAGGGCGAGTTTATCAAGTTCTTCTCCAGCGGGATATTGAAAATCTAATCTTCTACCAATTTTATCTATTATCTCACCACATGCATCATCAACTGTTTCACCTAAAATTTTGTATTTAAGATGATCTTCAAAGATAAGTAGAATTGTATGACCACCAGAAATAATGAGAGTTTGAAAAGGAAATTCAATCTTATTATCAAAAAAAATTGAATATATATGGCCTTCAAGATGGTTTATTCCTATCAATGGTTTTTTTAGACAGTATGCTAATGTTCTTGCAACTTCTGCTCCAACGAGAAGTGACCCGACAAGACCTGGTCCGATAGTAACTGAAAAACCATCTAAATTTTCTAAATTAATATTAAGCTTATTAATAAGGTCATCTAAAACATAGGGAAAAACTTCAAGTTGTTTTCTTGCTGCTATTTCTGGAACAATACCTCCATATTTTTTATGAAAATCTTCTGAAGTAGCTCTTGTCATAGAAAGACATTTTCCATTTTCAACAATTCCCATTGAAGTATCATCACAAGATGTTTCAATTCCTAAAATTTTCATTCCAAAATAAATTTTACCACATATTCACATAATAAAGATGGTAGATTTTACCTTCTATAACTTTTTTAGCAATTCTTTAATATTTTCTTAGATATTTTAAAATTTTCCTTCTTTTTCCCTTTTCATTTATAATTTTAACAACATTTATTACTGATCAAGCTTTCAAAGATAGCGTCTATATTTGAAACCTCTATTCTTTTAGGATTAATATCTGAAAATGAGAGCTTATCAATTTCTTATGAATTATATGGAATATATAAATCATCTGAAGATAAAAAAATTGAAGATTTAAAATCAATTAAAATAAAACTAAAATCTATAATAAATATTTAACTAATTATTTTTTAAATACTTTCCTTAATAACAAAATTCCATAAATACCTAATAAAATATTTATAAAAATAAATAGAAAGGTACAGATAATTAAAAAAATAAACCAGAAACCAGTTGGTTCAGTTTCACCAGATGCTAATCCAGTAAGATTTGCTATTAATCCTATGGAAAAAAATATGATAATTAAAATAACAAAGTTTATTATTATAGGCTTTTTATATGATTTACTTATAAAAGTAGCTATTATTAATAATATTCCACCAATAATTGTCAGGAAAAAAAGTTCCATTGGCATTAGAAAATCAAACCTAAAAACACCTTCTTTTATTAATAGTAAAATAGTAAAAAAAATAGGTGCTAAAATTGGAATCCATACAAGTATAGTACCTATAATTGCTAAAATTCTAACTAATTTAATAGTTTTCATTTAATAAAACCTCCTTTAAAATTCTAAAAATTTATAAAAATTAAATTAGTTTATTTTTTAATTTTAATTATACTAACTAAAATAATTTTGAAATGATAAATTTATTGAGTTATAATTTTTTAAGTTATGTATCCTAAATTATTTATTAATTTGAAGGTAATTGGTGAAAATTATTTAAAAATAAAGAAAGAGTGTGAAACAAGTAGAATTGAATTGATACCTGTAGTTAAAGTTGTAAGGGGAGATAGAAATATAGTAAGAACCTTACATTCTTTAGGTGCAAATGTTATTGCTGATTCAAGAATAAAAAACATTATTGATTATAAAGATATAAAAGTAAAAAAACTTCTTTTAAGGTCTCCATCTTTCTCTGAAATCGATAGTGTGGTTGAATTAACCGATTATTCATTAGAGACTGAAATGGTTACAATTGAAAAAATTGCTTCATCTTGTAAGAAAAATGGTAAAAAACATGGAGTTATAGTAATGGTTGAGGTTGGAGAATTAAGGGAAGGATTGATGCCTGAAGATGTCGTTCCTTTTGTAAAAAAAATAACCTCTTTTTCAAATATTGAATTTCTTGGATTAGGAACCAACACAACCTGTTTTTCTGGAATTATACCTGATAATAAAAATCTTAAAGTTTTATATGACTTAAAACTCAAAATTGAAGAAGAGGGTATAAAAGTGAAAATATTATCAGGTGGAGGTACAAATTTATTAAGAATGATTTGGGATAGAAAAATACCAGACTTTATAAATCAAATAAGAGTCGGAGAGGGGATTTTTCTTGGGGTTGATGCAATAAAAAGAGAACCTCTGTCTGGTTTGAGACAGGATACATTTAGACTTGATGCAGAGCTTATTGAGGTAAAGAAAAAACCTTCTTTGCCATGGGGGGAGAAAACAAAAGATGCTTTCGAAGAAGAGGTTGAGTTTAAAGATGAAGGAATAATGATAAGAGGAATTGCGTCAATTGGTAGGCAAGATATTATTCTATCAGGAATAAAAGAAGATGAAAGTATAAAAATAATTGGAGCATCAAGCGATCATATGGTTCTGAATTTAAATAAATCACCTTCATTAAAAGTTGGTGATATTATATCATTTAGATTGAATTATGCAGGAGTTTTATCTTCATTCACATCTCCTTATGTTGAAAAAATATATATAGAAGAATGAACAAATATAAACTATTTTTTACTTTTCTTAAAATAAGTACCTTAACCCTTGGGGGTGGCTATGCAATGGTTCCAATAATTGAAAGAGAAATAATTAAAAAAAATGTAATTCAAAAAGACGATTTTGATATACTTTTTTCTAAAGCTCAAAGTGCACCGGGTCCAATTGCTATAAATACAGCATTTATGGTTGGAATGAAACTTTCTGGAGCTTTTTTAGGACTATTTTATGTTTTAGCTGTTTTTATCCCACCATTTCTTGCAATTTCTCTCATTGCTTCACTTATAAAAAGATATGCTGATTTAACTTATGTTCAATATTTTTTAGAGGGAATAAGAGTTGGGATTTCAGTCATCCTTATAAATTTTTTGTTTGGTTTGATAAAAAAATTCAAATATCTTGAGTTTTTATTTCTTTTAATAGGTTTCTTATTGATACATCTCGTTAAAATTAGTTCTATTTATACATTACTGATAGTAACTTTTTTATATTTTATTTTTACATTAAAAAGAAAAAATGATAGCTAAACTTTTTTTAATTTTTTTAAAAATTGGTTTTTTTTCTTATGGAGGTGGATGGAGTTCACTATCTATAATAAAAGATGAGCTTGTGAATGTTTACAAATTAATAAGTTTAAAAGAATTTCTTGATATGGTATCCATTGCTGAGATAACTCCAGGTCCAATAGCAGTAAATTTAGCCACATATATTGGTATCAAATATGCTTCCTTTATAGGTGGTTTTTTTGCAACACTTGGCTTAATTTTACCAGGGATAATAATTTTGATACTTCTTGAAACCTTATTATCCTTTTTAAGTAAGAAATATAATTTAGAAAAATTTTATAAGAGTTTGAAAGTTGGTGTCTCTGTCTTAGTTCTCTATGCTACATATTTAATGCTTACATCAGCAATTATCGATATAAAATCATTAATAATTTTTACTCTTCTATTGGTGTTAATATTTGTTAAAAAGGAAATTCACCCATTGATAATAGTTTTTTCTGGTGGTTTAGGTTTATTATTAATTAAAATGATATAATTTCATATATAAAAAGGAGGTTAAGATGGAAATTAAAGAATTTTTAGATAAAACAAATGAAGAGTTAAGGGAATTAACTAAAGATGCTTCTTTAAATTACTGGAACCTCGCAACAACAGGGAAAAAGGAGTGGGAAGAAAAATATAAGGAAAGTGATTTAAAAATAAGAAAATATCTTTCAGATAAAGATAGATTCAAGATGGTTGAAAAATTTCTTAAAGAACCATCTCTCTCAAAGATTGAGCATAGACAATTAATTTTATTAAGAAATGATATGATACCAAATCAGATAGATGAGCAAAAATTAAAAGAATTATCAACAAGAGAAATTGAAATAGAATCAACTTTTATAAATTTTAGGGGAAAAATTGATGGTAAAGAAGTTAGCGATAATGAAATTGAAGAAATTTTAAGAAAAGAAAAGGATTCAAATTTAAGGAAAAAAGCATGGGAAGCAAGTAAAGATATAGGAGAAATTACTGGCCCAAAAATTTATGAACTTATTAAATTAAGAAATAAAATTGCAAAAGGATTTGGTTATTCTAACTATTATGAGATGATGTTTGATTTACAGGAACTGAATGTAAATGAAGTTCATAGAAATTTTAAAGAGTTTAAATCAAAAACAGACACTCTATTTATGACTATTAAGGATGAAATTGATGAAAAAATTGCAGATAAATTGGGAGTACAGAAAGAAGCTATAATGCCATGGCATTATAGTGATAGATTCTTCCAAGAAGCTCCACAAATTTATGAAATTCCTTTTGAAGAAATCTTCAAAGATAAGAATGTTGAGGATTTAGTTAAAAAAACTTACTCAGAAATAGGAATGGAAATAGAAGATATATTAAAAAGAAGCGATCTTTATGAAAGAAAGGGTAAAAATCAACATGCTTTTTGTATATCTATAGATAGAGAAGAGGATGTTAGAATTCTTGCAAATTTAAGACCAAATGAAAGATGGACTGGAACATTACTTCATGAAATGGGGCACGCAGTTTATGACAAATACATCGATAAATCTCTACCTATTATATTAAGAACTCCTGCACATATTTTTACAACTGAGGCTGTGGCTATGTTTTTCGAAAGATTAGTTAGAAAGCCATCTTGGTATCAAAAGATTTTAAAAAGTGATTCAAAATTTGTTGATAGATATGGAGATGAACTGAACAAATCTTTAAGAGATCAATTAATAATCAGTGCAAGATGGATGATAACTTTTGTTTTCTTTGAAAAAATGCTTTATGAATCAGAAGAAAATATCAATAATCTATGGTATGACTTTGTATCTCAGAATCAACTGTTAAATATACCTGAAGAAAGAAGAAATAAATACGATTGGGCAGCAAAAATTCATTTTGGTACTAATCCTGTTTATTATCAAAATTACCTTCTTGGCGAAATGATGGCGTCTCAGTTAAATTTTTATATAAAGGATAATATTTCAGAAGATATATTTAATAAAAAAATTGGGGCTTTTTTCGTTAATAAAATATTTAGGCCAGGTGCAAGCCTTAGATGGGATGAACTACTTATTACTTCAACTGGCGAAACATTGAATCCTGAATATATTATAAAAGATATATCATTTATATAATGAGGAGGGTTTATGAGTTTAAAAGGAAGTGATCTCTTATCGCTTTATGATTTTACAAAAGAAGAGATTGAAGAATTTTTAAAATCTGGTGAAACTTTAAAAATTAAATCTAAGATTGGTGAAAATTCTCCTGTTCTTGCTGGAAAAAAATTGGGGCTTATATTTGAAAAACCTTCAACAAGAACGAGAGTATCATTTGAAGTTGCTATGTACGAACTTGGAGGTCATGCTATATATCTTTCTTCAAATGAATTACAGTTAAAAAGGGGAGAGACAATAGCTGATACTGCAAAAGTTCTATCAAGATATCTTGACGGTATTATGGCAAGAGTTTTTTTTCATAAAGATATTGTCGAATTAGCAAAGTTTGCAGATATTCCTGTAATAAATGGTTTATCAGATATGTTTCATCCTTGTCAGGTTCTCGGAGATTTATTAACAATTAAAGAAAAAAAGGGTAGGCTTGATGGCATAAGATTGACATATTTAGGAGATGGAAATAATGTTTGTCATTCTCTAATGCTTGGAGGAGTAAAGATGGGAATGCAAATCGTTGTTTCAACGCCAATAGAATATAAACCAGACAAAGAAGTAATTAACTGGGTAAAAGAAGATGAAAAAAAATATAAAGGTGAAGTTTTATTAATAGAAGACCCAGTTGAAGCAATAAAAGGAAGTGATGTTGTTTATACTGATGTTTGGGTATCAATGGGTCAAGAAGATAGTGAAATAAAGAAGAAAATTCTGTCACCATATCAAGTAAATGAAAGAATTGTTAAAAATGCAAAGAAAGATTTTATTTTTATGCATTGTCTTCCTGCTCATAGAGGAGAAGAGGTTGTTGATGAAGTAATAGATAGCGAAAATTCAGTTGTATTTGATCAAGCTGAAAATAGGTTGCATATTCAAAAAGGGATTTTATCACTTTTATTATAAATTAGAGGGGAAAATATGGTTTTAGAAAAAAGGGAGTGGATTATTATTTCCATAATTACCTTTATTCTTGGAATATTAGTTGGTAATTATGCTTTCAAAAGTAGTAACAATAATTTAATAAATATTGAGGATCAAGTAACTAAAATATATGTAGATATTGCTGGTGAAATAAAATTTCCCGGTGTATATGAAATAGAAAATGGAGACAGGGTATTTCAACTTATCGAGAAAGCAGGAGGAGCAACAGAAAATGCCGATATATCATCTATTAATCTTTCTAAAAAACTAACTGATGGAGAAAAAATCATAATATTTGCTAAAAGGAATTTAATCGATTCTGAAACAACTTCGTCTTCTACAACTCAATCTAATACATCATCATCTGTCAACAGTCCAACAAAAAAATCAAATCTTATTAATATAAATACTGCATCTCAAAAAGAACTTGAAGAACTTTCTGGCATTGGTCCAGTTCTTGCTCAAAGAATAATTGACTATAGAGAAAAAAATGGATATTTTTCAACAATTGAAGATATAAAAAAAGTATCAGGTATAGGAGATAAAAGATTTGAAGCAATTAAGGACTCAATAACAGTTGGTCCTTGAGAAAATTATTTAGATTAATCTTTATATTTTTTCTTCTATCTCTTTTTTGTTTTAAATATCCTATTTTATTCATATTTTTACCTTTACCTCTTATTTTCATAAAAAGAAAAGATTTTCTAATTTATTATCTGATTTTTATAATCTCTGGATTGATTAGAATCTATTTTTATAAACCACCAATTTATGAAAATTTAAATGAAGATAGTTTAATAGGTTCTGTCTGCTCTTTTGAAAATAGTGATTCGTTTGTTTTAAAAAATAGTGACGGGAAATTTTTAATTTATAAAAATGAAAACTTAAATTTAAATCCTTATGATAAAGTAAAAGTTGAAGGTTATTTTTTTAATGATAAAAGTGGAAATCCAGGGGAAGATAGTTTTTATTTATATAAACAAAGTGAGAAAATATCTGGAACATTTTTTGGTAAAAATATTGAAATAATTCAAAAAGATAATTCAATATTATCAAAAATAAGAGGTAAATTTTATTCAAACATTAAAAATTTAGGTATCAGTGGTGAAATTATAGAGGGATTAATTCTTGGGGGAAGAGGAGTAGAAAGTAATATAAAAGAAGAATTTAAGTATAGTGGTGTTTTACATCTTTTTGCTGTTTCTGGTCTTCATATATCAATTATTGCTTCATTTCTTTCTCTTTTTTTACATCCATTTCTTGTGATTTTTTTACTTTTTATTTATCTAATGATAATACTTTTTCCAGTATCAGCAATTCGATCATTTATAATGTTTTCTTTTTATTTATTAGGAAAAAGATTTTATAGGGAGGCTGATTCATTAAATCTACTTTTATTTTCTGCTATTATTTTACTCTTAATTAATCCTATAAATATTATTTCTCCTTCTTTTCTATTAACATTTTCCTCTACTCTTTCAATAATCACAATTATTGAAAAATTCAAAAATAATTTTTATAAATTCTTTCTTTTTCCTCTTTTCATAAATTTAGGTAATTTTCCTATCCTTATCTATTTTTTCCCTTTTTTCTCATTCACATCATTTATTTCCAATTTAATAATAATTCCTATAATATCTTTAATTCTTCCACTTCTATTTTTCTTTGTTATATTATCAATTTTAATAAATAATATATTAACTATCCTAAAACCAATTTTTATAATTTTCTACAAAATTATTTTATTTTTTTCAAACTTTCCATCTGCAGCTTTTGGAGTTAAAAAACCTTCAGTAATTTTTCTAATTTTATTTTTTTCTCTCTTTTTCTTTTTTATTCTTTATTTAAACTCAAATTTTGAAATTAAAAGATTCAAACCTTTATTTCTTATTCTTATCATTTCGGTTATCGTCTCTTTTTTATATCCTTATATCTCTGATTTTGGAAAAATGAGAATAACATTTTTTGATGTAGGTGAAGGAGATTCAATTTTAATAAAAACACCAAATAATAAATATATTTTGATTGATGGTGGTGGAACCTTTTATAAAGAAAAAAGTAGTCCAGGAATAAGAGTATTAAACTCATTGAAGAGATTAGGTGTTAATAAAATAGATCTATTGATTTTTACACACGAAGACAGTGATCACATTGAGGGACTTTTCCATATAATTAAAAGAGAAAAAATAGATTATATTGGTTATCCTGATATAGAACTAAGTTATTATGGAAAGGACTTAATAGACAAATTAGAAATACAAAATGTTAAAAAAATAAATTTAAAAAGAGGAGGTTCTTTCAAAATAGAAGGTTTAGAATTTATTATATTGAATCCTATTTCGGGTGGAAAAGATTATTTAAGAGCAAATGACAATAATAACTCTTTATGTATTTTATTAAAATATAAAAATTTCTCAGCATTACTTACTGGTGATATTGAGGTTGAAGCAATCAATGATATTTATAAACTCTATCCAGATTTAATAAATGATGTAACTCTTTTAAAAGTACCGCATCATGGAAGTAAAAACTCATATGATATAAATTTTTTTAATTTAATCAGGCCAAAATATTCAATTATATCTGTTGGACCAAATGTTTTTGGGCATCCATCTGATGATATTTTAGATTTACTCTCAAGTATCAATTCAGAAATATTACGAACAGATGAAGATGGCGCGATTGAAATTGATATTATTAAAAACAAAATTAAAATCAACACTTATGATTTTTCAGAAACTATCACCAATCTTTTTGAAAATAGATTCAATTCCTCTTTTTCATATCCTCCATAGCAATTAATAATTTTAAAATCCGCCTCTTCTAAATAATTTTTTATCTCACTAAAACTGTATATTCTATAATTCCTTATATATTCATATGCATTTCTATTTTTTATAAAAATTCTTTCTGTTTTTAATCTACTTGTTTTTAAATTTATTTTATTTTTTTCTAATATATACATTCCTTCTTTTTTCTCCCATCTCTCTTTTGGAAGATTATTTATTAAATAATGTATATTCTCAATATCTAACAAAAATTTACCACTCTTTTTTAAAGCTTTATATACTCTTTTCAATAAATCAAAATTCTCTTTGTCTTCAAAATATCCAAAACTTGTCCAAATTGATATTGCACTATCAAATTCATTTATAAAATCAATATCTCTAATATCCATATTTATAAATTCAATATCTTTATTATCTTTTCTATTTTTTTTAGCAATATTGATATATTTTTCATTAAAATCAATTCCAGTTCCTCTTATCCCCTTTTTGCCAAGTTCTATTAAATGTCTTCCTATACCACATCCAAGGTCAAGAATTTTATCTTTTTCTTTTAGAAGTAATACATCAATTATAAAATCAACCTGTTTTTTTGTTAACTCTTCGTTTTGAGTAATTAGATTATATTTTAAATAATTCTCATCAAACCAACTAAAATACCACTCTTCCATTTTTAATAATTATAATATAAAGAACTGATAATTTTTATCAAAATATAAAAAGTGGAGAAGTTCACAAACATATTGGACTCTCTTAGTATAAGTAGTCTCACTCTCATTAACAATATTTATGAACGAAATGAGAAGATATTTAATCATTGTAGTTAACATTGAATCTAAATTTATATTTATTATGTATATAGTGATCTATCAAATAAGAGCGCTTTAGATTTTACAATTGAAATTAAAAAGTGTTTTTCTCTTTGATATAGATAAATTTAATAAAAAAACTTTATGGATTGGTTAGTGTTTTATAATACTAAGAGGCCTTACTATTCCATTAGATATAAAACTCCTGTAAAATATATAATAGAAGATTTTAATTTTGGAAGGTAAGTTACGGACTTATCTAACAGATTGATTGACGGAATTTATTCATGATAGAATTTACTCATGACAAGAGCCAATTAAAATTGTTCAGGTTTCAGAAGCATGAAAAAAGCAATATTGCCTAAGAAAAAGTATCAATTATTCTATATTTTCAAGATACTTGAAGATACAAGTAATAGTTAAGTTGTAAAAAGCTATAAAGCATCAGATTGCGAATAGAAGAAAAGACAAAAAACAAAGACTATTATCTTATAGGTACTTGGAAAGGCAACAAAGCTTTTCTAAGAAACCAAGGGTAAAAGTATAACTTTATAACAATAGGAGACATGGAGGTAGTTCTCAATGAAAATTTTAATGATCTTGAAAGATTTATGGGAAACCACAAAGGAGGTACTTCCCTTAATTTTATTACTTATCTTTATTCAAATAATAGTACTAAAAAAACCAATAAAAAATATTAAAGAATTCATTACAGGTGTTTTATTATGTATATTTGGATTACACTTTTTTTTAAAAGGCGCTTTTAAGAGTATTCTTATTTTAGGTGAATCGGTTGGAGAAAATTTAGTTGTTGTAGAAAAAAAATGGTTAATAGTTTTAATTTCATTAGTAATTGGATATCTTGGCACTCTCGTTGAACCAGCTATAAAAACATTAGCATTAGAAGTAGAAGAAATATCAATTGGAGCCATACCACATACTGTATTAATTCATGTTGTTGCAATTGGGTTCGGAATTGGAATGGGATTAGGAGTTTTTAAAATATTAAATAATATATCTTATATAAAAATTGTAATTCCTTTAATTTTGCTAATTATTCTGCTCATTCCTTTTGCACCAAAAGAATATGTGTCGATTGCTATGGATTCAGCAAGTGCTACAACAGGACCTGTTAATATTCCATTAAATATGACTATTGCTATTGGTTTATCAAAAACTTTAGAAAATGTAGATCCATTAACAGCTGGATTTGGTATAGTTGGACTTACTTCAATTGGGGCTATAATAACAGTGTTAATTTTGGGTATTTTAACAACTATTTAATATGGAAGGAGAGAAGGAGAATAGTCTTGGAAACTAAATGTATCGTTGCTATTGTTGAAAGAGGAAAAGCTGATGCGATAGTGGAAAAAGCAAAAAAGGCAGGTGCCAATGGTGCTACTATACTATATGGAAGAGGGACTGGTCAATCAGAAGCATTAAAATTATTAAATCTTCATATTGAGGCTTCCAAAGAAATAATTATAATCTTAAGTGATATTGATAAGTATAAACCAATCTACGATACTATTGTTGAAGCGGGAAGATTGAATGTTCCTGGTACCGGTATCATCTTTACCGTATCAGTTTCCGAATTGACAGGATTAGATCATAGAAATCAAAAATAGTAAATAACTACTACAAAGTTTACAAATAAGGGTCTAATTCCAGTACAAAAATAGTAATTTTTTTACTTTTTATCTATTTAATAATAATATTTTTCCCTGTATCAGCAGTTCGATCATTTATAATGTTTTCTTTTTATTTGTTAGGACAAAGATTTTATAGGGAAGTGCCATACCCCTATCTCTTGGGTATTTATAATTTAATAGTATACAGATTCTTATCAAAATATTTAAGTTGAAATCTAAAATTTTATATGATATAATGTAAAAAAGTTGAGATTAAAGCCAATGATCCTTAACCTGGATAAAAAAGTCTCGGTTATGGGAAGGTTAGGAGGTAAGAATGTTAGACAAGAAAGAAAAGCAAGAGGTTATTGATAAGTTCAAACTCCATGAAAATGATACAGGTTCTGTTGAAGTTCAGATAGCTATTTTAACTGAAAAAATTAAAAAACTATCTGATCATCTTAAAGAACATAAAAAGGATCATTCTTCAAGGAGAGGACTACTCAAAATGGTTGGAAGAAGAAGAAAATTATTGAATTATTTGAAAGAAAAAGATTACGAAAAATATTTGCAACTACTTGAGAACCTTAATTTAAGAAAATAATTTGTAAGGAGAAAAATGATAGAAGGATTTAATAAAAAGAGTTTAGAAATAAATATTTCTAATAAAAACCTTATTTTTGAAATTGGTGAATTAGCAAAACAGGCTGATGGTTCAGTTTTAGCAAAATATGGTGATACATTTGTCTTAGTTACAGCTACTGTGAACAAAGAACCAAAAGATGATGTTGATTTTTTACCACTTGTTGTTGATTATGAAGAGAAACTTTATGCTGTTGGAAAAATACCGGGTGGTTTTTACAAAAGAGAAGGAAAACCAACGGATGAAGAGATACTTAAAGCAAGATTAATTGATAGATCTTTAAGACCACTTTTCCCAGAATTTTTCTATAATGATGTTCAGATAATTGCAACTGTGTTATCACAAGATAAAGAGAATCCAGCTGATATAATTGCATTAAACGGAGCATCACTTGCTCTTTCTATTTCAAAAGCTCCATTTTTAGGACCAATTGGAGCAGTTAGAATTGGTAGAATAGATGATAAATTCGTAATTAACCCTACTTTTGATGAAATTGAAAAGGGTTATATGGATATAGTTGTTGCAGGGACAAAGGATAATATAGTTATGGTTGAAGCAGGATGTAAAGAGATACCAGAAAATATTGTTTTGGAAGCTCTTGATATTGCAAAGGAAGAGATAAAGAAAATTGTTGAAGAGATTGAAAGATTTGCAAAAGAGAATTATAAAGAAAAAATTGAATTTATGCCTCTTGTGATTGAAGATGACATAGTAGAAAAATCAAGAGAGTTCCTTGAGCCCAAAATAGAAGATGTTCTTGAAAATTTTAAAGAAAAATCTGAAAGAGAAGAAGAGTTAAATAAGCTTGAGGATCAATTAATATTATATTTCATACCAGATTTTGAGACAAAAGAAGAATTTTCAAAAGAGGAGAAGGAGTTAATTAAAAAATTAAGATATATTTTCAAAAAAGTCTTAAAAAATTATGTAAGAAACAGAATAATAAATAAAAAAATTAGAGTTGATGGAAGGAAAACTGATGAAATAAGACCTTTATATATAAAAGCAGGCATCTTACCAAGAACACATGGCTCTGGATTATTTACAAGAGGTCAAACTCAGGTTCTATCAGTTGTTACACTCGGAGGAATTAAAGAAGGACAGTTAATTGAAGGTCTTGAAGAAGAGTTCACAAAGAGATATATGCACTATTATAATTTCCCTCCATTTTCAACGGGAGAGGTTAAACCCTTAAGAGGTCCGTCAAGAAGAGAAATAGGACATGGAGCACTTGCAGAGAGAGCACTTCTTTCAGTCATTCCTGATGAAATTGAATTTCCATATTCTATTAGAGTTGTTTCTGAAGTTCTTGAATCTAACGGTTCAACTTCTATGGCATCTGTATGTGGTTCAACTCTTGCTTTAATGGATGCTGGTGTTCCTATTAAAAATCCTGTAGCAGGAATCGCAATGGGTCTTATTAAAGAGGAAAATGATTTTGCAGTTTTATCAGATATACAGGGAATGGAAGATGCTTTAGGAGATATGGATTTTAAAGTTGCTGGAACAAAAAATGGTATAACAGCACTTCAAATGGATATAAAAATTAAAGGAATCGATTTAAAAATTGTGGAAAAAGCTCTTGAACAAGCAAAAAATGGAAGATTATATATATTGAATGAAATGTTAAAAGTAATTGATAAACCAAGAGAAAATATTTCTCCTCTCGCACCAAGAGTAATAGTTATGGATATTGAACCTGATAAAATTAAAGATGTTATTGGACCTCAAGGAAAATTCATTAAAAAAATAATTGATGAGACTGAATCTAAAATTGATATTGAACCTACTGGGAGAATTTTTGTTACAGCACCTGATTTAGAATCTGGTGAAAAAGCAATAGATATGATTAAAGAACTCACAAAAGATGTTGAAGTTGGAAGAGTTTATCTTGGCAAAGTTTTACAGGTAAGAGATTTTGGTCTTATAGTTGAAATTACACCAAATAAAGATGGCTTATTACATGTTTCACAGATGAAAAATTCAATTGCTAAAAATAATAAACTCTGGCCTAAAGTTGGTGAAGAAATTATTGTCAAAGTTCAAAATGTAGATGATTCAGGAAGAGTTAATCTAACTCAAAAAGGTATTGGATTTGAGGACGATAATCAGGAAAAAGGTAGACCCTTTAAAAGATAGATGTCAGAAAAAAATATAAAATTTGAAATCCATCAATATGGATCAAAAATAATATTTGAAAAAAATTCCAATTTTCCATCTTTTTCAATCTTTACTTTAGTTCCTGCTGGATCTAATTATGAAAATGATAATAACAATGGCTATTCTCATTTTGTTGAACATCTTGTTTTTAAAGGAACTAAAAAAAGAAGTTGTTATGATATTCCAAAAGAGGTTGAAGGAATAGGTTGTGATATTAATGCTTATACAGGTAGTGAATATACTGGATATTATATTAGAGGTAGAGATATAAAATTTAGCGAAGCTTCAGATGTTTTGTTCGATTTAATTCAAAATGCAACTTTCCCTGAAGAAGAGATAGAAAAAGAAAAAGAAGTTGTGATTCAGGAATACAATTCGATAGAAGATTCACCAGAAGAACTGTCGCTTATAGAACTTAAAAAAGCTATATGGGATAATACACCTTTTTCTTATGATACAATAGGAAAAATTGAAAATATAGTAAGTTCAAACAGAGAAAAACTTTATGATTTTTATGAATCATACTACAATTTAAAAAATTTAATTATTTCAATATATGGCAATTTGGAATATGAAGATATAAAAAAAGTTCTAAATGAGAAATTGAATAAAAAGAGTTCAAACAAAACAATTAATGTAAATTTACAGGAGCCATCCTTTGAAAAAGATATAAAGATAAAAAATAAAAATACAAAACAGATGCATGTATCAATTGGTTTTAAAGCACCATCTGTGGTATCAGACAGATATTATAAAAATCTTGTTCTATTAAATATAATTGGTGGTGGTATGTCATCGAGATTATTTCAAAAAATAAGAGAAAAATTAGGATTAGTTTATGCAATATATACATTTAATCTCTCTAATAATATTACAGGAGCAAATGTTATATATTTTGCTTCATCAAAAAAGAATCTTCCAAGAGTTTTAGAAGAGATAAAAAAAGAATTTAATAATGTAAAAGAGGATGGAATAAAAAATGATGAAATTGAAAGAAGTAAGGAATTGTTAATAGGAAATTATCTATTGAGACTTGAAAATTCTTTAGCAAGAAGCGAAAGAAATGCAGTTAGTTTTTTTAGAAAAGGTATTATAGAAGATATAGGAAAAATAATAGAAAAAATACAATCTGTAAAAGAAAATGATATCTATGAAGAACTTGAATCAATTGATTATAATAAGTTTGGATATGGAGTTACTGGAGATATAAGCGAAGATGAATTTGAAAAATTCCTATGATGAAAAATATGTAAAGATAACATTTCTTGGTGGTTTGAATGAAATAGGGAAAAATATGATGGTTTTTGAGGATGAATCTTCTGCTTTCATACTTGATTCAGGATTTAAATTCCCTGAAAGTGATATGTTTGGTGTTGAATATGTAATACCAAATCTATCTTATATAGAAAAGATAAAAGATAAACTTTTAGGTATAGTTATATCACATGGACATCTTGACCATATTGGATCTTTAAAATATGTTTTTGAAAAGAAAAAATTACCAATTTATGGAACAAAACTAACTCTTGGACTATGTACAACAGTTATTCCAGGAAAATTTAAACCATATGATGAAATTGAAATAAAACCTAATGAAAAATTTAAAATTGGGAATTTTACAATCGAAGGAATATATGTTAACCACTCTATTCCTGATGGACTTGGTTTTGTAATTGAAAATCCAAATTCTGGAAGAATATTTCATACCGGTGATTTTAAAATAGATACAACACCAATAGATGGAAAAAGCATTGATTTACAAAAAATTGCTACAATAGGAAATAAAGGAATTTTATTAATACTTTCTGATTCAACAAATGCAACTAAAGATGGATTTGCTGGCTCTGAGAAAATAGTTGGAGATAATTTAATAAATATTTTTAAAAGAGTCAAAAAAAGAGCAATAATAACAACATTTTCAACAAATATACATAGAATTCAACAGATTTTCGATATATCATCTAAACTTGGAAAAAAAGTTTATGTTGATGGTAAAAGTTTTGTTAATATAATATCTATTGCTAAGAAATTAGGATATATAAATATTCCTGATGAGTTAATGATAGATATAAATGATATTCCATTAATACCTGAAGATAAACTTGTCATATTAACAACAGGAAGTCAGGGTGAGCCACTTTCTGGTTTAACAAGACTTGCTTATTCAAATCATGAAAAATTAAGAATATTACCTGGTGATACTGTCATAATTTCTGCACATCCAATACCAGGTAATGAAGAATTTATCAATAGGATAATAAATAATCTTTTTTCACTTAATGCTGATGTTATCTATAGAGAAGAAGATGGTGTACATGTATCTGGACATGCTGCAAAGGAAGAGTTAAAAATTATATTACAGCTTGTTAAACCACAATATTTTATTCCAATTCATGGTGAAACAAGACATATTTATAGTCATAAAAAGCTTGCTAATGAAATTGGAATTGCTGAGAGTAGAATAATAGTTATTGAAAATGGAGATGCAGTTTTTGTTTATAAAAATATAGTAAAAAGAGCAAAAAAAGAAACTTCAGGTGATCTTTTTATTGATGGTCTTGGTCTTGAATCTGAAGAAAGTGAAGTTATAAAAGATAGAAGAATATTAGCAAAAGAGGGTATAGTAACTGTTGGTATTTTAATAAAAAAGGGAAAAATAAACAATATAAAAATAATTTCAAGAGGATTTTTCAATGAAAATGATTTGAATGGTTTAATTGATAAAGCGAAAGAGAGAATAGAAGAAATATATTTATCGAATCATAGATACAGTAAAGGTATTCTTGAGAGAGATATTTCTGGCGCACTATCTTCATTCTTCTATGAAAAAACAAGAAGAAAACCTATAATCATACCTTTAATTTTCGAAGAGAATGAATAAAAAATATTTATTAATTTTTGCTTTATGCATATTTTTATTAGGGAATGCTATTGCTCCTTTTACTTTGAATGATTATCATGGAGATATAATTCCTGTCGATAATGTTGATTTGAAAATAGAGAATGAAGAAATTGTTTTCAATATTACAAATAACAAGATAGAAGCAACCGTTAAATATGAAATTGTAAATGATGAGAATGAAAAAAAGATTGGATTTATTTTTCCTGTTTTTTCAGAATATAGAGATAGTCTTGAAATTTTTTTTAATAATGGTGAAGTAGAATATGAAATTGTTGAGGCTTCTTATCTAAAAGAAGCTTTATTAGATAAATGGGAAAATTTAGAAAATATTATTTCTCAAAAAAATATTATTTTTATTGACCCTGTTCAAAAAAATTTATATATTCCTGAGATGTTCAACAAATTTTATAAGAATAATGACAGATATTTTCCAAGTTTATATAAATTTATATTAAATTTTAAAAAGAATTCAAAAAATATTTTATTAATAAAATTTTCTGCATTACCAAGTCAGGATAGGAAACTATACCCAAAAAGTGTTTATTCATATTATTATATATTGAATAGTAAAGGATATTACAAAAAGTTTGAAAATATTGATATTAAAATCTTTTATCCAAAAAATTATACATTTGCATCAAACCTAAAAGGAGAAATAAAATATATAGATGACAAATGTTTATATGAAATACACCTCGATGAAATTAATGATAACTTAACCTTTTCTTATATAAATAGTAAAATAAGCAATTTTTCAATCTTTCTATATAAAAATTTCCCAATTATATATTCATCATATTTTATATTGATATTAATATTTTTCTTATCTATTATAATTTTTATTGGTATAGCAGTCTATCTTATTTTAAAATTTGTAAAAAGGAAGAAAAGAGATGTCTGAAGTATTATTTACATCATTAAGAGCACAAAATGAAGAAAGGTCTTTATTAAAAAAAAATAAAGTTATCAGCTCAAGATTAAACAAAGAGATAAAAAATGGGGATTTAGTTGCAATTAAAATACATTTTGGCGAGCTTGGAAATTATGGATTTATTAAGCCTATCTTTGTAAGACAAATTGTTGATCTTGTAAAAGAACTCTGGGGAAAGCCATTTTTAACTGATTCTAACACTTTATATAAAGGTTCTCGTTCAAATGCTATCAACCATATTAACACAGCTATCTATAATGGATTTTCATATGCATCAATGGATTGTCCGATTGTTATTGCTGATGGAATTAAAGGACAATATTTTTATGAAATTCCAGTAAACTTAAAACATTTTAAAACCGTGGAGATTAGAGGAGCAATAATTGATTCTGATTTTTTAATAGCATTGACACATTTTAAAGGTCATTTATCAGCTGGATTTGGAGGAAGTATTAAAAATATTGGAATGGGTTGTGCTTCAAGGACTGGGAGATAAATGCAACATGCAGATTTTAAACCTCCTTTAAACTTTGAAAAATGTATTGGCTACGGAAAATGTAGTGAACATTATCCAGAAAACGCAATTCAAATTATAGATAAAAAGGCAAAATTTGATTATTCAAAATGTATTGGTTGCGGAGAATGTGTAACTGTTTCTGGATTAAGACAACTTGAATATGCAGAGAAGATTGATTTAGGTGAAAGAAATTATAAAATTATTGAAATATGATAAATGAATGCCCTTTTTGTAATTTAAATAAAGATAGAGTTATTTTTGAAAATGTTCACTCTTATGCACTTTTAGATATTTTTCCAGTTACAAAAGGACACACTTTAATAATTCCAAAAAGACATATTCTTAAATTAGAAGATTTGAATAATGAAGAAATTTTAGATATATTTGAAACATTTAAAAAAGTTAAAAATGGAATAGAAAAATTTTTTAATGCTATGGGCTTTAATTTTGGCTTAAACCTTGGAGAAATTTCTGGTCAATCGATTGAACATATACATTTTCATCTTATTCCAAGAAATAGAGAGGATAAAAAATTTCCTGATGGTGGAATAAGAAAAGTGGCTATGGAATTA